>Ga0209415_10000850_pt1 | contig 57814 bp, 79 predicted proteins | sample PeaSoiSIISIP2007_FD_187696 | JGI IMG/M metagenome (GOLD analysis project Ga0209415, IMG submission 187696) | Peat soil microbial communities from Weissenstadt, Germany - SII-SIP-2007 (SPAdes) (version 2) | ecosystem: Environmental > Terrestrial > Soil > Wetlands > Peat | place: Germany... | reverse complement strand
CGGGACGGGCAGGCGCGCGACGCAAAAAGAGCCGAGTACGCGCAGGCCAGATGGACCGAGGGAATCGCGCTCGCCAAGATTTTTAATTCCGTGGTCAACGCCTACATCAACGGCGTGCAAGTGGTTCCCCAATCCGTGCGCTCGTTCTCGACCTATCGTGCGGGCTGGCAAAACGAGGCGCCGGGTGCGCCCAATGCAATCGGGGTGATGAGTTGGAACCTCGTGGCAATTGCATCACAACCGGACGCTGGACCCTATTCTTTACTCTTCGATTTGGTGCAAAATGCTCCCGTGCCGGTGATTGCGGGAGACTTCTTGCAGGTCGGGCGCGAGGATTTGGACGTGATTTTGGACTACGCGCAGCACCTTGCGAGTTTCAAGAGTGGCGGCGATGAATTCATGGACACGGTTCCGCTTTACCAAAATACGGTGGGCGCGGCCAAAGCCAGAAATGATCGACTGCGGCTCGAGATTCCGTTCTATGATTCGTTGAGCGACCGCGCCACGCGACAGGCCGCGGAAGCCGATGAAGGACAGGTCAAGCAGACGGCCGCATAGAGGAGGCTTTTATGGGAGCAGGAGGATTTCTCGGCGGTTTGTTCAGCGGCTATGCGGGTGAGGCGAAAGATAGACAGAAGGCCGGCAAGCGGGGCCTGCTTCGACGCAAGAAGAAGGCTCCCGTGGCCGACCCGATTGAGTACAAGAAGGGCGGTCGGGTGAAACGGGGCGGGTGGGCCAAGGTCCATAAGGGCGAGGTCGTCGTACCGAAGCGCGGGAAGAAACGCGGCAAGAAGTCCGGAAAACGGAGGTAGCCATGGCACCGGTAGGAATGGTCAGTCAGTTTCCTCGTCTTTACGAGGGCGTGCAACAGGATTCGATCACGGGCGCCACAACTTCCACTGTCGGGCAGGTGTTTGAAATGCCTGCCGACTGGAACGGCCAGCCGACCGTCTTGGATTGGGAAATCCTTTTTCCCGGCTCCGCGCCCGCTTCCCTGAGCGTACAACTGGAAGGCAGCGACGATTCCAGTTTTCCAACGGCCTCGACCTTCATCCTGGACGGGCCGTACACGACGACAACCGCGACGGTGCGCTTCGTGATCAACAAGCCCAAGCGTTTTGTCCGAGCCAACCTCACGGCGATCGGCAGCAACTCGGTGACGGTGCGCCTGAAGAATTCGGGGAAACAATGAAAAGAAAGATCAACTACTGGGCTGTGCCCCTCTTACTTGCCGCGGCGCTCGGTGGCAGCCTATTGGGAATCGTTCACGCATTCTCGCTACAGGGGACATCGACCGTCGTGGGCACTGGCATCATTCCGTCCGGCAACACACTGCCGACGAAGTGCACTCCCTCAACCGTAAGCGATCCTGGCTCGCAAGCGCTGTTTTACAAGACCACAGCCACGATTGACCTCTATCGCTGCACGGCGACGGATACCTGGACACAGGTTGGATCGGCAAGCGGCGGACCTCCGACAGGTGCGGCCGGCGGCGACCTGAACGGAACCTATCCGAATCCCGGCGTCGTCAACATCAACGGGACCGCCTTCGCCGGTACGAGCACCCACCTGGTCGCCTTCGGTGCGGCAAACATTCCCGTGGACAGCGGCATCGTGGACACGGCGGCGGGATTGCTGGCGGCCTGCACGGGCTGCGCTCCGCTTGCTTCTCCTACCTTCACCGGAAATCCAGCCGCTCCGAATTTTATTCCCGCGCAAGATGGCTCATTCGGTTCGAATATCAAGTACACCGTGACGGGTTGCGAGACGAGTTTCGGAATCACCACCGTTAACACTGGTGGCGTGACGACAACGACAGGGGTAACCTGCTTACCGGCAGGCGCGATCATCGATGGGGTCGAGTACCGCATCACCACGACGATCACTACGGCGACGAGTTTTACCGTGGGCTACAGCGCTCAAACGTCGCGCTTTTGCGGAGCCCAATCAACGCTGACGGCCGGAACCACTGGGTCCTGCATGGCTCAATTCAATAATGGCGTGCCGCAAAACGCTTGCGGAACATGCGCCGTTCTTGTGACGTTCTCTGGTGGGACGCCGGGGGCGGGCGCAATGCGGATCATCGTGTACTCGCATCAGCCAACACCGCCAACAAGTTAGGAACTAAATCTAAAAGGAGGAAGTGGAAATGCGAAAAAATATTACAGGTGTTTGGATCCTTGCAGTATTTCTGGCGTCAATCGCCCTGTCCCTCTTACTGATGCCAACGGGTGCTCAGACTCCGACACCTGTTTACCCGGTCATCAAGGCCAACGTGGAATATCAGAATCAGACGAGCACGATTCCCGCAACGGCTTTGTTCACGCCACCGGCAGATGGGACCTATCGGATTTCAGCTTACATGGACTGGATGCCGGGAGACAATGTGTGGGCGGAAAATTTCAACCTTTCATGGACTGACGATTTCCAGGCTTACTGTTCCGGGTGCGCAACTCAAGTATCCTTCGGCACCGGGATCGGGGGATACAACGGCTTTGCCGGAGTAGCTAGTGTCGCGCGCGTTAAGGCAAACACGCCGATAAGTTTCGATGTGGAGAGCATCTCCGGGACGCCTGGTCCCTACAATCTGTACATCGTGATCGAGAAGCTGAAACCTCTTTCCTAGCGAGGGCGGCAGACGGGCGAGAAGCTATGAAGACAAGATTTATTCACATCCTGGCGCTCGGGTGCATGCTCATCGCAGGCGTGGCACTCGGGCAGGGCTGGTACGTGGGCAATCACGATACCGGTCCGGGTCCCAACCAGTCGCTTGGCGTCTTGCTGATCGGCTCCGGCCTGCCCTCTGGAAGCTGTGTTTCAGGTGGTTTGTACGTCGATAGTAGCACAGGAAACATCTGGCCCTGCCAAAATAACGGCTATTCAACCTACATGGCTCCCGGAGCATCTACCCCAATTCCATCCGGCTCCATCTTGATGATTTCCTCGGGTTCCTGCCCCTCGGGTTTCACCGAAAACGATTCCTTCAACGGTGTCATGCCCTACGGCACGGAAGCGGCCAACGGGGACGTGGGCGGCACCGGCGGGGCGAACACGATCACGCCCACCGTAGCATCACTCACGGCGGCGGCGCAGAGCTTTACGGGCAGCGCGGCAACATCTAGCGCCACTAGCGCCGGTACTCCTTCGGGCACGAATGCCAGCGGGGGGTTCAGCGAAGGTGCGATTTCTTATCCGGCGAACGTCCCGACCATCGCTGCCGGGATTTTTACTCAGCCGACAGTTTCCTGGCCTGCTGGCGTGCCGACGTTTGCGGGCAACGCGCTGGCCACGCACACGCATACGGTGACGCCTACCGGAACGAATGGCGCGGTTTCGGTGGCCACCACGTCCGGGAGTTTGGCGGGAACCAGCGCCGGAGCGTTTTCCAAGATCGCGACGGTCTCCCCTGGAAGTTCCTTCACGGTGGGCGCGGAGACCTTTACGGGGTCCCAGGACACGACTTCGGCGGTAAGCGGGGGTACGCCAGCCGGAACCGTGGCCTGGCCTGCGGGAGTACCTATGAACGCAAGCGGCGCGTTCAGCGAGGGAGCGATCTCCTGGCCGGCGAACCCGCCCACGATTGCGGCAGGGAACTTCACGCAGCCGACCTTTACCGGGAACGCGCTGGCCACGCACACGCACACGCTTACCGCGACCGGAACGAATGGAACTTCGGCAGTGACCGGTACGCTGAACAGTTTCGACAATCGGCCAGCCTATTTGAAAGTGATCTTCTGCCAGAAAACATGAAGCTCCTTCGGCTACTCGCGCTCGTGCTTTTCGCGGCGCTCCCCGCGAGCGCGACGACCTACTACATTTCCTTTTCCAGCGGCTCGAATTCGAACAACGGCACGAGCGAATCGACACCTTGGAAGTCTCAGCCCTTCATGCAGCCAGCGGCTGGCTGTGGCGGCTCGTTGCCCACCTACACACACGCGGCCGGTGACAAATTCGTGTTCAAGCAGGGCGACTCCTGGCCGAAGGCTTGCTTTGACATGGTGATCCTTGCTGGCGGGACCTCGAACCTTGTCCAAGACCAGTATACCTTCGATCCCACCTGGGGCAATGCGGGAGGAACAACCGGAAATCTCGGCCAGCCGGTCGGAGTCTTTCAGTTCACCGCCGGCGGCGCAGCGATCAGCGGAACGGACGGGCTGAACGAATTCATTCACGATGCTTCTTCCAACTTCATCAACTTCAACGGCGTCGAGTTCAAGGCCCAGGTTTGGACCGGGACTGGTGTGGCCTACGCCGCCGACATCACGACCACGACGAGCGTCACGTTCACCAATATCTATGCGGACGGCTGGACACACAGCGGGGCGACCAAGGACACCTACGTCGTGATCGAGGGGAACAGTGGAACTCCGTTCAATATGGGCGTGACGCTCGCTTCCAGCGTGATTGACGGCGCCAACAGCGGCGGGAGCGGCGTCGCCGATAGCGGCATGGCCGCGTTTGCCATTCCCGTCTGCCAGAACAACGTGATTCGAAACGTGGCCAACGGCTGCCTTCTGAATGCCAACGTCCTTGCCTATGCCAACACCATTGGACCTGTGAACGCTTCCTTTGACGGGACACAGACCTCGGCGTGCCTCGATGCGGCCGTCATGATTCCCGGCGGCTTCAGTCTGAACTACTTCTACAGCAACGTGGTCCACGACTGCGCGGGGATTACTTTTCTGACGCAAGGCGCGGCGGCGAACAATGGCCGCGAATTCGATTACCTCTGGAACAACGTGGTTTACGTGGGAAGCTCCGCAACGACGACGCCACCGTTTCAGTTCGACTCTATCAGCACGGCCAACAATGGGTCTCAGGTGCATGCGTGGAACAATACCGTGGTGGGCGGCGCGAGCCTCGACTGCATGGCGACGGTGAACCGGGGCAACGGGAATTTCGGAACGCTGGATCTGCAAAACAATCACTGCATTTCAAACGTGGGCATCATCTCGCTAGCGATCACCGGCAACGTCTTCACCAACAATAATAATTTGCTGATGTCCACGACGACGGCCACCGCACAGGGATACACCTCTTCCGAGAGCTTCGTTTACTCGCCGAGCTTGATTACGAATGGCACGGTGCACGCGGGGGTCAATCTTTCCTCGCTCGAAACGCTCAATCCTCCCGGCTTTCCGGTTGCCTCGATTGCCAACGACACAACCTACGGGGGAACGCGCCTCGTGAATATTCGTCCCTCCCTTTGGGACATCGGCGCCTACCAGTTCAAGACCCTGCTGAGCGGCACGTTCTTCGTGGACAACTGCGTCACCGTGGGCGACGACACGAACAGCGGCACTTCGCCAGCGACACCCTGGCTGACCATTGGACAGGTCAACCTCTCCGGGTTCGCCCCGGGCGCCGTCGTTTCCTGCCGAAGCGGATGCAGTTGGCGGGAAACACTTACGCCACCGTCGTCCGGCGTGGCGGGAAATCCGATCACGTTCACGGCCTACGGAGCGGGAGCGTTGCCCGTTTTGGATGGTGCTTTCTTGACCAGCGGGTGGATCAGCGGAGAGCCGACAATCCTGTCCTACAAGGCTTCCACGGCCGCGGACAACGCCTATGACGACGGGCACTTCCTGACCGAGAACTCCCAAACACTCAGCGTGTCGCAGTCGAACGCCAATACCTACACATCGGGCACGCGTTTTGAATCCGTGGCGCTGCCGCAGGGGCAAACGATTTACTCCGCGACTTGGCAGGGCTACGTCTATCCGGGAGACACGATCAACACGACGATGTACGGCGAGGCTGCCGACAATTCTGCCGCCTTTCCGACCGCCGGCGGGACCGTCACCTGTCCAGGCTCGAACGCTCAGTGCCCGAACGGACGCGCCAAGACCAGCTCGAATGTGTCTTGGGTAACGAACAACAGCGGCAGCTATCAGTCCGTGAGCGTGACGCCGATTGTGCAGGAGATTCTAAATCGCGGGGGATGGAGTTCGGGAAACGCCATGACGGTCCTAACCTATTCGCCGGGACCTTCCGTGCCGCTGTTTGGCCGCGTGTTCACCAATGTCTTCAATACCGGCGCGCTCCTGCAGATCGTCTATGTCACTCCGGCCACGAACATCTACGCGATTCCCTTTACCTGGACCGACAAATATGATCCGACCGGCGCCGTTTACTTCGACGGCGTTAAAGTTCCCCAGGGCGTGGCCTCACTCGGTGCGTTGACTGCCAACAATGAGTGGTACTACGACTACGCGAATCTTGCGCCCTTCCTTTACATCTACTCGACGACGAATCCGAACACGCGGGTCATCGAGATTGCAGATCATGACCGGCTCTATGCGCTCAACTGTTCCGGGCGCAGCTACGTGAACTTCTCGAATCTTTCCGTACAGAGAGCGAGGAACGGCAATGCCTGGATCAGCGCGTGCGCGAACGTCAACCTGACGAACATGGAATCCACGCTATCGTCCTCTATTGGCGTGGGCATTGAGTTGGGAAGCTCCAACGTGACGGTAACGGGCGGGCACATTCACGACAACGGAGGCTTGCCGCAGGGTGACAGTGACGGAATCGGAATTGGCGGCTACGGAGCCGTGGCGGAAACCGGATTGAACATCAGCGGGGTTGAAATCGATCACAACGCGAATCTTGGCATCGAATCCTACGCCGTGGTGGGGACCTCGGGAACGCGAAACATCCAGTTCAATTACATCCACGACAACGGCAACTGTTCGGTCGATCCGACGCGCTGCGCTGGTCACGGCGTGATGATCGACGGTCCAGGTACGCAGACAACCTCCGTGGTGGCCAACCTGCTGATCGGGAACCTAGGAGACGGGCTGCTGGCCGTGCATCCCTCCGCGCCCATCACGGTCAACGCCTACGGCAACACAATTTCGGCGAACGGCCAGAATGGTCTCGATGCGCAGGTGGGAACCTGGACGGCAAAGAACAATCTGGTTTTCAATAACAACGTGACCACGGGCTACTTCGAGGTCAACGTGCCGAGCACGGTCACGTCCTGGACAAGCGACTACAATGATTACTGGAACACAGGCGGCGGAAATTTCATGCAATGGAGCGGAACGCCGGCGACCTTCGCGGGCTTCAAGACGGCTAGCAGCGGGGACGCTCACTCGATTAGCACCGACCCGCTCGTGGCGAACGCTGGAGGACGAAATTTTTCCATCGCGGCGAACTCGCCGCTTCTCGATACCGGAGTGAGCCTCGGCAGCACTTACCAATTCGCGCTCCTACCGACAAGTTTCTGGCCGAACGGGGTCCAAACCGGGACGCAAAATAACTTCAATCAGGGCTGGAACATCGGAGCATACTTACTCGGGGTTTCCGGCCAGCTTGGCGGGGGCGCGGCCATCAGCGGCGGATCGATTCACTGAGGCAAAATGGCATCGGTTCCAAGCGTAATCGGGATTCTCAAGAACATGCGCATGCACGCGCCGCAGCAGATCGACTCGCGGCGCGGCATGACGCTGGTGGGAACGACCTCGCCGGGAAACTTTGTCCATTCCCTGCGGCGCTTGAATAGCGGAGCCAGTTTCATCCGACTCGCTGGCGCGGACACCAGACTGATCGAACTGGTCTCGCCCACGCTCTTCCCTGAAACCTTTTCCGGCAATCCGCTGTCAATGGTCCCGTTTCGTCCCGAGCAGTCGCCGCTTCCCTGGATGTATATTGCCGACAGCCTGCAAATGCGAAAAATAAGTATGGCGCTCGAAGACTTCTTGATGGGAGTTGCGCCACCACTCAGTCCTCCTACGACCGGCTTTGGTCCCGTCTCCTTTCAGGACATCTACGACTTCAGCACGGAGACAAGCGCGGCGGATTGGATTGCAGGGGGAACGGGCGCGGCCATGGCGCCCTCGGTTCAATTTAGTGCAAACGTAACGGCTATCGTTCCCGACGCAGGCCCCACCTTCCCGCAGTTTGCCTCGGCTTTTCTGTCCGGCTACACGACCGGGAACTTTGCTTCTGTCCTGCCCAACACGATCGCCATGTTTACGGCTGTGTCTCTGCCCGCCAATCTGCCCATCACGGGAACCATTGCCGCGGCCTTTGCTTCCTCGACGATCAGCAGCATTGTCTTCCAATCCGGAACGACCGGAGCGTGCACGATTAAAATCCCGTCCTCCGCAGCGTTGCTGACAAACGGTGCGCTGGTTTACCTGAGTGGAACGGAATACGTGCAGGCAAAAGGATGCGTCCAGAATCCCGATGGCAGCTTCACTTTCCAGGCTGTCACGACCTTAACGCACGCGAACGGCGACAGCGTGGTGCCCAAGGATACGGTGCGTTTCTACGTTCCCTATTCGTACCCTCCGTCGACCTTCGTCGGGGTGGCGCTGACTTCCTGGGCCATGCAGTCGAGCATGACGCCCGGATCGGCCAACTGGGTGCTGACCGCGTTGAAGGACCTGTCCACCACCTTGACCAATGGCGTCCGGCAGATCCAGACGACGGGCGCGACGCCGGACACGATTTACCTGGCCATGCAGGTAAACCTAAGCTGGCCAGACATTACGTCGGTCAAACTTGACTTCGACGTTGACTCCACCACAAACAACTTCAGCGTGAACTATTACAGCTACACAAAAAACAGCGGCTTTCCGTCGAGCGGTTCGGGGTGGTTTGTGATCGCCATTCCAATCACGAGTCTCAGCCGGATTGGTTCCGATGCCACGCGCACTTTGGCCAACGTCGCCGCGATTCGCATTACGGTAAACGATGTCGGCACTCCGCAGCAGATTTCCTTTAGCTCGTTTTGGGTTGGCGGAAATTACGGACCTTCCAATGGTTCCGCGCCGGGCTATCAGTACCGGGTAACCGCGCGCAGCACCGAGACGGGAGCCACATCAAATGGGAGCCCGGCAACACAGACTGCGGTTTCCACGAGCGCCGGCGGCCAGCCTGTCGCAATCTACATGGGCAACGATTCCGACCTGCAACTGGCGACCTATGGGGTGTACGACGTCTACCGCTTCGGTGGAACCCTGTTGCAGTGGACCTTTCTTGGAACGATGCCGAATCCAACGATCGGAGCAACCTCAGTATTTTTCGACGTCTATCCTGAATCGGCGATTGCCAGCAACCCGATCCTGCAAACGGACAACTTCCAGCCTTTTCCCACCGTGGACACACCGAAGTCCGGCGTCGTGAACGTGAATGGAAGGACCGTCAGTTGGGTTTCGGGCAACGAGTTCAACGTCAACTGGTCGCAGGGAACGCAGATCACGATCAACGGCGTGCTCTATTCTTTTTACCAGCAGCCGGCAAACCAGACGACCGTGGTATTGAACCAAGTAGCCGGGGAATTGACGAATGTCCCCTACCAAATCGAGCAAGCGACCATCCTCGGAGTTCCGCTTCCCTGCCTGTGGGGACCGTTTTCCCAGGGCACGGCTTCCTTCCTGTTCGCGGTCGGCGACTTAAATCAGCCAGGGGTACTCTTTTTGACCAAGGGGAACAACCCGGACGCCGGACCGGACACGCTGCAAATTGAAATCACCTCTCCAAGCGAGCCGCTGATGAATGGCTGCATGTACGATGGAACTTCGTTTGTCTGGTCGTCGGATCGCCTCTTCCGCCTCTATCCGCTCTTTGGCTCCAGCCTGATCGTCGAGAATGGCGTCATCCAGCAGACGACGGGAACCAACCTGTTTACTCCGATCGAGGTGCCGAATGGAAAAGGCCTGTGGGCGCGGTGGGGCATCGCCGTGGGCCCGAAGATCTGGTTCATTGGAAGAGACGGAATTTATGAGACGACGGGCGGCGAGCCGAAGCCAATCACCCTGGGCGATTGGTCGAAACTCTTTCCGCACGAAGGAGGGCCTGGAGTTTCCATAACCCTGCCTGCCGGCTTTGGGGGACCGCTACTGCCGCCGGATACGACTCAGCCGAACAAGTGGCGCCTCTCCTACGCGGACGGATATCTCTACTTCGACTACCCGGACCCGAATGGTATCCCCAATACGCTCGTCTACGATACAGAGACCGAATCCTGGGGAGTCGACGTCTACAATCCTTTCGTGACGCTGCACTATGGCGAGGAAGGCGCGGGCGTGCATTCTATTCTGCTTGGTACCAGCGCCGCGCAGGTCTGCCAGTTCAGCCAGAGCGGATTCAAAGACCTCGCGAATCCCGTGCAGTTCGGGCTCGCCTACCCGTTGATGAACGAGGGTGGCGGCGAGTACAGTTTGGTTCGGGAGGCGCTCTTGGGCATCCTATCGCTTAGTTCCGATTTGAATAGCCTCGTTCTCGACGTTCAGGTCGATCTACAGGTCCTCTCAAACGTCCAGCTTTTCGCCCTCATCGGCGGAGTCGGAGTTTACGAACGGATTTACACGCCCGTCCCGGCGGGCAAAGGCAGGCTGCAAGGGTGGTCGCTAATTGGGGATGGCCCCTTCACGCTCGTCATGCGTGACTGCGAAATGCACGGCCGCAAGTGGGGATCCGATGGACCATGGGAAAAAATCAATCCGTTCAGCTCGCAGCGGCGCGTCCAGACGCCTGTGATAGGCTAAGATCATGGGGAATTATATAGATGACTCCCGCAAGTAAACAAAGGAGATACAAATGAGCAATGAGCACGTCCACCCGCTTTTAAGGGAAGTTTTAGATAATATTGTCGTGGCACACGATAGTCCTTCGATGAATTACTGGCTCGAATGTATTTCTGACGCTTGTGAATCAGCGGGAGTGTTGGCCTCGCGGGATCAGGTACGTCAAATTGCCGATGACGTGAAAATCTCGCACGACAATTACGGAATGGCATTTCCGGTTCCGAGCGGCAATCCGATGGAGTCTGAATTTAAACGACTTAAACGATTGTTTGCGGAGGAAAAAGAGAAAGTGTTTTGCATGGAATGTGGCGGACGCGGACGAATTATCTCTCAAGGACCGTCTCACTCTTCGGATAGTCAGTGCTGGAAATGCCACGGAGAAGGCAAGCACAAGCCGTGAAATCAAGGGAGTCAACATGAAAAGAGGACACTTGTTGTGAGTGAGTTGAAAATGGGAGAAGGTGAGTTTTATCGAGGGCGGCAATTCTGTGAGCACATTGTAGGGCAACCACACATTCGGGACACAGATTATCCTTGCGACGTGTTCACACCATGCACTTATGGTGCTGGAACTGGTCAATGTAGCGGAGACGGTCACTACATGTGCCGAGAGTGTGAGGAGCACAATGAGGCACTTTTCGTAGCAATCGAGAGCGGTGAAATTAACGAGTTAGCACATGAATGGTGAGGGAGTCAACTATATAATTCCCAGATCATGGAAGAGGAAGATCTGTACCCACTACTCACTAAGGGTTGTTCCCTACTTGTACTACTGAGGGGAGAACGCAAGCCGAATTGGACACCGCGACCGATAAAAGCGGATTCGTCCGGTTTATGGTACCGTCTTGGGAGGACCAGAATTTATCTGCCGATCACCAACTGTCCGCAATGACGATCTGACTTATGGCTGCTGCGAGTCCTAATCCGATCAGCCTTCCCGTTGCGCCACAGCGGTGGTATCCAAACTTTCCCAACAGCAGCGATCGCGACACTCAAAACGTCTACGACGCCATCACGCGGCTTTACGATCTGCTCTACCAACAGCAACAGCAGATTCAGGTTCTGGCCGCTTATCTCAACAAAAATCCTTGAAGGCGGGAGTATAATTTGCGGCATGAACGACGAATTGAGATACGGCCTGCTTCCGCAGACGACCGAGGACTGGGCGAGGCTTCGGAAATTCTTCCAGGGCGAGCGCGGCTTCGTTCCTCCGACCCACCTGGGAATGGCTTCCGTTGCCGAGACGCCCGAGGGAGAAATCGCCGGCGCCGTCATTCTCCAGATGGTGTCCTATCTCGGGCCGTTCAAGATCGATCCGCGCTGGACCGGACTGGTCGATTACGCAAAACTAAAGGAGCCGATCGATGAGACCTTCCGCAAGGGGCTCAAGCCGCATCTCGTGATTCAAGGCTATGTGGCTATCACGTCGGACGAACGGATCGCGCGAATTGCCGAGGTGGCTGGAATGGAACGCAAAAGAGATGCCGTGCTTTTGGTTCAGGAATTTGGCGAGCATACTGTGATCGGATAGCAGGGGGTGCGCCATCTGTTTCCTGACTGGATGCCAGAACCAGCAGCAAAAAAATCTCGAGACGCAGCAGTCTGCGCTCACGACGCAGCAGATCGCAACGTCGCAATTCGGCATGAACGAACTTTCCGGCAGCCTTCCGGACGTCCTGAACTTCTTCAAGTCGCTCGTATCTGGCGGCCCGAAGGCGATGGAAGTCTTGCAGCCGGCAATTAGTAGTCTCACCTCACAGTACGAAAACGCAGCCGTTGCCGGGAATGAATTTGCTCCACGCGGAGGCGGACGTACAGCCGCACTCGAAAACGCGCCTTTCGAGGAAGCTGGGAAAATTGGCAACCTGGTCGCGTCCGAGCAGGTGGCTGGCGCCGAGGGTCTGACGAGCGTGGATCAACTGCTCGCGGGCCTGACGACTGGATCGGCGGCGAATGCCTCCAGCTCGAACATCTACCAGCAGGAAATCTTGCAGCAGCAGCAACAGCAACAGCAGCAGGCGGGCGCGTCTCTGGGATCCGGCATCGGCGCACTGATCGCACTTTTGGCGGCATAGGAGCACAGCATGGCGGCTGGCGGGTTCTTAAGTGGATTGATCGGGTCCTACTCCTCGCAAATGCTCCAGAAGATCGACTTGGAGCATCAGCAGGAGCAGGACGACCGAAAGAACCGCGTGGCCTACCTGCAGGCCGCAATCGGTTCGGGAAAGCTCACGCCCGACGCCATGAACGCCGCCATCGACGAATTGGGCGAGATCACGTCGGGAGGCGGCAAGAAGGGAGGCGATCACCTTGACATCCTCAAGAAACTCGTCGGAAAGGTTTCGCAAGGGTCTGCGCCTACCCCGTTTGAACAGCGCGTTCCAGGAGAGGCTGCGTCCCGGCCGCAAACGCTTGGGGACATCCCTGCGGCGACGCGCCGGTCCACGGCTGCCACGGCGGCAGCGACGCCGGGCGGGGTAGACGCCTCGAAGGCGGGAGTTACATTCGGCGCCGACATGCCCCTGCCACCGAAGCGCGCCAAGACCATGAAGTCCCAGGAGGACATCGACAACGAGGAAATTGCGTTCGAGAAGCGGCGTTCCCAGGAAGTCACCGAACCGGCGGCGGAAAAAGTGGAAGAGCGGACGGAAGCGCGCGAACGCCTGCGGCAAATGCACGAGGACGGCCGCGCTGAAGCGAACCGATTGGCTGCCGATGCACGAACCAAGCAAGCCCAGGAACGACAGGACGCCAGGGACAAGGCGAGCGCGGCACTCCGCGAGAAGTTGCAATCCAGGAGGGAAGCGGCAGCAACGGCCAAACTGGATGCGACCCAAAAGAAAACTTTGGACACGGCCAACCGGAAGGAAATCGACTCCACCCTCACTCTTTACATTCGCACCATGCAGTCGGAACTTGCCGCGGTGCGCGGTGGAATCAAGGCCGCGACTGAATATAACGACAAGTTGACCGAGACGGAGCAAAAGTGGGCCAAAGACCACAACCTCCGGTCCTTCCTCGGAGAGTCGGCCAATCTTGGACCTCCCGAACAGATTCAAGTCTCCCAGGATCGCGCCGACAATCTGCAACGCGCCATCGATTTCGTGATTGCCAACAAGAACAAAGTTACCGACGAGACTTCGCTTGACCAGGTGGAAGGTGTGAGGGACAGCATCCTCGCGGGCGAAGGTCCGGAGATTTCCCGCACCGAAGTGAAGGCGCAGTTTCCGAACGCCACAGACCAGGTGATCGACCAATTCCTCAGCAAGAAGAAATCGCAGGGCTGGAAAATCTCAAACAACTAAATGCCGCCACAGGGAACCACACTCGACCAGATGGACGCGGCCTTTGACCCACTGGCCCGGAAAAGCGCAGATGAGGGTTCCTTCGGCAGCATCCCGCCTCCTCCCAAACGATCGACAGCCGCGCCCGTCCCTACCGCTCAGGCCTCGAACGCCGCGCCTACGCTCGATGAAATGGAGCGCGCCATCGTTCCCAAGCCTCCTACGGACAAAAAAACCGGGCAACCCAAGGCCATGCCACCGGAGAAAAAAAGCACATGGGACAAATTGTGGACCGGCGTGGTCTCCCCGAAAACTTCCGAGTCGCTCGTTCGGTTCATGCCTGGGATGCTTGTGAGTGGCGGAATGATGACGCTTCCCATTCCTTCCTCCAAGGATCTGATGAAGTACGCCGAGCAACAGCCCGGCGACACTCGCTTGCAGCACGCGTACCGTGAACTCGCCGGGTACACCGCAGGATGGGAGAAGGGTGCGAGCGAACAGGTTTCCCAGATGACGTCGCTTGCGGGTGGCGCGCTCGAAGCGGCAGAATTACTGAGCGGCATCGGAGAAGCGAAGGCCGGCGAGCCGGTCGTGGAAGCGCTGACAACTAGAATTATCCGTCACGCGTTGCGTTTTCCAGGACGCGCCACGGGAGCGTACTTTGCCGTGCAGGGCGCGAAGATGGCGCTTACCCCGCAGCAAGAGGGCGAGAACAAGTACGATTCGTTCTGGCGGCGGATCAACGGGCTCAGCGCCTTCGTGGGGACAGCCTATTCCTGGGGTTCGGAGATTCACCGGGTCATGCCGAAATTCGTCCAGCACTATTTCGGATTGAGCGAGGACATGGCGGCCAAGGTTTCTTCCACCGTCAAGCAGGTGGAAATCACCAGAAGACAACACGAGGGAAACATCCAAGCGATCGACGCCGAGACTCGTGAGCAAATCGGCGCGCTGCGCGACAACCTGCAAAAAGAAATTGGAAACATCCACGGCCAGACGCACTCGGCGGTCCAGACGATCCTCACGCAAACTGAGGAGCTAATCGAGAAAAACAAGGCGAAACTGACCGACGTTCAAAAGCAATCTCTGCGCGACGGCGCCCGCACCGTCGCCGACACCATGCAGGCATTTCTCCAGGAGAAAGCCCGCGTTGGGGCTCCCTTCGACAAGATTGGCGAACAGATCCGTGGCGACGTGGCCTACGCGCCGGAGATTCAGGGAATTGTCGAAGCTGCCTTCAAGGACAACGGTCTCGAACCGGGCGAGATTCCACCGAAAGCGGTGTCTCTGCTCAAGATGCCGGAGCCGGACGAAGAAGGCGCTCCTGCCGGAATCACCGTGCGCGGGCCGGACGGAAAGACCGTTCAGGTCAACGAGAAGTACCTGGCAGGATGGCTCGAAAAGGGCTACGAGCGCGTGGGCGGCATGAGCGGGGAAGGCGGTCTCGACTTCGACCGGCTGACCCGCGTGCGGGAAGACCTCGGTCAAGCGGCAGAATCGGCGAAGGACACGGCGCAGAAACGAGCGCTGTTCAAGGCTCGCGACGACGTAACCGACTTGCAGGAAAAGATCGCCACAAAGAATGGGCAGGGCGAAGCCTACCGCAAGGCCAAGAACGATTACCGGGAGTTCGTTCGCGGCATCGGTTCGGACATGGTGCACACCTTCCTCGATGCCGCGGACGCGGAAGCGCAGACGATGGCGCCAAAGATTTCCGCCATGATGAAGAACCGGGAGATTGGCGATGGCTTGCGCGGGGTGCTGAAAGCGGCTGGTGTCGACGTTGCCCCCCTGGACAAACTCCTCGAGACGCAAACCGCGATCGAGGAAGCCAGTGCCGAAGCCGAGCGGGTTCAGAAAACGCGTGTGGCCGAGACCGAAAAAACCGGACGCGCCAAGATCGCCGAGGCGGGCAAAACTGCGAAAGAGGACATCGGCAACGTGAAGACCTACTCGCTCGAACGCAAGGCCGAGGAAAAGGTTGCGCTTCGCGAACAAGTGCGCAAGGCCAAGGCAACCGAGATACGCGGCAAGAAAACGATTCGGGACCTGTTTGGCAAGGATCCCGAGGAGTTGTCGGGCCTGGACCGGCAGCGGCTCGACGAAATGCTCATCCGCGAGTCCATGAACCGGGCTAGCGCTGGCGGAATGGGCCAGTGGGCCTACTGGACGCTCGGCTACGGACTGCTGAAGCTCGGTATGGGGAGCATCTTCGGCGTGCCAGGCGTGATCATCGGGGGCTCGCGCGTCTCCTTGCCGCGCAGCCTGCAAAACCCCAAGGTCCAGGATTGGGTGATTCGCCAGAGCGGAATCGATCCGGCCACGCCCGCCGGCGTTCGCGCGCGCCGCGGGCTCACTCACTTGCAGCGCGCGCTGCGCAGCGGCGTTCCCCAAGCGGCAGCGGCAAAGGCAGCGGAAGATTCTTTTGGAGAGATTCCAAAACGAAGATAACCCAAAGGTTACCAGCCCGCACTTGAGTCCTTGAAAAAATACAATACAGGAAGATACTTAGTAGGTCATGTGGGAGCCATAGGGTGGGCCCCCACTATAGGTGCTTCTGTTGGCAAAGAAAGTAACCAGGATGGAGCGGTTTGAGTTGCGTCTTGCTCGCGCGGACGGAGAACTAGTGGCGCTTCACGCGCGGTGTTTGGAGGTTCTTCACCTCAGCTCCCAAGCGAAAGAATCCGCCAAGGTCGAGGGTATTTTCAGCCGTCGCATGCAGAAACTCGTGGAACTCACGGCGGCCTGCGAGGAAGAAATCGCCGAACTTAAACGCAAAATTGCCGTGCTGCGGACGCTGGCAAAATGAAAGTAGAAAGCGATTTTTGGGCCGTGGTTGGTTTCAACGCGGGCTTCCTTATTTTCGGGTTGCGGTGGGTTGCCGGCAGTCTGAAGGGTATCAGTATTGCCCACCGGCGCACCCAGGCCATGCTCAACATGCCGGAATGGGCTGACACGGACGACAAGAAACGTCTCGCGGCTGAACTGATTCGGCCGGGAGGAAGGTAGGAGGACAGATGCACGCACGAATCGTGGTTTCCGTTTCGCTCTTTATCGTGGGAATGGCGTTGCACACCCTCGCACAAATCGACGCCATTGCTCGCGCGAAAAACAGCCCGCTCAATTCAAGGGTCGCCATCTTTCTGGCCCGTTGGCAGACGGTCGTGATCCGGTCGGCATGGTCGCTGGCTTTCTTTACGCTCTGGCTGCAGGGCCAGCTCGTGGCCGTGCTGAACGCCGTGAACGTGCCGCTACCGGACATCGCGCGCGCGGTCTTGGACCTGCACGTCGGCGGCGCCGTCGCCTGGATGGCGGGCTATCTCTTCGACAGCGGCCTGTCTTTCGTTCCCGGCCTGAAGAGTTCGGTTCCCCCTGCCTTGGACAGCACTTCGGAAACACCGCCAAAGGTGAACTGACGTGGATGCGCTCCAGCAAATTGTGCGCGACGAGGGGTGTGTTCTCCACGCCTACCAGGATTCCATGGGATTCTGGACCATCGGCTCGGGGATCCTGATTGACGCCCGCAAAGGTGGGGGAATCACCCAGGAAGAATCCGACTACCTCACCAAGAATCGGATCGGGCTTGCGGCGCGCGCACTCACCTTCTATCCGTGGTACCAGACGCTCGATGAAGTCCGCCAAGCAGCCGTCCTGAACATGGCCTATAACCTGGGCGTCGAGGGCCTGCTCAAGTTTTCCAAGATGCTGAGTGCCATCGAATCGCAGGACTGGAACCGTGCCGCGGTGGAAATGCTCAATTCGGAGTGGGCAACGCAGGTGAAAGACCGCGCAAAACGGCTGGCCGATCAAATTAGGTTTGGAACTTGGCAGTAACGGCCGGCGCGGCAGCTCTACCAGAGGTCCCTCCCAGACTCCGCTCACCGCAGTCCGCAGCGCCAGAAACGTTTTTTTCGCGGGATGTAGTGCTTGCGCCTTCCCCTTCCGTTGCGTCGGCCGTCGGAAGGATTGTACTACTTCGTGAAGATTCCGGCTTTATTTAGAAGCGCGGTTACCGCATCGACGACGGCCTTGAGTTCCGTCTGGACCGTTCCAAGAGGCACGCCCATCGCTTCCAGGGCCTTCTCCACGGCGGTAATCACAATGTTCGCCTTTGCGCTACCCGTTCCGGCGCCGAGGACCTCTTCCGCGAAGGTCATTTGCTTCACGACGAAAGTGACTATCTTTACCGCTCCATCTTCCACCGACTTGAAAAATGTGCCAATGCTCATGTTTTCTCCTTAGAATCCGAGGAAACGCCCGATCAAGCGTACGCTGAATAATACCGCCGCCTTGAGCTTGCTTACAGGCTTTTCCAGTTGGTTGACCTCGTAGGTGATACCCTCGTCGGTCTTGGCGAGCGCGTGTGCGCCGCTGGCGGTCGTCGCTTTCAGGTTTTCCATGGACGACGCGGCGTCGGCTAGGATTTGATCATAGCGCGGGTCCTGGACGCGAAGCGTGAGAGCCTGGACCGTTCCTCGCGCATCTCGGGCCACGCCGTCCAGAGAATCAACAGTATCGGCACTCCGGTCAAGAACCCGGCGAGTAGCGTCAAGGTCAAGGCCAGCTTTCGGAAGAAGTCCATCGGGCGCCTCCGTGAGCGAATGGTCGAGTCGTACCACGAATTCCTTGACGGCCGCGCTGGTCTCTAAGACCTCGGTGTCCTCGCGGTTAAGCGTCTTGATCTGGCCGGCCGTCGCTGCGTTCAACTGCTGGATGGCTGGCGCGAGCTGCGTGGGAATTTGCGCGTAGGAGGCGCTGGCTTGCTGGATCGACCCTGACAATACATGTAGGTCGTCCGAGGCGCGATGTACGGCCCAGGCCAGCGTGAGAGCCACGCCGACAAGCGCTACGGTGCGGACGTGGCGGTCGGCGTCCATCAGGGCAAGAGTTGGAATCTCACAAACAGCCAATGGAACGCGTAGCCGCAGGCCCATAGAAACAACGTCCAAAATATGCAGCGCTTCACGAGGAGACTAATCCGGTCCCGACGTGCAAACTTCTTAGCGAGGTTCGGTGGCGCCTGGTCCTGGCTTCGTACTGGTTCATTGTTCCAAGGCTCGAAGTCTCCGCTCACGTGGTGGCTCCCTTAAAGTGTTTCTTCCATAGTTCGTCAAGGATCGGCGCGCTCTTCGTACACAGGAAGTACGTTCCTTCCTCGATCGAGGATAGGCGCAGCTCGAAATTCTCGAGCCCATGCTGGCGGATGATGGTGTCGTTGACGCGCAGGGCCTCGTGCGGAATTTCGTCGAGCACGGCCATGAACGCTTGTGGATCGATGACGAAGCAGCGCACGCCGTTGATTTCGCGGCACTCGCCTTCCTCGATCGCGCGGGTGATTCGGTCGATGTTCATTATCTGCTGCCCTCCCCCTTTTTGGGAACTTCGAGACGGTGATCGCGCAGCGACTTGTACAGTGGCGACTCGGCGAAGAAATTCTCCTCCAATTCCTGATGGAAGCGATACTTTTTCCCACAACGGATGCATAGGGCTTCCACGCCGTCCTCCAGAAACTGGCGCTGAACATACCACAGACCCAGGCGCCCGATAGGAAGGTGCCCGATGAAAAAGCAGACGATCTTCTGCAGGGCTGGTTGCACCATATCTCGAATGTGGTCTCGAAACAAACTCCAAGAACATACGATCAAGCTGGCTCCTCTCTTGCGCTGGATGCGCGTGATTGTTCCTTTCGGTGCTATGTGAGTATTTGATCTGGCGACTTACCAGATGCCAACCGCTCAAACGCCAAACGCAACTTCACAACGTCAGCGTAAGCTGGCGACCAGCCATACGATTGCGGGCTTGCAAGCTGTGTTGGATCAACTCCACCTAAAGCTGCAACACCGCAGCCAGCAAGTTGAACTTCCAGCCTTTCGCAGCGTTCTTTATAATCCTCGTCTCTGTTCATTTGGTCTCCTTTGCAGTGTCGGCCTGTTGCGAGCAACTATTCACATGATCCGCTTCAAATAGTCTCCCGCATTCCCGGCAAGTCCAGCCAACGGTGACGCCTTCGACCGATTTCAGTGGCTTCCATTTCTCTAATTCGTTTGACGGTGGTTCAATGAGTTTTGGCTGATTCATGGCTCCTCCGGCGCTCCGGCCTGTTGCGAGACAGGGCTGGCAGCGGCGCGAAGTGGCATAATTCTTTCACGGCATTCAGCCTGTGGGTCTGCTCCCATAGCAGCCATAGCGACCCTTGTGAACCACCACTCCGCTTCCTCCAGCTTCGCCTGCTGCACGCGCTCGGCCACGATTCGTTCAAGATCATCCATAGCCATTTGAAGCGCGTCGGATAGTTCAGTGATCTTTGCATCGCGTTCCGCATCATGCCTGTCCAGCGCGGGCTGGTCGGTGGAGATGGCGAGGATATGATCCGACCAAAGTTTATTCCAAGGTGTGACGCCATCGGCTACCAGTCCCCCGCATGAGCATGCGCCTTTTTCAATAAGCCAACCGGGATCGTCTGGACCAGCCTTGATATACATAGGCGTATGCCCAGCCGCCTCCCGCACAATCGCTGCACGCTCCAGCGTCAGTTCGGCGGAGGTGAAGGTGCGCTCCGGCGGCGGATCAAATTCACAGTCACCAGGATGTTTCCAATCTTTCTTACAATAGCCTTGGCCCATACGATAAGCAGGGCACATTTCTCTCGTTTCTGCGCTCATGGCTTCCTTTCCTACTTGCCGCGCTTCGGGGGTGGGGCGATTGCTCGCATCAAATGCTCTGGGGCCGTCCCGATGCTGACACCTTTAATGCGCCAGTCCCAGATTCCTAGCAATTTGTGCTCGCCAATAAGTTCGACTTTCTTATTACAGTCGGTGAGTAAAACAAACTGCCCCACTCGAAACTTCGGCTTCGGTCGCTTCATGGTTTCCTATCCGGCGTGGCGGCAGGCTCGCCCAATCTCGTCGTTCCCAATGCCGTAGCGATAAGCAGGAAGCCCAACAATTGCTCAAAGGAAGAATGCTCTCGATAGCCACTTTGTTGAAGGTTCACTCCCATTCCCAGACACAGCGCGGGAATGAGCGATTGCATTGTTGCATTTAATTGCCGAAGGGTGGCGTGTTTCATGGCTTCCTTTCTGGCGTGACGGCAGGATCGGCCATAGATCGAATCGCCTCCCGCAACGACATCGGCTCCCCCAGGGCGGCGCGAAGCCGATGCCATACACCTGATTCTTTTAACTCAAGATAGATTTCTTCTACCTCTTTAGCCAGCGCCCTCACCCGGTCGATCTGCGCTTGCAGGGCGACGACTAAATTCCATACTGACTTGTATCGGTCACCAGCGAGCCAAACGGAATTGCAATCCTCTCCGAAGCAGCAGCGAATCTCAGACCAGAACGCTTCATAATCGCCTTGGAAGTCTTCCATCTTAGCGAGTTCGTTGCGGGCCTTTTGCGCTTCCTCGACGGCTTCTCGCAACTCACTAAGACGCGCCTTCTCGTCTGCACGTAGAGGATCAACGCAAGCCGGAACGTCACTTGTGCAATTTTCTTCGCCAAAGTGCAACCATGCCTCGTGGCGATCCGTGAATGTTTCGCCACAGAAGAAACAACGCCAAGACGCTTCCAGCGCGGCAATCCTGCGGTCCTTCGCGGCTACCTCTTCGTCGCGGGCGTCCCAACCGCCAAAGTAATCGGATGCGCTGTGAGTTCTCCGAAATTGTTCAGTTTGACTGTCCCACCACTCCTCAAACGTGCGCGGTTTCTCGGTCATGGCTGTTTCTCCCGTTTCACTTTCAGCGCCGCAGCTTCTCGAACGTGCATCCGAAGCTCGCCCCAAGTCATCAGTCCGCCGCCAGCCGCAACAAGAGTGTCATCGCGCAAATTGGCTCTCATGTATTTGTGAAGGAGACGCAAGACTCGCTTTTGAGTCTCGATCACTTCTTTCGCTGGCAACGTCCAACTGCGCGGTTTCTCGGTCATGGCGTCAGTCTCCCGTCTTCTAGCGATACCTTTGATAATCGTCATTCTCAGCGGCTTCGCGCGCATCGGAATCCATTTGCCTATACATATTCCTGACTTCTCGATTGCATTCAACTTCGCCGCAAGATTCTGGTTCTCGATTATTGTTCGCTCCCGGCCCGATTTCCTTGCCACACCATGCACAGTTCATGTCAGTCTCCAGTCCCCTCTCCGCGATCCTTGCCCCTTGTCCCTCGAAACTTCGCAGCCTATCTATCGACTTCCGGCCACCTTGCCGCTTTTTCTAGCGCGGATTGAATCTGCTCGGGCGACAATTTGAAACCAGATACTTCCTTCCGAACTCCCTTGTTCACTTCCGCGCAACTTGGATCGAGGCCAAGTTCGTGAACAAACGCGGCCATATCCGGCACGTAAGAAATCATCACGAAGGAGCCATTCGGCAGTTCCACTTTGAGCGGACGCCCTTCTTTTAGCCGTCGAATGTTACCGGGTTCGATCACGATAAATTGCGCTGATTCTGAAAGCGGAAAGGTCAGCATGGTTAAATTCTCTCCGCTTTGTTCCACGGCTGGAGTGATGCTGCTGTTTTTGGATTGGGGAATGTGCCATCGAATCGGATAGCGCGGTCGTCAAGCGTCACTAGAGCAGGCGGCTTCCAGCGGGTGAAGCGCACGCTTTCGATACCAAGCTCGAATCCGCCTTCATACCACAGGGTTCCGGCGTGCTTCTTTAGCCATCGCCGCATAGCCGAAATTCCCCCGAAGTATCTTGCGCGGCTCGAATGAATCACGACATCGTAGCCCGCCGCGAGGGCGTCGACCATAAAAGCAATCGCCCCCTCTACGGGAGGATCGGGGATATTTCTTGGACCCTTCCAGCCGCTCGCGTATGAATGCACGACCCCATCAAAGTCCAAACAAATTATAGGCTTCATCTTGCTCCTTTTTTCGTCCCTCGAAAGAAGCTAAAACTTTAGAACTTTCTGCGCTAACCGCTTGGCCGCGATCTCGCAGTATTTTTCTTCGATCTCGATGCCGCAAGATTCATACGTTTCTGTTACTACAATTTGCTGAATGGCCGCGATTAACTCTGGATGCTTTCTTAGTTTCCTCAACGCTGATTGCTCTGCCCAACGTACCTGTTGGACCGTTATGCCCAGTTCTTTTGCAATCTGCTCACTACTCGCAGCAAACAGAGTTTCGTTCAGCATAGGGCATCCTTCCTGATTCGTTTCTTTCGAGTGCCGCTAGTTCGTCTCTGAGGGTTATCATTCGCTTCTTCGTCCATAGAGGGAAATTGGAATCTATAGAGTCGGAATCAATATTCCAAGCGTGGCGCACTTTTCGGAGCGTCCCGGCACGTCCGTAGTGAAAAGGTTTGTCGCAGGAATGCGCCAACCTACACCAACCGTACGCCGTCAACTTAAAATCATCCGTACCACCGAGAAAGATGCCGCTGAACAGATGCGCCACTTTAAGCACAGCAGAGTGAGTCATGTCGTCTTGCACAGCCAAATACCAAGGCCAAAAGCGCGGGAGACGTTCAAGCCATCGCAGGGAAAATTCTAATGACTCGATTCCCCTTGCTACTTTATCGGGCACAACGGCTATTGTCGGATCGCTGTTGATCTTCAGTGCGGAATCGAGACGTTTCAAAAACACCGTTTCTGGAAATGGCAAACCTTTTGTCCATGCTTCATAGGCTCCATTGTCAAACGCCCATCGCTCGAATGGATAAAGAGGCCCTATCGCTCGATCTCTAGCGAACATTCGGCCCCAACCTTGCACTTGTAAGAAAGCAACTCCCTTGCCTCGGGTATCTCCAAGGAATATTTTCACGGCAGCACTTCCCTGCAATCTCCGTGGTAGATCGTGATGCCGTCTTCTTCGTAATACGGTTTCATTCGTCCCTCGAAAGCCCCGAAATTCGCCTCACGCTCGTTCCGCCTCCGGGTTCACCGGGCTAGTCAGTGTCCAATCGTATAGTTAAATGGTTGCTCTTTTCCAATCAGTCGCCGCAATGTGTCGCACAAGGGGCACGCGGGCGACAGGTACCAGATCACCGGATGCCCCTTCGCGCAGTTCTGCATGCCGTGAATCTTCTCGGGCACGAGCGCGATCCGGTTACACCCTTTCTCCTTGACCAGTTCGAGGTAGCCCTGGCCGATGAGATTATGGACCGCGCTATGCACCGATCCAGGCGTGCGCCCGCCGGCGAGACGGCCAATCTCGCTGTACGATGGTGAGAACCCCTTGGTCTCGATGAAGGACCGGATAATCTCGTAGTACTTTCTCTGTGTGGAAGTAATATTGGCCTCTCTCAAAACGTGTCAAGTTTCGCGTTTTGCTAAAATCACAGGATATCCACAGGTTGCCAAGCGAAAATAAAGGACTTACGCGAGTTATCCTTTTTATTCACAGGATTTCCACAGTTCGTGACAGGTTCCGGGTTTACCGTTGTTGAATTCTCTTTCTTTTAGTAAGTCAAAACCAAGACGGCTACTACGGAACAAACCCACCTTCCCTGTGGAAAACTCAGGCGCTTTGTGCGCGTTCCGCTGTCGGCTCGGCCGAATCGCTTGGCGCGGGCAGTGGTTTTACGTCTGTGAACGCGCCCTGAACACTGACAGACAGGTGGCGCACGTCAGTAAATAATGTAGCCTGCTCCAAGGCAATTGCCGCCTTGGCGATCGCGTCGGAGTCTTGGCTGGTGTCTCGAATGACGGCGCTGAACGCGATGGTAAGCCTTCGGTGTTTCTTCTCGGTTTTGGTGAATGTTGCGTTTTCGCTCATGTGATCTCCTTGAGTTGTTTGACGACTTCCTTAAATCCGTACTCCTGGGCTGCGCGCTTGACCATGCCCAAGGGCCAATTCAGCCGGTGCAGCTCGCGTACGAATCCCAAGACATCCGAGTAGTAAAGAAGTTCTTCGGCCTTCAGCTTTCTGCCGTGGCATCGCTGGCACACCGACGCCAGATTAAAGAGCACGTTCGGTTCCAGCGCGAAGTGCAAGAGAAAGCGGCGGGGGAACAGGTGATCGAAGACCTCTCCGATAAAGAACGCCTTGCCGTGTTCGTAGAGCACGTCGCCGTAGTGGATGCCGCAAGCCAGACAAAACTCCTGATGCGCCTTCCTACGCAGCGCCTTGGAAATGTAGGGCCGGTCCAATTCGGCGCGGTCCAGGTGCGCCCACTCGCGTTTCGGCCGTCGTCGCTTCATTCATAGCCCTGGCGCGTCCTTCACTTGCTTGTGGCCGGCGGCGTGGCGCAGTTCGTCGTCGCTCGCTGCGGAAAGTTGCGCGATCAGGAAATCGATAAACTGCTCACTGGTCTTGAACTCGCAGACCTGGCAGATGTGGTCAAACTGCTGCTGCGCGACCTCGCGCTGGCTCCCTGGAATCCTGAATTTCAGGTAGACCATCTCCTCATACTTCTGCTGCTTCCTGCTCTTGCCGTAGTCGGACAGGACCTGGGTCTGGCCCTTCTTCGTGACGTCTTCCTCGGTGAAGTTCAAACTCTGCGCGTACTGAATCGCCACGATCTTGCGCTTAATGGAATCCTCGGACTGGCCGGAGGCGCGCGCGAGTTGGTGGGAAATCTGGTCGACGTCGCCCCGGTCGCGGGAGAGGGCAAAGGCAATCTTCACGAGTTGCGCCCACTGCGAGCGCATAGTCTGAGTAGCCTCGGCCAGCATGGAACCGATTGGATTGGGTGTGCTCAAGGTTCATCCTCCGACTCTGGATCACAGACTTCGCATCCTTCACAGCTGAGACATAGACCGTGCGGGCATAGGTAGCAATCGCATTCCTCGCACCAGAAGTCGTCCTCTTCATCATCGATGTCACGTGCGTCACCGCTCATTCGTTCCACTCCTTGATCTTCTTGAATAGGCTGCGTTCCAACTTCTGCATCTGTTCGATCTCCGGGGTTTGCTCCACGAAGTCGCAATCGAGGTCGCTACTGATGTCGGCGAGCAATTCCCGGATGATAAGAAGTTTTCGCAAGGCTTCGATCATTTGAATAGGCTGCCCGCCGCGGGCCGATCTTCGCCCATTTCAATTTGAGGGGTGATCCCGTCACTATCAAACGTCCGCCCGTTCACCTTCACAAAGCCCACGATGGTCTTTTGTTTCACGAGCACGACGACCTGCTTTTGCACGCACTGATCGAGAATCGGCCAGAGACTCCGGTTGTAGGCGTAGTAGAAGAGTCCGGCGCCCGACCCCGGTTCCCCGATGAGCACGTTGTAGTTCTCGACGCCTCGGCCCTTCCCCTTCGTCCGGTTGACACGCAACTGTTTAATGACTCCCTGAATCGTGGTAACCTCGGCCGCAGTAGGGCCAGAGGCTCCTTTGACCTCTGGCCCATTGTTCCCCGCGGCTTCAGGCTGCGTCACCGGCGCTTGGTCGTGAGGGACCTTGGGTGATTCCGCCGGTATCGACGAGCCCGAAATCTCTTGGAACTGGTGGCCGTTGGTTGCACACCACTCTTGCAACTCAGGGATAAAGGGTGCCGGCAGAACGTAAACGTCCCGATCTTCCAGTTTGATGCCCTGCCACCCGCCCTTAATCCTTTCGAGAACCTGAGCGAGGTCTCCCGAAACATAGGCGACGTCGGAGGCGTCAGACGTCCACGACACCGTGATAATTTTTGCGGGAGAGGCGCTGGCGGTCGATGCGCCGCTAGGCGCTACGTTTTGGCTCGCCTCTCCCATCCCCTGTGAGGGTTCCTCGGCGGCTTCGCGCACAATTTTCCCGGTCGGCGGCTCCTCGGCCTCAATTCCTTCCTCTTCTGGAAAAGCCCACTCGCTCGGATCCTCGGTGAATATTTCACTGAGCGCGCCGAAATTACGGATAGACTTGACGAATCCGCGCTTCTCCCCTTGCTGGCGGACCTTGTTCCGCTGAGCATGAATATCTTTGACCTCCATACGGTCCTGCCAGAGCCAGTTCCCGGTCGGCCTGCCATCTTTCCATTCCTTAATGGATTTTCCGGTCCCTTCGGCCTTTCGAACCTTACCCTCGCTGAAAATCCAATCCTTGGACGGTTGGGGATCGGCGGTCACCCACTGATAGCGGAAGTTCGGCTCCATGGAGGAGCACGAGCAGCGCGGGCCTTGAAAGACTTCCTCTCCGCTGGCGCGATCCATGAGGTGTACACGCGAGACGACCTCCAAGTGGCCGTTGCCCAGTTCGGTGTCCGTCGTCTGGTAGACAGGGCGCACCTTGAGCCATCGCGCAATCTTCTCCGCTCCCGGCTGCAGGAGAAACGGTTTGTTCACTCCGGGGATCGTACCGTAGTCGATCTCGAGTTTTTTTCGCCGCGCCTCGGGCAGCACCTGGTTTTTCTTTTTCGCTTCCGCCTCGGCGCGTTGCAGGGCTTGGTTCAGCCCCTTCGAGATGAAGCGGCGCACGGTCTCGAAATCGACCATCGTTTCGGCAATCGAGCGGGCGGCGAGCGCGCGCGCTTCCTTCTGCGTGCCCGTCACGGTGATAGCCCCGTTACTGCGCTTGGTTTTGCTGCTCAAGGGGTTTCTCTCCTTCCTCGTCCGGCGCGAGCAAAGAGTCCGGGCAATGCCACTCCACAATGTCCTCTTCGTGCGCGGGAATCACTTCCTCGGGCCGGGCAGGTACTACCACCTCGGCAACTTGTTTTTTCCCCACTACGACCGCTTCACAGAGATTTGAGCGGGAGGTGTAGACATCAATTGTCCACAGTCCGACCGTTTTAGAGAGATTGTAAAAATAGGGATCAGCTTTCTTCTTAAAGGAACCCAAGCAGCTTGCTAGTGCGCGAAGTTTTTCTGGCCCGACCGCGACATTGATTGTTCCTACATCGCCACCCGGCAGTTCAGGATGTGCCTCAAAGAAATCGGCCAGCTCGCGGAGCGCGGCCACGTAGTCCTTGTTTTCCATTTCGTTTCTCTCTTTCGGTTTACTTCACGTCCAGTCGCTTGCGGTTCTGCTCGATCATCGCGCCGGGAACTTCTTTGCCTGCGGCGATGGCCACCGCGACGCGGTCCTTGTTGAGCACAATCGTAGTTGGGATGTTCGCTTCCAAACACTCAAGAACTTGCGCGTGCGCCGTCTCATTGAGGGATTGCAATTCTGCAATCTTCGTGGAAATGAGTTCTAAGTCTGGCGTGCGGTCGAAAAACTTCTCCGGGATCTGGCGTTCGTCGGTAATGATGAGCAAGTCCGGTTGCTTGTGTAGGGCGAAGCGATGCACGTTGCCCTGGGCCTCTTGAATGCCCAGCTCGATCATGGCCAGCAGCAGCGAATCATTCAGGTTCTTGTTGAACGCGGCATAGTGGCGGGCGATGAGTTCCGCGTTCTTCACGGTCTTGCGGATGCGCAGCTCGCGCTCCTCGATCGCATTCAAGAGTTCGACCAGGTTGTCGCGGCGCACGGCGAGTTCGTTCTTTTCGCCGACCGCCAATAAACTGCCGGCATCGCGGACGTTCTGGTCTTTCGCTGCGGCCTTCTCCTCGTCCTTTTCGAGTTCGTCCTGGCGGTTGATGCCGGTGACGAATTCGGTAAAGAGCGCGGTGAGCGATTCGAGCGACAGGTCTACGGCTAAGGGCATCGGTGCGAGTGCTTCCTTCTGTGCGGCTTTCGTGGTCATGCGGTTACACCTTCCTTTTTCTTTTCTTTTGCTTTGAGAAATTTCAGTCCATCAGTTTCGGCAATCTGTGAAGCGGTTTCCTGTAGGTCACTCAAAAACTCCTCGGCATCTTTCACGCTGTAGGCCATGAAGCGAAGGGAATAGCCGCGTGCTCCGGCGTAACTTCCCCCTGCCAGTTGAATTTGGACCACGGTGCGAAGGCGAATATAGCCGCACTGTTGCAGGCGGTCTCGCATGAGTTCAAAATTGGTAGCCTTGCGTTCGGACGTGACGCGCGCGGGATGGTTCCGAGTGGCTTTATTGCGAGCAGTGACACGGTAAACCTTCGCTACCTTGGGTTTCATGGCAAGCGGAGAATCGCACAGGCTCCAAATAGTTGTCAACTTATTTTATCCAATTCTCTCAGTTTTCCCTAAACTCTGTTCCGTTATGGAAAGGAATTCACGAAGTGCCATCGCCTTCATGTAGGCGTCGTGCACTCTCCAGCACCCGGCGCAGTTCGCCTTGATGCCGCCTTCTCCGGTCTTGGCAGGGTCGAATCCTTTGTGTTTGGGACAAGACAGCTTCGCCTTAATCGTGATTTTCAGCATGCTCGTGTGTCTCCAGGTGATCGAGTTGTTTCCGGGCACTCTCGGCCGTCCCGTCGTCGGCCATCTCAAACGTGCACCCAGGCATCCCGCAAGACCAGACTCCCTTCGGTGCATGCGGCGGCAGGGATCGCACAGCCTCCTCGACGGGATTCTCCTTGAGAAAAGCCGGTACAAACGCGGCGAGCTTGTGCGGCCAAATTTCATCACGAATCCCGGTCGGTAAATCGTGATACTTCCATTTGCAGCCTCGGTCGTTAAGGTAGACGTCGAAGCGGTCAGCGATGCGGTAGTGGAACGCGGTAAACTTGTGGACCTTGAGTCCGTTACCTTCGAGTTTCGAGAGTGCGCGTTGATCGGTCACTAATCCCCCTCAAAATTCCCACTATTACATGGGCAGGCGCAAGCTTTCAGTTCACCTTCGCCGACTACGGTACGCGCAATGGGTCTCTCGCAACGCTCATGCCGCTTGCGCCTACAGGACCGGCACACCCATGCGGGCGGGTTTACGTCAATCTTAGGACTTCCGTCCGCGCTCTCTCCGTAGCTTTCCAGTAATTTTTCGCTCATCGTTTACGGTCCTTCCGTTTTTCCTGTGCTAACCATTGCTTCATGGATCGTTCAAAACACGCAGCGCAGACCCAATATTTCCGGTAGAGCTTGCGGCACATTCGCCGCTTTTTGCACCACAGTTGACAACGGGTGCGGCGGATAGGCCGGCCTTTGCCTTGTCTCCATCTCATGGTCGCTTGCCTTCCAGTTCCGGCCAATCTTCTAGCAAACCTCGGTAAGCCTCCGCGTCTGCCTCGGCCTCGGTTATGCCGTCGCCCAGGGCGATGGAGAACAGAGACTCCCATCGGTGGGCCTGCTCCTCGGTCAAATCCGGTAAGCGGTCCACAAACTCAACGGTGATGCGGCGTTGGCGCACCTGGGGCCCATCGTCGCGGTATCCGGTATAACCGGGATCGCCGTGGCCTCCCGGTTTCCAGTACACATAGAACCACGTCGCGGTGCGCGTCACGCGCTTTTCGACGCGCAATAGCTCGCGGATCGGCACGCCCTTCGGGAACAGGTAGTAGTGCTCCGGCGCCATCGTGATGGCTCTGCGGCCTCGCACGTCAGCGCCAACAAGTTCGGACAGTGGAACGCGGTTTCCCTTCATTCTGCATCTTCCTTTGCAATCAGAATTTCGATCAGCGCGTCGAGTGTATCGCGCAGATGCCGCACAGTTGGATCGATGTCCGATTGCCACCCGTCGCCGTGGAATTCCTCGCGTAGTTTTCTGAGTTCGGTCGATTCCGGCATGTGTGGCCTTTCTCCGCGTGTACGATGCGCGGCCCCCGGTGGTTTTGGAAGGAAATCAAGAGCCGAGGTCGACCAACTCGTCTGGTTCGGGATCGTAAACTGTGCCCTGATGGTCTGGGTCGTTGTCGGGCACGACGACGGGAGTCAGTTTGCGCTTGCTGAGGCTCTCTATGTACTCGGCGTCCTTCGATTGCGTCTCAGTGACAATTACTTCGACGCGGGAAGGCTGCAGCACATAGAAAATAGCCGGTACTTTTCCGGCGCCGTCGCAGTCCTCGCATTTTGTCCTGCTGGCAATCTCGACTCCTGGGGCGAGTCCAGATCCGCCGCACGGTTGGCAGAGAGTCGCTTTCGGGTGCGCGAACAGCACCCAAGTTTTCCCGGCCTCGAATTCACGCGGTACCGTCGAAATTCTTCGGCTGATGCCGAGTTTGCCGGCCTCGGCTGCGAATTCTCCCGGTGTCTTGTAAAACTTCTCGCCAATCCACAGCAACCCGGCTTTGCCCATTCCAGCCGGAGCCATGCACAGCGGGCAGGGGAAATCATCGGTACAGCGCTCGTGCTGTTCATTGCCGACCAGTCCCGGTACGTCAATCCACGTCCAGCCGCGGGCCTGCTTGATGCCATGCGAGCACGTCGGGCACACGGTCAGCGGGATCGGCAAGCGGTCGCACGGTCGGCCTGGGCCGTCGGTGACAAGATAGATGCCGCCTACCTTGCGGTAGCCGCATCCTCGTTTCGGTTCTACTGCCATAGTGAATTGTCCTCCTCGGTTTTAACTTGCGGACGGATCAACAAAATATTGTTGGTAGCTGTCCGGGTACTTGGCCTTGAGAAATTTTTGGACTACAGGCGGATAGTCGTTGCGGTTTTGCTTTGGCGATTGGACCTTGATGCTGTCCCAGTCGATGAAAAAAACTGCGACACCCGGTACTGGCCGCGTTACCTCGGCAACCCCGCCGGACACCTCGACGTACACAGTCGGTTTGTTTTTCACGGTCAATTCTCCTCGTTCGCTAGATTGCAGGTGACGTGCGCGAGTGGTTCACAGTCCGCGCAATACTCTTTCTCGCAGAAGCGGCACCACGCCCCGCGGTGCTCACGGTGAATCTTCCGGTAGTTCTCTTGCAATTTCCGGTCCATCTCGAACATATCGGATTCTTTCAAGGCGCTTCCTCCCGTACTGCTACGGCGCAGCTCTCTGCGGGAACAGTGAGCCGCGCCGAAGCCTCACGGCTACGTTGCAAGGGCATACTTAACTTCGGCGAATGGAAACTCAAGAATTTCGATAGTTGGTTCGCAGTCCAAGTGTCCGCCGTACCACCATTCCGTGTACAGTTCGCCAGGTGTGACGGACAGAACCTGAACGAAGGTACGCTTGGCGTAGGACAGCGCTGCAGCCATGCGCGACGCATCGCGCAAGCACAACGGTTTAGTGTCGGACGAGCGATAGACTAGAACCAGTTGCGCGCTCGTCCACTCGTATTCGAGTACCTGAAAGTTTGCGTTTGAGATCATGGAACTATCCTCCGTTTAGAGTAGAGTAACTAAGCTCCGAGCATTTCCACTTCTAACCGATTCAAGGAATCACGCACGTTATTAGTGGCATCTTTGGCAATACGTGCGAAGTCTGGACCGTCTTGCTTTCCCGTTTCCTGTTCCCACACCTTTGCCAGAAACAAGGCCAACGCTTCGCGCATCCCATAGCTTGAGAATTCCAGCACGCGGCAGCGGGAGAGGAATCGTTTCTCCAGGCCATCCGTCGAGTTGGAGGTGAACACCCAGATGGTTTGCGGAGGGGCATCCGTCGAATCCAGCTTGGACAGTAGCGCGAGCTGTGCGCCCTCGGTCATGCGGTCCGCCTCGTCTACCAGCACGACATGGAACGCACCCGGCACAGCCGTTGCATACCAGCACATTCGCACTACTTCGTCGATGGCTCTGGCGTCACACTTCTGGGATGGGATGTGATGCAGCTCGCCGCGTATCTGGTCGCACAGAGCTTGGCCCATGCACGTCTTACCCGTTCCTGGCGGACCCGTGAAAATCCACGCGCAAGATGTTGGACGCTCGGCGAACGCGGCGAGCACCTTACGTGGTTTCTCTAACCCGATGAAATCGGCCAGCGTACGCGGCCTGTACTTCTCGCATAGCGAGAGAGGAAACCCCAGGGCGGATTGCGTGCCTATCGCATTGGGAAATAGACTCACGGTTTCACCTCGGGACGCCAGCCGCGATTCCACGTATCGAACCGTCTACCGCTACACTTCGCATCCATGCGGACTACAGCCATGCCGTTTCGATTGCGCGTGACGGTCCCTGTCAACGTCACTCCGCCAAACCCCAACATGGAAGGGCAAAACCGTTGGACTCTCATACCTATGTCCACCTGACAATCCTTCATCGCCGTAGACTGAACCGACGCTTGGGAATGCCACCACGCGGCAAGATACGCTTTGCGTCCAGCGTCGAAAGCCTCTCTACCAGCGTGAATACAGGGCAGACAAACGTCCAGCAATTCCGTTGCCGATACCCGAACCCCACAGCGCATCACGTCCACATGCTGGCAGGCTCGCAGTATCCGCAATTGATCGGCCACACCATCAGCCTGTAGGTTACGTCCAAAGAAATCCGCAACTGTCTCTCGCTCACTCATCACCGAACACCTTGCGCAGCACCGTCACGATCATCCACAGCAGAAACACGAACGTCCCAAGTGACATATCCCTGCCTCCCATTCGTCGAAACTAATAAAAAAAAGAGAGTGTGTAGATACTCGCCTTTCGCTTGCCAAACCTCTGCCATTCACCTTCCATTTGAGCTATCCACTCACGGTTAGCGCCGCGAGACAGACAGGCGAAGCGAGCAAGCGAAGATAGCAGTTGCACGTTCTGTGCCATTGCGAAACACACGGGTTAGGTGCTGCAAGCGCAGCCCAAAGTGGGAACGATTCCCGAAGTGGGACACCGAAATGGGAATGACGGGCGACGCGGCGAAGATAGCGCGAAGATTGCGACGATCAGGCAGGCGAGCACAGCGCACAGCCGCGTGAACACTGGCGAAGATCGGCCCCAGGCGACCGCGCATTGTCCCGCGATTGGCGCACGATCGGCAGCACATCGGCGAGCAAGTGGCAAGCGAACGCCCGCCGCATCCCACACTCCCAGACCTACTCCTGTCTCTACAGGGAAGACCACGCCTACGCTGTTGTCTCGCGCGCGCATTGTCCGGCAACCCCTCCCCCTCCCCTCGAAACAGTGGCCTGACTCGACGCGGACAATTTTCATTTTGAACCACTAATTTTTTAAGTATACACATGGTGCTTGACAACCCAATGCAACAGGAGCACACTCTGCAACCGAGAAAGCAATGCACCACACGCAACAACTCGAAACGAGGCGGGGATAGGCTATGGATCTGCACCTGCGAAACGTGGAGCCGGATTTGGTGCGGGAGATGAAGATGGAGGCGGTGACGCGAGGGGTGACGCTGCGGGTGGTGGCGATGGAGCGGTTGGGCGGGAAGAGGGCCAATGGAGAGGGTAAGGATCGTCGAGAGGCGAAGGGCGGACGGGGGTCTGGAAAGGGTAGGGGTGTGGTCGGACGGAAGCGTGGCGTCGGAGGAAATTCTGGACGACGTGTTGGTAGCGCGGGAGAGAGACCGGTCGGTACAGGAGGGGATCGAGACGCTGCGGTGGTTGCTGTCGGACAGTGCCCAGGATGTCCTCATACACTGACGAAGCACCATGGGTTCAAGGGGGCGTGCCAGGTGGATAACTGCGCGTGTCCAGGGGTGGAGAGTTGAGCGGGGAGAGGGTCATAGCGGTGGACCGGGACTGGTACGTGGACCTGGTTCAGTATTTGCAGGCGGACGAGTCGTTTTCGGAAAAGGGGCAGAGGCTGAACCGAGTGTTGTTCACGGCGAGCGGCAAGAAGCTGATTTTCAAGACGGCGTTCGAGAAAAGGGGGAAACCCGATGTCTCTGCCCACGGAAATTAAGGCGCTGAACATGGCGGGGTACGGGTTCGAGGACGTGGGGACGTGCTCAGGGTGCGGCGCGGAAATCGAGTGGTGGAAGACGCCGCGTGGGAAGAAGATGCCGATTAGTGTGGTGCCGGTGTATCGGGTGGAGGGCGATCCGACGTCGACGCTTTTGCGGCACGACCGGATTCCGCATTTTGCGAATTGTCCAAAGGTAAAGGACTTCCGAAAGAAGAAATGAGCCGAAAAATGATTCGTGGACCGCAGCATGCGCCCTACGAGGCGCGATACCCGGACGTGTCGATAGGAACGCTTAGGAAGATGGACCAGTTTCACGACGATATGATACGGCGCCGCGGATTGCCCAAGGATGCGTTCGCGCTGATCCACGACCTTGCTTACGACGAGGAATCGCGCGACCGCGAAACCTACCGCCAGCGGGCGCAGCGAATTTTGAAGGCCAAGGACGACAAATGTTTCGTGCGGGAGCAGGCCCATTCCAAGCGCCTATACCTCAGAAACCAGAAACGGCACCGAAACGACCGAAGAAGGAGCGACCGATAGCTGAATAGGAGGAAAGATGCGCGACAAACTGGAACAAGCGATCCAAGGTGTTTTCTCGAAGTTGAATTTCGCCATCGAGGACGAAGCAAAATCGCACGGTATTTTGGCGCATGACCTGAGAGTTAAGCTGATCGACCGGCTCTTCAACGCCACCGATTCCGAATTGGCAGGTCTGATTCACTCGGAAGCGGATCGAGGCCAAGCCGAAGCGAGCGCGGGATGAACATTCAGGGATATCCCGACGAGTTGAATTACGTAAACGCGATCCTGCACCCGCTGGCACCCAAATCCGGAAGTTTTTTGACCGCGTTCTGCCAAGCCTGCCAGGCCGCGGACTTTGAAAACTATGAATTCCTGCGACCGCCGCTTGCGGTATTCATGCAAAAGTATCCCTGCGACGTGCAACGCCGCGCGATGGAGGAGCGGGACAGTGGAAACCAACCCAAGTAAAAACTGGCTGGAGCGCTGCATCGGGCGCTTGCGCAGTCCGGCCTCGCGGCTGGCTTCGGCGCACCAAAAGTTCGACGAGCGCGACCTGGAAACCACCACGATCTATACTCTCGTGCTGCACGAGCGCGGCGCCATCGTGCGGCATGAGGTCGAGGCGCGCAGTCTGTCCATGATGCAAACGGAGTGAGCGTTTGTGAGCGCCTCGTTCTCGAAAACGGATTTGTCGCCATCGTTTGCCGGGGACATCGGGGAAGGCGAGCCGTGAAACTGCCGGCCACGCACGCGGAATTGATTGCGGCCGGATGGAGGCCGAGGTCCAGGAGGCACTGTAGGCTATGCAACGCCACCATCGAGTTCTGGAAAACGCTGGCGGGAAAAATCGAGCCGCTCGAATTGACGCTCCTCGAAGCCAAGCCGGTGTACGTGTCCCATTGGGAAACGTGCCCGCGAGCCGGCGAGTTCAAACGCCCCGAAAAGAAAAAAGCACCCGATCCAGAAAGCGGGAAGCTGTTCGGATAAATTCGCTGCGAATCCTGGGGCACAGGGTTGACATTGAGCGGGTCGATTCGACCTGGGCGCTCGGCGAGAAAGTGGGAGAGTCCAACGCGGATGGTGGGCTGATTCGAGTCTTGCGCGGGCTCGAAAAAAGCGTGGACGATGCCACGGTGCTGCACGAAGCGATTCACATTATTTCCGATCATTTAAGCTTGGACCTGGACGAGCATGAAGTGAGCGGACTGTCGCAAGGGCTGTTCGCTCTGTTCAAGGACAACCCGGAGTTTCTGCGATGAGAAGAGCCGTGATTTGAAAGGGAGGGAAGCAATGAAAGAAACGTATCCATTGGTTTGGCCGGAAGGTTGGAGGCGAATTCCGTTGGGAGACCGCAAGTTGCGGCCAGGCTGGAAGAAAACGGAGCGTCAGACGATTGAGGCGCTGGAAGTCGAGTTGAAACGATTCGGGGCCATCGCTCCGGTGATCACGCGGCGCGATCCGGGAGACTTCCGAACTGCCCCCGACCCTTCGATTGCCGTATGGTTTTCCAGAAAGCGCGAAGAAGAGGATTTCAGTTGGCAGAGCGTCCTCGGTATCGACAATCCGGCTCCCACCATCGAGGAAATCGAGACGGCGTTCAAGCGCAAGGCTCTGCCGTTCCACCCGGACAAGGGCGGCGACATCGAGACCTGGCACGCATTCGACAAGCACAAAAAGAACGCCATCGCCTATGTGAATCAGATGTCCGGCAAGACGCGGGACTTTTGCATCCCGTGCGACAATTTCAAAGAGGCCAGGTGGAATATCAACGCTGTGCGGATGACCGTCCATTCCTTGCGGCAGATGGAACGCGACGGGACATCCGGTTTGCTTGAACGGGCCATGAAGGGATTCACGGCTCTGCCGGAGCACAGGGAGGCGTCCGATGTCGTCGCGGCCTCTTCTTAGCGCCGGCTCCGAGGCCGATGAAGCCACCAGACTGCGCCGGGAGATTGCCGGACTCGAACAAGAATTGCAGGACGCTAAAAACGAAGCGGTGAAAGCGAAGCAGGGCGCCTCGGACGCCGCGCAAGCGATTCGCGCGCTGAGAGCGCAACTCGAGCCGCTTCACAAAGCCCTGAAGATGATTTTTGGGGAAATTTCCAGAGTCGATGCGGAGCAAGTGTCACAGGCAGGCGGGAATCCCTCGGGTTTAAGCCCACGTTGGGAAATGCTCAAGAAACGTCTCGGCGCCCGCCAATCGGAAATTATCGACGTGCTGCAACATGGGCCGATGACCTCCGCGCAGATGAGCGCGGCATTGCATTGGGACGTTCGCACAACGCAGAAGCACATTTCCGCAATGAAGGTGGCCGGCTACCTGAGCAAGAACGGAAACCAATTTTCGCTTCGTGAAAGTTAGCGGCCCTGTCTGTTTTTGGAATAACTCTCGACGAAAGGACGACAATGGCTAAAAAAGAAAAGAAAGCGAGAAAGGCTCCGAAAGAAAGGAAACCTTCACGCCCGAAACAGCCCGACCTTCCGGGAATGGAATCCCGGATGTATTCGGACCTGCACGAAGAGGCCCGCAAGTACGCCGAAATCCGCGATGAGCGCATGGACTTGAACGAGCAGGAATCCAAGCTCAAGGAACGCGTCAAGCGCATGATGCACGAGCACGGCCTGAACGTCTATCGCTACGAGGAAGTAGAGATCACCCTCGAACCGGGCGAGGAAGACGTGAAGGTGCGCATCAAGAAACCGAAGGCGGAAGCAGCCGCAGCCTGACATGGCCAAGGGCGAACAACTCGCGATGGGGACGGTGGACGTGGTGCCGAGCATCTCGTTCACCGTTTACGGCACGCCCGTTCCACAGGGATCGATGAAGGCGTTTCTGCGTCCCGGCTCGAAGTTTCCCGTGGTCACAAGCGACAACAAAAAACTGAAACCCTGGCGGCAGGAAGTCACGCTATGTGCCATGAAGGTTTTTCGCGCGCCCGTGCTCAAGCCGCGTGCCCTATGGGTGAACGTGCTATTTTTTCTTTCTCGCCCGCCAAGCAAGAGTGTGAAAATTGAATATCCTGGCACCAAACCGGATATCGATAAACTCTTGCGTGGCGTGCTGGATGCGCTGACCGGCGTGGCCTACGAGGACGATTCGCAAATCTGCCGCGTGAGTGTGCAAAAAAATTACGGGCGCCCGGAACGGGCCGAGATTACAGTCGGAGTGATTGGATGAGCGATGCCCGATTCTTTCAAGGGGACGTTACCGAAACGCTCATTAAGGCGACCGAGCTCGTCTCCGAGGTGCATCCAACCGATGTGTTGGTGATTCTCTACGGCAGGGAAAAAGACACGGACAGTTGTTTCATAAAAATGATAGGCTCTAATGAAGTCACCATCGAAACAGCCAACTGGCTACTGGACAAAGCCAAGAATTTTCTAATTGCCGAGGACCCGGAGTGAGAACCAATCCTACACAGAAGGGCGAACTCGTCCTGATGGAAAAGGCCATTCCCGAGTCCGAGGACGAGCGCACCGAGGAAGCGCGGCGCCTGTGCGCCCTGATTTCCGACGACGACGGTCCGAAGCTGACCACCTGGGAGTTGCAAACGATTCAGGACGTGCTCGGCGGCAAAGCCGCAACCAAGATTCGGCTGCGCGAAATCCGCGCCGTGGTGAAGCGATTGCAGGAGAACGAAAAATCCAGAGGATAGGAGAAATACATGGGAAGTCCCACTCTCAGGCCGTTCAATGCGCTCAACGGACTGGAACTGAAGAAAATCATTCTTAAGGAAATCGAGAACTATTTGGATAACGATTTTCACTTTCGCCAGAGCGCGGCTTATCCGCTCATCTCCTGGGGCTGGAAGGCCGCTTTCAATATGTATCCGAACGAGCCGGGACACTTCGAGGTAAGTATCGGCCCGAAAGAGATTCGCGCCCCCGGCTACGAAGGAACTCCCGAAGCCGACCCCGTGCAGGTCGATATCGGAGCGACGCGTGACGTGACGGCGCCGGCAGGACAAAGCGCGGACAGCGCTCGCCGCGACGCGAACTTGCCGATCCCGGCGACGCGCGTGGTGAAAGGGCCGGGGGGCCAACGCATGGTCGTCGATGCGCCGTCGATTGGGCCGGGCGCGGCGGCGGTTTCTTCCGCCGGCGAGGAGCCGGCTGTGCAGACCAACGCCGACAAAGCGGGACACATTTTTGCCCGCTCCGCCACGGTCAAAACCAAGGCCGCACCGGACGGTGTGGAAGTGCTGCCGGCGGCGGGCACCAAGCCGGGCATCGAGGAAACGCAGCAGATTCTGGAGCGCGAGGCGAACGCGCCGAAGGAATAAGCGACGACATTCAAATTCTCAAGGGTGACGCCCGACATCTGCCGCTGGCCGCAAGACCCGAGCATTCTGGTCGAGAAATATCCGATGAGGGCAAGTTGAGTCTAATTACACTGCAAATAGAGCCGAAGTTGCTGCTCCGGCTACTCGCCGTGCTGGAACGTATCGCCTCCGCGCTTGAACGCGAGTATCCTGACGTTGCGGTCCGGCGGGGACCGCCGGCGGGAGTCGAAAATCTAACTGTCTTCGATCCAGAGAAGGAATTCGATCTTGAGCAAGAAGAAGAACGACAGCGAGAAGCCGGACTCTAAGGCGCTTGCCAAGCGCGAGCCGTTTGGACCCATCTCGTCCGTCTGCCGCTACATCCAGGGCGGCAAGCAGGAGTTCATGCGCCTCGCCGTGCTGGCCGGGCAGATCGAGCCGGAGCTGATGTGCGTCGTCGAGGATTGGGAAAAACTTCGCGTGCCCGCGCAGCAAGTGACGACGATTGAATCCCTGTGCCTCGCGCGCGAGATCGATCCGAGCCACTTCTGCGGCGTGGTGGTGGAAGCGGCTGTCAAGTTCAGGGACAACGCCACCTACTTGATCGCGGCGCTAAATATGCCGGACGTGGTGGAAAAATCCGTGAAGTTCGCCAAGAGCAAGGACGGATTCAAGGACCGTGAGGCGCTGATGAAGCACGCGCGGTTCGTGCCGGTCCCGGTAGGTTCGCACATTTCGGTCTCGGCGCAGGCGGCGGCCAAGGCTAATTCCGAGTCCGACGCGAACGCCGAGCGCGGACTGCCGACCTTCGAGCGCACGATGACCGAGTTGGAAGACGAATAGTGTATTCCCCCAAAGTAACCGCCGAGAAGATCAAGGCCGCCTCGAAGAAACTAGGCCACGAACTCACCCCGCACACCGTCCACGAGGTATCCCAACAGAATCGCCGCCTGAACGAATTGCTTGGAGAGGATGGACGCCTGATTCGCGCGCTCACCACGCAGGAAATGGAGTGGTGCCTGAACGAGCGCTTCCTCTGCAAGCTGGATTTCCGCTACTACATCACGCGCTATTTCTTCATCCGCAACTGGTCGGGAAAGCTCGTTCGCTTCGAGCCCAATGTCGCTCAAAACATCGTCGTCGATATTTGGGGAACGCTCGAAGAGCAGGAACGCGCCATCTCGATTCAGGAACTCAAGGCGCGCCAGCTCGGTGTCTCGACCGTCACCGAAGCGGCCGTCGCGCACCGCGTCCAGTTTTACAGACAGGTGAACGCCGTCGTGGCCTCGTCCGATCCGGCCAAATCGGCGAAGATGGCCGAAATGATGGAGCGCGGCTGGCAGAACATGCCTTGGTGGATGCTGCCGGTGCAGACTTCCTATAATGCCGGCGAGCTGATCGAATTCGGAGAGATGAACTCTGGTGTTTCCATCCAGCACGGCTCGCAGTTTACTGGCATCGCCCGCGGCGACACGCCTACGGTCGCGCACCTTTCGGAACTTGCCGATTTTATTTCTCCCGAAGAACTCGTCGATGCTTCCCTGCTTCGCGCCATGCACGAGTCGCCTCAGATGTTTCTCGTTCTGGAATCGACGGCCAAGGGGAGAAAGAACTGGTGGCACCGGACGTGGGAATACTCCAAGCAATACTGGGCCAGCGGCATGGCCAAGCTCTATCCGATGTTCTTGCCCTGGTTTGTCGGTCGTGACATCTATCCCACCGAAACCTGGCTGCGCTCGCATCCGATTCCCGCCGAGTGGGAGCCGGCCGAACTTACCCTCCATCACGCCGAGCGCGCCGCCGCCTACACCAAGAGCGACGATATTCTCCGCCGCTTCCTCGGCGAAGGCTGGAAGATGCCTCCCGAGCAGATGTGGTGGTGGGAAGTCAACCGCCAGGAGTACGCGGCCAAGAAAGAACTCCCTCAATTTTATTCCGAGACGCCGGCGGACGATCTCGAAGCCTTCCAGTCCACCAACGTCTCCGCGTTCGACACGGACACGCTGACAAGCTACCGCGAGCACACCAGGGAACCGCTCGCCGTGTTCGGCTTTGTCGGGCGCGGCGACCAGATCCCGGTGCGCATGCAGCCGGATCGAAGGGAGATCGACCATGACCTGCCCCCTATCAATATTCGAGCCAGATGGAGCCCCTCTGTCGAACCCTTCGAGTGCCAGATGGTTCCGCTTAAATTTCGCGGCTATCCGAATACCGACCCTAACGGAAAATACTTCATGTGGGAAATGCCCGAGGACGACGAGTCCTACGGCCTTGGCGTCGATACCGGAGACGGAGTTGGCCTCGATCGGAGCTCCCTGGAGGTTCTACGTAAGGGAACTTTGGAGCGAAACGACGCCCAGGTCGGGGAGTTTGTAAATCCCTACGTCAATGCGTTCGATCTGTGGTCCATCTGCATGGCGATAGGCTCACTCTACTCGACGAACGTGGATGGACACCGCCGGCAGGCCAAAATGGTGATCGACTGTCTGAAGAATGGCGAATCGACGCAATGGGAACTCCGTAAACGGGGATGGACCAACTTCCATATTTGGGTACGATTCGACAATAAGAGAGTGCAAGCTGCAAAGGCCAACAAGATCGGTTGGTTCGCGAATTCCTGGGCGCGCGCAATGATGATGGATTACGCGCTCAAGGCTCTGCGCGACCAATTCGTGGACATCAATTCGCCGTGGTTTGTCGATGAAATGGCCGACCTCGAACGCGACGAGTTCAAGCAATCGCTCAAGGCCGTGTTTGGCGGGCACGACGATCGCTTCGTCGCCTTTGGACAAGTGTTTATTTCCCTGCACATCATGGAAATTCGCAGCAACACGATTCCGACGCTCTCGCGGCGCGTGGCCCTGCGCGAAGCCAACCAGATCGATCCCGTCTACCAACCTGGATTTCAGGCGAGCGACGAGGTACGAGATTGGTCAACTTTGGAAGAGTTGGAACGGCAGGCGTTGATTCTGGACACCGAGGAAGGATACAGTTAGGTCCGACATGCCCGTCTACTCTTACGAATGCCCCGCGCACGGCGTTTTCGAACTCAGCCTGCCTCTCAGTAAATGGGGCGACAAGAAAGCGTGTCCGAAGGACGGATGCGGCAAAACGAGCGAGCAGGTCCTCCTGCCCTCGCGCACGGCTGGAGAATTTTCCACACCCATTATTGTTCACGTCGCAGCGGACGGATCGGTGCGCTTTCCGGGGCGCGGCGACGCTCGCGTGCCGGAAGGTTTCGAGCGCCGCGAACTGCGCACGATTCGTCAGGTTGAGAGCTTCGAGCGCCAGATGAACACGCGCCTCTCGGCCGAGGCCGATCAGCACAACACCAACGAGGAGCGATACTTTGGCACGATTCGCTCGGAGTTGCGCGGCGAGCTGCGCCAGCGCATGCAGGGCATGAGCGAAATGGGCCGCGCCTTCGCGCAGTTCGCCATGAAGGTGAACGACGCGCGGAAACGAAAATCCACCGAGGTTGGCTTTCACACCGAAATCCTGCACTTCGACCAATCCAACCGCGAGGCGCACTCCGACGACCGCACGGATTGGAAGCGGCGCCACGGCTAGGAGACTGTCATGGCTCAGTGGATCCAAAAGGCAACGGCCAGAATGAAGCGCAAAGGAACGCTTGGTAGCTTTGGCAAGGCGACGCCGAAAAAGATTGCCGCCGCCAAACGTCATGGCGGCAAGGCCAAGAAGAAAGCCATCTTTGCCGAAAACATGAAGAAGGCCGCCGCTCGCCGGCGCCGTCGCGGCGGGCGATCGAGGTCCAGATAAGGATTTCTGATGGCGACTGTTTCGCAGTACATCGCGCCTTCGCGCCTCGAGTCCGAGGATCACCGCCTCGGCTGGATCAAGGAGGCGGACGAGGACGGCGACAATTATTTGAAATCGCAGCGGTCCTGGCGCGACATCGATGCCGCCATTGACGTTCTTTCGGGTCACATCTCCGAAAAAATTCCGAAGGGCCAGTCGCAGGTCACGTTGAACATGGTGGCTCGCGACATCAAGGAAGAGATTGCGACCCTCTCGAACATGCGCCCGATCTGGTCCTACAAGAGCGACAATCAGGATTTTTCCAACCTGACGCAAATCCTCAATAAACTGCTCCTGTCCTGGTACATGCAGACCTTCGCTGACCGCTCCGTGCGCTCGGCCCTACAGTGGGCTTCCACGGGCTGCGGCTATCTTGGCCCGGTCTGGCGCAAGGACTACTGGTGTACGGGCCGCGGTGACATCGTGCTCAAGCCCTACGGCCCCATGGCGGTGAAGCCCTACCAAATCGGCAGCGATCACGACCTGCAACAAGCCTACGTCGTGACCATCGTCGATGAGGTTCCCTTTGCCAAAGCCTTGGCCATATATCCCACGCAAATCGACAAGATCGTGCCCACGCGCTCGACGCCAACCTGGATGCGTAAGGGCATTCGCCGAGTCTCGAAATTTCTTTCTCCCGTTTTGCAGCGCTTTGGACCCGACTCCAGCAAGAAGAGCGACATCTCCGAATTTCCCACCATCGACATCAAGCGCAGTTACATCCTCGATCTCAGCTACAACGATTCCGAAAAGCCTCTTCTCATGGGCCAGCCCGGGACGAAGTGGGAGTACACGGTTCCGGTTTACGGTTCGCAAATTCCCACCGGCGACTTCGACGAGCAGAACCGGCCGCTGACCGTGAAGGCGGGGCTTGACGATTGCCTGCTGTATCCCCTGCGCCGGCTGATCGTTTGGACCGACAACGGAATTTTGTACGACAACTCGGCCACCGACTGGCACGGAAAGGTCCCCATCGTGCCCTTCCGTCTGGACGACTGGGTGTGGGACTACCTCGGCGGCTCGCTCGTGCACACAGGGCAATCCATCCAGGAATCGAATATTCGCCTGATGCGCAGCGTGGACGATTCCGCCAACGCGCGGCTCGATCCAGCTTTGCAGTACGATGAAAACACGATCTCGCAATCCCTCATGGACCGCCTGAAACTTCGCGTGCCCGGCCAGCGCATCAAGGCCAACCTGCAAATGGGCGAGGGCGTGAAGCCAATCCTGCCATCCGCCTACTACGACGTTCCGCAATGGATCACGGCGTACATGGATGGGAATTGGGAAAAACTACACTACGTGCTCGGCACGCGCGACGTGGCTGGCCTCGCCAAGGCCAAGATGATGAGCGGCGACAGTCTGGAAAAAGCCGTCGAGTTGGCAGGGCCGATCGTGACCGACATGTCGCGCAACATGGAACGGTCGATGCGCGACATTGGCGAGATGTGGAAGGGAATGGCGCTCCAGTATTACGACGTGCGAAGAAGAGTGCAGGTGCTCGGCAAGGACGGCGTGACCGAAGAGGACTTCGATTACGACCCCGAAAACATGATTCCTTCGCACCTGCCCGACGAGTTTGCGCGAATTAAAACAGGCCGCATGTCCAAAGAGGCACCCTCCCGCGCAACCATCGTGCAACGAGCGAAGGCCTACGTGAACGCGTGCTACTTCCACATCACGCCCAACTCGCTGCACCAGATTACGCAGATAACGCGAAAACTTTTGATGCTGCAACTCTGGAAGGCGGGCTTTCCGGTCGATCCCTGGTCGGTCGCGGACGCGCTCGACCTCGACAACTTCGGCACACCGGACAAAGTGGCCGCGCTGCTCGATGCTGCGGGTAAAACGCCCACCGATAAAATCGGCCGCTGGATCATGTGGAAGGAACTAATGGCGAAACTCACGCCGCAGCAGCCGCAGAAGGGGCGTCCGGCCTCCGGGCAGAACCCGCCCGCGATTCAACAAAAGGATGGTGGTTCCAGATCGACGGTGAGGGAGAGCCCGCGGTAATGAGCGCGCGCCGCACAGTCCGCATCAAGACGGAATATCGCGAGGAAGATTTGATGTCCGTGCTGCGGCGCCTGATGTCGAACTCCTATACTGGGCCAATCACTCTTCATTGCACTCAGGGAATTGTACGTTCCGTGGTGACCGAAACAGAGCTTTCCGTGAGCACCTATTTAGAGAACAGTGAGCATGCCAGCAGTAAATCAGAAAAACTACTTGACGCCGTTGTTGTTTCAGATTGACACTATTGCCCGGATAGCCCGACCGCAATCTGTCTCCCCCGAGACAGGGATTTGACGAGGGCCGAAAGACCTAAAAAATCTTTCGGCTCTCTTTTTTTGGAGAATGAAATTCCTTGGAAGCCCAAAGACGCCACGCGACACACCAGGAAAGCGAATACGGCGAAGCGTCGCCGTCAGTGGATGCACGTTGCGGAAAGCGTGCGGGCGCGCGGCGGTTCAGAGGCCAGCGCGGTGATCCAAGCGAACGGAGTTGTAGCTAAAAATCGCGCCGGGAAGAAACGGCGCAGACGAGGAGGAAAAAGCCGATGAGGATTCACAGCCGCAAGGGCCGTGGCCGTTCCAAGAAAATGCACAAGGGCGGACGCAAGCGCCGCTAACACTCTCCCGTCAAGAAGTGTCTGGCCGTAAGGTGTGAAGCTGGGACGGCTAGTTTCGCTCCCCTGACGAGGGTAAAGAGAGACGGGAGGGGCGCCTCGGGGGTTGTCCCTCCCACATTTTCGGAAAAAAACGGAAAATGAGGCGGAAATGAGAATTCACGAACGAGGCGGAAGAAAGCGAAGTGGCGGAAAAGGGAAAACGCGCATCTCCTCGCCCTTCCAGAACGCCATCGCGGGACGGGGCCGCAAGCGGGGCAAGACCCGTTAAACATGGCGACGTCGACCAACGGACTGGGCGATATGCCGCAGCGCGGGGGCAGCGATAACGCTCCCGCTGGACCTGCGGACCTGGTCGGGCAGGATCAGTCGCAGAGCCAGCCGCGCCAGACTGATCAAGCGCAGCAAGACCGAAATTTTACGTCGAACGTCCGCAACGCTCACAAGATGCTCGACGACCTGGCCCGCCAGTATCCCGACATGGCCGAAGCGTGCGAGAAGAGCAAGAAACTTCTCACCGACGCGATGGTCAAGCGCATGGCGAGCCAGAGCCGGCCGTCCGGCAGCGATGTAGCACCACCCATAGCAGCATAAGCACCGGGAGAAAGTCCGCCACTAGCGGGTGGAAACTCCCGAGAACCGGCTGGAAGCCCTGTAAAGGGAAAGGCCAAAAACTTTAACCCACTGGAAACCGCTAAAACGGAAAGGTGGAACGGAGGATCGCATGCCATTCGGAGCGACAGAACTTCAAGAATGGGTCAAGGGCCTAGACATTTCTCCCGAGGACCAAAGGGTCGTCCTAGAGAAACTGGGCGGCGAGAAGGTAATCGTCAAGGTCGGCAGTTCGATCATGGCGCAGCGTGACTATAGCCGCGGCATGGACGAACTGAAAGCCGAAAAGACCCGCCTCGAAACCGACTTTCAGAGGAAGGTCGCTGAAGAGGAACGAGTGTCGCAGGAATACATGGGAAGCCTCGGAAAGTGGAAAACGGACAAGGAAAAAGTTTTGAACGATGCCGTTCTCGCGCGCGAGCAGGCCGAACAGCGGGTCACCGCCATCCAAGGCAAGATCAAGGAACTTGCCCCCACCTACGCAATCCCCGAAAGCGAACTCTCCTCGCTTCTTGCCCCTGTAACCGCCCCTGCGGCACCCCGTCGAGACGACCCGCCACGCGAACCGGATACGGGCAAGTTTGTCAGCAAGGAAGACTTCAACAACACAGTTATGAACTACGCCAAACTTCCGGCGATTATCTTCGCGCTCGGACAGGAGCACTTGCAATTGTTTGGCCCGAACGCTCCCCCGCCGGACTTCGTTGCTCTTATGGAGCAAGCTCCGAAAAACAAACTTAGCCTCCGCCAACAGTGGGAACAGACCTTCAAGGTTCCCGAGCGGCGCACGGAAATTGCCAAGACGGCGCACGACAAGGAAATTCTAGAAGCCGAAAAGCGCGGCGGCGAGCGCGTCCGTAGCGAAATGCTGGCCGAGAACCCGGCTGCCGGCGTAACCATCCGGCGCGAAGGCCAACCCGGCTCTCCCGTCCTGGAAATTTCGCGCAAGCACGTCAAGGACGGAAAACCGAACACGGAACCGTCGCCCATGCGCGGAGTCGAAGCAGCCATCGCTGCCATCAATCAAGGCACGTACAAAACTGGAACGGGAACATAGACACTTTTTTAAGGAGCGCTCAAAATGGCTGACCCAATCTATGACGAGATCAACCTGACCACGTTGAAGGAGATATACCCTGTTGTGATCGAGGATAACTTTTTCCTCGACACGCCGTTTCAGGCGTATCTGCGCGCGAAATCGCTCGTGCCCTTCGGCGGCGGTGCGTTCATGCAGAACACCTTCCTCTACGCTCCGATGATTGGCGGATCGTATGCGAAGGGCGGCAGCTTCAACATCACGAAGCGCCAGACGCTCGCCGGCACGCAGTTCGATCCCAAGTACTACGAGGTTTCCGTGCCCGAATACAAGGAAGACATCCAGGTCATCAACAAGGGACCTCTGGCGGTCTTCTCGCTGATCGACACGGATCTGCGCAATGCGATGAACACGATGTCCGCGATCATTGCCGTGGCCATGTCCTTGCACGGGCAGGGTTCCGGGACCGGCATCACCGGCAACCGGCCGAATGACATCAACGGGTGGATCGAGGCGCTGAACGATGGCGTGACGCCCGGATGGGAAGGATCGATCTTTACGGCCTATGGGACGGCGCCGCGCAACGGCGTGATTGGCTCGACGCTGAACTCCGTGCCGCAGTATGGAGGGACGTCGACTGGAGCTCTCGCTCCCATCACTTACCAGTTTCTCGAGGAGTTGTATCAGATTTGCTCGATTGGGCGCGAAGAGCCTGATCTGATCGCATCCAACAAGGCGTTGTACGCCTACGTGAAGGAACGCATCCAGCCACAGCAGCGCTTCGCCCAGGAACGCGATCCGTACTTCGGCGTTTCCGGCATGCGCATCAACTCCGCGATTTTCTTGAAGGACGATTACTTCCCCTCGCAGAAGTTTGGAGTGAACGACGCCAATCTTGGGAACTACCTGACCAGCAGCTTCGCGGGCGCGGCTGGCTACAAAGGCAACGTGCCGACGAGCGGCACGGTCAACGTCGGCGAGGTGCTCGGCATGTTCAACACTCGAAAGTGGCTGTTCCGCGTCTCGGACGATCCCGAATACGGCTTCGGTTTCGGCGGCTTCGTGCCGGCGCAGGACAACACGCGCGTCGTCGGGCAGGTGAAGGCAGCCTGCAACCTGGAATGCACCGCGCCACGTTTGAACGGGCAAGCCTTTGGCTTTGGAGGGTAAGAAACCGGTCTCGGAAGAATAAAATTTATTCTTGGAGGACAGCATGTCGCCATCCAATTTCGTGCAACAGATCGACCGGATCGTTTCCAAAATTGGAAACGCGAACGATCCGCTGCCCGGCCAGTCCGTCTCCTCGGGAACGGGCGCCGCTCAATACGGCGGGCAGGTGGGCGCGCGGGTCTGCCTCGGCAACGACGACGTGCAGATTACCAATTCGTCCAGTCCCACACTCTACGGCGGGATTTACCAGTACGTGCTCTTTGTCTCGACCGCGACCGCCGGAGCCGAGCAGGGCTTAATTGCCTTCTGGAAGGCTGGCTCGGACAAGACCTACGTGGTGACGAATGACGAACCCACGGGAGTCTCCGACGTGGCGGGAATCTGCCTGAACTCGGTTTCCAAGGGGAGTTACGGGTGGATTCAGATCGCTGGAAAAGTTCAGGTAATGTACCGCACCGTGGTCACCAAAGTCACCCCTGCGATTGGCGATTTGGTCCTCTGTGCGGGGGCGGGCGCCGGAGCCGACGTGGCGACGGCCGACATTCTGGTCGATACGACGAACCTTACGTCCACCCAGGCCCGCCGCATCCTCGGCATCGCCGTGGATTCCGTTCCTGCCGTCAACATCGCGGCGCAGACGCTGGGCAACGTGCGTCTGAGTTTCGGACGCTACAACTTCTAGGAGGGACTCATGCCACCGCTTTCCTCGACCGCCGTTCTGCCGGGGTTTCCTGCCCCGAGCGGCGGGGACCGCCTCGTCAGCATCGTGGACCACAAAGGACCGGCCTCGTACACCACGGTTACTGCTGGAACCAACCCGCCGAGCGGTGGCGACATACTGACAGCAGCCGAGTGCGGCCTGAAGTACATTACGGCCGTCTCCGGACAACTCTCCGACGATGGCACCTACCTTGCAGATGCTTCTCCCGGGGCGGGAGGCGGAGCCGAAGCAACCTCAGTTGTGCTGATTTGGTCCACCGCCAACACAGGCGCCCAGGTTTCGGGTGCGACGAACCTTTCGGCCCGCACCGTGCGCTTCATCGTTTACGGGCGATAATCGGCAGGACAAAAAAGAAAACAGTCGGACACTTTCCGACACTGTCCGACTGTGGCACATCATTGTCTCAAGAGTTTTCATTTCACTGGAAAATTCCAATTAAATAGTGGAAACTCTCCCGCGTGAAACCACTCTATACGATCTGCGTGCTTTGCCACGACAACCTTGAGTTGACCAAGAAGTGCTTGGACACGGTCTTTCGTTCCAGTGCGATCGAGCGCGCCGAAGTCATGGTGATCAACAACGGCTCGACGGACGGAACCTCGGAATACCTACGCGAACTCTCCGAAAAGAACAGCATCGGCGTCGTTGAACTGGACACCAATAACTGGATTGGACCCGCCTACAACGTCGGGCTTCAGCTCGCGCATGCACCTTACTTCGTCACCCTGAATAACGACATCGAAATTCTCGACATGGACTGGCTCGCTAAATTGAGGAAACCCTTTCTTGATGATCCAGACATGGCGCTCGTCGGAATTGCCGATACCTGCGGCGAGTTGACCGCCGAGGGCTTGGGCTTTCAGGGAAGCAACCTCGACTACATCGAGGGTTCCTGTATGATGGCGCGCACGAACCTCCTGCGGCGCTACGGATTCTTCGATCCAATTTTCCGGCTCGGGTACTGCGAGGACACCGATCTCTCCCTCCGATTCCGAAAGCGCGGCTACCACATTGCCCAGGTAGATGTGAAGCTCTCCCACGTGCGCGGAGCAACCTCGAAGATCGTTCAGGAGCGCGGCGTGGACCTTGCGGGCTACGAACTGATGAACCATGTCACACTCAACAGGCGGTGGGGCACCTACCTGAAAAACCGGAACTTCAGTGAGCGAATTGCCATCCTGCGCACCGGTGCGTTTGGCGACGTGATTCAGGCCACGCCGCTACTTCGCCAGATCAAGAAGGAAAACGCGCATGCGAAGATTTATTTCTTCACGAACTGCGGGGAGGTCTTGCGCGGCAACCCGGACGTGTTCGCGGTGCTGCCGGCATCGGACTATGCGCTGTTCTACAAGGGCTGCGACAAGGCCGTAAACCTGGATTTGGCCTATGAATTGCGCCCGGAAATGTCGATTATCGACGCCTACGCCGCGTGCGCCGAGGTGCCCACGCCTGACCATCGAATGCACCTTTACCCGGGAGTAGAAGAGCGCGGGTGGGCCAAAGAGCGCCTGTCCGGAAAGAAGTGGATGGCGATTCATCCCCACACCGGGCAGCCGTGGGTGGGAAAAAATTGGCAGCACTTCGACGACCTCACCCATCGTTTGCGTCAAAGGGGTTGGAAGGTTGTGCTCGTTGGGAACGAGAATACGCTGGTCGAATGCGACTTGGACCTGCGTGGAAAAACCAGTTTCCATCAACTCGCGGCCGTCATTGAGCGCTGTGAGTTTTTTGTCGGCGTGGACTCCGCGCCTATGAACATCGCGCAAGCCTCGCTCGTGTCCACCGTGGGAATCTTCGGCTCGACCAATCCCAAGAACATCCTGCTTCCCATTCCCTTCTTCCAGCCGGCCAGCGTACCGATGGATGCCTGCGGTTGTCTTGGCTGCCATAGCATGTACGCCCCGCCGCGACTCACGCCGTTGTGCATTCGCGAGACGGACCTCTGCATGGAGCGGTTAAAGGTGGACCGCGTGGTGGAAGTCATTGCCGAAGTTTTGCGGGTGCACACGCCCTACTCGGAAACGGGAAAGTTTCGGCACCTCGTCGAGCGCTGGTGCACAGGCAGGGGAATTGACATCGGCTGCCACCGCGACCCGCTGAACGATACGTGTGTGGCCTTTGACGACGATCCCTGGCCAGAGGTAACGGTGCGAGGGGACGCTCGCAGGTTGCCCTTCGAGGCAAATCAGTTTAACTACGTCTATTCCTCGCACTTGATCGAAGACGTCGACGACACCGAAGGACTGCTGGCCGAGTGGGTCCGCGTGCTCACTCCAGGCGGAAGAATCATTATTGCCTGCCCCTATCCGGGACGTTTTACCGGATTCAACGCGGAGCATGTGCACGACGGATTCACGCCGGATCAACTCGCGGAGTATCTGGCCGCTGCCGGGTGTTCCGTGATCGAGAAGATGGAGTACGATTATTCCAGCATCGTGGTAGCGAGAAAGGACAAGCAATGAGCGTGGCCGAGTTGGAGCACGTAGGCGCGGATCGGGAGGTGGGGTTGGCCAGTTGCCGGGTGTGCCAGTCCTCGGGCCTTGTTGAGGTTCTGTCGCTTGGTAATTTACCTCTTGCGAACTCTCTCTTGAATTCGCCCGAGGAGGAGTACGAAACCTACCCGCTCAACTGGATGCTCTGCACGCATTGCTCGCTCGTGCAACTCGACCGCGTGGTGCCACCCAAACTGCTATTTGACGATTACAACTATTTGACCTCCTGCTCGCCGCCGATGGTCGAGCACGCGCGCGCTCTCGTGGAACTGGTTCTGAAACGCTTCCAGCCAGACGAGCAAGGCCTGGTCGTGGAACTCGGATCGAACGACGGCTATCTCCTGCAGCACTATCCGTCCTGGGTGGACATCCTTGGCATGGACCCGTCGAAACAGGCGATTCTTGAAGCGGCCAAGCGCTACATCCCCACGCTGCACGGCTACTTTGGACTGTCTGAGGTGGCGAAGTTTGGCAGGAAGGCGTACGTGGTCCACGCGAACAACGTGCTGGCACATGTGCCGGACGTGCTCGACTTTGTATCGGGCATTCGGGAACTCTTGAGCCCGGACGGCGTGGCCATCATCGAGGTTCCCTACCTGTGCGACCTAGTGAGCAGGGCGTCATTCGACACGATCTACCACGAGCACGTCTACTACTTTTCGCTCACTTCGCTTGTCGATCTATTTGGGCGCTGCCAGCTCTACGTGAACGAGGTCGAGCGCATCCCGACGCATGGCGGCTCGTTGCGTATCTTCGTTTCCAAGAAACCCATTGTCGAACACAACGTTTCGGAACTGCTCGCGGAAGAGCGTCCCTTCATCTACCACGCTGACTACTTCGCCGAACTCGCTGCCCGAGTAGGGAATGTCCGCGGCGAGGTTCTGCGCGCGCTCGGACGAACCAAGACGGTTGGCTTCGGCGCGGCGGCCAAGGCCACCATCCTGCTGAACGTCTGCGGAGTAACCAGCGAGCAGATGGAGTATGTTGCTGATGACACCCCGACAAAACAAGGCAAGTTTATTCCCGGCACAGGGATTAAGATAGTGAAGGTCGAGGAATGGCTGAAACGACAGCCGCCGCAAACCATGATCCTGTGCTGGAACTTCGCCCACGATGTTGCCAACCGATACGCCAAGGACTATCGGGGGAAATTTTGCACGCCCTACATCTTGCCGGAGGAAGCCCATGCCCACGGTCAGTGACGCGAGTTCGCGGAAATTGCCTCCGGAGATCGTACTCCTACAGAACGGGCACGCGGATTTGGCGATTCCGATGCTGGAAGAGAAACTGGGAAAGACGCCGAACGATTGGAAGCAACACGTCAACATCGGCATTGGCTATCGTCTGACCGGGCAATACCTTCTGGCCTTGTTGCACCAAAAACTCGCCACGCAACTGCGGCCCGACAACGCGGCAACCTGGCACAATCTTTCCGTGACGCAAACGGAAATCGGTTCCTTCGAGGAAGCGTTTCTCTCCGCGCAGCAGGCGCACTCGCTCGCTCCGCACCACCCGCAAACTCTCCTGTCCTACGCCTGCGCGCTGATGCGCGAGGGCAAGATTCATCTGGCATGGCCCTACTGGGAGGAAGCTCGTTATCGCTCGACCTTCGCGGAGTTTCCGGGAGTCCGCCTCTGGACCGGTGAGGAAGATTTGAAAGGCAAGCGGGTGCTCGTCATGCGGGAGGGCGGGTTCGGCGATTCGATCATGTTCCTGCGCTGGTTTCCGGATTTAATCGAGCGCGGCGCCGTCGTTTACTTCCAGTGTTGGGACGAGCAAGTGGAACTGTTCAGTGGCAATCCGTGGGTTCCCTTCCTGATCCCGCAATCCCAGGCCATCGCGCCCAGGGACTTCGATTTCTGCGTTTCCCTGCTTTCCCTGCCGGCGCTCTTGAATTGCCAGCCGGACGCGATTCCCTGCGCAGAGCACTACATCGAGGCGAACCCCAAACACATCGCAGAGTTTAGCAAGGTGCTCGGAAGAAAGAAAAATCATATTTTGGGAATCTGTTGGGGAGCGGAAGAAAAAGGTTCGCAGAAACTTACCCGCACGATTCCGGATAAAGAAATTGAAATATTGAAAAGTTGCGCCTTTGATTGGGTTTCGCTCTGGCCGGAACATGATACGGATTGGATAACCGGCAGGACGGGAACACGCTTAGGCCCATGGCACATGACCGCAGCTTTGATTGCCAATTTAGACGCCGTGGTGACGGTGGACACGGCTGTTGCTCACATGGCCGGGGCGATGGGCAAGCCCACCTTTCTGATCTTGCCGGCGGGAAGCGATTGGCGATGGTTCCGCGATACCCGGCCGCGCATTCATGGCGAAACCTTGCCGATCGAGACGAGCGTGTGGTATCCCTCGATGAAGGTTTTCCGCAGCCAGAAGCCGGGAAGTTTTGCGGACGCGATCGAGGCCGTCGTTCACGAAATCAACGCGGGGAGTTGAGTTGGCATACGTCGATTACTACACGGAGCTCATGGGCCACGTACCGGAGCTTGACGTCGGCCTCGCGCAAATTCTTGTCAACCGAGCGTGGAAGGATATCAAAGAAGCGCGGCTGTGGAGCTGGCTGCGCGGATTCGGTGTGCTCTTTGCGCCGCAAAACATTACCACCGGCACCGTGACGGTTACGCAATTTTCGGCAACCGTGAGCCTGAACGCGGGCGCCAATGCCGCGCTGAACAATCTAACGAATCCACTCATCATGCAGCGTCAGTTTCGCAGCGGGCAAGGACCCGTCTATAACATCGCGGGCTACAGCAATGGCGGATCGACTTTGACGCTGGACCGTCCCTACCTGGAGGGCAGCGCCAGCGGACAGTCCTATCAGGTCTATCGTTGCTACTACCAGCCGACCGACCCCTCGGGAAACCTGCTGACTGACTTCCTGATGATCAAGGAACTGTTCAACCCCGTCGACGGCTACGCCGTGATTGGCGGCAACTTGCGGATTACCCGCGCCGAACTGGATGCGCGCGATCCGACGCGCGGCGCTCAGGACCTTCTGTACTGCCTGGCCTCATTCACTGTGGATGCGACCGGCCTACCCGTGTTTGAAGCGTGGCCGCATCCGACCTCCCAACGCGCCTATCCGTTCCTGTACCAGAAGCGTGGCGTGGACCTGTCGCCGACCGTGGATATTCCCGCGACACTTTCCAAGCATTTACTCATCAACCGGGCGCTCAATTACGCGTATGATTGGGCCATCATCAACGCGTCGCGCTTTCCGACGCTCAAGGGCGTGGACTGGCGCTTGGCAAAGGCGGAAAACGAAAGGCTCTATGACAACCCGCGCGATCACCGGGGGCTCCTGCAGGACGCCAAACGAAACGACGACAATCTCCAGCTCGACAATTACCTGCCGGAGTTGCGCGACTATCTCAACTTCCCGCCGATTGACGCGAAGTTCTGGCAAAGTCACGACGTGAGTTCTTACTTCGTAGGAGGCTGACCATGAGCAAGAAAGACGCAATCTCTTCGCCGATGCAGAACGCTTTCGGACATACGGTTTCGGATCGCGGCACCGGCGACGTGGTGAACGATCACAATATGTGCCCCGTGTTCGGCAAACCGCACGACATGGGCCCGGATACGATTCCAACCGTGTTCGGGACGACCGTGGGCGGCAAAGGCCCGCACGGTTCGCCCGGCACGGATGCGGCTGTATCCTCGACGATGGGGGAAAAATGAGCAACAAGAATAGACTTGGCACGCCCATGACGCAAATGAGCAATGTCCCGACCGACACCACCAGTTCCGCCGATGCGCCCTCGATGTACACCGGACCGAAGGGCCGCGTCGACCAAATCGCTGAGGACATCGTGGCGGGCCCGCAGCAGGGGCCGCGCCGAAGCGCCACCGGCGAGCGGGAATCCGAGCTTTCCAAAAAACAAAACTGGTAGGAGGCTCTGTGCGAAAGCTGGCCTGGATCCTCGCGCTCCTCGGAGCACTCTGCCTGTGGACGCCATCCGCTTCAGCGCAAGCGCAGCGGGCATTTGGCTTCTGCCAGAGCGGGGCCATCGTCGCTGTGGTCTCCGGGCTGTCCGTCACTCCCGACGTGCAAGCCTCCTATCCGGGCTGCACTGTCACCGTGAACATTACGGGCGGGGGCCTCGCAACCCTGTTCACCGATAGCGCGCTGACCATGCCCCTTTCCAATCCCTTTACTGCCAGCCTGACGACCGGCTACTGGTTCTTCTATGCCGCCAACGGTCACTACGACGTGCAGTTGTCGGGAGCCGGGTTCATCGCTCCGTTTACGCTTGGGGACTACGGCCTGGGCCTCGGCGGCGGAAGCGGATCGCTTTCTGGAATGACGGCTGGCCAGGTACCGATCGCGGCGACAGCCTCCACAGTGACCTCCTCCAAGCCGATTCAGGGAACGGATGCAGCTTTGCTTTCCGCCGGCACGGTCAGCGGCACGGCCTCACCTCTCTGCACGGATGCGAACGGCGGCGCGACGACCTCGGGATGTCCAAGTGGCGGGGTGAGTTCCCTAAGTGGGGATGGAGTAATTATCACAAACGTCTCCTCGACCGGGAACGTGACGCTGGTCATCGCCGGAACGAGCGGGGGTGTCGTCTGCTTTTCCAGTACGAGTGCGTGGAAGTCGTCGGCACTGCTTACGACAGGATTTCTGACGAAAGGCGGGGGTGCGGGAAACTGTCCGGGGCCGTCCTTGTTCGACGATGGGGCGACCACGGCGAATACCGGGACCTACTCAGGAACGGGCGGGATCGTGGCCTCGCAAGGTCCGGTCGCATCTGGCAACGATGGCGTGCATGCAGCCAGAATGACGCTTCCTGGAAACACGACCGTTCCTTCCCTGCCCGCGAACACCCTCAATTGGCTTGGTCCCAATTCCAATTCCTTCACCGCCTACGGGATTCAGTGTCCCGCGACCGAACCTGGTGCCACTTCGATCCTGGAACTAGCCGCGGCGTCCTCGCACATTTCCGCGTGTAGCTATGCCAGCGTGACAGGAACGGGAGCCGTCGTCCTAGCAAACTCTCCGACGCTTATCACTCCCACCTTGGGCGTCGCGGGGGCCACTAGTATCAACGGAACGGCGATTCCGACCAGCGGCGCGCTGACCGACATCGTTTACACCAATACGATTGCCGGACGCACGACGGCCATCACGGACACGACCATGGTCACGGTGGGTGGAACCTCACTCGCCTACCGCTTCACCGGACAACTGGACTGCACGACGAGTTCGGCGGCGGCAACGGCCACACTCAATCTAAAGTGGACGGACACGAGCACCACGGCGCAAACCTTGAGTGCTACGGCAACCTGCACGACCCTGGGAGCGGCCAGCTTCGCCGATCTCTTACATTTCATCCGGGCCAAGACCGGAACGGCGATTACGATTGGCGTTACCATCGTCAACACTCCGACCTTCGACTACGATGTTCGATTGGAGACCATGTAGGTGAGCTACGGATACCTCACTCTCGCCGAAGCGCAAACCGAACTCGCCGGCCGCTTGGGTGATCCGAAATCGATCTTCTGGACGACCGCCGAATTGACGCTGTGCATCCGCGAAGCCTTGCGGTACTGGAACGCCACGACGATGGCCTGGAAAACCCGATTCACGTTCAACACGACGACGGATGAAAGTTGGTACGATTTGACGGCCGGCATCGTCACGCCAATTCCGTTCGACGTGACCGATTCCGAGGTCCTGTCCTTTCTGCTCTACAATCTCATCGAGCCGCAGTTGAGCGGAGGCAATTACGTCGGCACGGATATGTTTTCGCTCGATGACTTCACGCAAGCCATGCAACGGCGGCGCGACCAGTTCCTGCTGGAAACCGGCATGGTCACGTCGCAAAGCGTGATATCGCTGCCGCCTCCGCCACAGAACCGGGTCACGCTGGCTGACACGGTAATTGACGTGAAGCGCATGGCGTTCATCGACGATAACGGCGTCTATTCCACGCTCTGGCGCACCGATGAGTGGGCCGCGCAAGCGTTTCAAAATAACTGGAATCTGAAACCGCAAACACCCAACGGGTTCAGCATCGCGGCCGTCGCCCCGCTGGTGCTTTCGATCATTCCTCCGCCATCCGTGCACGGCACCGCCGAACTCGTCACAGTGAACAGCGGTGCCGCGCTCAATCCGGCTGCCGGAGTTTCACTCGGCATCCCGGACGATTTTGCCTGGGTCGTTCGCATGGGCGCGCTCGCGGACCTATTGAACCGGGACGGGCAGGCGCGCGACGCAAAAAGAGCCGAGTACGCGCAGGCCAGATGGACCGAGGGAATCGCGCTCGCCAA
>Ga0209415_10000849_pt1 | contig 57831 bp, 33 predicted proteins | sample PeaSoiSIISIP2007_FD_187696 | JGI IMG/M metagenome (GOLD analysis project Ga0209415, IMG submission 187696) | Peat soil microbial communities from Weissenstadt, Germany - SII-SIP-2007 (SPAdes) (version 2) | ecosystem: Environmental > Terrestrial > Soil > Wetlands > Peat | place: Germany... | reverse complement strand
TGCGCGGAACGCCAGTGGGCTTAACTGCCGGGTTCGGAATGGGACCGGGTGTTTCCCCACCGCTTTGGCCGTCAGCCAGCCCTCCGACGGAGCCGGTGTATTTAACGTTGGTTTCGGCGAATCCCCCCCGAAGCGCCACGTGTCTACCTCCGAAGCTTCATTTCGTCTCCCGACTCAGCTTCTTCGGCCGGCCGAGGTGGGCCGGTCGTCGCGGGGCGATGGGTTGAACTCACGGGAACCTCCGCAGATCCCCGAGTACCGGCTCCGTCTCGACGTGGACTTCGACGGAGCGACGTGGACCGGCTCGGTGGAGTTCCCCACGGCCCTTCCCGGCGGACCCCTCGACCTCGACTGTGAGGGGCTCCAAGTCCGGGCGGTCCGTCGCGGCGACCATGCCCTCGAATTTGCGTTGGACACGACCCTGGGCCGTCTCACGATCCCCGCGCCGGGGGGAGGAAGCGACCCGCTCCGGGTCGAGTTCTCGGGCGCGGTCCATCCGACGGGGCTCCTCGGGCTGTACCGATGTCGCCACGGCGACGGGTTCGTGCTGACGACCCAGTGCGAGCCGGTCGGGGCCCGCCGCATCTTTCCGTGCCTCGACCGGCCCGACCGAAAGTCCTGCGTCCGGCTGACCGTGCGCACTCGGGCCGACCTCGAGGTGATCGCCAACATGCCCTCGCCTCCGCCCCAGGAGGCGGGCGGGGTGCGCGAGTGGTCCTTCGAGCCCACCCCCCCGATGTCCTCCTACTTGTTCTACCTCGGCATCGGCCGCTTCGACCGGGCGGAGGACCGGTCGGGAGCCATCGCCCTGCGCGTGTTGGGACCGCCGGGCCGGGCCGCCGACTGCATCTACTCCCTCAATGCGGCGCGACGGATCGTGGCCGGGTGCGCCGAATACTACGCCGTGCCGTACCCGCTCTCGAAGCTCGACCTCGTGGCGGTCTCGGAGCACGCGTTCGGAGCGATGGAGAACTGGGGGGCATTGAGCTTCCGCGAGGTGCGCCTCCTGCTCGATGTGGGAGCCACCACGTTCCAACGGCGTGACGTGTTCGAGACGGTCGCCCATGAGATCGCCCACCAGTGGTTCGGGAACCTGGTCACGATGGCCTCGTGGGATGACGTCTGGCTGAACGAGAGCTTCGCCTCCTTCCTCGAGACCCGGATCTCCGAGCGGCTCGACCCTTCCCTGGACGCACGAACGGACTCCTTCCTCCGGGTCGCCGGGACGACCGCGGCCCTCGATGGCGACGGCCTCCCTTCGACCCACCCGGTGCGCTCCCATGTCGAGCGGCCGGAGGAGATCAGCCAGATCTTCGATGAGATCACGTACGGCAAGGGAACCGCGGTCCTCGGCATGGCCGAGGCCTACCTCGGGGAGGAACGGTTCCGGGCCGGCGTCACCGACTACCTGAACCGGTTCCGGTTCGGCAATGCCCGCACCGAGGACCTCTGGGATTCGCTCGGGCGGATCAGCGGGGAGCCCGTGGGAGCGATGCTCGGGCCGTGGATCGACCGGCCGGGATACCCGATCATCCGGCTCCGGACCGGCGAGCGGGACGTCACCCTTCACCAGGAACGGTTCTCGCTCCTCGGCTGCTCCCCGGAGGCCCCGTGGCCGATCCCCCTGCGGATGGATATCGATCGGACGTCCTCCCGGATGCTCCTGGACACTTCCGATCGTACGATCCCGGTGCCGCCGGGCGCCACCGTCCATCTCAACCCCGGCGCCGTCGGATTCTACCGAGTACGCTACGACGCGACGATGTACGACCGGCTGTTCGCGACCCTCCCGGGTCGTAGCGCCGAGGACCGCTGGAGCATCGTCGAGGACCTGGGCGCATTCCTCTTGGCCGGTGAGGTCGATTGGCCCCTGTACGAACGGGCCATTCGGACCCTCGGCCCCACGACGGACCGTCTCGTCGTGGCGTCCTTCGCGACCACCCTCCTCAACCTCGGCCTTCTATATCCGGAGGTCGGGTCCGTCCAGGCGGTCGTGCGCGGGTACTACGCCGACCGACTGGAAGCGGTCGGAGCCGGTGCTTCTCCTGGCGAGCACCCGACCCATGGGGTCCTCCGGGAGCGGTTGAGCCTCGCCCGGACCCGTATCGACCTGGGCTTCGCCCGCGACCTGTCCGAGCTGTTCCCCGATTGGGGTCACCTCGACCCCAACCTTCGGGCGGCGGTGGCCGTGGCCCGCGCCCGTACCGAGGGCGCGAGCGGATGGAGCGAACTGCGGCGGGCGCTGGAGCTTCGACGCACGGAGGCGGAGATGACCCAGTTCGAGCAAGCCCTCGCATGGACGGGCGATCCCGACCGCGTGGCCGCCACCCTTGAGCTCGTGGATTCGGGCGAGGTCGTCCGCAGCCACGTCGGAACGACCCTGGTCCAGGTCGCCGCGAACCCCGTCGGTCGGCCCCTCCTCTGGCCCTGGCTCCAGGACCACCTACCGACGCTCGCGGAGCAGTTCCGGGGGTCGGGTTCCCTGGCGACGTTGCTCGAGTCGATCACCCCGCTGGTCGGGTTGGGCCGATCGGAAGAGGTCCGTGCCTATTTCCGGGACCATCCCCTCCCCGAGGGCAGCCGCGGCCTCGCGAAGGGGCTCGAGCGACTCGAGGTCTACGAACGGTTGGGCGCCCGACTGCGTCCGCTCGGCTGACGGCGCCGGGTCCCGCGGGCCGGGGTCGGGGGCGCTGAGGGCACCGCCTCATCGGACGACCAGATGTACCAGGTCCCGCGCGCCTGGCTGAGGCGGCGTCCGTCGGCCCCGTAGAGGTTCCCCTCGACGAACGCGATATGGCGGCCGCGACGGAGGACATCCCCCCGGGCGGTGAGCGTGTCCCCCTCGCGGGCCGCGCGGAGGAACTCGATATAGAGCGAGGTCGTCGCCGTGGTCTCCCCCTCGCGCAGGAGCGAGACGAGGGAAGCACCCATGGCCGTGTCGAGGATGGTCGCGTACACGCCTCCGTGGACGACCCCGTTGATGTTGAGGTGGCGGTGTTCGACTCGGCCCGTGACGGTGCAGACCCCTCGCCGGCTCAGGGCGGGGTCGATGCGGAAGCCGACCTCGTGATGAAAGCCGCCGAGCCGAGCCGCTCGCAGCAAGGTCGGCATCGGCACGATCGGTCGGGGGTCGGGACGGGGCACGCGTCGGGGCACGAGGTGACAGAGGGGCCGTCGTGGATAAGTACTGCGCGGGACCGTTCGTCGGCGTGCGGGGAAAAGGCACCGAGGCGCGCGCCGCGACGTACGAGGCGCCTCCGAACATCGCGCTCGTGAAGTACTGGGGGATGCGCGACCGGGAGCTCGCCGTCCCCTACAACTCCTCGCTCAGCGTCACGCTCGACCGCTTCCGGTCCCGCACGCGGGTCCGGTTCGACCCCGACCTGTCCGAGGACGGGGTCGAGATCAACCGCACCCCCGCCGTGGGGGGACCTCGCGACGCCGTGGTGCGATTCCTGGACCGTGTGCGGGCCCGATCCTCGATGACCGATTATGCCTCGGTCGTCAGTGACAACAACTTTCCGACCGCGAGCGGGCTCGCCTCGAGCGCGAGCGGCTTCGCCGCGCTCGCCGGCGCCGCCAGCCGGGCCGCGGGGCTTCGTCTGTCCGGTCGGGAACTCTCCCGTCTGGCCCGCTTCGGGTCCGGAAGCGCCTCCCGCTCGATCTTCGGCGGGTTCGTCGAATGGCAGGCGGGAGTGCGGGCCGATGGGAGCGATTGCTATGCTCGCCCGCTCTACCCGGCCGACCACTGGCCCGGACTGGTCGACGTCGTGGTCTTCGTGGAGGGGGCACCGGTGAAGGAGGTGCGTTCGGCGGACGCGATGCAGTCCTCGGTCGCGACCAGCCCCTTGTATTCGCGGCGACTCGCCGAGGTCCCCCGCCGCCTGACCGCCATCCATGCGGCGATCGCCCAGCGGGACGCGACCCGGCTCTTCCCTCTGATCATGGAGGAGTGCGACAACTTCCGCGAGGTGTGCGAGTCGACCCGTCCCAGCCTCGACTACCTGACTCCCACCTCGCGGGCGACCCTGGGGGAGGTCCGCGCGCTCAACCGGGAGGCCGGCTCTCCGATCGCGGGGTACACCCATGACGCGGGCGCCCACATCCACGTCTTCACGCTCGACCGTCACGCGCGACGGGTCCGCTCGCGTCTCGCCCGCCTCCCCGGCGTCCGCTCGACGATCCTCGTCCACCCCGGGCCCGGCGGTCACCCGGTCCCCCGTCCGGCACGGCCCACCCGCCGGGGCGCGGCGCCTCGCCGACGGAGCCGGTAGGAGGAGCCCGTGCCCCCGCGCGCCCCCGTCATTCGCCCCGGTCGCGCGACCGATCACGTGCGGAAGTACCTCGAGCACCACCCGAGCATCCGCCGGGCCCTCGCTTTCGGCCTCGTGAACGACGCGGCCCTGGCCCGCCGCATCCGATCTGAGGTCGGGGACCGACTCTCCTTCGAGGCGGTCGCCGTGGCCCTCCGAAGGACCGAGCGGTCCGGGCCCTCCCAGGACTCCTCGGCGTTGGCTCTCCCGCTCCTCGGGGGCGGGATCACGCTCGAGCTGCGCACGGGCTATTCGATGCTCCGGGTTCCAGACGACGACCCCGTGCTCCCCAACCTGCTCTCGGGCCCGTGGGGACGAAGTCCTCGGGGGCGGCCGGAGCGGACGGTGCTCCACGTCGAGGAGGGGACCCCCTACATCTCGGTCGCCCTGCCGTCGGAGAGCCTGCCGCAGGTCGTGCGCACGCTGCCGCGGGGGATCCACCGGAGCGTGACCGACGGCCTCACGCTCGTCGTGCTCGAGACGCAGGGGGCGGCGAGCGACACCCCCGGTGTCATCGCGTTCCTCTCCGACCTCCTCGGCGAGCACGACCTGGTACCCCGGCTGCTCGCCGCCGCGGCCAACCGGGTCGAGTTCCTGGCCCCCGACGGGGACGCGCGGGATATCTTCGACCTTCTCCACCGACTGCGGCGTTCCTCCCATGCCCCCTCCGCACCGGAGACCCCGCAGAAGGGCTCAAGCACCGCGGCGACTCGTCCGGTCCGGGAGAGTGTCCAGGTGGGCGAGGCGTCGGACCCGCGCACGGGGGCGGAGATCGCCCGACAGTACGTCTCGGGCCACCCTAGCGTTGCCGACTGCCTCGCCTACGGCGTCGTCAATGTGACGGCGCTCGCCCGTCGGATCGGCGACGAGGTCGGGTTCCGGCACCATGAGGCGATCGAGGCCGCGCTGCGCCGCTGGAAGCCCGACCGCGACCCGGCCTCCAGCGTCGAGGGTCGCGTCCTCGCGGTCATCCGGGACAGCCGCATCGAGGTCCGGACGCGGGTCGCCCTCGTCACCGCGCCACCGAACTGGGAGCTGCTCGCCCGGCTGGTCGAGGCCGGGCCCGCGCCTCCCTCGAACCGGCGGCGTCTCTTCCAGGTCCTCCAGAGTCCCACCGCCGTCACCGTGCTCTGCGAGGAGGAGCTCGTCGACCCCGTCCTCCGGGCGCTCGGCTCCCGCCACACGATCGTCGCCGACCGGGGGCTCGCCGCCATCGCGGTCCACAGCCCCGAGACGATCCTCGAGACCCCGGGCGTGCTTGCGTTCCTCTCCGGGGCCCTGTATCGGGCGGGACTCAACTGCCTCGAACTGATGAGCCTCCACCTGGAATCGACGTTCGTCGTCCGCCAGGCGGACGCCCTCTCGACCTTCCGGGTGCTGTCGGACCTGATCCACCCGACGGACGCGACCTAGGACGGCGGGGCCGGCGGTTCGTCGGGGGGCTCCATCCCGCCCGACCCCCGCGCTTCGGCGACGGAGGGGGGAGGCGGGGCGCGCCGGCGGGCGATGAGGGCCACCGCGACGAGGACCACCGCCGCGATCCCCAGCACGAGCAGCCCGGTCGTCAGGGCCCCTCCATAGCTTGTCGTCGGCCGGGCCACGACCGTGACCTCTAGGCTCGCGTTCGCCGAGTGGTGGAACGGGTCGGTCACCTCGACCGAGACCGTGAAGGTGCCGGTCGTCTGGAAGACGTGGGTCGAGGTGTTCGCGCTCGTGGTATTGCTCGTCCCGTCCCCGAAGCTCCAGAAGTAGGTGTAGCCGGTCGTTGCGACCGGGACCTGGACCGCCGCGTAGAAGAGGGTCGTGCCGCCGACGTACGCCCCGGCGTTCCCGCCAAGCGTGAGCGAGGGAAGGATCGGGAGGAACGTGGCCGCGAGGGAGCCGCTCCCGTTCACGAACAGGCGCCCCACCGAGACCGAGAGGTTCGAGCTCAGCGTGAACCCCGCGAACTCGCTCGTGAGGCACGGGGACTCCGCGAGCGGATAGCTGCCGACCGTGAGGTTGAACACGTCGCCGGACCCCACCGGGGCTCCTTCGAGGGTGACGGTCCCGCACCCCGGGCCGACGACGGTCGTTACGACCGAGTAGGGGATGGGCACGAACACCGCGGTGATCGTGCTCGGACCGTCGGGCGCGATCGAGCTGTTCTGGATCGCGACGTACGGGCTCGACTCGAACTGCTCGAGCTCGTAGTGGGCGCACGGGGCGGGAGCGATGGAGTAGTTCAAGCCTTCGATGAGGGTCGCGCTCGTGCTGTCCGCGTACGGGACCCCGTCGATGAGCGTGGCGCCGCACGTCGTCGGCACCGTGTCGAAGAGGATCGCGACGAGCGCGCCGAAGAGGGCCGTGATGGCGCCCGAGCCGTTCAAGTAGGCCTCTCCGCCGACGATGGCGATCTCGCCGGTGACGGCCCAGCCGATCACCCCGTAGTCCGAGCACGGCAGCGCCTCGATGGCCAGGCGCTGGTCCGGGGAGAGGGAGACGAACGCCCCGTTGGAGTACTCGGTCCCGTTGAGCTCGATCTCGCCGCAGGCCGCGGGGGTGGTCACGAAGCCGACAAAGATGCTCGCGGTGCCGGTCAGCGAGACGACGAGGAGGGTCCCGGAGCCGTTCACGGTGAGGAGCGAGCCCGCGAGCGCGAGGCCCCCCGACGCGGAGAAGGCGTCCAGGTAGTGGCCGGCACAAGTGAACGCGCTCACGGTGTAGGCCGAATGGTTCTCGAGGGGGACGTACACCCCGTTGCCGTAGGTCGTCCCGTCCAGCACGATCCCGCCGCATCCGGCCGGGTTCGAGTCGACGTACGCCTCGGTCAAGTGGAAGTTGCTCTCGATGACCGTCCCGTTCCCGCCGACCGTGAGGGTGGTTCCCGAGACCGAGACCCCGGCGCCGCGCGTCGTGAAGTTCGCGAATCCAAAGTGCGCGCACGGCTCGGGGGTCAACGGGTACGCGCCGGGGGCGAGGTAGACCGATTCGCCGGTCGTGTACCCCGCCCCCTCGAGGCCGACGCCGCCGCACGCGGAGGGGTTCGTGACGAACGTGACGGGCGAGGTCTCGGACGTCGGTACCAGCGTGGCGTTGAGCGTGCCGTTGTTGAGGACGACGAGGGAGGTCCCGAGGACGGTCACGTTCGCCCCGGGGGTCCAGCCGCCGAACGCATAGCCGGCGCAGGAGACCGTGGCCGAGAGGTTGTGGGAGAGGCCGAACAGGAGGGGGACGGACGCCCCGTTCGAGTACGCGCTCCCGTCGATGACGACCTGCCCGCACCCCGCCGGGGCGACGTGGACGACGAGCTCCTCGGTCGGGCGGAGATAGGTGAACTCCGCGGTGAGGTTCCCGTGGGTCGCCACCGTCAGGGTCGCGGCGTTCGCGCCGAGGGGAGCCACCGAGAGCCCGGGGGTGACCTGCCAGGAGGAGAAATTGAACGGATAGCAGCCCGACGCGAGGATCGGGACGGGCCCGGGTCCCAGGACGGCCACCGACCCGTTGAGATACGGCTGCCCGCCGATCGAGACCGAGCCGCACCCTCCCGGAACGATCCCGACGCCCACCGAGAACGACGGGAGCGGCCCCCGGAGCACGCTCCGTACCGAACTCGAGACCGTGAGGCCGGCCTCGTTCGTGGCGTTCGCCTGGTAGCGCACCGGACCGTTCGGGCCCGAGGGGATGGTCCCGGCGTAGGAGCGGGCCGAGTTCGTCCCGGTGCCGGCCAGCGAGTCGGTGGTCCAGGCGCTCCCGTTGGCGGACCAGGCCAGGGTCACGGAGGAGATGCTCCCCAGGTCGGTCACGTTGAGGGAGACGTTGATCGCGCCGCCGGGGGCGATGTAACCGGCGAGGCTCGAGTCGAGGAGGTCGGTCTCGACGAGGGGGTTCAGGTCCTGCGTTCCGGGCGTGTCGAGGAACTGCCCGTAGGCGCCGCCGTAGGTCGTGACCGAGGCGCCATACGTACGGCCGAACGCGAGGCCGGTCCCGGTCAGGGAGAAGTAGGGGTAGAACCCGTCGCCCCCGTTGCCGGTGAATTCGTAGCACGCGGCGGTCACGACCCCGAGCGGGGGGTTCGTGTCGCACACGCCCGAGGCTGACTCGGGCTGGAGGTAGCGGTAGTCGTTCCCATAGCCCGTGCCGTTCCAGAACTCGGGCGAACCGAAGGTGACCGGCGGGAGGCTCGAATACGCCGTACCGTTGTACGAGTCGCACGGGGCGGTGAGGGCGGCCGCCCACGGGCAGATGTCGACCCCGACCCCGAGCCCGTACGACAGGCCCCATGTGAGGAAGCAGCTCTGCGCGCAGGCTGACGGGTAGGCGGGCTCGAACGCGTAGGTGCCGGTCCCGTTGACATTGAGCTGGACGAAGGAGGTGTTGAGGCTCCCGCTCGTCTCGTTGACCCAGACGCCGAGGCCGGTCGCCGCGGCCATCTGGCCGTCGAAGGTGACGGCGAGCGCGGTCCCCCCCGAGATCCCGCTCAGCATCGAGATCGGGTTGCCGGCCAAGAGGTCGTCGAACTCGCAAAAGTAGGAGTCGTTCCAGGAGAGGTTGTAGGAGGACGACGGGCATCCCACGGGGTCGAACGAGCTCATGTTCGCGAACGAGAGCACCGCGACCTGGACGGTCCAGGTGAGCGAGTTCGCGGACCCGACGAGCGGGGTCGCGAGCACCTCGAGGTAGGACTGGTTCCACATCGAGTTCGGGTCCCCCGAGACGACCATTCCGACGTACAGTCCGTCCTCGATGTTCTGCTGCCCCGCGGTTCCCTGGCTCGGGAGGGTCCAGGGGATCGACCAACGTTCGCCCGAACCCGAGGCGCCCGACGCGAAGGAGCCGTGGACCTCGTCGGCGGCCGCGAAGTGGCAGGGGCCCTGGTACTCGAAGTTCGGGTCGAGCGGCCAGACCTCGTCAGGGAGGGCGTAATACCCGGGGTAGCCCGTGCCACAGACGACCGGCGGCGCCGGGTGGGTCGGGGGGGCCGACGCGGCGAAGGGGGAACGGGCGGACGAGTCCGAACCCCCCGGAGCGGCGGGGAGGACCGCGGAGGCGGCCGGAACGGCGAGGGCGGAGGGGAACGTCCCGAGGAGCGCGAACGCCGCGACCAGGACGACCGCGACCCCCCACCGCCACGCGACCATGAAGGCCCCTACGCCTGGTCCTCGTCCGGTTCCGAGGGCTCGACCCGCCGCGGGGTGGGGGGGTGGAAGACCTCTACGCCCGGGATCTCCTCGACCGGGGTCGGCCGCCCGCTCGCACGGGCGCGGGCGGCGAAGGTGAGGCCGGCGACGAACATCACCGCTCCGGCCGCGGCCGCGACGTAGTTCAACCCCACGCCACCGGGGACGCCCCGCCAAGCCGGGAGCCAAATGCCGAGGACGAAGAGGACGACACCGACCACGGCAACGCCGACCCAGGTCGACACCGGGAAGCGGGCCCACGCCTCGACCGGGGGCGGGCCTCCGGCGATGACCGGCGTCTCCCCCTCGTCATCCATCGCCCTAACCGCGCGTGCCGTAGGTGCGGATGAACTCCTGCGCCCAGGTCAGGGTCTCGGCCGTGATCGAGCTCTTCGCGCGTCCGAGGGCCTCGAGGAGGTCTTCCATCCGGACGCCCTTCACATCGACCGCCTGCGCGACCGCCGCGGCGGAGCCGGGGGCGGCGTGGACCATCCCCGGGGCTTCCGCGAGCAGCTGGGTGCGGAGCGCGATCAGCTTCGCCTCGTCGACCAGGCTCGCGATGTCCGCGCCCGAGAACCCCGCGCTGCGCTCGGCCAGGAGGTCGAAGTCGATCGGCCCCTCGACCGGGGTTCCCTTCATGTGGATCCGGAAGATGTCGCGCCGGGCCACGAGGTCGGGTGGCGGGACGTAGAAGATCTTGTCGAAGCGGCCCGGGCGCAGGAGCGCGGGGTCGAGCGTCTGCGGCCGGTTCGTGGTCGCGATGATGATGACCTTGTCCTTCGGGCGGAGGCCGTCCATCTCGGTCAGGAACTGGCTGACGGCGCGCGAGACCTCGGGCGTGCGCATCGAGTCCTTGGACGCGAGCGCGTCGACCTCGTCGAAGAAGATGATCGACGGCGCATTCTCCCGGGCGCGGTAGAGCACCTCGCGGATCGCCGCCTCGCTCTGGCCGGCGAGGGCGCTCACGAGCTCGGGTCCGTTGACGATCTGCATCGGGACGTTGAGCTCGTTCGACGCGGCCCGCATGAGGTGGGTCTTGCCGCACCCCGGCGGGCCGAAGAGCAGGATCCCCCGCCCGGTCTTGATGTGGTAGCTCTCCATCAGCTCCGGTCGGGTCAGCGGGAGCTCGACGTATTCGCGGATGGCGCTCTTGATGTCCTCGAGCCCTCCGACGTCGTCCCAGCGCACGACGATCTTGCGCTCGGTGCGTTGCGTCTGGTGCATCTTGCGTTCGTAGTCGAGCTTCATCATCTCGTAGTCCGCGATCATCCGGAGCGAGATCGACGGCTTCATCCGGGGCGTGACGGCCCGGAAGTCGTCCATCGAGATCGCGGCGCGCGTTCCGCTCGTCATCTGGCGGCGGACGGCGACGGTCGTCGCCTCCCGCACGAGGTTCGCCAGGTCGGCGCCGGAGAACCGCTCGGTCTTCCGGGCGATCTCCGTCAGGTCGATGTCCCCCTTGACCGGCCGCCCGATCAGGTGGACGTGCAGGATCTCCGTCCGTTCCTGGAAGTCGGGCGGGGGCACGTAGATGATCTTGTCGAGGCGGCCGGGCCGGAGCATCGCCTGGTCGATCAGGTCGGGCTTGTTCGTCGACCCGACGACGATGACGCCGGCGGACTTGTCGATCCCGTCCATCTCGGCCAGAAGGATCGAGAGGAGGCGGGGCGTGACGTCGTCCGCGCTGTACATGTCGCGGCGCTTGGCGATCGCGTCGATCTCATCCATGAACAGGATGCAGGGCGCGCGCTCGCGGGCCGTCCGGAGGAGCTCGGCGATCTTCCCCTCGCTCTCCCCGTACCACTTGGACATGACATCCGAGCACTTGATCGAGATCATCTCGACCCCGAGTTCGGTCGCCATGGCCTTCATCAGCATCGTCTTCCCGCACCCCGGGGGCCCGAACAGGAGGATCCCCTTCGGGGGGTCGAGCTTGAACCGGGTCGTCACGTCGCGGCGGAGCAGCGGGACGATCATCGACTCCTTGATGTCGGCCTTGACGTCGTGGAGGCCGCCCACCATGTCGAAGGTGACCTTGCCGATGTTCTTCATCTCGGCGACCCGCGTTCCGACGGAGGTGCCGCCGAGGCGGGAGGTGAAGTACGCTTCGAAGGAGTCCCGGAGGATCAGCGCCGAGACCACCGCGGTGAGCATCGCGGGGACCAGGAGCACGACCGCGACCGAGCTCCAACCCAGGTAGCCGAACGCGACGAGGCCGGCCGCCGCACCGCCCGCGACGAGCGCGCCCGAGTAGGTCGAATACCGGATCACGTTGTCGGTCGTCAGGTGCGTTCGGTCCTTGGTGACGGTCGTGATGAGCCAGATCGCGAGACACCAGACCCCGATCTCCGCGAGCGGGACCGGGAGGGCCCCGAGGCCCGCCCCCCCGTTCGCGAGCTGGGAGAGGTTCGGGTTCAAGACCGAGCCGTACGCCGAGCCGATCGCGTTCGCCGTGAAGAACGGGAGCGGCAACGTCGGCAAGAGCGGGGCGGAATGCCCCGAGACGAGGCTCACGGTGCCGTTCGCGCCGGGTCCGGTGAGGAAGCCGAAGACCGGGAAGTTCCCGAGCGTGACGAACAGGCTGACCAGGACCCCGCCCGCGACGGCGACGGCGAGGCCCAAGTAGAGCGAGAAGACCAGCGCGAAGAACACGGGTCCGATGAATGACAACCCGAACGGGGCCAGGAGCAGGGTCAGGAACACGCCCGCGCCGAATCGCCAATCGATGAGAGAGGCGAAGAGGATCGGGACCGTCGCGAAGAGGAAAACGAGCCCGAGCGCCCCCGACTGATACGCGACGGCCGGCGTGATGAACAGCACGAGGATGAGGAGCGAGAGCTGAGGATATTTCCACGCGACGAGCATCACGGCGCCCGCGATGAGCAGGACGAACGGCCACGGATAGAACGGCACGAACGAGCCGCCGAGGACCCCGAGGAAGCCGATGAACAGGACCGGCAGCGTCTTCGGATCCTTCGACTCCCGGACCAGCCACGCCTCGACCTTGGCCGCGTAGAGGTAGCCCACGGCGACGATCGCGACGCCGACGCCGACGAGGAAGTAGAACAGGCCGTCGTACTGGAGGGCAGGGTAGGGCTGGACGTACTGGGGCAGGATCGCGACCGCCGCCGGACCGGACAAGCCCTGGGTGATCGCCCGGTAGCTCGCGTCCGCAGCCGCGTCGAGGGTGTAGTACGTGCCGCTCCCCGACGGTCCACCGGGGAGCTGGACCTGAACGACCGTGAAGGTGAGGACGACCGGCATGGCCGAGCCGATCCAGCTGACCTTGCCCTGGAGCGTGCCGAACAGGTCGGTCGCGAGCGGTCCGAGGACCGGCGCCAGATTCCCGTTGTTCTGGATCGAACTGAAGGATAGGGACGTGGTGTCGCTGGACGCGTTGTAATTGGCCGATTTGACCGTGTCCTGGATGACGACCGTCTGGCCCGCGTGGTAGTAGTTGCTCGCGAAGTAGACGTAGTTCGACCCCTGGTTCGTGGTCAGCGTCGCGTCGGCCTGGGTCAGGAACGTCGCGGCGTCGGTCGAGTGGACGACGAGCGGGTACCACGTCAGGGCGAGCCCGCCTCCGACCCCGATGAGGACGAGCCCGATCACGAGGAAGGTCAGGTAGACCCGCTGGCCGGCCCGGCGCGGGGGCGCCTTCGCCGCCGGACGGGGGGCGCCGGTCGGACGGCGGGCGAGGGGTCGTGCGGGGGGAGGTCGCGCCGGCCCGGGCGCCCCGGGCGCCGCCGCCACGGGAGGTCCCGCGGGGAGTGCGGCCGGAGGCACGGAGGGTTTCGGTCCGTCGTCGGGAGCTCCGGGGGTCAGCGGGGTGTTCTGTTCCATCATCCGTCTTCCTCTTTCCTTCCTACAGCGTGATGCGGGTGCGCTCCTTCTCGGCCTTCTTCTGGCGTTCCTGGAACCAGCGAAGCAGGGGAACGACGGCGAGGGTCAGCGCCACGACCCCGGCGATCAGTCCTACGGAGAGGGGGGACAGCGGGATCACCGAGGTCGCCGTGACGGGCCCGTGGGCGAACCAGAACCGCACGGTCACCGGGGTCGGTGAACCGAGGCTCACCTTCGTGGTCTGCGAGTGGCCCACCGCGGTCATGGAAACGGTGTACGTCCCGTACGGAAGCTCGAGGGTACCGGCGCCGTTCGGGATGAGGAGGAGGCCGAAGCCGAACGGGGTCGTCACCGCCGACTGGGACCAGCTCGCGTTGGAGACCGTGAACGGAGCCCCGGTGATGAGGTCGCCGGTGGTCGCGTTGATCCCTTCGACGTAGAAGTAGGAAAAGGAGGGCGTCAGGTTCGTCGTCGCGGGTCCCAACTCGAGGTAGGAGTAGTTTCCCGAAGCGAGCGGGTCGCCGAAGACGTCCTTGGCGAGCAGGGAGAACGTGAGATGGCCCCCGGACGGGAAGCCGGGAAGGACCACGTACGACGCGTTCTGCCGGATCAGGTGCATCGGCACGAGGCCCGAGACCGAGCCGTCCGAGTCGGAGTAATGGAACCGGAGGATCGAGGAGGAGATCGTGACGTTCTCGATCGGTTCTTGGAGCGAGACGTTCACCGAAGTGCCGCTCGGTAAGGTCGCGGTCGCACTCGAGAGGACCGAGGGGTCGGTGGCGATCACCGCGTTGGCCGCGAGGCCGAGCGACGGGGTCTGCCATCCTCCGCCGGTGGACCAGTTGAACCAGTTGGTCGGGCCCGTGATCTTGTCGATCACCCCTCCCTCCCAGAGCATCGAGGCGGAGACCGAGAACTCGATCGTCGCGTTCGGATACGGTCCGATCCGTGTGGTGAGGTTCTGCCAGGTGTGGTTGGCGACCCCGAACGGGATGCCGTACGTCCCGTCGAACCCCGGGTCGTTCGAGATGGTGAGCGCGAGCTGCGCCTGCGGGATCGGGACGCCGGCCGCGCCGCTCGGGCCGAGGCTCTCGATCGTCACGAGCAGGGACTGGTTCTCGTTCGGCGCGAGCAGCGCGCCCCCGCCAACGACCGGGGGGGTCGTGGAGACGCGGATGTCGGAGTGGAAGTCGGGGGACCACCAGGGCGAATCCAGCGTGAATTGCCAGGTCGCGTTGAGGTTCGAACCCTTCGGGAGGGGCCCGCTCAGCTCGGTCGCCGAATTGATCGTGCTCGGCGTCGCCACCGGCGATTTCACGGTGACGTTGAAATAGACGGTGGAGCCGGGATAGAAGAAGCGGTGGGTGTTGAAGTAGAACGAGGCCTCCTCCGGCGCTCCGGGAGTGATGAACATCGGGAATTGCGTGACCCCCGTGGAATCGTACGGGAACCCCGGGAGGTCGGCCAACGGTTGGTCGGGGGTGGGCCAGAGGGTCCCCCAGATGTTGACGTAGGCCTGCTGGATCGGCACATCGGTGGAGAGGTTCATCCAGAAGCCCGGCAGGTAGGTCGGAAGAGCGTTGAGGCAGGGCACGGTCTGAAACTCCGCCCCGGAGAGGTTGGCGTACCCCGGGACGGCGAACGAGACGAGGACGTCGTCGAAGAACTCGGAGCTGGTCCAGTCCGGGAGGGATTGGGGCGTCGGGCAACGGGGGGCCGCCTGCGGCGAGGCGGTCGACGCAGCGGAGGGGGCCGCGGAGCTCTCGTGCGAGGGTTCGGCCGGCGGACCCCCCGCCGCGGTGGCCCACGCGCTCCCGACCGGCGCGAGGGACAGGGCGGCCAGGGCGAGCGCGGTGACGACAAAGGTCCAGAACGCCCTCATAGGGTGACCCTCTTGGTCTCGTCTTCCCGGCGCTTCTGGATCCGCCGCCACCAGCCCATCAACGGGAAGAGGACGAGGACGACCGCGGCCAGCCCCACCACGCTACCGACCAGCACCGGGGTCGAATCCGGGGACGAGGCGCTCGGGGCCGGCGCGGTGGAGTTGAGCCAGAAGACGATCAGGTCGCCGTCCTGGTAGACCGAGAAGCGGGGGCCGGTGAGGAGGACCGCGTGGGCCCCCATGGCATGGGTGGCCGAGAGGTTCACCTGGACGCCTCCGGAGAGGACGCTTCCTCCCGAAGGGTCGGCGGAGTCCGTGACGTTGATGACGTAGGTCTGGCCCGCGGGGACCACGATCGGCGAGAACTGCTCCGCGGTCCCGTTGGGGTAGGCGAGGCCCGCGTAGGTGGGTCCCACCGACCGGAAGTAGCCGCCCGGGCCCACGACCCTCACGGTCGCCCCGCTGACCCAGCTGTCGCTGCCGGCGTTCCGCACGGCCACGTAGAAGAAGCTCCCGTTCTGGGCGATGGAGGGCAACACGGCCGAGAGCGGCGCCACGGAGTAGTTGAAGTTCGGCGAGATCTCTCCGACGGACTCAAAGTCCCACGCCTCGACGGTGAAGTTGACCCCGGCGCCGATCGGGAGGCCCGGGAGGGCGCCGTCGAACGAGGTGGAATTGATGCGGCTCAGCCGGACCGAGGAGGCCGTGACCTCGTTGAGCTGCGGCAGGTCGACGGTATAGAACACCGTGGCCGACGCGATCGCCGTGCCCGAGTTCTGGCTCTGGAGCGACAGGGCGACCGGAGTACCGGGAGCGATGGGGGCGGTGGGGAGCGTCACGGAGGGAGTGCTGGTCAGCGCGAGGTCGTCCCCGAACTGGCCGACGACGAAGGAACCGTTCCCTCCGACGGTGTAGTTCCTCGGGCCGGAGTCGATCCAATCCCCCCACGCATCGGAGACATGGATCTCGTACCGGACGGTCGCCCCGGCCTGCTGCGCGTAGGAGGCGGGGATGGTGAAACGAACCTTCGGGATCTGCGTGCCGGCGGTGCTGGCATTGCCATACTCGAGCGTGCGGTACCCGAGCGGCGTGCCGTTGGCCGCGGTCTCGGACAAATCGACGTAGGCTTGGCCGATCCCGGCACTCGAGGCCGTGTCGTCGGGCGTGCAGTTGAGCGTCAGCGTCACGGAGTCGTTCCAGTTCGGCTGGGACGGCACCCTCGTCGTCGTGAGGTCCTGGTCGTAGGCGGCCGCCCCGTCGTACTGGGCCGCCCCGGCCTCCGGGGAGTAGGGCCACGCGGCCTTGTACATGAAGTGGAAGAGCGGCCCCGCGGGGTTCGACTCCGGGCTGCCCTCGTGGACGAAGGTGCCCGAGACGTTGTACGTGATCTCGATCGACCAGCTGACCGACATCCCCGGGAAGAACGCGGGCTGTCCGGTGGGGGTGGTCGCCGACATGTTGACCGAGTACCACCAGGGGTACGTCGTGTTGGTGGTCGAGAGCGGACCATCCCACCACAGCGACGTCTCGGAGTGGAACACCGTACCGTCGTAGAGCGAGTAGTACGGGGTGCCGTCCCAGAGGACCCCGGTCGCGTTGAGGATGACCGGCGCGTCGGGGCCGCTCCGGGGGCTCGCGCTGGAGGAGCCGTTGAGCGGGCTCTCCGACTTGATGACGAGCGGGAGGCTCTGATTGGCGGAGGGCTCGACGCTCGAGGTGTACGAGCCCGGGGCGGGAACGATGGCGGGTTCGGTCGCGCTCTGGACGGAGACACAGACCCCCGGGACGATCGGTGCGCAGACCGGATTGAACGCCGCGGCAGGTCCGACGGACGGGGAGGCCGCGGCGGAAGGGGTCGGGGGGGGTGCGGGTGTGGCGCCCGCCGGGGGCACGGAGCTCACGATCATGATCGCGAGCAGGGCCAGGACCCCGAACGACACCGCGGGGCTGATCCGGCGGTGCGTCGACACGACGCTGGAGCCACGATGCGAGGTCAGTTCGATCACTCCCAGCGACCGAAGGTCGGGTTCTTCCGGGCGGCGTTCTCGGCGACCGCGTTCTTCATGCTGCCCGACATCGCCGCGATGCGGAGGGGCTTGTTCCTCATCCCGACCCGGGTAGCACCGGCCGCGATCGCCCCCACGGCCACCGCCTGGAGCGATACATTGGAGATGGCGATCGTCTGGCCGACGCCGACCGGTTGCTGGATCGGGACCGGCGTGACCGGCGCGATGGCCGGCGGAGGGGGTGGAGGGGGAGGGGCGGGCGGTGGAGGCGGCACCGCGACCGCCAGGAGGCCGTTCTCCACCGCGACCTCCGAGAGGGGGAACGATTGCAGGGCGGTCGTGGCGTTGTTGTTGTACAGGTAGTTGGCCCAGGTGAAGATGCCATTCAACGCCCCGCTGCCGGCGGCCTTGCAGTTGTCGGTCGTGCAGGCGTCGACCGGGACGACCGCATACGGCGCTCCGGTCGCGATCACGTTGAACGAAGCGCTCCACGCGTCGCCCACGAACATCTCATTGCTGGAGGCATTGGTCGACCAGTTCCAGGCGAGGTACGTGAGCCCGTCATGGAGGAGGACGCTCGGCGTCTTCTGGCAGGTCGGGAACGCCACCCCGACCCGCACGCAGGTCGTGGTCGCGTTCAGCTGGGCGGCGGGGGCGAGGGCGATGTGACCGAACGGCACGAACGTGAAGACGGGAGCGCCGGTCCCCTTCGCGACCTCGGTGACGCTGACGGGGCCGAAGCTGACCCCACGGAGCGCCTCGAGGAGCGACGGGTTCGCGGTGTTCGGCTGGTTGACAAGCCCGTGGGGGCCGTACTGGAGGTTGCCGGACTGGCCGTTGGGGCAGGTGAACCAGGACGGCCCGTCCCAGCTCCCTCCGGTCGCCGCCGAGAGGTCGCAGCCCGCGAGCAGAATGTGGTCGACGTCGGTGATGACCCCGAGGCTTCCCGGCCCCGAGTTCGCTCCTCGACCGGTCGGCCAGGACTTGCAGTAGGGGTCCGTGACGCAGTTGTTGTAATCGATGATGTCGATCGTGCACGTGTGCCCGATGGACCCGACGCACGCGGGGGCGTTGTGGGCGAGCGCGGCGATCGAATCGCTCGCGTTCCCGTTCTGGCTGTTGACCCATCCCTCGCACTGGGGCTGGATGCCGTTGGCGAAGACGTAGGCGGGCTCGCAGGTGGCGCCGTAGGCGGCCGAGCCCGTGCACGGGCAGTACTCGAAGTACTCCTGGCTCATCGAGATGTCGTAGTTCTCGGTGTAGGCCGGGTCCTGGGGCGCCGACGAGCCCATGTAGACGATCACGTGGTGGGTATTGTTGGACCAGCTCAGCCCGCTACCGATGATCGTCCCGTAGAGGGCGGTGATCGAGGAGGAACTGAGCATGTTGTCGGCGAGGTCATTGTCGACGTAGTACCAGCTGCCTTCCAGCACACTGGCCTGGAAGGTGGACCGGACGTCCGCGCCGAACGAGGAGGCCGGGACGAACTGCTGGATGTCGACGTGGTACTCCGCGCCGTCGCCATCGTCCCAGTTGTCGTCATAGGTGGCGAAGAAGTCGACCAACGCGAAGGAGACCTGGCTGTGCGGGTTCGCGACCGATATCGCATTCGCGATCGTCTGGGCGTTCGCGACGAAGAACGGGACCCCGTTCGACTCCTCGCACATCGGGCTGTACGGGTTGGGGTTCCCGTCGCACGGGTCGGTGCCGTACTCCCCGGCGGTAGGATCCCCGGTCCCGGTATAGGGGGTGGTTTCGATGACGAACGCGATCTGGACCGCGGGCCAGGCGAGCCCACCGTTGGACGCCGGAGCCACCGTGAGCGTGACGCGCCCGGTACCCGTCCCCGCGGGGCAGTTGGGCGTATCCTGCGCGCAGATCGCGGTGGGCAACGTGTTCACGCCGAGGTCGAGGTCGCCGGTCGAGCTCGTCGCTCCCGGTGCGGGGGCCGACACGGGCGAGGCGGGCCCCGAGGGGACCGCACTCGACGGGACCGGGGGGGCCGAAACCACGGCGGCCGGTGCGGCCGCGGCGTGCGTGGGTGGAGCCATCGCGCCGATGAGGGCGATCCCGATCGCTGCGAAGGCGAGGGCGAGAAAGATCGGTCGGTGGGAGGCGCCGACCGGCTTCATGGGCTCCGGCCCGGGCGTCGCCGCCCGAGGAACGCCATGACCACGACGATCCCCCCGATGAGGCCGAGGGCCAGGAACGTATAACTCCACGCGGAGAGCGGGGCGCCCGACGCGCTCGAGGCGACGGGGCCGAGCTGGACCATGAGCGGGGCATTCGAGACCCCGGCGGTGACCTGGACCGTGGCCCCGTGGTATCCCGTGGCGGAGAACGTGACGGAGTAGGAGCCCAGATACACCATCGGGATGGAAAAGCGGCCAGCTCCGTCCGTGATCCCCGTGAGTTCTCGAACGGCGCCGTCGACCGCGATTCCCTGAACCGTCACCTGGGCTCCGACGATCGCACTCTGGTTCACGGAGCTCTCGACCTCACCGACCAGGGTCTCGGACGCGGGATAGAGCCAGACCGGTCGGTCGACGGACGACGCCGCCACCTGGAGCTGGAATCCGACGGGGGCGTAGAGGGACGCGGACGAGCCTCCGGCGACCGCGCTCAGGTTGTAGGTGCCGTTCGGGAGCGCCGCCGAGAACACTCCGGAAGCGTTCGTGATCGCCACGAGGCCCGCGGACGACCAGATCGCCACCGAGGGGATCGTCGCATTGGTGAGACCGTCCCGCACCGTGCCGGTGACGCTCCAGCCAAAGGAGCTCAACGCGAGCACGATCCCGGAGACCGACTCCGTGAGGACCAGGTTCTCCCGGGCCGGGGTGTAGCCCGGCGACCTGGCCTCGAGCGCGTACGCGCCCGAGGGGACGGCGAGCGAGAAGGTACCGGTAGCGCTGGCGACGACGGAGGACGCGAGGGCGGAGCCGGCCCACAGGCCGACGGTCGCGGCCGCGATGGGCTCGGAGGGGTCGAGGGCCACCACGACCTTTCCACTCACGTAGACGGTCGACTCGTTGGCCATGGGCGCGATCGTGATCGTCGGGAGGAGCATCGTCGTGCCGCTCACGGCGTTGACCCGGAGGTAACCGTCCAGGTAGCCGCGCGCGCTGACGACCAGGTCGACCGCCCCGGGCGGCGAGGCGATGTGGTACGTGCCGCTCAGGTCGGTCGAGGTGGGAATATCACAGGGCAGGAGCGAGTCGGTCGGGCACCCTCCGACCGTCGCATTCGCGACCGGCAGGTCGGTGACGCTGTTGACGACGGTGCCGGTCAGGATCCCGAACTCGGTGAGGAGGACGATCCCCAGATCGACCGTCTCGCCGGGGCGGACGGACACCGGTAGGTAGCTCGTGTTGAAGCCGACGGCCGCCGTGGCGAGGACGTAGGTGCTGGGAGCGACCGGCAGCGAGAAGATCCCGTCCGAGAGCGCGTGGACCTGGAAGTTGCACGGTCCCGTCGGCACCCCGTCGGGCGAGCAGGCGCCGACGAGGGCCCCGCCGACCGGGAGCCCGGTCGGGAGACCGCGTACCGTGCCCTCGAGGACCCCGTCCTCGACGACCTCGAAGACGGGGATCCCCGTCCAGGTGTCCGAGTGGGCGATCGCCAGCTGCGTGTAGTTCGAGACGTAGCCGGTGGCGGTGACCGTGATGGAGACGTTGCCCGGGGCGACGTCGACCCAGTAGTGGCCGGTCGCGTTCGTGATCGTGGTCTCGCAGGTCTGATGGGCGGGGCTGGCCCCCGCGCATACCGCCACGCTCGCGCCCGCGACGGGCACGCCCCCCGGCTCGGCGATCACCTGGCTCGCGAGCACGCCGTCACCGGTGAGGTCGACGGACGGGAAGACGCGCGTCAGGCCGGGCGTGATGTCGAGCGGGTGGGTGATGTTGGCCTCGTACGCGGCGAGCGAGACGACGAGGGTGTCCGACGGCCCGATCGGCGCGTCGGCCAGGAATTCCCCGAGGGAATTGGTCGATTGGGAAGACCCGCCGGACGGGATCGCGGGGTCCGCCGAGGTCACCGAGACCGAGGCCCCGGAGAGCGGGAGGTCATTCGCGCGGTCGAGCACCGTCCCGGCGAAGCCGGTGGGAGCCGTGTAGTTGATGTACTGCCCTTCGACCCAGCCCCACGGTGGAAGCGCCACCGGACCTCCGAGCGCGGAGTACCAGGTGTTGAGGTCGGTCGCGTTCCCGACCGGGACGGGCGCCGAGAAGGCCGTAAAGTTGTAATCGTTGCTCCCCCCGATGGTGAAGTCGACCGAGGTTCCGGAGGGGGCGGTGATGTTCGCGAATCCGGCGCCGTTGGTCGCACCGGACGTGGACCCCGAGTTCCCGTTGAGCGGGTCGTTGAACGAGGAGGAGATGCCGGTGCCGACGATCGGCAGACCGGTGACCGAGTTGACGACCGTGGCATAGGCATAGCCGAACTGGACCAGGTCGAGCGGGTTCGCGACCCAGGTCAGGTTCCAGCCCGGGCCCAAAGCGCCGAGCTGGGCGTTGACGATCTCCAACGACCGGAAGTAGAAGTTCGAGTCCAACGCGGTCACGCGCGTCGCTCCCTCGTCATTGTCGCCCGGGAGGAAACAGGTGTAGCCCCCACCCCCGTTCGCCACTGCGATCGCGGCGCCGTTGTTCACGCCCGTCGTCGTGACGGTGACGGTCGCCCACCGCGCCGGGTCGGTACAGACGGTACCGGTCGGGCCGGGCGTACAGCTGGCGTTATTGTAGACGGTTCCGGAGACCGCGACGTACAGGACGGTGATCGGGACGAAGGACAGGTTGAGGGTCGGGGTGGTGTCGTTGAACGTCGCGACCGCCGGATTGAACCCTCCGGCCGCGCTCGTGTACGAGCCCGGGTAGGAGGGGTTGACGAAGAGCGTGTCGCCGTGCCCATAGTAGCCCTGCGTCTGGAACTGCCCCGAGGTCGCGTCCGGGCTCGCCTCACCGCAATTGAGCCCGCACGCGAGGAGGGTCGCCGGCGCCGCGATCGGGACGTGCGCCGTGGGGTGCCCCGAGGCGTTGATCGCGATCGTGGTCCAGTTGGTGGCGATGTGCCCGAAGACCCATGGGAGGGAGTTGAGGGCGATCGTCCCTACGTCGACGACCGGGGCGAAGAGCGGGATGGTCACGAGGACGAGCCCGGGCGCGTACCCTACCGCTTGGATCGTAAGATTGTAGACCCCGGCGGGTAGGCTTCCGTTGAAATAGCCCCCCGAGTCGCTCCCGTCCGGGAACGCGGTGCAGACTCCCGACGAGACGGCGCATCCGGAGATCCCGGAGGTCGAGACCCCGCGGAGGGTGGCGTTGTCGACGAGCCGCCCGACGACCCAGCTCCCCGCCGAACCCGACTGGGCGAAGGCGTGGCCGGCCCGGCTCGGGGTACCGGAGGCGCCGACCGGAGACAGGACGAGGCGGGGGACCACGGTCGTCTGGTTGACGGTGGCGTTCACCCACGTCCAATCGCTCTCGAATCCGGGGGCGCTCGCCTCGACCTCGTACGTCGCCCCGGGGAGCCAGCCGCCGGGGACGAGGCCCTGGTAGTATCCGTCCGTGGTCGTGAGGCCGCTCCCGAGCGGCGCGCTGCAGCTCTGGCTCGAGACCCCGGCCGCGAGGGTGCAGACGGCGATCGAGGCATCGATGATCGCCGAGCCGTTGGTGGAGACGACGAGCCCCTCGAGGGTAGCGAGCGGCGTGAGCGGAAGGGGAGGGAGGGTTACGTCCCCCGAACCGACGTAGAACCACTGGGAGTTCGGCGCATAGCCGCTGCCCGACCCGTGGAGCACGTCCCATCCCGGAGGGACCTCGCTGACGGAGAACTCTCCGGTCCGGTTCACGAGGCCCTCGCCGCACACCGCCTCCGACGTCGGGGAGGTGGGGCATACGGTCACGGAGGAGTACGGGACCGTCTCGGAACCCCCCGCGATCACCACGGAGCCGTTCACGACCGCCTCCGGCGTCAGGTTGACCGACCCGACCTCGGGGAGGGTGAGCTCGCCGAGCGAGAACGGGTACCGCTGTTCATTACAGCACTGCCACGGAACGGAGAACCAGGTTTCGTTGCTCGGAACGCCGGTCGCGGAGACTACTATCTGGTCCGGACCGGGCGGGGCCGCGGCGCAGAAGAACGTGCTCCCGTGACCGGCGCTGGAGCACGCGTTGGCGGACCGGCCGGATTGGAACGGGTAGGTCGCGAGGGCCGGTGAGATCCGGCTCTGGATCTGAACCGCGAACCCGCCCCGGGGGGCGGACAGCGTTCCCGTCATGGTGACGTTCCCGTAGACATAGCTGCCGGGCGTCAAATTGAGGTAGCCGATATCGGTCGTCTCGTAGGGCGTGACGTTCGCGGCCGTTTCATTGCCCCAGACGGGCAGGTCGGTCGGGATCGGCCACATGGGGGTGGGGGGCGGCCCCGGATTGCACACCCCGGTCGTATCGGGAGCGATCTGGATGTCGTTTCGGAAGGCGAACGCCGGCGCGTCGTACGTCGTGCCGACAGGGACGCACCCAGAGCCGATGCAATCCGAGAGCGACGTGTTGAAGGTGTACGTCGACGGATTCAGTTTGGGGAACGCGAGGAAATACCCATCCAGACCGCAGTCGCTGACGGTCCACAGTCCCGTGTGGTACGTCGGACTGGGCGTCCCCGACACGTCGACCGTGAACTGCACGTAGCCGACCGTGGTCAGGTAGATCTTGCAATCGTTGGGGACGCAGTAGGGGTGGGTCGGGTTCGTCCCCGGAACGTTGCCGATCGGGGAGTCGTTGAGCATGTAACCCACGGCCTCGGCCTGGACGAAATCGTAGCCGGGCGTCCCGACCGCCTCGACCGTGCCGGTGGTCGACGAGGCTCCCTGGGTGCCGCAGATGCCCGTGACCGACGAGCAGACCGTGAGGGAGGCGAGGTCCCCGCTGAGCGACTGGTGGGTGACCGAATCGTAGAGTTGGGCCTCGACGAGGGAGTTCGGCTCGAGGTACACGAACCCGACGTCGACCGTTTGTCCGGCGGCCGCCGAGACGAACGTGAAGTTGTTCTGGTAGTTGTCGGACGGTGCGGTGAAGTCGACCCGGCCGGCGACGCCGGGGGGGATCGGGACGGTGAAATTCCCGTTCGAGGAGGTGGTGACCTGCGGCTCCGCGATGACGGAGAAGTCGCGCGATTCGCCCTGGACGATCACTCCGGCGAGCGGATGACCTCCGGCGACATCCGCGAGGACCTTCCCGGAGATGAATCCGTCTGGGAGCAGGTAGACCGTACCGAGGTCCACGGTCTGGTTGAGGTCGCACGTCGCGTAGGTCTCGTTCACGGCCCAATCGCCCTTGGTGAAGGTGAGGTAGCTGGGGCCCACGGGACAGGTCACGTTGACTTCCCCACCCGGCCCGGTCGCGACGGCCTGACAGAGGTACGACGGACAGAACTGGGCTCCGGTCTCTGGATAGGCTTGGGCCGAGACCCCGGAGAGGAAGTCCGAAGGGTTGCTCGCATTGGCAACGAACACATTGAACGTACCCGTGGGGAGGTAGGTGGCGGAATCCCCCGAGGGTCCGGTGCCGGGTCCGGCCGAGGTGGACGCGGTCCGGGCCGCGGCGGCCGATGAAGCCGGTGCGGTCGCGCCGATCGACAGCGAAAAGTTCGCGAAACGGTCGATGGTCGAGAGGGCGGGGCCCGCCGGCGTGTTCGCGCCCGAGCTCCCAGCGAGGCCCGAGGAGGGGACGGCGGCGGGGTGAGCCACGGACGTCGGAACGGCCGTGGGCGTGGAGGGCGCAGCCGGAGGGCTCGGCGAGGAGAGGGCCCCCACCCCAGGAGCCGGTACCATGAGGAGAGCGACCGCCACGACGAGCAGACTGAGCGCGAGCGAGGCGCCCGGGCGCCGTCGGGCGGCGAACGGAAGGGCTCGACGGGAAGTGGGGTCGGGCGGCTCCATCGGGTTAGACCACCATGTTCAGCGTCGCCGCCAAGAGGTTCGATCGCTCGCGCGGTGCGAGCCCCGCATGGACCTTGGAGAGATGGACCTCGAGGCTGGTCCGCGTGAGGTAGACCCGCGAGCACACCGGGCACGGCAGGTCGGGCGGCGAGTCGAAGAATCCCGAACAGCCGCACTGGACGGCGTGGCAGGTCATCGGGTCCGAGTTCCACGGGCGCGAGGTCGGGTGGCGCTGTCGGGAGCCGCCATCACGGGAGACGTAGTGGCTTCCGCGAAGGTGTCCGCAGCCACCGCAGGCCCGGAGCCGTAAGAGCTTGCGCTGGCCCACCATCATCCCGGGTCCGACCCGTGCTGGGTCGGAGACCGCGGCCCCCCCCGTGCCATGGCTTCGCGAGGCAGACCCGGCAACCGTATATGTAGTTCGTGTGGCCAAACTGGCAGATGCGGAGCCGCGAGTCTGGAATCCGACGGACGAGATGATTCCGCGTCCCCGCCCCTCGGCGAGGACGGCTAACCGGACCCCATGGTTTGCTGACCCTGGCTGCCGCCGCCGGAGCGGCCCTTGCCGGTGAGGCGGGGCAGCACGAGCGCCCCGATCACGAGGAAGGTGAAGATCAGGACGACCCCGATCAGGATCACCGCGTCGATCGGAAGGACCGTCGAGTTGGAGTAGACCAGGCCGGAGCCGACGAGCGGCAGCGGGTTCTTGGGCCCGAGGGCCGTGAAGATAGCCCACGTCACTCCGATGAAGATCGTGGTGATGAGAGTATCGCTCACGGTGTAGGGGTAGTCGCCCGGCAGCTGGCCGTACCGCAGCACGAGGAAGACGTAGATGACGAGGAGCGAGATCAGCAGGGCGAAGACGAGAAAGACCCCGAGCACGAGGTAGAGGATCCCGAAGACGGCGAGCGCGACCACATAGAGGTAGGCATCCATAGTGTTCCCTCCGAAACGGGCACCCCCTAGGCGGAGCCCCCTCCGTAGATCGACTCGTCCTCGGCGCTTCCGGGGGGCGGAGCCGGCGGTGGAGTCTCCGCCGCATCGGTGTTCTCGGTCCAGACCGGAACGTTGGACGTGTCGGCCTCCAACCCTTCGGACTTCGAAGCGCCTTCGCTCGAGGGGGGGCGGAGCCGAGCGATCAGGAGGCCGACCACGAGACCCACGACCAGCAGGACCAGGAGGAGCGCGATCGCGAGCAGCTCGGAGCCTCCGCTGCTGGAGGAGCTCTTCGAGAGGGAAGCGGTGGGCACGAACGTGGCGATCTCGCTCACCGGGCCGGTGACCGTGAGGACCGGGTTCGCGTTGGTGCCCGAGTACGCGCCGGTGCCCGTGCCGCTCCAGTTGGTGAACTCGTAGGAGGTGCTTGGCGTCGCGGCGAGGGTGACCGTGCCACCGGAATCGACCCATTCCGAGGACGGGGTGACCGTGCCCCCGGCGGTGGCGGCGACGCTGAGGGAGTATTGGGTGGTGAAGGTCACGGAGAGGGTCGTGTTCGTGGTCACGACGGACGAGTAGCCCGTCGCATTCCCGGGCACGTAGCGGACCCCGACGCTCCCGAGCACGTTGGACACGACCACGGTATAGGTCCCGTTGAGGCCCGTGAGCACCAGATCGCCCGTCCCGGAGGCGCCGTTCGCGCCGATGGAGGCGGACCACGTCGTGCCCGTGGGAAGGCCCGTCTCGCTGAGGGTCAGGGTGAAGGTCGCGGGCGCGGGGATGACCCGCGGGGCGAAGACGGCGGCTTCCGTGACGGGGCCGGTCGGGGTGAGTGCGATCGACGCGGAGCTGCTCGTGGTCACCGACCCGAGCCCCGTTCCGTTCCACGACACGAAAACAAACCCCGTGTCGGGGGTGGCCGTCAGGGGGGTCGAGACACCGTCGGTCTCCCAATACGTCCCGGCGACCGGGTCCGTGGTACCGTTCGTGCTCCCTCCGACCGAGAGGGTCACCTCTTCCGCGTAAGTGATGGCGAGCGTCCCGTTTGCGGTGACGTCCACGGAGCCGGCGGTCAACGGGAGACTGGAGGTCACGGACGTCGTGACGAACCGCTCGCCCGAGGCACCGTTCGGATAGACGGTCGGGATCGAGACCGAGTACGACCCCGCCGTAAGGCCCGGGATCACGAACGGAGCGACCTCCGTGTAATTCATCTCGCCGACCGACACGGTGATCGGGACCCCCGAGAGGACGCCCGTGGCCGAGACCGAGAGAGCGAAGGTCGGGGTCACCGCGACGAAGGTAGCGAGCTCCGAAACGGGTCCGGTCGGATGCACGGCGATGGTCGCTGCGGTACTGGTGACCGACCCAAGGCCGGCGCCGGTCCAGCCGACGAACGCGTATCCCGCGAGAGCGGTCGCGGTCAGGTTGACCGTCAGCCCACCGTGAATCCACTGGCCGGCCGGCGCGGAGACGGACCCACCCGTGCTGTTCGCGACCGTCAGCCAGTACTCGGGAGAATAGTGGGCGGTCACCTCGACCGGCGAGGTGACGACGAGCGTGCCTCCGAGGGCGAGGGAGGTGGTCGTGGAACCGGTGATCTCCGGGGTGACGCTGAACCCCGTCGGGTAGGCGCCAATGCCGTCGGGGCCGTAGACGCTGGTGGCATTGAGGGCGATGGGGACGTTGGCCACTGTGTAGACGCCGCCCGAGGCCGGGGTACCATGGAGCGTACTGCCCACCGAGAACCCCCAACTGGTCACTCCGGCCGGTAGGCCGGTCGCGGACACACTCAACGTCGAGGATCCATGCCCGATCGATTCGAGCTGGAAGTTCACGAGCTCGCCGGCGTCCTGCAGGGCGGTGATCGGCGAGGGTGGTGAAGCGGTTCCCACGTACTCCATCGTGCCGGTGTCCGGAACGGCCCAGACGGTGAAGGGGATCGGGCCCCCCGAACCGTTGAACCCGATGAGCGAGGTGTCGGAGGTTTCGGTCTGGTTTCCGAACGTCATCGTCCAGGAGGTACCGCTCGGGAGCCCGGTTTCCACGAACGTGTAGTTGTACGTCGCGTTGGAGCAGAGACCGCCCGAGCAGTACGCGAGGATGTTGAAGCTCACGGTCTCGTTGACCGGACCGTAGATCGTGGTGGTGCCGTTCGATATCGTGCTGTTCCAGCTACCGTTCCCTACCCCCGTCCAAGCGACGAAAGAAACGTTGAGGCAGGTGTTGCAATTCATGAACGAGAACCCGGGGATCGGGGCGGCGCCGTAGGCCAGTGGGACCCCGACGGGGGCGTACGAGAGGCCAACCGTGGGGGTGACGTTCACGTTGGCGCAGTCGTACTGGTAGAAGGTACTGAAATAGGGACTGCCGCAGGAGAAGGGGATCCCCGTCGGGGTCACCGGGATCGCCGAAATATTGACCAGCGCTTCCTCCTCGAACGTCACATCGATCGTGAGGTTAGCGGTCTGGACGTAGGGGGAGCTGGGGACGCTCACGGGGGCATATCGGATCCCGTACTCCGTCGTCGAGTTCTCATACGGGACCGACCAGGAGAGGTTCTCCCCCACCGGAACCCCGGAGACGCTCAGGTTGGTACCCGCCGGGCCGGTCCGCACGTTCCCCTCGACGGCCACGGTCCAGTTGTACCCGGTGGGAAGACCCGTCTCGTTCAGCGTCGTCGTGAGGCCGGTGCCAGTGAACAGGGTCGACACGATCACCTGCGAGTAACAGATCGAGCTCGGACCGAAGCAGAAGTTGAGGAGGGGGCTCGGGTCGATCTGCTGGGTCCAGGCGAACCAGGGAACTCCCCCGACCATGGTCATGGAGGTGGTGAACCCGTCCCACAACGGGCCTTCGTCGATCGAAGCGTTCAGTGGCGCGACCTCGAGGGCGGACGAGAACGTGGCTCCGTGGTCCGTCGACTCGAAGAGGAGGTCTGTCCATTGATCGCACTGGTACCCGTTGCAGACCGTATCGTTGGCGTTAACGGCGTTGACGTAGACCGTTCCGCCGGTGCCGACCCCTACCGAAGGGGTCATCAGAAACTCGCTCTCGTTCGATCCGGCGGCGAGGGTCAGCGCCTGGTCTCCCACCCCGGCATTGGTCCAGGTACCCCCATTGTCGGTGGAGCTCGCGAGCCAGACGTTCTCAAAGTCTTCGTAGGCGTTGCAGAACGTCCCGAAGCAGATGTTCCCGATCTCCCCTCCCGCATACGCCACGTAGAGCTGTCCGGTCGTGGGGTCGATGGCGATCGACGGGGCCGGAGCCACGATCGATCCGGGGTACCCTGTGATCCACGTGAGGCCGTTGAAATAGACCGGGACGGCGGACGCCGCGGTCGAAACCGAGAAGGTCGAGCCGTTGTCGATGGACTGAGCGACGACCACGTCCATCGACTGATTGAGACCGGGCTCGGGGAATCCGCAGTCAGAATAGGGGTTGCATAGTAAATTGTCGTCGGCGGTGAAGTTGGTCGAGTAGGCCACATAGAGCGTCCCGTTCGCAGCGACCGCCAGCGAGGGGGCGTAGGCTACCGACGTCGGCCCGTTGTCGTATACGCCGTCGACCGTAGGCAGCGTGGCCGGCGGGCTCCAGCTCGTCCCGCCCGAGGTGGACGTGACCAGCTCCACGCTCACGAGCGAGGGCGGAATCGGATTCCCCCCAAAGTAGGCTTCCTCGCCGAACGACACGTTCGTGAAGTTCGACCAGGCGAGATACACGGTGTCCCCCGTGACCGCGATCGACGGCAGCATGGGGATCCAAGCCACCCCGCTCGCGTTGACGACCGAGGTGTTCTGGATCGAGACGATGACGCTCGGGACGGTCCAGGTCGACCCACCGTTGTAGCTTTCGGTGACGACCAGTCGGGCATCCGTGAAGATGCAGGGAAGGGGGGCGGGGTACCAATCATCGCCTTCGCAATTGAAGAAGGGCGAAACACCGGAGGCATTGGCCGAGAGGTTGTATTCCACGTACGCCAGGACGAGCGTCCCGTTCGGGAGCGAGGCGATCGCCGGCATCATCGCGCTCGAGTAGTTGAATTGGTCCGAACACACGGGATTGTCGAGGTAGATGGGAGCGGCCCAGATCGTGCCGTTCTTCGACGTGTCGACCCCGATCACGGACGCGGTCAGGTTGGCGGCCGCACTGCAGGGGTTCGCATCGGCGAACGCGGTGTAGGCCGTCACCAGTCCGCCGGTCGGAGTGGTGGCGATCGAGGGGTTGCCCGTGTCGTTGGTGCAGGCGGGGAACATGGCGGACCATAGGTACCGGCAGCTCAGGTTCGTGGCCGGCGCGGTCGGCTGGGGGTAGTTGAGGAAGAACGTCCCCCGCCCTGACGAGGAAGCGGAAGGAGGCGTGGGGGCGGCCGGCAGGGTCGAACGGGAGGGGGAATGACCGGTCGCGAGCAGGGACCCCGTGGGCGCGCCGGACGGTTCTCCTGCACCCATCCCCACGTAAAGGCCCGAGGCGAGGAGGAGCACAGCGACGACGATCAGAACGGAAAGGGCCGGGGTCTTCATGCCGACCCCCCAGGGTCCCCACCGCGACGCCGGGTCACGACGTACCCCACCCCGAGCCCCACCACCAACCCAATGACCGCGAGTGCCGCCACCACCGTGAGCGATCCGGGCGAGAGGGAGGAGCCGGAGGTCCCCGTTGGGGGGATCGGCGCGAACGACGCGAGTTCCGTGATCGGCGAGTTCACGACCACCGAGGCGGACGCGTTCACGCCGCTGTAGGCTCCGCTACCGGTCCCGACCCACTGCACGAAGACGTACCCCGACGACGGGGTCGCGCCGAGCGTGAGAGACCGGCCCGCCGACTCGAAACCGTTGAAGGCACCGGAAAGGGCGCCGCCGGGGCTCGCCGATTCGTTCACCCAGTAGCCGGTCCCGAACGTCACTTGCACGGTCTGGTTGCTCGAGAGAGTGATCGACGTGTGCGCGGTCCGTGGGGTGTATTGGGTGAGGCGGTCCGGAGAGAGGCTCGTCGCCACGTTGATCGTGTAGGGTCCCGGTGAGAGGGCCGAGATGTTGATCCAGCTGCCCGTGGTGCCGTAACCCACCCCGGCGACCGTGATCGCCCAGGACGTCCCGGGGTCGAATGAACTAGCGGTATGCACGCTCAAGCGGTACGTCACCGGGGGAGGGGGAATGACCGCGGCGAACGTCGCGGTCTCGGTGACCGGACCGGTGGCGTCGAAGGTGGGCGCCTGGGTCGGGCCGGTGTATGCCCCGGGCCCAATGCCCACCCACCCCACGAACTGGTCATTCTGGTCGGCCTCCTCCTTGAGATCGACCTTGGTTCCCGCGGCAGCCCAGACGGGGCTCGACGAGGGGGTTCCGGAAACGACCGCGTCGGCGCTGCCTCCTCCCGACGCGATCGGGGTGATGAGATACTCCGTCGCGAAGGCGACCGTCACCGACGTCGATCCGGTCGTGCAGATCGAGGTCGGGACGCCGCCGGGCAGGAATCGGGTCCCGGCCGTTCCGTTGACGTAGGAGTCGGGGACCGAGAGAGAGTACAGACCGAGAGCCCCGGCACTGCAGGGGTAGAGGTTCGTCACCACGAGGGTCGATTCATCGGTCGAGTAACCCGTGCCACCGAGGTTCACCGTCCACCAGGTGCCCGCCGGAAGTCCCGAGGCGTCGAGCGTGAGGTTGAAACGGTTCACGGGCAGCGGTTGGAAGTTCGCGGACTCCGTGAGCGGACCATTGACGGTCACGTTCGCACTGAGGTTGGTCCCTGAATAGGACCCCAGGCCGTTCCCCGTCCATCCGAGGAAGACGTAGTCGGCGTGGGGGGAAGCGGCGTAGCTGGCCAGGCTGCCCGGGGCGAGCCAATGGGAACCCGCCCCGGTCACCGTGCCACCGGCTCCCGCGATGACCTCGACCCGATAGGTGGGCGCAAAGTCGACGGGGTACGTGGTCGAGGGGGTGACCGAGAGAGTGGGTCCGAACCCGACGGGCGAGTAGGCCGAGGTGTCGTTGGCGGACGCCGGAACAGGGGAAGAGGAAACAGAATAGTTGCCGGGATGCGCCGTGACATTGATCCACGGCGTGGAAGAACCGTACTGGCTCCCGTTGAACGAGAGCGTCCAGAAATCTCCCTCGGCGAGTCCGATCGCCTCGAACGATACCGCTCCGGCCGGGGCAGCCAGGTCGACCGACGAGAAGTTGAGCTGCACCTCGATCTGGTTGGGGACGACCACGGTCGGTCCACTGGACGCCTGCCCGAAGTAGGCCCAGCCGGAGACCGAGGAGTTCGCGGTGATGTTCGAGAGGCCATAGGCCCCGGTCGATACGTTCGCGAGCGTGACGGTCTGCGTGCCGTTCGCGGAGTAAACGGTCCCTCCGAACGAGAAGGAATAGGTCGACGTGGACGGAAGGCCCGAGGGCACGAACGTCACGGGGTACAGCCCGAGCGACCCGAACCAGATCGTCTCATTGATCGGCCCGTTCATGATCAACGAGGTGGAGCTCGCGACGACGGTGGAGGACCCGTTCCCGTACCCGGTGAATGCGATCGGAGCGACCGGGGCCGAATAGAGGGTTCCCGGTCCGAGGAAGACGGACGTCCCCGTGGGGATATACCAGGGAAACGGCTCGCTGTAGTAGTTGGCTGTCGGCCCGTAATGTTGCCAGGAGAAGTACGTGGTACCGATATAGTCGTTGAAGTTGAAGTCGTCGATCGAGGTCGGGTTGATGTACAGCTCGAGACCGAACTGGAGCGTGAAGTTGAAGGTGAGGTTCCCGGGGGCGTAGAACGAATGGAGGCCGCTGGCACCGAATAGCACGGCGTACTCCGTCCAGTACCCAACACTCGGGTTGCTCCATTCCTGGTAGAACATGACCTGTCCGACGGGGACCCCGGTGACGACGATGGTGGTCGCGGTCACGTTGAGGTGGTAGCCCGTGAAGTTGACGCTCCAGGGGGTACCGGCCGGCAAGCCGTTCTCGCTCAGGTTCACCGCGACCGTCAGACCGGTCCAGGGAAGGGCCACCGTCAGGTCGCTTTGCCCGGTGAGGTTGGTCCAGTACTCGTTCGCCACGGACCCGTTCGTGTAATCAAAGGAGGAAAATCCGTCCTCCTGGACCAGATACTGCGGCTGGGAGAACGAAGCGACGGGGCCGTCCGACGTGTAGGTGATGGCGTCATTGTAGCCTCCCCACGCCAACTGGGTCTCGGAGATGTAGGTCGGGTCTCCTGCGAGATAGGTCGGGGTCCCCCACCCGGTCCCGTTCGTGCTATTGACCATCCAGTACGAGTAGTAACCCGCGAGTGGACTGCAGGTCGGTCCGAAACAGTAGGTCTGGTTCTCGTTGGTGTAGGTCAGGTAGACCGTGCCCCCGTGGACTACGAGGGCCGGGTCAAAGTTGTATTCTTGGACCCCGAACAGGCCGTACGTGGGAGTCGCGACGGACCCATTGACCCACGTCGCCCCGCCGTTGGTAGAGACCGCCGAGAACACGCCCGAGTCACCGAACTGGGTCCCGTACCTGGTGGTATAGGGGTACTCCCCGGCCCACGCCGCGTAGAGGGTGGACGCGGAGGTATCGCTCCAGGCGACGGACAGCTCGGGGCCGGCCTGGAACTGGTAGGCGTACCCATCATACCAGTACCCCGGGCTCGTGTCGTTGTCGTAGCCCATCTGGTGGGTCTCGCCGGCGAATCCGAGGATCGAGGGCGCGGACCAGATGGTGCCGTTCGTGGCCGACGTCGCCACGACGGCGGCCTCAGCGTAGATCACGCAACCGGTGAAGGTGTAGGAGAGCAGGCACTCGCGATCCGTCGCGTAGGCCACCGCCAACTCACCCGTGGAACTGACGGCGATTACCGGGGAATAGGAGTTGTAACCCTGGGTACCGTTCAGGCCCGGCAGGGTGTACGGGCCCTGCCACACCCCACCGCCGTCGCTCGAATAGATGAGGTCGACGGCGATCGGGTGCGTCGCGGGGTACGGAGTGTACCGGGAGTTGTTGAGGGTGATGTTCGTCCAGTTGTTGAATTCGTCATAGACGATATAGATCGACTGGCCGAAGGCGGCGATCTGGGGGCGAGCGATGTTCGCCAAGCCCGCAGCGGCGAGCGTGGTGACCTTCGTAAAGGACGCGCCGCTGTTCTTCGACGTGGTGAATCCGAGGGCGTCGGAGGACCGGTTGATGTAGCTTGTCGGGAGGGAGATCCCGAGCGAATTGCTCGTGTTGGTCTGGTTCTCTTCGACGAACGTGCCGTAGACCGTGCCGGAGGTCGACACCGCAAAGGAAGGCTCGATGGCCTGGAGGTAGGAGCAGGTCTGGTTGCCCAGATACTGGGCCGCGCCGTACGTCGCACCGTTGTCGGTCGAGACCTGGAAGCCGACGCGGCTCACGACTTGACCTTGGTCGGCGGTGCAGTGGGATTCGTTGGTCGTGTAGGTAGAATAGGCGACTCCGAGGTTCCCGTTCGAGAGGTCGAGCAAGCTCGGGTTCTGGGCACCCCCGTAGCAGTCGAGATAGGTGTAATTGTTGGTGTAGCCGAAGGACCAGTCGGAATAATTCTCGTAGACCGCACCGCACGGGTCCGAGGAGGTGGGGAGGTTCGCGAACGTGGAGTTGTTCCCATAGAACTTACCCGCGACGGTCACCGACGTCGACGGGTGGACCGGGGGAGGGGTCGGGGCGACCGGCGACGCCGGTTGCACCGCGGTCGGGGCGGTATCGATGGGGCCTACCGCATGGAGGAAGCTCGAGGCGGGCGCGAGTCCCGACACGAGGAGGGCCACCAGAGCGATTGCGACGTACGGAGGGCTCCCCCGCCCCAGGCGCAAGGGACGGAACCCGAGGGGATGCACAAGGTCGCACCACACGCATTCCCGTTAAAAACCGCTAGGGGAGGAGCTGGGCGCGAGTCGCCCTCGCGGAGGGGGGGTTCGAAGCGAGCGGAGCGACGGTCTACAGGACGTGGCGGTCGAACTCCGGTGCAGGGAGGTCGAGCCCCACCGAAGCCATCAACCCGGTGACCTCGGAGATGTAGCGAGCACGCGCCTCCTCGTTCGTCCAGCGTTTGAGTCCGTACTCGATCGCGCGGCGGCTCGTGTCCGAGTTCGAATGCCCGAACATGTCGAGGGCACGCGGGTACCACTTCGTGACCGCGGCCTGGGCCTCGGCCTTGGAACCGGTGTACTTCGGACCGTCGTTCACCATCCGGCGCAGCACGCTCGAACCGAAGTTGAGATGCAACTGCTCCTCGGAGAGCATGAGCGGCATGGCGCGAGCCAACGGGCCGTAGGAGCACTCCTGGAAGGCGCGGAGCTGGTAGACGCCCACCCGGTCGACGAAGCACGTGAACGCCCCCACGTCGGCCCACGTGTCGAACGGCATGTTGAACGCCTCGAGCTTGTGCTCGCCCTCCCGTTTCGCGAGGAGCTCGTCGATGTACTTCTGCCCGGCCTCTCCGAAGTCCCGGAGGATGCGGCATGCCTGAAGACCGTGGCGGGATTCGTCCGCGATGATCCGTGATTCGATCCAGCGGTCTTCCAAGGTCGGCGCCCGGTCGAGCCAGGGGCGGTGCTGCTGGATGGAAGCGAACTCGGTGTCCGCCTGGACGACCATGAGCTTGACGACGAGCTTGGACATGTCCGGCTCGAGCTCCTCGGCGGTCTCGTACTTGTGGGCGCCCGCGGCCGACCCCCAGAGGATCTCGCGCACCGGCGCGACCGTCCCGCCCTCCTTGAGGCTGCTGGCGCCGGCTCGCGCGGCCGCGGGGGGCGCGGGGATATCGGGCATGGACCACCTCGATAGGAAAGAGCTCAGCGGCCCTTAAAGTTGGGCTTTCGCTTCTCCACGAACGCCGCGAGCCCTTCCTTGGCGTCCTCGGTGATGAAGAGCCGGTTCTGCAGTTCGCGCTCGAGCGCGAGACCCGCCGTCAGGGGTTCCTCGATCCCTTCCATGACCGACCGCTTGATGAGGCTGACCGCGCGGGCCGGGCCGTGGGCGAGCGCGCTCGCGTAGGCCTGGACGTCCTGGGCGAACGTCTCCTTCGGATACAGGTAGTTCACGAGGCCGATCTGGAGCGCTTCCTCCGGTGTCAGCAGCCGGCCGGTGATCATCAGGTCGAGGGCGCGGGAGCGGCCGACCAGCCGGGGGAGCCGCTGGGTCCCGCCCGTCCCGGGGAGGACCCCGAGGGTGACCTCGGGCAGGCCGATCTTCCCCGAGTCTTTCGCCATCATTCGGAGGTCAGTAGAGAGCGCGATCTCGAGCCCGCCGCCCACGCAGTGTCCGTGAATGGCCGCGATGACGACCTTCGGGGTCTTCGCGAACTTGTCGAGGGTCTCCTGACAGTAGAGGCAGAACATCGCCTTGAAGTCCGGGGCGGACTGCTTGAGCATCTCGATGTCCGCGCCCGCGCTGAAAAAGCCCGGGACCGAGCTTTCGAGCACGATCACCCGGGCCGCGTCATCGAACCGGAGCTCCTCGATCGCGGCGTTGAGCTCCTTCATCATGTCGAGGTCGTACGTGTTGGCCTTGGGCTTGTTGATCTGGATGTGCCCGACGTGGTCCTCGACCTTCGTTTGGATGAACTTCCCCTGCATGTCGATGCCTCCGCCCCGGGCGGTCGAGGGTCCGCACCGCCCGGGACGGATAACGCCGACGCTCCGGCCGGATAAGGTCACCGCGCGGAGCGTTCCGCGGGGCGGCGCTCGTCCACTCGGCCGTCTGGGGAACCCACCAGGACGCGGGTCGCGATCCCGACGAAGAGTCCCACCTCCACGACCCCGGTCCGCCGCCGGAGCTCGGAAGCCGTCCGAGCCGGGTCCGCGAGCGGTTCGCGGGGACGCAGGTCGAGGATCTCGTTCCCGTTGTCGGTGAGGTAGGGGCGGCCGTCGGCCCGCCGACGGGGGGCGACCGCGAACCCCTCCTGCCCGAGCGCGCGTTCGACGGTCGGTCGCGCGAACGGGACCACCTCCAACGGGATGGGCACGCGCGCGCCGAGCCGATGCACGAGCTTAGAGGGGTCGACGATGATCACGACCTCGGCGGAGAGCTCCGCGAGCAGTTTCTCACGGAGCAGGGCGCCGCCGCCTCCCTTGGTAAGGTTCAACCGGTCGTCGACCTCATCGGCGCCGTCGATCATCCGGTCGAAGCGATCGTCCGCCCGAAGCTCGCGTACCACGATCCCCAAGGATCGGGCGAGCTCGGCCGTGGCGTTCGAGCTCGCGACGCAGTCGAACGCGGCCCCCGGGAATCGCTCGGCCAAGGCCCGCACGGCGAGGCCGGCCGTCGACCCGGTCCCCAGCGCGAGGCGCTCCCCGGGACGCACCGCCTCGACCGCTCGCCGGGCGGCGGCTTGCTTGGCGCGGTCGAGACTGGGGTCCACAGGAAGGGGAGGGGACCCGGCTCTTGAATTCACCGGCCGTGCGACAGACCTAAGTGGGGTCCGCCCTCGGGCCTCCGATGCCTCCCCGGACGCGGCCGGCACGAGCGGCGGTGGTCGTTTCGATCGGCGGCTCCGTCCTCGTCACCGGGAGGGGCGATGAGCGGTACCTCCGCGGCCTCTCCTCGCTCCTTCGGGAATGCGGGCGGTCGGTCTCCCTCGCGGTCACCACGGGCGGCGGCCGAACGGCCCGCGAGTACATCGCCTTGGGGCGGTCGATGGGACTGACCGAGGTGGAACTGGATGAGATCGGGATCGACGTCACCCGCCTCCACGCCCGCCTGCTGGCCGGCGCTGTCGGTGGACCGACCCCGGACCGGGTACCCGCGTCGATCCGCGAGGCTGTCCAGGAGCTCCATCGGGCGTCCCCCGTGATCCTCGGAGGGACGGAGCCGGGCCACACGACGGACGGGGTCGCGGCCCTGCTCGCGGTGCGCCTGCGCGCCGCGCGGGTCGTGAACGCCACCGACGTGAACGGAGTGTACGAAGAGGATCCTCGCACCCACCCCCGGGCCCGGCGTCTCGAATCCTTATCGTGGCCGGACTTCCGTGCGCTGGTGCACCGCTCCACCACGGGAGCGGCCGGCCAGAACTTCCTCTTCGACCGGCTCGGTGCCGACCTTCTTGCCCGGTCCAGGATCCCCCTCTATATTGTGGCGGGCCGGGGACTGCCCAACCTGGGGGCCGCGATCCGGGGTCGGCCGTTCGACGGAAGCCGGATCGGCGAGTAGGCCCGGCCCCACAGGAGCTTTACCCCGAAGCCGGGTCCGACCTCCATGCACCGCATCGTCTTCCTCGGTCCGCCCGGCGCGGGCAAGGGGACCCAAGCCGCGACCCTCGCCCAGGCCCTCGGGATCCCTCACCTCTCCACGGGCGACCTCCTCCGGGCGGCGGTGGCGGCCCACACCCCCCTCGGTTTGGCTGCCGAGGAGCACATGAGGGCGGGTCGACTCGTTCCCGACTCCCTGGTCCTCGAGATCCTCGAGGAACGGCTGGCCCGCGACGACGCCACCCGGGGGTTCCTCTTGGATGGCTTTCCACGGAACTTGGCCCAGGCGGAGGCGCTCGACCGGAAGACGACGCTCGATGTCGTGGTCGCCTTTGAGGTCCCGACCGAGGTCCTACTCCCCCGTCTCACCGGGCGCCGGACGTGCCCCACCTGTCGTGCGGTGTACAACATCGTGACCCAACCGCCCCGGGTCCCGGACCACTGTGACCACGACGGGACGCTCCTCGTCCAGCGCCCTGACGACCGGCCGGAGGCCGTAGGCACTCGGCTCGAAGTGTACCGGAGCGAGACCTCCCCTCTGCTCCGGTACTATACCGTCCGCGGCCTGCTCCGACCGATCGACGCCACCGGCGACCCGGCAGCGGTGGGGGTCCGGGTGCGGGCCGCCGTCGGTTAATCCCTCTCAGGCCCCGACCCGCAGCACCTCGCCGTGCCTCCAGCGACCGCGTTCCCGGTCGAGGTGGATCCCTTCGAGCGGGCCCAGGATCGGTCCCCAGCGGACCGCTTCCTCCGGCAGCGCCCCCGCCGCGCCGAGCTCGATGACCCCGGCGTGGGAGACGAGGAGGACGCGTCCGCCGTCCGGGACACGGTCGAGCTCCTCCCCCCACTGACGTGCGAGCGACTCCGCCGCCGCCCGGACCTCGTGCACCGTGGTGGCCCACCGGACGTAGTCTCCGAAGGTCGACGGCATCTCCCGGTCCAAAAATCGACCGACCGGCTCGGGAACCGAACCGAGCTCCTCCCATTCCGCGTCGACGGAATACCCCATCGAGAGGGCGGTCTCGACCGCTCTCGGTTTGGGGGAGGTGAACACCCGGTCGAACCGCCCCGAAAGCCCCCCGACGCGACGAGCCAGTTCGACGCCCTCCGGGCTCAGGTGGATGTCTCCGGGCGAGCGGAGACTGTGACGACGATGGACGAGCGAGCGCATCCGGACGGGACCCGAGGGCGAACCTTCGCCAAGTTTATACGCCATGGCCTTCTCGAGAGACCGTCCCGGCTTAGCTCAGTGGTAGAGCGGGGGACTGTAGGCGTGACTGCCGGGCAACCGGCAGCCCCCGTGGATATCCTCAGGTCGCCTGTTCGAGTCAGGCAGCCGGGACCTGAGGAGGCGAACGCGCGTCGTTCTCCCACGGAGTCCCTATAGGGCCCGTACGGTTCCTTCCCGCCGAGGTCTATGCCGATTCGAGGGGTCTCGGTGGCGGTCGCGGTCCACGACCGGGCGCTCATGGCGAAGTGGTACGTCGACACCTTGGGGTTTCGCGTCTTCGACGACGATCCGGAACACTGGACCACGGTGGGAGACCGCTCGGGCAAGTTCCTCTTCCATTTGTGCGAGGTCGGTGGACGGCCCGGCAAGAAACCCCCCCGATCCGAAGTCGGCAACACCGGCATCCTGCTGGTGACGGAGGAGCCATTCCTTCGAACGTGCGCTCGACTGACGAAGAAGGGAGTCCGGTTCTCCATGCCCCCAAAGAAGCTCCCCTGGGGTTGGCTCGCGAAGTTCCTCGACCCCGACGGGAACGAGTTCTGGCTGATGCCGGCCGGCTGAAGGGAACGCCGGGCGTCCGGGTCGGGTGGGATGCGGTTGTCGGGATTTGAACCCGAGTAGGTAGCTTGGGAAGCTACCGTCCTAACCACTAGACCACAACCGCGCGCCCGACCCGGAGGGCCTTCGGCTCTTACCCTTTGTGCGGCCGGCGCCGCGGCCTAGAGCAGGAGCCCAACCGATTCGCCGGGGATGGTCGGCGCGCCGGCGAGGAGGTCTGCGTTCGACATCGGGCGCTCCGCGAGCGGGGGGACGAAGCCGGCCTTCCGCAGGACCTTCCGGGCGTGCGCGAGGTCGCTCGCGGAGAGCGCGACGACCGGCTGGTTGCTCTCCCGCGCGATCAGGATCGCCACGCTTTGGACATTCACCTTGGCCTTGGCCAGCGTTTCGAGGACGCGGAGGAAGCTTCCCGACCGGTCCTCCAGCCGCACGGCCATCATCTCCCGGACCTCGGGGGTGTATCCCGCCGCGGCGAGGAGGGTCACCGCCCGGTCGGGGTCGCTCACGACCAACCGGACGCGTCCGCGGCTGGGGGTCGAATCGACGCCGATCGCGGCCAGGTTGATCCGGTCCTTGGCCAGCGTGCGAGCCACCCCGGCCAACGCCCCCGGACGGTTGGGGAGAGTGAGGGAGATCTCGCGCAGGCCCATTCGGAAGTACCGACACCCTGCCGGCCCTAAAGGTTCGACGCCGGCCCGGACCGAATTCGTCCTCGGCCGTGTAGGTATTTATACCCGAATCGGGCCTAATTCATCGCAACCGCATCCCCATCGGGGCGGCGGCTGGTCCATCGGAATGGGGGGAACGCCGAGTTTCAGCGCAAGCCGTCGCTACCGCCGGGCGCGACGCCTTCATCACGACCGGCGGGGGGTCGTCGCCGTGATCGGCACGCTGCTGGCCCTCCTCGTCTTCTTCTCGCTGTTCGGGATCTTCCTGACCCAGTACCTTCCCCTCTGGATGACGGACAACGAGGCCCAGTTCACCTCCCAGGCGGCGTACTCGTTCGCGCTGTTCAAGTCGAACGTCGACAGCCAGTACCAGTTCCCCGCCGGCACCCCGCAGACCCTCGGCACCCCCTTCGTCGTGAGCTCCCAGGGGATCCCTCTCCTGGCCCAGCCGACGGAGGCGACCCTCGTGTTCCTCCCCACCACGTGCCCCTCGGGATTCTACGCCAAAGGCGTCACCGGCGCCACCAACGCGACCTACGGCCAACCCGTTGCGCCCGCGAACTGTGTCTTCGCGAACGTGAGCTACTCGCACGGTCCGGGAGGTTCCGGCTTCTACTCCCAGCATATCGCGACCGGCACCCTCGAGATGCTCCTCCCGAACCGGTACTTCATCAACCAGAATTTCTACTTCGAGGATGACAGCGTCATCCAGAGCCAGCAGGGCGGCTACCAGATCATGAACGTGAACGCCCCGCTCAACGTGACGACCAACGGAGCGAACCTCACCGTGACCTCGAGTCTCCTCCAGTTGTACGGGAACGCGTCGACGTACATCGGACAAGGGTCCCAGGACGTCTACAGCCACTTCCGCTACAGCCAGGCCGCTGTCTCCAACGGGCTCCATGTGATCGCGAACAACTCCTACCTCCCGTTCGTCTACACCTTCCAGATCGGCACGCAGTACCCGTGCGCCTGGTCCGCGTTCCTCAACAAGACGATGGTGAACAGCGGAGTGCCGAAGGCGAGCTACAGCTACACCCCGTACACGGGCGCCTGCTACAACCCGACCGGCACGACGACTGACCTCACGCTCAAGATCTCGAACGTCGACTACTCGGTGCTGTACTACGCGGGCGTGCAGGTGAGCCTGGGCGTCGGAGGGACCTAGACGATGGCGTCCACGAGTTCCTTCCGGGTCAAGATCCCCCGCACCGCTCCCGGGGCCGAGTCGGCCTCGCTGGAACCGCTCCAACCCACGGACCATGGCACCGACGTTCCGGGCACGTTCATTACGGCTATACCCCCGCTCCCCGAGACCGCGATGCGGGAGCTCGAGGTCCAGGCAGTCAACCCGCCCTACTCGTACTCCCGGGTATCGTACAGCGACCGCACGAAGGAGTACCTGTACGAGGTCATCGAGCCGCAGCTGACGGCCCATGAGCGGGGCCTCGTGCTCCACCTCAAGTCGACGCTCAACCAGATCCTGGGGAGCGAGACCGCCGACCTGTCGCCGACCGACAAGCGGTCCTACCTCCGGGGCGAGGTCGAGGAGTACTTCCGCAGCCGGGGCGTGACGCTCTCCCCCCTCTCGACCGAGCGGGTCGTCTACTACGTCCTCCGGGACTTTGTCGGCTATGGGCCGGTCGACGCGCTCATCCTCGACCCGGAGGTCGAAGATATCTCGTGCGACGGGGTCGACGTCCCCCTGTTCATCTTCCACGGGAAGTATGAGTCGGTGAAGACGAACGTCGTCTTCGCGGACGAGGATTCGCTCAACTCGTTCATCGTCATGCTCGGCCAGCGCTGCGGCAAGTCCGTCAGCGTGTCGGCCCCCATCCTGGACGGCACGACGCCCGAGGGGCATCGCGTCCAGGCGACCTACGGCCGCGAGGTCACGACCCGCGGAGCGAGCTTCACGATCCGTCGATTCAAGGAGCGGCCCTTCACCCCCGTCGATCTGGTCCTGATGGGCAGTGCCAACGAGGAGATGGTCGCCTACTTCTGGCTCGCGGCCGAGCAGGGCGAGTCGCTGATCATCTGCGGCGGCCCCGCGGCGGGGAAGACGAGCACGCTCAACGCGATCGCCCTCTTCATCCCGCCGACCTCCAAGATCGTCTCGATCGAGGACACCCGCGAAGTGAACCTCCCGCACGATAACTGGATCCCCGGGGCCACGCGGACCGGGACCGGCGACCGGGGGCCGGACGGCAAGACCGCCGGAGAGATCGACATGTTCGACCTGGTCCGCGCGGCGCTCCGGCAGCGGCCGAACTACATCATCGTCGGAGAGGTCCGAGGCCGGGAGACGTACACGATGTTCCAGGCGATGGCCACGGGGCACACGACCTACTCGACCATGCACGCGGACAGCGTGAAGTCGATGGTCAACCGCCTCGAGAACCCCCCCATCAACACGCCGCGCATCCTCCTCTCAGCGCTCAACAACGTCGTCATCCAGATCCAGGCGCGGACCGAGAAGGGCGTCGTACGACGCCTCAAGCAGGTCCTCGAGATCGTCGGGTTCGAGCCCGAGACGAACGAGCTCATCACGAACACCGTCTACGAGTGGGACCCCGCGACGGACGGCTTCGTGTTCAAGGGCCATTCGTTCCTCTTCGACAAGATCACCGAGCTCAAGAATTTCACGACGGACGAGATGGACGCCGAATTCCAGCGCCGCGTGGACGTGATCAAGTACCTCGTCAAGAACCACATCACCGACTACCGGCAGCTCTGGAAGACGGTCGCTCAGTACTACAAGGACCCGAACGAGGTCATGGCCCGGATCAAGCTCCCGCCCGTCGTTCCGGGGGCCTAGGATGCCGTCGACCCCCACCGTCACGATCGGCCGCCCCACCCGCTCGGGCCCCGGACCCCGGCTGCGGGAACCGGGGAGCCCCGTCCACCCTTCGTCGTCCAACGCTCGCCCCGTGCGGGTGAAGCGCGGCGCCCAACCGACCCACTCGACCCTGACCTCGTTCCAGCGCTGGAGCTGGAAGACGTTCAAGGCCCGGGTCCTCGCCAAGCCGCCCGACCCGACGCTGGAGGAGAACCTGCTCAAGGCGCACATGCGGATCCGCGCCGACGAGTACATGGCGACGTGCTACGGCACGACCGTGGTGGCCGCCATCGCGCTCTCGGTCGCCGGCGTCGCGGTCTACCTCTTCCTCTCCGTGCTCGCCCTCGGGATCATCGCCCTCTTGGTGGGGCTCGCCCTCCCGGTCGCCGGGACCCCGCTCGTCTACGCGATGCTGCCCGGTCGGCCGGCGTCGGTCGCCAAGACCCGCGGCCGGAAGATCGACCGGAAGATCAGCGCGGCGATGAGCTTCGTCAGCGCGATGAGCTCGGCCGACGTGAACGTCGACCAGATCTTCAAGGAGCTCGCGCGTCAGAAGATCTACGGCGAGGTCGCGGAGGAGGCGGCGTGGATCACGCGCGACACAGAGCTGCTCGGGGTCGACATCCTCACCGCGCTCCGCAATGGCGCCCAGCGCAGCCCGTCCAAGCGGTTCCAGGACTTCCTGCAGGGGGTCGTGACGACCGCGACGAGCGGGGGCCAGCTGAAGCCCTACTTCCTATTGAAGGCCGAGCAGTTCGAGCAGGAGAACAAGCTCGAGCAGCTCTCGCGGGTCGAGACGCTCGGCCTGCTCGCCGAGACGTTCGTTACCGTCGTGGTCGCCTTCCCGCTCTTCCTGGTCATCATCATCGCCATCTTCTCGGTGATCGGCGGGGGGGGCTCGTTCATGATCGACATCCTGTGGGTGCTGGTCGGATTGATGATCCCGATGATGCAGTTCGGGTTCATTTTCTTCATGTATACGCTCACACAGGATATGGTGTAAAATGGCGACCGCGAACGCTCCGGTGTCGGCCCGGAAGGTCAAGAACCTCGTGGTGCCGGATGCGGAGCAGGCCACCGCGACCGGGCTACCCCGGGCGACGTGGGCCCTCATCATCGGCTTCTCGGTCGGGGTCGTCTTCTGGATCCTCGCCGCGCTCTCCTGGGAGGGGGTCTTCACGATCACCGTCCGGCCGGGCACCACGCTCGGACTCGACTCGGCGCTCGACTGGATCGTCTTCGGCCTGATCGCCGCGATGGCCCCCTATGGATTCCTCCACAGCCAGGAGCTCGCGCGCGTCGAGAAGATCGAGGAGCGCCTGCCGGACTTCCTGCGCGACGTCGCCGAGGCGGGACGGTTCGGCATGACCCTACCGGACGCCATCATCGTGGCGAGCAAGGGCCGCTATGGGCTCCTCACGGGGGAGATCAAGAAGATGGCGAGCCAGCTCGAATGGGGCGTCCCCGTCGCGACGGCCCTCCGCCTCTTCGAGGAGCGCGTGCCCACCCCCCTCGTCCAGCGGGTCGTCTCGATCGTCACCCGCGCCAACGAGGCCGGCGGGAATGTCGCGGACGTGCTGACGATGGTCGCCCACGACACGCGCGAGGCCCAGCTCCAGGTCAAGGCCCGGGAGATCACGATGCTGACCTACCTCACGGTCATCTACATCTCGTTCGGCGTGTTCCTCGTCACGATCTACATCATGGCCGCGATCTTCCTGCCCGACATGATCACGGCGGGGGCCGGGGTGGCAAGCTCGTCGCTCTCGGGCCAGGGCGGGCTCACGCTCGCCTTCACGCTCGTACCCCAGTTGTTCCTCGCGTTCTTCGTGGCGGTCATCGCTCACGCCGTCGGGGACGGCATCATGGCCGGCATCCTCCAGAAGGGGCAGATCGCCTACGGCCTCCAGCACGCGACCTACATGCTCATCGGAGGCTGGCTCGTCATGCGCTTCTTGGTCCCCGTCCTCGCCGTCCCGGGAGGCTGACCGATGGCCGGTGACGCCCTCGAAGCGCCCGTCGTCGACGAGGAGGAGCCCCTCCCCCCGCGCAAGAAGAGCGCGTTCCCGCCCTGGATGCGCCTCGGCGCCTCGCTCCGGAAGGGGTCGCTCGACCCCCGACCCGTGAAGCTCGCCCGCCTCGGGGTCTCGGGACAGGGTACGGAAGGCGCGGTGACGCCGGTCCCTCCGTTCAGCGACCCGGCGATGAAGCAGATCGACCTCGCCCCGATCCGACCCGGGATCTCGTACGTCCGGATCTCCTACCACAACACGCGCAACGAATACCTCTACGAGGTGATCGAGCCGCCCCTCTCCCCGATCGAGAAGGAGCTCACCGACCGGCTGCACACCGTCCTCATCGACGACTTCGAGCCGCTCCCGGAGAACGACACCGAGACCAAGCGGCGCGAGCTGCGCCGGATGGTCGACGACCAGCTCCTCAAGTGGGAGCTCGCCCCCGGACCGGTCACCAAGACCCGTATCCTCTACTACCTCGAGCGGGACTTCAACGGCTACGGCGTCGTGGAGGCGCCGATGACCGACACCGAGGTCGAGGACATCTCGTGCGACGGGGTCGGGATCCCCCTCTACATCTACCACCGGAAGTTCGGCTCGATCCGCTCGAACTTGAAGTTCGAGAACTCGAAGGTCCTGGACGACTACGTCATCTGGCTCGCCCAGCGCTCGGGCAAGCACATCTCGGTCGCGAGCCCGATCCTGGACGCGACCGTCCCGGACGGTTCCCGTCTCCAGGCGACCCTCGGGATGCACGTCACGAAGCGCGGCAGCTCGTTCACGATCCGTCGTTTCCGCGACAACCCGTTCACGCCGGTCGACTTGCTGAAGTTCAAGACGATGAGCCCGGAGATGATGGCCTACCTCTGGCTGGCCATCGAGAACGGGCAATCGATGATGGTCTGCGGCGGCACGGCGAGCGGCAAGACCACCACCCTCAACGCGACCCTCCTGTTCATCCCGCCCCAGATGAAGATCGTCTCGATCGAAGACACCCGCGAGTTGAACCTCCCGCACGAGAACTGGGTCCCCTCGCTCACGCGCGCCGGCTTCGGGGCGAAGAACGTCACGAGCGGCAAGGCGCCCGGGGAGATCGACATGTTCGACCTGCTCGCGGCCGCGCTGCGTCAGCGCCCGCAGTACTTGATGGTCGGAGAGGTCCGGGGGGCGGAAGCGTTCATCGTCTTCCAGGCGATGGCGACCGGCAAGACGTGTTACACGACCTTCCACGCGGAAAGCGTCAGTGCGATGGTCCACCGCATGGAGAACCCGCCGATCACGCTCCCCCGCTCGCTGGTCAGCGCGCTCAACCTCGTCCTCCTGCAACGCCAGGTGAAGGTCGGGACGAAGATGACCCGACGGGTCCAGTCGCTCACCGAGATCGTCGGTCTCGACCCCGAGACGAACGAGCTCATCACGAACTCGGTCTACTCCTGGAACCCGTCCGACGACACCTTCCTCTACTCGGGCCACTCGTACATCTACGAGCGGGTGGCGCTGATGAAGAACCTCTCGATGAAGGAGATGGAGCGCGAGATCCGGCGGCGCGTGGAGATCCTCGAGTACCTCGTGGTGAAGGAGGCGCAGGCGACCCGCCAGCACCCGTTCACGCACCGGGACGTCGGGCGGATCGTCTCGTTCTACTACAAGGAGCCGGAGAAGGCCGTGACCGAGGCGCGCGAGGAGCTGGCCAAGATGAAGCTCAACCCGACCCCCCCTCAGGCCCAGTAGACCTATCCGCCGCTCCCGCCTCGGCGGGCCGATGTCCCGCGCGCGGCCCTTCGCCCGACTCCTTCTCGGGCGCGGCGCCGCGGTGGTCCTCTGGTGCGAGGACGCCATCTCGGGCCTTCCCCGACGCATCCCCTCCCATGGGGCGGACGTGGTCGTGACGAGCCCGCCCTACAACCGGAAGGTCCCCTACTCCAGCTACACCGACGACCGGCCCCGGGCGGAGTACCTCGCGTGGATCGGGGAGCTGCGGGACGCCGTCGACCGGGTCCTCTCCCGCGACGGCTCGTTCTTCCTCAACGTCGGGGGCGCGCCGTCGGACCCCTTCCTTCCGCTCGACGTCGCGCGGGAGACCGCCCGCACCTTCGTCCTCCAGAACGTCATCCACTGGGTGAAGTCGATCGCCATCGACCGGGCGGCGGCCGGCCGCGCGGCGGCGCTGGACCGGGACCTGGCGCTCGGCCACTACCGGCCGATGGCCTCCGACCGGTACGTCCACGGAGCCCACGAGTACGTCTTCCACTTCTCCCGCCGGGGGGATGTCCCGCTCGACCGCCTCGCGATCGGGGTCCCGTACCAGGACAAGTCGAACGTCGCCCGGTGGGGGGGCGCCGGGACCGACCTCCGGTGCCGGGGGAACACGTGGTTCCTCCCGTACCCGACGATCCGGTTCCGGGCCCGGGACCGACCGCACCCGGCCTCGTTCCCGCCGGAGCTGCCCGAGTGGTGCCTCCGCCTGCACGGACGCGAGCGCGTCCGGCTCGCGGTCGACCCGTTCGTCGGGATCGGCTCCTCGGCCGTGGCCGCGGCGCGGCTCGGTCTCCCGTTCGTGGGGTTCGACGTCGACCGCGAGTACCTCGCCGTGGCGGTCGAGCGGGTCCGCGCGGAGCGGACGGTCTCGAAGCGGCCTACTCGTCGTCCGTCGGGGCGCCGGGCTCGGGCGGGCTCCAGGAGCGCATCGGCTTCCGATTGATGCCCGCCGCCGAGGCGAGGGCGTTCTTCGTGCCGGTCTTGGTCGCATGGCCGACGGCGATGAACGCATCCCTCGTCGCGCCTCCGGCCCGGGAAGCTCCGTCGGCGATCCGGCCGGGAAGGCGGCGCGCCTCCTCGTCGATCGCCCGGCCGAGGTTCGAGAACCGTTCCTCGATCGATTGGCCGAGGTACTTCGCGTCCTTCGCGCTCGAACGGCCGAACCGCTCGATCGATTGGTCGAGGTTGCTGATCTCGGAGGAGAAATCCCGACCCAGTCCGCCCGCGGCCCGGCGCAGCTCGGCCAGGTGTCGACGGAATTGGGCTTGTTCGTGTCGGTCGCTCATGGGGGTAACCGAACCCAAAACGCGGCGGTCGGCGGATAAAGGTTGGTCGGCACCGGCAACGCGCCTAGCCGCCCATCCGCCGGTCCCCGCGGCGGCGGCGACCCCGACCCGGCGCCCGGACCTCGGTCGAGGGGGCGACCGGGGCCGGCGGGAGGAGCCGGCGCTCGGTCTCGACCCCGTGGGCCCACCGGACCAGCAGCTCGACGCCGAGGCGCCCGGGGTCCGTGACGACCAGCTCCCCTCCGAGGGTACGGGCGATGGTCCGGGCGGCGGTCTCGTACTCGGGGTGGGCGGACTTCAGGAGGACAACGGTCGTCCGCAGGGGTCGGACGGTCGCGAGCTCGCCGGCGCGGACGAGCGCCTGCTCCATCGCGACGTCGAGCTGGCCCGAGTGGATCTTCCCATCCTCCCCGGTGTAGGCTTCCGGAAGGCCGTCCGTGATGAGGTAGAACTCCCGGCGGTTCGCGCGGGAGGATTGGAGGAGGAGGTGGGTGGCCCGCAGCGCCTCGGCCGTGTTGGTGAACGAACCCGCCTTGCACTCCCAGAGGGTCACGAGGTCCAGCACGGCGACCTCGTTGTCGAAGGCGAGCAGGTCGATCGTGGCGTCGGGATGCCGGCGCCGGATCGCCACGTACAGCGCGAGGAGCGCCTTCTTCGCCGCGTCGAGCTTGCCGGACTCGTCCATGCTGCCGGACCGGTCGAAGGCGAGCACGACGTGGACGCGCTCGGACGTGACCTCCCTGTAGACATAGCTCGTCGACTCGTCGATGTGGCGCTGCCCGGCCATCCGGGCGGCGAGCAAGGAACCGGGAACGTCCAGATGCGCGATCTCCTCGGCCCGGCGTAGGCGGGCCTTCTCGTAGACCCCGGTGGACCCTTCCCCCCGGAGCGAGAGGCGGGTCCCCTCCGGCAGCCGGCGCGTCTCCTCCTCGAGCAGCAGGCGGGCGAACCGCTCGACGAGCCCGAAGGTCACGACCAGGCTCTGCCCCCGTTCCGCCACGAACCCACGTTCCTTCAGTTCCCGCTCGAGGCGGCGGGCCTCCCCCTCCTTGACCCGGGACTCGGTGTCGGCCCGGGCGCGGCGATCGGCCTCCGCCCGTTCCTCCTCGAGACGTCGACGCTGCGCTTCCGCGGCCCGGCGCTTCTCCTCCGCTTCCTTCTCGAGCTGCCGCTCGCGGGTCCGCAACCGGCTCGATACGTTCTCCGAGAGCTCCTCCCGCTGGGGCGGCGAGAGGCGGGCGAGGGCCTCGCCGATCTCGGAGGGGCCGAGGCCCCGCCCGCCGGGCGTGGCCACGGCGAACGTCACCGTGCGCTCCGAGGAGCGGGCGGGGGCCACCCGCTTCTTCCGGGAGAACAAGGATCGGAACCAGGCGACCAGGCGGGCGAACAAGGCGCGCAGGCGAGCGCCCAGGCCGGGGCGGGGAGGCGGGCGGTTCCACGACGCGTCGGGCAGGAGCAGCGCCGCTTCGACGTCCCCCAGCCAGTCGCCAGAGGGCAGCTGGGACCAATCGGCGCTCCGGGCCGCCGCGAGTCGCGCCTCGAGCGCCGCGATCTGCTCGGCGACGTCGGCATCCGACCGGGTCCGGACCTGGTCGAGCTCCGCGATCCGTTGGTCGTACTGGGTGACGATCCGCTCGGCCCGCCGGTCCGCCTGCCGCCGGAGGCGGGCCCGGAGGCGCTCGAGCCGTTCTCGGAGCTCGGGGTCGCTCTCCGCGTTCGCCCGGAGCAGGCGTCGCGCACCGTCGACCCCCTGCTCGGCGAGGGCCCGGATCAGGGTGCGGGAGTCGAGCGCGTCGAGCAGGTCGTCGGAGCCGACGTCGTCGGTGTAGGTCGTGCAGTCCGGGAGGCGGAGCGCCTCGCTAGAGGGGGGCGTCGTCGTCGTCCTCGTCCCGGCACGAGAAGAGCGAGTGCTCCTCGAGGAGGCGGTAGACGCTCACGGCCGCGTCGTTCGGCGCTACCCCGTCGCCCGGGTGCTCCCGCTCGCCGACGTAACGGGCGAACGAGCGGAACCGGGGGAACAGGCTCGAATCGGTCACCGCCTGGGCGAGGAGCTCCGCGTCGTCCTTGAGGCGACGGCCTTCCCCCACCAGCGCCTCCGCCTCTGCGGTGCTTTCGTGCAAGACGTCCCGGAAGTAGCGGCACCAGTAGACGCCCGCGCTGCGCTTCAAGGACGGAGGGAGGTACTGGTCCACGAACTCGCCGACCCGCTTCTCGTTCTGGCGGAACGACTCGCCGCTGCGGGCCCGAAGGCGGCCGCGCATCGCGTGCACCAGGCCCGAACGCAGGTCGGAGGTAGAGGGCACCGAGCGTCCCGCCAGGAGGGCGATGGCGTCCGTCCGGGCGGCCACGTCCAGCAGGGTCCGGTTGGAACCGACCTCGCCGATGTCCGGATTGTCGTCGCTCATTCGGAGCCGCCACGCCTCGATGACCCGCACGCCGGCGTCGACGAGGATCTCGGGCACCCATCCCCGCACCTCGTTGCCGCGCGCGAGCGCGACGATCCGTCGGTTGTCGGCGTGGCGCTCGTTGTAGCCGACGTGCAGGCTGGTGAGGCGGTCGGAGAGCGGGTCGTTGATGTTGTCGAGGTCGGAGAGGTTCGAGGTACCTACGGCGACGAACAGCCCCGGGAAGCTCTCCCGGGACTTGGCGGGGGTCACCGTGCCCTCCTGAAGGGCCTGGAGCAGCACGTTCTGGGTGCCGAGCGGCAGCTTCCCGATCTCGTCGACGAGGAGGAACCCCCGGTTCGCCTGGAGCAGCTTTCCGGGTTCGAGGACGAGGGGGCTCATCGGGTCCCCGATCTCCTCGAGCTTGCGGAGGTTGATGTTGCCGGTGAGGTGGTCCGGGAACACTTCCGAGCTGCCCTGCAGACGCGCGAACCCGAACCCCTCCCGAAGGTGGACGTACTGGCCGGGGACCTTCGCGGGGTCGACCCGGGCCGGGTCGAAGAGGGAGGCGTCTCCGCCGGGAGAGAATCGTCGAGTGCAGATGGGGCAGGGCGGGAACCGGTCCGCCACGTTCGGGTCGATGATGCTCAACGGGTGGTCCAGCACCGGGCAACCCTCGACGACCCAGGCGCCCTTGGGGTAGAGGTCCCAAAGGTCCTTGGCGAGGCTGGTCTTCCCTGCGCCGGAGGGACCGAAGAAGAGCACGTGAGCCCCCGAGACGAGGGCCGCGACGACGTCCTCGTAGGTCGTGTCGGGGAGGACCGTGTGCGGGAACAGGGCCCGGATCGCCGCGGGGCGGTCCAGGCCTTGCGCACGGAAGGCCGCTAGCCGCCGCAGGATCTCGGAGCGGAACGCCTCGCCCGGAGCCTCGACCGAGACCTTGGCCGCACGCAGTTCCGCCGCCGTGGAACGAGTGCCGGTGGCGACTTCCTTCGCGTTCGGCACGGCGCGCGGAGTTGGGCTCGGGATATGTAGTTTGCCGCGGCCGGCCCAGTGACCCTACGGCGGCTCGGGCGCCATCGGGGGTGGCGGAGGCAGCGGCAGGTCCTCGCCGTGGAGCTCGGGCTCCTCGGGGGGCGGGCGTCGACGTGCGGCCCACACCGCGATCGCGACCGCGGCCGCCACGCCCACCACGGCGACCTCGACGCCCACATAGAACGCGGTCCCGACCCCGGAGGAGGAGACGACCGGCGCGGCCGAGAAGGAAACGTTCACCACCGTGCCCCCGCCCGAGATCGTCACGTTTCCCAAGGGGGGAGTGCCGGACAGGGTGGTCGGCAGCGTAGCGAAGACCCGGTAGCCGTACGTCCCGTTGGGCAGGTCGAACGAGAGCGTAGGAGCCGTCAGACTGAGGTTCTGGCCCGCGAATACCACGGTCCAGGACGTCCCCTCGGGAAGGCCCGAAGCCGCGAACGTGATCGAATACCGAACCGGGTACCAGACCACCTGGACTACCTGGGAGCGGTTCGAGACGGTGAGGGTGCCATGGTACGGGAGGGAGTCCTCGTGCCACCCGGGGACCCCGGAGAGGTTGTAGACATAACTGCCGTTGGGGGCATTCCATCCGATGACGGAGTTGTTCGAGCCATGGAACGTTCCAGCGGCCGTGACCCCCCAGGCCATGCCCAGCGGTAGGCCGGATTCCTCCCAGGTCAGCGAGTAGACGACCTGCTCGAACGGGACCGGGTCGGTGAGGTTCGCCCCGAGTATGGTCGCCCAGCTGCCGGGCGCGAACGTCCCCTGCCAGTACCCGGGGATCGCCCCCACGGTGAAGAAGTACGTCCCGTTCGGCTCCGCGAAGGAGATGGTGCTCGAGGCGCTATAGGTGACGTTGGCGCGGAGGGATCCCCCCAGGGTCACGCTCCAGGCGGTCCCGGAAGGCAGGCCCGATGCGACGAACTCGAGGGTGTACTCTGGGAGGGTGAATTGGACCGTCACGGTCCGGTTGACGCCGAGGTAGGTGACCGTTCCGGAGCGAGGGGTGGCGCCCCATTGAGGGGGGATGACGACACCGAACGGGTAGGTTCCGTTCGGCAGCACCCACGAGGGGATGACGATCAGCGGGGCCGACGCGATGTAGGATCGCCCGTCGATCGCCACCCCCCAACGGACGCCCGGATCGAGGCCGCTCGCCGCGAAGTCGAGCCACGCGGAAAGGAACGTCGGCGCCGGGTCGGGGTCCGTCACCCCCAGCCCGACCGGGTGCGGGCTGGGGCTCGACCAGTCCGACCAGTAGTTCCCGACCCCGTCGAGCGCAAAGGTGACGTTCTGGGTGAGGTAGACCCCGACCTGCGGGTGGCTGGGCTCGTAGAGGCCGAACGCGCTCGCACCGTTGTTGGCGACAAGGTTGTTGGCGTAGAACGTCTCGTTGAGGCCCGCGAGCAGGTAGATCGCGTAGCTTGAGGAGTCCTCGATCGTGCTTCCGGCGAGCGTGATGTTCAGGGTGGACCGGAGGACGAGGCCGTGGACGTCCGACTCCGCGAACAATCCGTCGATCGTGGCGAACTCCGTTTCGTTCAACTGGATGGCCGTCCCGCTCTGCCACGAGCGGACGTCCGAGACCGTTATCCCGTCGGAGTACACGTCCTGGAGGGCGAACGAGCAGTTGACGGCGGTGAGGTTCGTAATGTCGAGGTTCCCGTCGGAATAGGTTTGAAGAGGTCCGTCGGGGTAACTGATGCCGAGGAACGGGTTCTGGAAGTAGGCGGGCCCGGGCTCTCGGTTCGTCTCGTTCAGTCCGGAGACGGTCACATTCCCGAGCCCGACCAGCTGAGCGTCGATCGATTCGTTGGTCGCGGTCAGGTTCGAGACCCGGCCGTTGGCCCCCGTCCACCAGCTGATCCCCACCGAGAGGTTGGTCGCCTCGATCGCCCACGCGGTGACGTGGTTCGTGTCGGCCAGGCTCACCGCGACGCTCCCGTTGAACGCGTGGACGTCCCCCACGGAGACGTCCTGGGATTCCAGCAGGATCAGCGACAGGCTGACCGAATACGCGGTGCCGTTCCAGAAGCTCACGTAGGAGAGGTTGGTCCCCCCGACCGCCTCCGACCCGGTCGCGGAGAGGACGTTCGTGAACGTGAGGTAGGAATCGGACCTGCCACCCTCGAACCCCCCCGCTTGCACGGTGGCGGTGATGTTCTCGAACGTCGAGTCCGTCGAGAGCGCGTAGCCCTCCACCACATTTCCGCCCTCGAAGCCGGTGAGGTTGAAGAAGTGGAAGTCGTGGTCGCCCGCGAAGCCGTACATGGTGTTGGCCCCGTAGGATGCCCGCATGTTCCAAAAGATCCCGTTGCTGGACCCGTACACCTCGTTGAAGGCGTCGGAGTCGTAGCCCCAGGCCGAGATGTTCCAGCCCCGAATGTCCGTCCAGTTGACGACGTCACACCCCCCGAACCAGGAGGTCGAGTTGAGGTCGGTCACGAACAAGCCGGTGCCGTCGTATAGGCTGGAGCAGGTCGTGTACGGATACTGTCCCGAAAGGTTCCACCATTTCATCGTCAGGTTGGCGAGGTAGATCCCGGAGATCCCGGTACCTTCGTAGACGGTGACGTGGTCGACCGTGAGGTTCTGGGAGCTCGCAGCCTGGACCCCGACGCCCATGTAGGGGGAAAAGAGGTAGTCTACCTCGATCTGCTCGGAATCGATGATGGAGGCTTCGATCCCGATTATCCCGCTGAGATTCGACGCCGCGCCGATCTCGGAGCCGTAGAACTCGACCCCCGTTCCCTCCAACTCGACCAGCTGGGTAGCATGGAATCCGGTCGAATCGACGACGGCGACCCCGGTGAGCCCTTCGGAGGTGATGTTCGAAACTCCGCCGCCCTCGGACCCGTAGAACTCGATGCTCGGAGTGTCGTCGCCGACCCCGATGGCGAACGGAAGATTATAGGGGTACACGACGTCGACCCCCGTGACCGTGGAATTTCCGCTGTCATTCGTGTAGTCGTAGCTCTGCGTGAGGTTCGGGAAGTACTCCGACTCGCCGTACCAAGAGTAGTCGAAGGAGGTCGGGTCCTGGACGAACGAGTCCAAATGAACGGAGGCGTTCGCCAGATTCTCGGCGGCGAACAGGACGAACGTGGGGTCGAGGTAGTCGTTCAGCTGCCGGAAGGGAGCGGAGAGAGAATAGGCGCGGTCGCGGATCGTGAGCGAGTCGTTGCCGAGGGAGACGGCGACCCCCGGCCCACCGGACTCTCCGAAGGCGTCCACCTGCGCATCCCCGTTGAGGTACAATGGGGCGCCGTCGAAGGACGGGTCCGGCGACAGGTCCAGGGAGACGTTGCCGCTCGCGTTCCCCGACACCGAGGCTTGTCCGGGGTCATAGCCGTCAGCCCACCCCTCGAAAACGTAGGCATCGCCCGGAGCGGGGCGAGGCAGGTCGGTCGTCATGTTGCCGGTCGCGTCGGTGGGAGCGTAGGAGAAGTTGCCCGATGGGCTCGCACCCACGGCGGTCTGGTTCGTGGCCAAGAGGAGACCGAACCTGGGTTGCAGTGCGACGTGCACGCGGATCCAGCCGGCGGGGGCGGCCGGCCCCAGCGGAGAGTCGGAGGTGTTCCAGAGGCCGTAGAGGAGCGAGGGCCCCGCGTTCAGGTACTCGGTCCCACCCAGATAATAGGGGGCGATGCCCGACGACGTCCCACCGGAATCATCGCCGTAGTCGTACGCAGCCGGGACGCGGACGTAGTTCCCGTCGTCGAGATAGCGCAGGTGGGCCGTTCCATTCAGGGCAGCGATGTCGCCGTTGGAACCCATCCCGTCCCCCGCGAAGACGAACTCCGCGTCGTCGCGGAGGCCGTACGGGTTGCGGGCGGTGCCATTCACGGTGAACTGGGGAGCTTCGGTCGAAGGGACCGACTGCCGGAAGGTCACCTGATCGTACGACCCGTTGACGGCGAGACCGGGCGAGCTGAGGCTGAAATTGAAGTCCAGTACCGGTCGGCCGGAAGCGACCCCGACGGTGTTGATGAGAGTGAGAGTGAACGGATTGGTGACCGAGTAGGAAGGGCCCCAATGCTGGTAATACAGCACGCTCAACTGCCCCCAGGGGGTCGCGGTGCTCGTTACTTCGAGGGGAGTCCCGACCTGAAGGGTGCTGGCGCTCAGGTTCGCGTCCGGAGCGGAAAAGTTCCAGACGTTGTCCTCGAACTGGAGCTCGGTCCCGTTGAAGCGGACCGCGTTCTCCGCCCAGAAGGTCCCGTTGGGGGTGGCCGGAAGCGACCCGTTGATCGGGAGACCGATCGCGACCGTGTCGAGGCTGAGCGTGACCCAGTCCGGCGCTTCCAACCAGGGTTCATAGCCGGGGGAGTACGCGGAGAACGAGTGGATCGTCAGGTTGGCCGCAAAGCTGGTCGCGTTGTACGCGTACGGGCCGTCCGACCCGACCCCCAGGTCCGAGAGCCCCATCGGTGCTGGGGTGGAGGGGTATCGCCCAGCAGTCGGGCGGGGTGATCCCTGCAGCAGGGCCGGGAACGAAGCGGGAAGGAGGGTGTTCGAGAATCCCGAGGGGGAGCCGGGTCCCGCGGCGGACGTGGGGGGAACCTGGGGAAGCTTGGGGTTAGAGTCTTGCAGGGGACCTCCCTCGTCCCGGAGCGCGCTGAACCTCTCCAAGGGGGCGGAGGGGGGCGGCGGGGAAGGGGCGCCGCGAGTCCCCGGTGGCGAGGCTTCGCTCGCCCCGTGAGAGGCGGTCTGCGCCAGGGCCGGTGCGGAGAGTCCGGTGGGAGCCAGCAGAACGGCGACTACGATCGCGAGCAGTGCGATGCGGACCGTGGAGCTGAACACAGGCCCCGGGCCGGGCCAGGTCCTCGGTCCCGTATTAGTACGCATTTGGTCCGTCTCCTCCAGACGGAGCGGAGCGTCGGCGTCGCGGGGGCGGCTCGCTCCCCCCGGGCGTTCGGCCTTTTCTCGCCGACCCAACCGCGCGGAACGGTTAAGTAGGGTACCCCGCTCCGCGGCGCCGCGCGATGGCCGAGAAGGAGTCCGGCGGCACGAAGAAGTCCACCTTGGCCCGAACGGTCAAGGACAAGTGGCGCTCAAAGCACTCGTACAAAGTGCGGGCGCCCGGCCTCTTCCAGCACGCCGACCTCGGGGAGACCGTTGCGACCGAGCCGGAGCAGCTCATCGGACGCACTCTCGAGACCACGTTCCCGGAGCTCTCTGGTATCCAGGATGCGGGAAAGGCTCACGTCAAGCTTCGGTTCAAGATCGAGCGGCTCTCGGGGGACGGCGTCGCCGAGACCCGGTTCATCGGACACGACCTCACATCGGACTACGTCCGTCGTCTGGCTCGGCGGAAGCGGTCGAAGATCGACCTCTCGCTCATCGTGACCACTAAGGACGGCGTCCAGATCATCGTGAAACCGGTGGCCGTCGGAGAGCAACGGCTCCAGACCCGGCTCCGCGCCGAGCTCCGCCATAAGATGGTGGAGGTGCTCAACGAGCAGGCCGCGAGCCACACCGCCGTCGAGTTCGTTCGCGAGATGTTGCAGGGCGAGCTCGCCAAGGCGCTCGCCCACGGAGTCAAGACCCTCTACCCTCTCAAGAAGATCGAACTCCGCAGCTCCGTGGTACTCGGGGTCATTGCGGACGAAGTGGCCTCCAGTGCCCCCGCGACCGAACCCGAGGCGACGTCTGGCCCGACGGAGCCCGAGCTCGCCACCGCCGGGGCCGAGGACACGGTCGCGTAGGAGCGACCGTGGCGCCTCCGATCCCTGTCGGAGTGGCTCAGCCCGGTAGAGCACGGGACTCATAGCGGGACGCCGATGGCGTCCCGGGAG
>Ga0209415_10000848_pt1 | contig 57833 bp, 46 predicted proteins | sample PeaSoiSIISIP2007_FD_187696 | JGI IMG/M metagenome (GOLD analysis project Ga0209415, IMG submission 187696) | Peat soil microbial communities from Weissenstadt, Germany - SII-SIP-2007 (SPAdes) (version 2) | ecosystem: Environmental > Terrestrial > Soil > Wetlands > Peat | place: Germany... | reverse complement strand
ACAGATCACTTCTCCCCGGGAAGCATTGTCGAATCAACGCATTGGATGGTGTTGCATCGACCGGTTGAGCTGGCACGGATAATCGGAGACTGACGCGCGACGCTCTTACTGCGGGGGCTTGACGAGCGTGGGCGCGTCGGGCGGGCGCAGAAGCTTCTGGCCCGGATGGACGGGTTCGGGAGGCGGCGGGAGAATCCACTCGAAGCCGGTTTCCTCGCGGATGATGGCCATGGTCTCGCGGGCGTTGGGCGGGGCGATGGCGTCGAGCGCGGCGCGCAGAAATTGTGTGGCATCGGCGGCGAGCGTTTTGTTACTCGTCCCCTGGAGGAAGTTATTCGCGACTTCGGCCATTTTGGGATCTGACGCGCGGATTTTATCGAGGCGAGGATCCTTCTGGCGCAGAAGCTCGAGCAGAGTGGTCGGAGCGCTTTCGGGCGGATAGGCGAATTCGACGAGGGTGCGAGGCTGTCCCTTTTCCGGCGGCCAGAATTGCAGATAGCTCGGGCGAAGGACGCGCGTGGTCCAGTAGTCGGCTTGTTCCTCCTGCTGCTTGATTCCGTAGGCGAGCTGCCAAACCTCCGCGCCATAGGTGGGAATGTAATCCGCGATGATGAGTTCGGCGAGGGGTTCGTTCGCGGGCAAGTCGATTTTGCCGTGAAGATTCGAGGCGATGTCATTGAGCCGTTCGAGCATGCCCTGGCCGATGGCTTCGATGTCGATGGCCTCGTCGCCGCCCACGGTATCCCCGAGGTGCGGCTGCGAAGGCGTCAAACGGCTGCGCAGGTGAGGGAGCTCCTGGTCGAGGCGGGCGATTTCCTGTTGCGTGGATGGCGATGTCCACTCGACCGCGCCGAGAATCACGCCGAGGCGCGCGGTGCTGATGTCCACGGGCACGGGAGGGCGCGTTTCGGCCTCGATCGGATTCTCGATCGTGCCGACGAGGATCGCGTCCTTCACCACGGCGATAACGACGCGTCCCGCGGCGAGATTGGCGACCATTTCGTCGGTGGGAGTGTCGGAGCGGTCCTGGGCTTGCGATGCGAGCGGGCACACCGAGAGGGCGATCGCGAGGGTCGCGCCCAGCCATTTCGCGTGAAGTGCCATTGTCTTCAAGTTAGCACATGCGCCGGAGAGAGGCGCGCCTAGGGGGTGCAGAGTGGCGCTGTCTCTAGTAAAATGCAGCGGAGAGTAGATTTCATCCCGCAGGTGCCCATGAGCATTTTAGACATTTTGAGAGGCGAGGGTCCGCGTTCGCCGCACAGCATCCGCCACAACGGCAAGCGGCTATCCGATATTCTCGCGGCGCACGAACGGTTTGTGCGCGGGCAAAACGGAGGCGTACGCGCCGACCTCGCGGGAGCGGACCTGACCCGCGCGAATCTTTTCAAGGCGAATCTCGCTTACGCCGATCTTCAGGGCGCGAATTTGGAAAACGCGAACCTGCGCGAGGCGAAGCTGGCCTCGGCGGACCTGAGCAAGTCGTATCTGCGGAGCGCCGATTTGCGGAAGGCGGACTGCACGGAAACGACCTTGAGCGGCGCGGACCTGACGGAGGCGCAGGCGGGCGGGGCGGAATTTTTCCGCGCGGACCTCAGCCAGGCCGTGCTGCGGAGAACCGATTTCGGCGCGGCGAACTTTCGCGATGCGAACGTGCACGGCGCGGATTTCGAGGGCGCCATCCTGAAGACCGCCATCCTCCGGGAGACCAAACTCGACGGCGTGGACCTTTCCCGCGCGAACCTTTCCAACGCTCTGCTGCCGCCGGGATACCGCACGGCGGGCGCCGGGAAGAACTGAGAACGATCGAAAGGCGCGGCTTCAGGGGCTTCCCGATACAAACCATCGGGACGCACAAGACGCGAAAGCCCATCTTTCTTTTGGGGCTTGAAGGCGGGGCTGAAGCCCCACCCTTCCGGGCCAGCCATTTGTGAAGTGGCTTCCAGGAAACAATTAGACAAGGGAGTCTGCCGAGCGTGCCCTGGATCGACGTGGAAGACTACAAATGGCCCGGCGGCTGGGTGCGTCCCGAGCAGCGCGACGCGCGGGCGCGGACCTGGTGCGAGCTTCTCGAACGCGGCCAGATTCTTTTCTTCAAAGAACCTCCCTTCCAACTTTCGCGCGAGGACCGGGATTTTCTGGTCGCACAGGAGTGGGCCGAGCTGCGGCTGCACAAGAACGTTTCCTACCGCCCGGCCGACGATATTCTGCGGGGCGTCGGGGGCGATGCAGCGACGGTCGGGCGCGTGCATTCCATCCTGCGGGACTACAGCGGACAGGTGATCGACTTTCTGGGGAAATTTTTGATGCCCTACGCCGGGAAGTGGACGCTCGATCTTTCGAGCTTCCGCCCGTTTGAAGAAGAGAGGCGCGGGCTGCCGCTGCACAAGCGCAACGATTTGCTGCACGTGGACGCGTTTCCGAGCCGCCCGACGCGCGGCGGGCGCATCCTGCGCGTGTTCACGAACCTGAATCCATCGAAATCCCGCGTGTGGAACACGACGGAAAGTTTCGAGGTGCTCGCGCAGCACTACGCCGAGGACGCGGGTCTGATGCGGATCGCCGAAGAATCCTTTCTCAGCCGTACCGTGCAGGATTGGGGAGAGAAGCTCGGATTTCGCGGAATGGGCCGCACGCCCTACGACATGTTCATGCTGGGCTTTCACGATTACCTGAAGGAAAACACGGCGTTCCAGGCGGACTGCCCGAAGGCGCGGCTGGAATTTCCGCCGCTCTCGACGTGGCTCGTCTTCACCGACGGCGTCGCGCACGCAGCGATGTCCGGGCAGTACGCACTCGAACAGACTGTCCTTATTCCGCCGGCGGCGCTGGTGGCGCCGGAAAGCGCGCCGTATCGCATCCTCGAAAAGATCGCCGGCCGCCCGCTGGTTTCCTGAGTTCGCCGAAATTCCCTGAAGACGAGCGCCCCGTTTCCGCCGCGTCTACTCGTTTGTTACGCGCGGCAGCAAATGCTGTGTACGGCGCGTGACAGAGTCGCAGTGTTTTCACGAGAAATTCCGCCGCAGGTAACCCACGCCGCTCGAAATGTCATTAGAAGTAGTGCGCACGCCTTCCGAGGAGGATGACTGTGAAACTGACTCACGAGCGCATCGAGAAATCTTGGAACCCGCTTCCCATAAAGAGAACCCATTTACTGGCCCGCCTGCGGCAAGGAGTGGCACTGGCCACGGCTCTAACGTTTGCCATCGTGCCGGCAATTTCCACGATGCTGGCCGCGCCGGCGGCGGTCGAAGCCGCGCCCGCGCCGCAGCCGGTGCCGAGTGCCGACGGATGCAATCTGAATTCGGCCCGAGGCGATATCCGGCATGTGATCTTCATCCAGTTCGACAACGTCCACTTCACGCGCGACAACCCGAACGTGCCCTCCGATCTGGAGCAGATGCCCAACCTGCTGAACTTCATCACCAACAACGGCGTGCTGATGACGAATCACCACACGCCGCTCAAGTCGCACACGGCGGACGACATCATCACATCGCTGACCGGGGTGTACGGCGAGCGTCACGGCATGCCGGTTGCGAACAGCTTTGGCTGGTTCACGCCGCCGGGCAGCAAGTTTTTCGACGGGTTTGCGTCGTCGTTCCAATACTGGACCGATATCGTGAACGCCACGACGGATCCCAGCTACTTCATGATCGCTCCGAACGCGAAGAACGCGCCCGCTCCGTGGGTGCCGTGGACGCGAGCAGGCTGCAACGTGGGAGGGGTTTCGATTGCGAACATGGAGCTCGAAAACGTGGCGGGCGATCTCCAGAGCGTCTTCGGGTCAGATCCGACGGAACTGGCCGCCGCGCTCGCCGAGGCGAAGGCGAACCGCAGTCAGGCGATAGCCGATTTTGAGGGGATTGCGGTTCACTGCGCGGCGGGCGATCCGGTATGCGCCACTTCGAATCACGGCGAGCCGGACTTTCTGCCACAGGAGCCGGGAGGCTACGCCGGGTTCAACGCGCTCTACGGCCACGGGTTCGTGGCACCGGTGATCAGCCCGAGCGGGCCGCTGGCGGACCTGGACGGCAAGGCGATAACGGACGGCGGCGGGCGCGTTGGATTCCCCGGATTCAGCGGGATCTCGGCGGCGCAGACGCTTTCCTACGTGGCGGCGATGCAGGAACACGGCGTGCCGGTGACGTACGCGTACATTTCCGACGCTCACGACAATCACGCCCATGACATCGCGAGCGCGCCCGCGGCGTGCGCGAGCGATCCCGAGCTGGCTCTCGGCAATGCTCTGGGGCCGGGCGACGTTTGCTACGTGGCGCAATTGGCTGCGTACAACGAGGCGTTCGGCAAGTTTTTCGCGAATCTTGCGGCCCACGGGATCAACCGGAACAACACGCTGTTCGTCGTGACCGCGGACGAAGGGGATCATTACGCTGGCGGCGCCCCGTTCAACGCGGGCTGCGACGGCGTCACGGTCCCGTGCGATTACATCAACGCGTCAACAGGCAAGAGCGTGGTCGGCGAGTTTGACGGCAATATGACGGGCCTGCTGGCAACCGAGCAGAACATCACATCGACGTTCGACATTCAGTTCGACATGGTGCCCGTATTCTACGTTGCCGGAAACCCAGCGGCCGGCGATCCTCTGGCCCGGAGCTTCGAGCGAGCTGCGGCGAACCTGACGGCGGTGAATCCGCTCACGGGGAACACGGACCAACTTACGACGGCGCTGGCTGATCCGGTGGAATTGAAGCTGCTCCACATGGTCACCGGCGACCCGCAGAGGACGCCGACGTTCATCATGTTCGGCAACCCGGATTACTTCTTTTTGACCGGCAGTCCGAATTGCACCACCCCGTGCATCGCCCAGAGCGCCGGCTTCGCATGGAATCACGGCGGCATCCAGCGCGAAATCGTAAACATGTTTCTCGGATTGGCTGGGCCGGGAGTGAGGAACAATGGCATCGACGACGACGTCTGGTCCGACCACACCGACATACGGCCGACCATGCTGGCGCTGGCGGGTCTCCAGGACGACTATTCGTCGCAAGGCCGCGTGCTGGCGGAGGAGCTGCACCACTGGGCGCTGCCGGACGCGATTAGCGATAGCGGCGACGAGTTCGTCAGTCTGGCTCGCGCGTACAAGCAGATCAACGCTCCTAATGCGCTGCTTGGGCGCGACAGCCTGCGGATTTCTACGCGGGCGCTTGCCTCAGGAAGTGCAGGAAACGACGCGACGTACGCCGGGCTCGAGAATCAACTGACGGCGATTACCTCGTTCCGGGACGCTCTGGCGGGCCAGATGTTCCAGTTGCTGGAGGGCGCCGAGTTCTACAAGAAACCCATCCACGATAGGGAGGCGCGGCAGCTCGAGTTCGAGGCTGACGGCTTGCTCGGCTACGTGCACCTTCTCGCGGGCGGCCACGGAGATCACGGCGACAATTAGAACTCGCGTGGCTTTGTTGACATTCTCTCGTTTGCTGGCGCCGAAGAGAGATTCATCGCTCTGACACCGAACGATGGAAAACAGTACTTCGACTGCGCGTCCCGACCCGGAGATCGACAAAACGGTCTCCGGGAAAGAAAAAGGCGTCGGGACGCTCCGGTAAGAATGACGAGAATTCGGCCGGTTACTTGCCGACGGAGAATTCTGCGGCGTCGTCGCCGTAGGTGAGGCCCGGACTGCCGCGAAGCGCGCCGGGGCGGCGGCGAGTCTCGATGCCGAGGCGCTTGATCTTCTGGTTGAGAGTGGAGAGCGGAATCTGGAATCGCTCGGCGGCTTCGGTCTGATTCCAGTTCGTGCGCTCGAGCATGTCCACGATGATGCGCCGCTCGACTTCCTCGAGGATTTCGAAGAGCGAAGGAGGAGGGGCGGAGCTCCGCGCGCCGGCTTCTCCCGGCATCGGCGGCAGGAATTCGGCGAGCTGCAAGCGGACGCCCTTAACGATCTCGCGCGTGCGGATGCTTTCGGGGAGCAGATCGGCGTCCATCGATTCGTGCGTCGAGAGGACGACCGCGCGCTCGACCGCGTTTTCCAGCTCGCGGATGTTTCCCGGCCAGTCGTAATCCATCAGGAGCTTCATCGCATTGTGCGTGAAGCCGCGCGGCGGCTTGCCATTTTCCCGGCAGAAATGCCCGAGGAAATGGCCGACGAGCAGCGGAACATCTTCCTTGCGGTCACGCAACGGTGGCAATTGAATCGAGATCACGTTGAGCCGGTGAAACAGATCCTCGCGGAAGCGGCCTTCGCGGACGAGCTTGCGCAGGTCTTCGTTGGATGCGGCCAGGATGCGGACGTCCACCTTGATCGTGTCGGTGCCGCCGAGGCGCATGAACTCGCGCTCCTGAATCACACGCAGGAGCTTGGCCTGCGTTTCCGGGCTGATCGTCGAGATCTCGTCGAAGAAGATCGTGCCCTGGTCGGCGACTTCGAACAGGCCCTTCTTCGAGGCGATGGCGCTGGTGAAGGCGCCCTTCACGTGGCCGAAGAGTTGCGATTCGAGCAGGTCCACCGGGATCGAGCCGGTATTGATCGGGATGAAGGCCTTGTCGGCGCGAGTCGAAGCGGCGTGAATGGCCTTGGCGATCAATTCCTTGCCGGTGCCGCTCTCGCCGTAGATCAGCACGGTTGAGCGCGACGGAGCGACCTGCGTGACCAGATCGAGCACGGCCAGCATTTTTTCGCTCTTGCCGATAATGTTGGGGAAGTTATAGCGCTGCTTGAGCGCGCGCTTGAGGTGAATGTTTTCCTCGCGCAGGCGGCGGCCTTCGATGGCCTGCGAGACTTGCGCAATCAACTCGTCATTGGACCAGGGCTTCGTGATGTAGTCCTGCGCGCCGGCCTTGAACGCAGCGCGGGCCATATCGATCGAGCCATAGGCCGTGATCAGAATGATGGAGAGGTGCGGGTCGCGCAGGCGGATTTCCCGGAGCATGTCGAGCCCGTTGCGGTCCGGCAGGCTCACGTCGAGCAGCATCAGATCGAAGGGCCGCTCCTCGAGCTTTTGCAAGCCCACTTCGCCCGTTTCCGCGAGCGACACTTCGAAGCCCTCCGACGCAAGCAGGGCCTGGAGACCCTCGCGGATTTCGGCTTCGTCGTCAACGACGAGAATCGATCCTTTAAGCATGAACCGCTTTCCTGGCTACGGGAAATTCCAGCCGGAACGACGTGCCCTTACCCGGCGTGGAGCGGACGTCCACCTTGCCCGCATGCTCTTTGATGATGCCATAGCTCACGGAGAGGCCCAGGCCGGTACCGCGGCCGGAGGCTTTCGTGGTGAAGAAGGGATCGAAGATGCGATGCAGGTTTTCCGCGGGAATGCCGGCTCCGGTATCGGTAACCTCGATTTCCACCGAGCCGTTGTGAGCGCCGGTGCGGACCTCGAGCATTCCGCCGCCGGGCATGGCATCGCGCGCGTTCATGAAGAGGTTGAGAAACACCTGCTGGAGGCGCGTGGTGGAGCCGAGGACCACGGGCAGCTTTTCGGTGTAGTTGCGGACGACGTTGACGCGCGCGGTCTTGAACGGATGCTGCACGAGTGTGAGAGTTTCCTCGAGCACGGAGTTCAAGTCCACTTCGACGGCTTCCGCCGCGCCGGTGCGCGAGAAATTGAGCAGATTGTTGACGATCTCGCTCGCGCGGAAGGTCTGCTTCACGATGCGCTCGATCGTCTGCTGCCGGGGATCGTCCGCCGGAATCTGCTTGGCGAGCATCTGGATGTAATTGGAAATCACGGCGAGCGGCGTGTTCACTTCGTGCGCCACGCCCGCGGCCAGCAAACCGAGAGAAGTGAGCTTCTCGGTCTGGATCATCTGGTCCTCGAGGCGGACGCGCTGCGTGATGTCGTCGAGCAGGACCAGACGGCCGAGACGCGCGCCATTCTTGCCCAGCAGGGGCGCGATCGAGGCATTCACCACCAGGTGGCGGTTACTGCGCGTATTCAGGTGGAAGCGATAGATGCCGGAAACGTGCTCGCTTCCCGCACGCGATGCGATTTCGCCAGCCAGGTCCCGCGGGAGGAGTTCGTCGAGCTTGCGGCGGAGCGCTTCGCTCCGCGGAATCTCGAGCAAATCCTCGAGCTGCGGATTCCATGATTCGACGCGGTCCTCCAGATCGACGGTGACGACGCCGATGCGGAGCGATTCGACGATATTCTCGCTGAAGTCTTTCAACCGCTCGATCTGGAGCGCCTTCTGCTCGAGCGATTGGTAGAGCCGCGCATTTTCGATGGCGATGGCGACGTAGCCGGCGATGGTGGAAAGAAGTTCGAGGTCGTCGCTCGAAAGATAGTCGCCGTCCACCGTCTTTCCGAGGCCAAGCACCGCGGCCGTTCGGTCGCGGAATCGGCAGGCGATGAAATAGTTCAGGTCGAGCTCTTCGAGAGTGCGCCGGACCGAATCGGTCTCGCCGGTCGCGGCGCGCGCGGATTCGAAAAAGAGGCAGCCGCGCTCGAGCGCCGGGCGAGACGGGTCGAGAAAACTGAGATCGAGCGAGCCCTCAGTGCGGAGGCCCATCGAGCGGGAAAGGACGAAACGGCCGGGATGCGCCGGATCCTCGAGAAAGACGGCGAGGCGGTCCACAAGCAGCGTCTGCGAAACACGGTCGAGCACGGAACCGAGCAGCGGCTCGAGGCGGACTTCGTTCGCAAGCGCGCGGCCAAATTCGATGAGCGTGCGGCGATAGTCGAGCCGGTCGCGATAGAAGAAGTGGTCGAGGCGCGCCTGCACCCAGTCACGTAGGGGCTGGAAAAGGAACGCGGCGACGACGATCGCAATCATTCCTCCGGCCGGGCCGGTGGGCCACGCCGTGTGGAACAGTTCGCCGATCAAGGCGATCGAGGCGAAATAGATGGCGACAACGCCGGCGGTCGCAAACGTGTAAGCCAGGCCGCGCTTGAAGATGATGTCCACGTCCATCAGGCGGTAGCGGATGATGGCGTATCCGAAGCAGAGCGGAATCAGGGCCAGCGAAAAGACGGACATCTCGCTCCACTTCGGCGGCGTGTCGATGAACAGGCCCGGCAAAACGTAGAGAGCGAAAAACGGAAGAATGCCCGCGAACGTTCCGCCGGTGACCCACTTCAATTGCTGGCGCAGCACGCCGCCGGGTGCGCGCAGGTAGCTCGAAAGGAAAATCGCGCCGGCGAGCAGGAAACCGAGGCCCAGGTAACACGACTCAATTTTGTCCAGCAGGATCCGCGCGCCGATCGAGGGATAGAAATCAAGCGAGGCCGTAGCGACGGAGACGTGGAGAGCGAGCAAAGCCGCCGGAACGCTGTACAGAGCCGCGAGCTTCCACAAGAGCCTTCCGCGACGCTCGGGAAACACCAGCGCGAAGTGGACGAGCAGCGCCGGCTGCAAAAGAAGCGCGACGACGTTGCCCCAGTAGATGGTCCAATCGAATGAATTCAGCTTGCCACTGTAATGAAAACTGTAGAGGACAAACGAGACGAGGCAGAAAACATAGAAATGAACCGCGCGCGGCGCATTCCACCGCCGGACGAAAATGAAAAGGCCGATGAAGAGATAGAGCAGCGCCGTGACGCGGAGGTAGTTCTCAAGCGACGAGGAGCTTTCCTGCGGCGCGGTGACCAGCGGGACCTGGAACGATTCGCCGTCGCGGCGGATACCGTAGCGGACTTCCGTCCACGGGCCGACGCGCCAGAGAACCTTGGTGACGTCCGTGGCGCGGTGGATCCCGGCGCCGCGAACGGACTGCACGTAATCGCCCTGCTTGATTCCGGCCTTGTCGGCAGGTGAACCGAAAACGACATGCCAGGCAACGACGCCCTGGGCTGTGTCCATCCAGGTGACGCCGTCATCGGGAAGAATGTATCGCGAACGCTGCTGGAAATTCAGCACGGCGAAAATCATCGCCGCCAGCGTGAAGAGGGCGAGAGTGACAGCGCCCAGCCGGATTCGCAGATGATCGTTCATCCAACTCCACCCGTGGCCCTTATTTAGCTATTCTACGCCAGCACGTTCGATTCCAGCGAATCATTGATTGCGCGTCGCCTAAGGCCCCTTTTTCGTGGCGGTTACGGGGAAAGGGTGTCGAAGAGTTTGCGGTAATTCCATTTGTGGAAGGCGCATTCCCAATTCCAGTAACAGCGGAGAATCTCAGAACTGGAGGCTCAGGCCCCCCCGGAAATAGCGGTAAGAAGGAACGAGGACCACATATCCGTCACCTGAAGCAATTGGGACATAGCCTTGCGCGAGCAAGTTGCCCAGGGTGGCCTGTACCTCCATATGGCCCGGAATCACGCTCGGGAGAGGCTGGCGAATCTCCAAGTTGAGATACGGATCGAGATGGTAAACGGACTCGCCGTAGGCATCCACACGGGAAACAGCCGGCCCGCTGAGCCATTTGTAGCTGGTGGTGATCTTCGTGCCGAATCGCGGGATGGTTGCCGAGACGCCCGCGCCCAAGCTCTGGCGGTAACGAGTCGCCAACTGATCGCGCAGCTCCGCGGCGGTGCTGCCGTTGGGAGCGAGCGCTCCGGCGTACGCGTACACGAGGGTTGTGCTCAGGCTGGCCGCCAGCTTTTGGCGGTAAGCGATGCGCGCGCCCGCCGAACTCGAAGAGCCGCCGTCATACGCGAACGCCTCGGAGAAGAAATCCTGCACGAACTCGGGATCCCCTGCGCCGCCACGGCCGATGACGGGCGTGTGGGTCGAGAGGTCGTGAAAAACCGCGGCGCTGAGGTCCGCGCGGGTGCTCAGCGTGTGTTCGATGGCAAGTTCTTCATGCAGGCCGTTCGCAAGCACGGGCCGGCCGTCGCGAATCAGCAGCGTGGGAAACGCGTCGAGAGTGTTGAGCGCCGATTGCAGCGAGCCCTGCGCCGTCACGGGGCTCTGCCAGGGGCGAGTCGCAACGGTGGCGGAGGCTTGCCAGCCGGGCGCGATCTGCACGGCCACTTCGCCGCGCGGGCGGAGCGCGGACGTGGTGCCGTTGAAACCGGCCACCAGGTATTCCGCGCCGTAGCGAATGCTGATCGTGTCGGTCAATGCAAACTGCTCATCATGCGACATCCGCAATCCGCGAAAGACGAGGCCCGCCGGGCCGAGGCGCGATTCCCTTACGAGCACAGTGGTCACCGGCCCCACGCCCTCTTGACCGGACGGCAGCCATTCCCCGGCAAAGCCGGCGGCTGTCGAGGCGTCTTCGTAGCTGAACTGGCCCGCCATCAGGAGACGAGCTGTGTCACCGACGCCCACGTCATAGACGAACGCAGTGGCGGGCGAATCGGCCACGGCTGAAATCGAACCTGGACGATCCGCACCGGAACTCAACTCCAGACGCCCGTGAGGCATCTGCGCATCCTGGGCATCTCCGCTCTTGATTGCACCGGTCGCGGCCGGGTCATCCTGCCAGCGTAGGACCGGCCGGGTGGCGGCGGAAGTTCGCAGCACCCAAGTCCAATCATCCGACGCGACGGGTTCATCGGAGGGGCGGCGCAGTTTTTCAAAAGAGGAGAAGACCGAACCCAGAACGATTTCGAGCAGCGTCGAATGCTGGCCATCGACCTGGACGTGCTGCTCCATCGCGGGCAGGAATCCGGCCAGGCTTACGCGAATCGAGTACGGGCCAGCGGGAAGCGCAACGCTGGAAAATCGGCCACGGTCGTTCGTGAAGAGCTGGATCGGCGCCGCACCGAGGAGACGTTCGGAGGAAATCAACACAGTCGCGCCCATCTGTGGCGTGCCGGCGGGATCGACCACAACGCCAGCGATCTTGCCGGCATCGTGAGGCGCAGCCGCGAGAGGCACGGCGAGCAGACACACGCAACATCCGAGGCCCAGGATACAAATCGCTCGGAGATTCAAACGCTTCACCTCCCCTGAGGGGTGCCCGCTGGCATGGGCTTTACGGTAAAGGCCGCCGTCGGCGTAATCGTTTGCTTCGTGAGATTGTCGGTGATCGCGACTTCGAGCTTGTACTTGCCGGGCGCGAGTGATCCCAGCGTGATCTTGTTTTCGAGCGTGAGTTCCTCGCCGTGCTGGGGAAGCTTATCCGCCGGAAGATCAAACTTCATCATCGGCGTAGTTTCCTTTTCCTTCGTGATGCGGTATTGCACGGAAGCGTCCGCTTTGTGGGTCTGGTCATCCACCTTCAGGTTGTACACCTGAAGGAAAACTCCCAAGCTGTCGGCGGGCGTGAAGGCTTCGTCGAGCCGCGGCCGCACCTTCACATCGCCGAGAACGAATTGGCCGAGGCCGATATCCTTCACCGAGACGCGCTGAATGTCGTCGGCGAGAATGAGCGAGCTCGAGCTAAGCTGATCGTCCTGGAAGCGGGGGACCGCGAGCCGAGTGTTGACCACGCCGACGTTGCCGCTGTTGGTGTCCTTGATCACGATATCCAGCCGGTAGAGCCCCGGGCTTAGCGGCACGGCCTTCTGATAAATTCTCGAAGTGCCGAGCGATTGTTGGAGAAGCGCGACGGGGAAATCAGCGCGCAGCGTGTCTTCAAAAGTCTGCACGACCCGGCCGCTCAAGCTGGTGACGCGGGCAAACAGATTCATCGCAGCCGAATCCACGCCGTCCTTTTCCTGGAAGCTCAACTGGCGCACGGGAATTTGGACGGTGATGGGCACGAGCACCGTATCGGAGGTGATACGGAGAAAATCGTAGCGGTAGTCGAACTTGATCTGGTCGCGAACCAGGCGCGATGTGACAATCGCCTCCAGATCCTTAAACTTGACCGGCGGCGGCCTAAAGATGCTGGCGTAGAGTTCGAGGCGGGTAAATTCCTCCTCATTTTCGTGCAGGCCCGTCGAACCGCTTTCGTTCTCGGCCATGTTCGTGCCATCTGTGTTCTTGAAGCGCGCGGACTTGTCCGCCAGCCCCATGGCCTCGGCCTGCGTCAGCCCGGCGCCGGGGACGTGGAGAAGGGCGTCCTTCTCGCTCGGGTCCATGGTTATGTGATACTCGCCCGTTGATGTGGGATCGACGAACTCGAGCTCGACGTTCTCACCCAGGCCGGCGCCCTCGAGGTAGCGATAGCGCCAAGTTTCCCAGGGATAGGTGGAGGTCGAGCCACCGCCTTGATCAGAGGGCCGGTCCCAGTTGCCGCCGGTGGGATGCGAGTCCACTTCGTCCGGCGGGCCCCACATGATGTAGATCTTGCCCCGATCGGTTTTCCAGCCAGGTATGCCGGAGGCGTAGTGCTCGTTGGCATAGGCGATGCGGCGATAATGCTCTTCTTTAAAGGTGTTTTCCGGTGAGTCCGGGTCGGGATTGCGCCGCTGCCAGAATGCTTCGATAAATTGCTCGCGCTCTTCGTTCGTGGAAAGATGCAGGAATGAATGGCGCTCTTCGGGCGAGATGATGTAAACCACATCCTCGTCCAGCCACCGCTTATAGGGTGACGCTAGCTCTTTCTTGAGCTGGTTATCGTTTTTCTGCTTGGTTTTGGAAGCTTGCTTGGCTTGGTCCTGCTGATCCTGCTGGCTTTCCTGTTGGGCGGCTCTGGCGGACACACCTGTCGAAAGGACCAAACCCCCGGCGAGAAAAATCCATAGGAACGCCTTGACGGACCGGTCCATATTTTCACCCTTATCCGATGGCAAATCTTAACCTGTACCAGCGTACAGGTCAATCTATCATTGCCCGCGAGGCCGCCCCCGTACCCGGTTGGAATCGTGCCTACCCCAGCAGGTTGCCTCGCGTCTAATGGTCCACGAGAGACCACTTGATCGGGGCGCAAGGGACAAGAATTTGTGCCGCCCGGAGGCCACTCAGGATGCAGCATGCGCCATGCCATACGAGCTTGGAACTATTTTCCTTTCCGGCCGGGCTGAACCGAATTAAGATAATTCCCCTGTCGCAGCGCTGATGGCGCCCGACCGGGGCTGCGGGCGCTGGGAGCAAGAGCTGGGGAAACCGGTCACCGAGAGAGCTGGGTTTCCCTGCTGACGCGCATCCGGCCTCCCGGAAGAGAAACATTCTGGGGTGTCCCGGCGTATCAATAGACGTGGCAGGTGTGCTCCTCCACGCGGGACCATTCAACTCAGGGGTAAGCGCAATGAAGATGTGGCAGAAGGTGGGGATCGGTGCCGCCGTTGTCCTCGTTCTCGGGGGCATGGCCTGGTACAGCATTTACAAGGCGAACCAGAGCGTGGTCACGGTGCAGACCGGAAGGGTGGCGCGGCAGGACCTGACGTCGCTCGTGACCGCCTCCGGTGAAATCCGTCCCAAGAACTATACGAACGTCCTGGGCGAGGGAATCGGAAAGATTACGGATATCGTGGTCAATGAAGGCGACCATGTGAAGAAGGGCGACGTCCTGCTGCACCTGGAGAATATCCAGCCCGGAGCCGACGTGCAGGCCCAACAGGCCAGCATCGAGGCGGCGGAGTCCGGGATGAGAGCCGCGGGAGCCAATTTCGATGCGGCGGTGGCCACGCTGGCCCAGCGCCAGTCCGACCTCAATAAGGCCGGGCTCGATTGGCAGCGCTCGCAGCAACTCTATAAGGAGCAACTCATCTCCAAACAGGAGTATGACTCGGCCAAGGCAACTTACGACGGCGCTGCCGCGGCGGTGACTTCGAGCCAGGCGCAGGTGGAGCAGGCGCGCTCTTCCCGGGAACAGGCGCGCTCGAATCTCGATCAGGGCCGCGCCGTGCTGAGGCACACGCAAGACGTCTTGCGCAAGACCACATACACGGCGCCCATCGACGGCGTCGTGAGCTATATCGCTGTGCGCGTGGGCGAGAACGTGGTGCCGGGGATTCAGGGTACGGCAGGCAGCTCCATTCTGACGATATCCGACATGAGCGTCGTCACGACGGAAGTGAAAGTCGATGAGACCGACATCACGAGCGTCCGGCTCGGCGAGCCCGCCGACGTGTCGATCGACGCCATCCCCGGGAAGGTGTTCAAGGGGCATGTCTCGGAGGTGGGCGAGCTCGCGATCCTCCGCACCTCCGGACAGGCGGCCATGACGGAGACGACCGCCAATACGCAGGAAGCCCGGGACTTCAAGGTGGTAATCACGCTCGACGACCCTCCGGAATCGCTGCGCCCGGGCCTTTCCGCCACGGCCAAGATCCAAACGGCCCAGAAGCGCAACGTGCTGAGCATCCCGATCCAAGCGCTCGCCGAGCGGTCGCAGAAAGAACTGGACGAGGCTAAGAACGGAGGCGGCAGCAGCGTGACGCTCGCTGCATCCAACACCGATAGCGCCGGCGCACAGAAAAACGCCATCCAGGGCGCGTTCGTGGTACGCGGAGGCAAGGTGCAATTCGTTCCCGTGCAGACGGGCATCAGCGGCGTGACCGATATCGAAGTCACCAGCGGCCTCAACGAGGGCGATCTGATCGTGACCGGCAGCTACAAAGCGCTCCGCACTTTGAAACCGGGTGCAAGCGTCAAGATCGACAACACGGTGCCCAAGACCGAAGAGTCGTCCAGCTAGGACGATTATCTTTCAGGAGCCCAATGCCCGTAGAAGAAGCCGGCACGCAGAATTTTCGCCAGGACCTGGTGGATTCCGGCATCGTCATCCAGACCGACGAACTCTGGAAGACGTATGAAATGGGGACCGAGCAACTGCACGCCCTCCGCGGCGTGAGCATGCAGATCCGCAAGGGCGAATACGTCGCCATCATGGGGCCTTCCGGCTCCGGAAAATCCACGCTGATGAATCTGATCGGCTGCCTGGACACGCCGACAAGCGGGAGTTACTGGCTGGCCGGACGGCTCGTGAGCCAGCTCGATGATGACGAACTCGCCGCGATCCGGAATCGCGAAATTGGTTTCGTCTTCCAGACGTTCAACCTGCTGGCGCGAGCGACCGCCCTGCACAACGTCGAGCTGCCGATGATTTACAACGGAACGCCCTCCGCCGAGCGCATCGACCGCGCGAAGAAAGCGCTGGCGCAGGTCGATCTCACTGACCGCATGATGCACAAGCCGAACGAACTCTCGGGAGGCCAGCGGCAGCGCGTGGCGATCGCGCGAGCACTCGTCAACAATCCCTCGATCCTGCTGGCCGACGAGCCCACCGGAAACCTCGACTCGGGCACGGGCGAGGAAATCATGGCGCTGTTCGCCCGGTTGCATCAGGGCGGCAACACGATCATCCTCGTCACACACGAGCCCGACATCGCCGGACACGCGCACCGCGTGATCCGCCTCCGCGACGGCAAAATCGAAAAAGACGAACGCACGAGATAGCTTTCGCGATTGAGTAACGGCGTTGACACCCCTCGCAGGTCCACATAAGATTCGTGTCCCATGCCGGACGCAGATCCCCTCGTCGGCAAGCTGGTGTCCCACTACCGCGTTGTCGAGAGGCTCGGTGGCGGCGGAATGGGCGTGGTCTACCGCGCCGAGGACACGACGCTCGGCCGAAACGTCGCGCTGAAGTTTCTTCCCGACGATGTTTCCCGCGACAAGCAAGCGCTCGAACGATTTCTGCGCGAAGCGCGTGCGGCTGCGGCGCTGAATCATCCGAACATCTGCACGATCCACGAAATCGGCGAGCATGAAGGCCAGCGCTTCATCGCGATGGAGTTGATGCAAGGCCACACAGTCAAACACCAGATCGCGGGCGGGCCGTCCGATCTCGCCACCCTGCTGACCCTTGCGACGGAAATCGCCGATGCGCTCGATGCGGCGCACGCGAAAGGAATCGTGCATCGGGACATCAAGCCGGCGAACATCTTCATTACCGAGCGCGGCCAGGCGAAGATCCTCGACTTTGGTCTTGCGAAGCAGATGCCACAAAGCCGCGCGCCGGCGGCTACGACGGAAGGGACGACGGAGGATGACGATCCGAATCTGACAAGTCCCGGAGTGGCGCTCGGCACAGTCGCCTATATGTCGCCCGAGCAGGCGCTCGGCGGAGAGCTCGATGCGCGCAGCGATCTTTTCGGCTTCGGCGTCGTGCTCTACGAAATGGCGACCGGCCGTCAGGCGTTTTCCGGGCCGACGTCCGCGGCAATCTTCGACGCCATTTTGAACAAGGCGCCGACGTCGCCGGTACGGCTGAATCCCGATTTGCCGCATGAACTCGAGCGCATCCTGAACAAGGCGCTCGAAAAGGATCGCGCACTGCGCTACCAGTCAGCCGCCGAGTTCCGCGCCGATTTGCAGCGGCTGAAGCGCGACACGGATTCCAATCGGGCTACTGGCGAGCGCGCTCGACCAGCGCCGACCCCGCGACCGTCGAAGAGCGCGGATAAGCCTTCCTCGGGGAAGCACGCGAAAGTGATCGATTCATTGGCGGTGCTGCCGCTCGAAAATGCGAGCGGCGATCCGGAAGCGGAGTACCTGAGCGATGGAATCGCGGAAACGCTGATCAACAGCCTGGCGCAACTCCGCAAGATACGCGTCGTGCCGCGAACCTTGTCATTCCGATACCGAGGGGCGGGAGCGGATCCGCTGGCGGCGGGGCGCGAGTTGGGAGTCCGTGCCGTGCTGGCGGGGCGAATGGTACAGCGGGGCCAGGATCTGATCGTGTCGGTCGAGTTGATGGACGTGGACCGCCAAGCGCAGCTCTGGGGAGGGCGGTACAACCGGAAGATGACGGACCTGGTTGCCTTGCAGGAAGAGCTGACGACCGAGATCTCTGAGAAGCTGCGATTGCAGTTGACGGGAGAAGAGAAGAAGAGACTCCGGAAGCGTCCCACCCAGAACAACGAAGCCTACCAGCTATTGCTAAAAGCGCAGCACGCCGCTACCCATGAATGGCCCGCGGGTATGCGCAAGGCCATCAATTTGTGCCATCAGGCAATCGAAATCGATCCCCAATACGCTGCGGCGCATGCATGGCTTTCGTGGGCATACATCAACATGAACCGGTTCGGGCTCGCATCGGCGGCCGAGGTCTTTCCCCTAGGGCGCGCGGCGGCGAAAAAGGCCCTCGAATTGGACGACACCCTTGCCGAGGCGCACGTCAGCCTGGGTTTGATACTCCAAAATCTAGACTGGGATTTCGCGGGCGCGGAACGAGAGCTTCGCCGCGGCGTGGAGCTGAATCCTGATTCGCCGATGGGCTTTTTCAGTCTGGTTCAATTCTGTTGGGTGGTGGGACGCTTCGATGAAGGGATCGCGGCGGCGAAGCGCGTGGTTGAGTTGGATCCAATCTCCTATACGTCAAATATCTTACTTGGGATTACCTATTACTGCGCACACCTGTGGGATAAGGCAGTCGAGGAATTGCGAAGGGCTCATGGGGTCAACCCGAACAACTCTCAGACACGTGCGGCCCTCGCCGATGCGTACGCCTGCGCGGGCCAACCCGAGAAAGCCATCGAGGGATGCCGAGAGATACTGGCGCTGGGCCAAAGGGTGACGATGGATCGCATGATTGCGGCAGGGGCATACGCGAAGGTCGGCAAAATCGAGGAGGCGCGCCGGCTCGTTGAAGAGACCGCGAAGGATTGGAAGCCCGATGGCGCGTCTACGTTCTGGATTGCGGGCGTGTACGCGCGCCTTGGAGAGAAGGATGCGGCTTACCAATGGCTCGAGAAGGCGTTTCAAGAACGCGCGGCTTTCTTGATGTATCTAAAAGTTCATCCGCTTTTCGATCAACTGCATGGAGAACCCAGGTTTGACGCGATGGTCAAGCGCGTCGGCATCCCGGACTGATTGGAGCGGCGGAGTCTTCAGATGATTGGCCAAACCATCTCGCACTACCGCATCGTCGCCAAGCTCGGCGGCGGAGGGATGGGGGTGGTGTATGAAGCAGAGGACCTCAAGCTCCACAGGCATGTCGCGCTGAAATTTCTTCCCGAAGAGCTGGCGAAAGATCGCGCTGCCCGCGAACGCTTCCAGCGCGAAGCCCTGGCCGCCTCCGCGCTGAACCATCCGAATATCTGCACGATCTACGAGGTTGACGAGGCGGATGGGAAACCCTTCATCGCGATGGAGCTGCTCGAAGGACAAACCCTGAAGCACCTGATTCGAGGCAAGCCGCTCGACGTCGAAGAGATTCTCGACCTCGGAGTGCAAGTAACGGATGCCTTGGACGCCGCTCATGCGCGGGGCATCGTGCACCGCGACATCAAGCCCGCGAATATTTTAGTCACGAAGCGGGGGCACGCGAAGATTCTCGATTTCGGCTTGGCGAAAGTAACGGCTCAGCCGAGGTCTGTTCCCGAGCCGTCTGGATCGGCCACAGTCACCGCAGTGACGGAGGTCCCCGAGGCGCAACTGACCAGTCCCGGCTCGGCGCTGGGAACCGTCGCCTACATGTCTCCCGAGCAAGCGCGAGGAAAGGAACTGGACGCGCGGACGGACCTCTTTTCCTTCGGCGTGGTGCTGTATGAAATGGCCACGGGCTCGCTGCCATTCCGCGGCGATACTTCCGCCGTGATTTTCGAAGCCATCCTGAACCGCGCGCCGGTCGCGCCAGTTCGCCTGAATCCGGACCTGCCGCCAAGGCTCGAAGAGATCATCAACAAGGCGCTCGAGAAAGACCGCGAACTGCGTTGCCAGAGCGCGGCGGAGCTTCGCGCGGACCTCAAGCGATTGAAGCGCGAGCTCGATTCCGGCAAGAGCGCGGCGGTGGCAGCCGCGCCCGGCTCCGCGGCCGCGACTCCCAGCGCAGGGAAGCTGGCTTCTACGTCCGCGACGGATCTGATTCCCGCGCGCGCCGTGGGGCGGCGCTATAAGTTGATTGCCGTCGGCATCGTTGGGTTGATTGTTGTCGCAGCCGGATTGCTCGTCGCAAGATACGTGCTTCCCGCGCGCGCTCAGACGGTCCACTCCGTGGCCGTGCTGCCATTTACAGGATCGAGCGCGAATCCCGACGCGGAGTTCCTTCAGGACGGCATCAGCGTGGGAGTCACTGACGCGCTTTCGCAGCTGCCGGGCTTGAAAGTGATGTCCAGCAGCGCGGCGATGCGCTACGCGGGGAAGAATCCCGACCCGGAGAAAGTGGGAAGCGATTTGAAGGTGGACGCTGTGCTGATCGGGAAGATCGAGCAGCGGGGGGATACGATCTCGATCGACGCCGAGTTGGTGAACGCGGCGGACAGCAGCCAGATCTGGGGCGAGCAGTACACCGAGAAGATGGCGAATGTCGCGATGGTGCAGCAGGAGATCGTGCGCGACATCTCAGACAAACTGCGGATGAAACTGACTCCGGCGGAGAAGGACCAGATGAACGGGCGTCCAATGGAGAACGCGGATGCCTATCGGCTTTACGTCCTCGGCAGGCACGAATTCGATCAGTTCACTCCGCAGCACTTCGTCAAAGCAGCGGATTACTTCCGACAGGCGATCGCCAAGGATCCGACCTACGCGGCTCCCCACGCGGGCCTGGCGGACACGAACAGCCTTCTTGGATACTTCCAACCTTCGGTGCGGGAAACGGCATTCGCCACGGCCCGAACCGAATCCGCCCAGGCGCTGGCGCTCGACGATCGTTCGGCCGAAGCGCACTTGGCCCTGGCCATTGTCCATTGGCTGAGTTGGGAATTTGCCGCGGCAGACCCAGAATATCGGCGCGCCGAGGAGTTGAACCCGAATTTCATCAATGCGCCCGAAGGCTATTCGAATTACCTGGTCACGATGGGCCGCTTCGGCGAAGCGCTGGCTGAGGTCCGCCGCGCTCTAGAACTGGACCCGCTGTCCGTCTACGCGAATGACCAGGAGGGTATCGTTTTTGCAGAGCAGGGCGACTGCAACAGAGGGATCGCACAGGCGCAAAAAGCTCTGGAGATCGATCCCAACTACGGACTGGCTTACAGCATATTGAATGGGTGTTACGAGGCCAACGGAATGTACGACAAAGCCATGGATGCGGAGGAGCGGCTCTTGACCCTGTTCGGACAGCCTGAAGCGGCAGCGGAACTAAAACGAGTCTATGCGAACTCCGGGGTGAAAGGTGTGCACCGATGGTTCATCACGCAGGATAGCGATCCGGCCAAGCCTGGGTACAGCCCCGCCGGAGTAGCGGGGAACTATGCCCTTTTGGGAGACAAGGACAATGCCTTCCTTTGGCTCGAAAAAGCCTACGAACAGCGGGCGAGCGAGCTGATATTCCTGAAGGTGGACCTGGCGTGGGGCAACCTGCGCTCCGATCCGCGCTACGCCGACCTTCTTCACCGCATCGGCTTTCCGCAGTGATACGTAGTCTCGCGATCGCGGCTCTCGCGGCGTGCCTGATCGGCTGCGGGGAGCCGCCTCCGAAGACGGACGCGGAGCTTGGATTGAACGCGCAGCAGGCGGCCGGGCGTCGCGTCTTCGAGAGCTATTGCGCGGCCTGCCACAACGCCTATTCCTCGTCGGGAAGCAAAGGACCGAGCCTCAAGAAAGTTTTCCGGAAGCAATTCCTCCCGAGCGGATTGCCTTCGAACGAACGCTTCGTGCGGCAAACAATCGCCAGCGGACGCAACATGATGCCCGGCCTGGGCGAGTCCCTCAGCGATCAACAGCTCGACGATCTGATCGCATATCTGCGAACGCTATGAGAATAGATTGCGAATCAGGAAGAGAACATTTGCGGGGCGTTCGGCGAGACGCCGCATGAACCACGGAAACCAGTAGGAGCCGTAGGAAACGAGCACGCAGCTGCGATAGCCCTCGCGAGCGAGCCGCAGTTGTTCCGCGCGCTGGATGCCGTAGAGCATGGCGAACTCGATCTCGCTTTTCGCAATTCCCTGCGCGGCCGCCCACCCGACGATTCGCGCGATCAATTTCCGGTCGTGCGTGGCGATTACGGCACGAACGCCCGCGCGGCGCGCGCCGGGGCTCAATAGCCTCTGCGAGAGCCGGAAGAAATTCTCGTCCACGTCCGCCTTTTTCGAAAATGCGATTCCGGGCGGCTCGTTGTACGCGCCTTTCACAATCCGTACTGCGGCGCCCAGCGAGATCAGCGCTTCGACGTCCTTCTCCGCACGGTGAAGGTACGCCTGCACGCAGACGCCGGTGTTCGAATGCTCGGTTCGCGCGCGCCGATGGAGTTCGAGCGTGGCGTCGACATACTGGCTCTGCTCCATGTCGATCCACACGGTTTTCTCAGCCGAGCGTTCGATGAGCTTCGAGAGATTCGCGAAGCAGAGCTCGTGATCCACGTCGAGCCCCAATTGGGTGAGCTTCACGGAGATTTCAGCCGCCAGCCCGGCGGCGCGGGTGCGTTCGAGCAGATCGAGGTACCCGGCCGTGACAGATTCGGCTTCGGCGCGGTCGCGCACGTTTTCGCCGAGGTGCGTGAGAAGCGTGGCGATGCCGTTGTCCGCGAGACGGCGGGCGGCTGCGAGCGCGGCGTCCGCACTCTCGCCCGGGAGAAACCGGTCGGCCGCGCGGCGGATGAAGCCGAAGCGCGGCGCGCGCTCGCGCAGCCAGCGGCTCTCCGAAGCCATCAGAAAGGCATTGCGCAGCAGGTTCATCGGGCAAGTTCCGCGGGCAAGACGATCCCGTCGGCTCCGCTCAGGCCAAGAGAAGGCGAAGGGCCTGAGCTTGGTTTACATAGCAGCCGCACATTGCGGTTGCGTGCAAGTCCCGGTAGAATACACTGGGTTCGTGGGGAATCGCTTGGGAGCGTGCAGGTTCCCGCGGACCAAGCGCCGCCGGCGTTTCTGCCCGGCGAGCACACCCACCTAGCCCTGAGGGGATCGTACTGGCCGCCATGGACGCACGGATATCCGTGCATTCGATAGTGATCGCCGCGCCCGAGCAGGTTTCTTGCCCGCTCGGCGAAGAAGCAGCCATCCTTAATCTCAAAAACACCGTCTATTATGGATTGAACCCAGTGGGCGCCCGTGTGTGGAGCCTCTTGCAGAAGCCGAGGAGCGTGGGCGAACTGCGGGATGCTCTGCTCGATGAATACGATGTGGAAGCGGAGCGCTGCGAGCGGGACCTGCTCGACCTGCTCGAGACGATGCGGGGCGAAGGGCTGATTCAGGTGACGAGCGCGGCAGCTCGCTGAACTGATTACGGGCGATCCTGCGGGGGCCCCCGAGGATCCGCCTTCCCAGCCGGGGGCCATCGCGGAAGGGCCGCGACTTTGTTCGAGGCCACGGGTTGAAAGCAATCGTGACAACATGGAGCAGCTTCTGGCGCTTGAGCGGACGCGCGCGAGGAGTGGTCCTCGAAGCGGCGGCAGCGCTCACGGCGACGTATATAGGCTTGCGTCTGATTGGGTTTCGCCGGTGGAAGACCGCGCTTGCGCGGTTTGTGCCGGCGGCCGCCGGCCGCACCGTCTCGACGGACCGGGGCACGGTTGATTCCGCGCGCGAGATTACGCGGATGGAGCAATCCGCGGCGCGGCATCTTTTCTTGCGCACAAACTGCCTCGAGCGCTCGCTGGTGCTCTGGTGGCTTCTTGAAAAGCGCGGGATGGCGGCGGATCTGCGCATTGGAGTTCGAAAAGACGCCGGGCATTTTGAGGCCCATGCGTGGGTGGAGTGCGGCGGCGCCGTGCTAAACGACGCCGGCGAAGTGCATCGCCATTTCGTGCCGTTCAAAGGCTCAATCGCCTCGATGGAGACGCAAACACATTGAGCGGAATCGTGGGAATGTTCAGGCGGGATGGCGCTCCAGTGGATCGCGCGCTCCTGCAGTCGCTCACCCACTTCCTGTCGTTTCGCGGACCGGATGCGCGGGAAGTCTGGGCGGATGGTCCCGTCGGTTTCGGCCACACGCTGCTGCGCACCACGGTTGAGGCTCTTGGCGAACGCCAGCCGGCGAGCCTCGACGGCCAGCTCTGGATCACCGCCGATGCGCGCATCGACTGCCGCTCGGAACTCGAAGCAGAACTCGACCGGGAAGGGCGCAAGGTCCGCAGGGGCGCGCCTGACTGCGAGCTGATCCTGCACGCGTACGCGGCGTGGGGCGAAGAATGCGTTCTGCACCTGCGCGGCGATTTTGCGTTCGCCATCTGGGACGCGCGGCGGAAGACGCTTTTCTGCGCGCGCGATCATTTCGGCATCAAGCCGTTCTACTATGCGGAGCTCGACGATCTTTTCCTCTTCAGCAACACGCTCGATTGCGTGCGGCTTCACCCGGGGGTTTCCGACGAGCTCAACGAAGCCGCGATCGCCGATTTTCTGCTGTTCGGCCAGAACTACGACGTCGCATCCACGACCTTTCTAGAGGTTCGCCGGCTGCCGGCCGCTCACTTTCTGAGTGTTTCGGCGGAGGGCCTGCGGATCGCGCGCTACTGGTCGGCGCCGACCGGCGGGCACATCCGCTACCGCCATTCCGATGAGTACGTCGAGCACTTGCAGATCGTTCTCCAAGCCGCCGTTGCGGACCGCCTCCGAACGAACCGTGTCGGGATTCTGCTGAGCGGCGGCCTCGATTCGTCCGCCATCGCCGCAATCGCGCGCGAGCTTTCCGGCGGGCCCGGCGGTGCGACGGATCTCCGCGCGTACACGATCACGTACGAATCACTGATTCCCGACCGCGAGGGAACGTATGCCCGAACGGTTGCGGATTTCCTTCACATCCCCCTGCGCACCCTGGCATTCGACGAACTGCGGCCTTTTGAACGCTGGGACGATCCGCAAGTGAGTTGGCCGGAGCCAGTGGACGATCCATTCTTTGCCGGACTGTTCGACCAGTTCCAGATGATTGCGGAGGACTGCCGTGTGGTGCTGGGCGGCGAAGGCAGCGACAATCTGATGCACTTCGAGATACGGCCCCAGTTGCGCGATCACGTGCGGAAGCATGAATGGGGACTCCTGTGGAGAAATTCGCTGGGCTATCTCTCGTTGAGGTCGTCGCTCTGGCCCGGCATTCGCCGGAGGATCAGACGCGTATTTCGCAACGAGGACGGCAAGCCCGTCTTTCCGCGGTGGATCGCGCCGGATTTTGCGCGACGGGTGAACCTCGAGGCGCGCTGGACGGACGGGAACCGCGTGCTCGCGCCGCAGGGTCATCCGCTGCTTCCCACGGCGCACGCGTCACTCTCGCTGCCTCAATGGGCGCGCTACTACGAGCTCCAGGATCCGGGTGTGACGCGCTGCGCGGTCGAAGTGCGCCACCCGTTCATGGATTTGCGCGTCGTCGAGTATCTTCTGGCGGTTTCTCCATTCCCCTGGGCTTTCGAAAAGACGATCTTGAGAGAGGCAATGGCCGGCCGGATACCCGAGAACATCCGGCGCAGGCCGAAAACGCCGTTGACCGGCGATCCTCTGGCCGCAATGCTGCAACGCCCCGAGACCGACTGGATCGACCAGGCTCGCTGGGATGAAGAGATCAGCCGCTACGTCAATCTTCCCGCTCTTCCGCCGCTGAGTCAGGAAAGAAACGCCGAGCGCGCGGGCTTGTTGATTCGTCCGCATTGTCTTAACTTTTGGTTGCGGTCTTTGCGCAGAGTCCGGTATAACTTGGTTGCGGAGGTCCACAATGGATAAACCCGCAAGTCCAGTGCCTAAGAAACCCTATTCATCGCCCGTGCTCACTGTGCACGGCACAGTACGGGATCTCACCCAGCACAATTCGACCTCCAATAGAATTAAGGATGGCGGAACTTTTCCAAGGAATAATGCATCTGGCGCGTAGTGATGGCTCCGCGGCGAAGCGCTTCAGACGTCTCTGCCAATTGAAGTCGATTTTTGAGTTATGTCAAAAGATCTCGAAGTGACAACTCTCCAGGTCAGGTCTTTTGATCTGCAATTCTCGACTGTCGTGCGTTGATTCGTGTGAACTTCCTCTACTCAGCGTTCGGCCTCATCCTCCACGCCGATCGCCAGATCCCCGGGCTAGCTCCGTTCGACGCGCCGGTGAACTCTGCCGACGTGGAAATCCATTTTGGCGCGTTGCCAGGAATGGGGGATGGACTTCCACACGATCCCGAGAAACTCAAATACGTCAGTTCTTACACCACCGACTCTGGTGATCCAGTTCTGAAAATCTGGACAGTTGCGAATGGAGAGCTTCTCCGCTGGGATTATTTCGATGGGGCGCAATTCTGGCTAGACCCGAGAGGTACAGCCGTGTGGGCGCTGTGGCCCGGCGAGTTGTCGCTCGAGGACGTCGCAGCCTACCTACTCGGCCCGGTCTTGGGGCTCGTGCTGCGGCTTCGAGGCATTACTTGTCTGCACGCGAGCGCTGTGGCCTTCGGCAACTGTGCGGTGGCCTTTGCAGGCTCGGAAAGAGCGGGCAAATCCACCACGGCTGCGGCACTCGCACGCCGAGGTCACGCGGTGCTTTCAGACGACATCGTGACGCTGCGCGAAAGCAACGGCGAATTCTCTGTTTTGCCAGCGTATCCTTATCTCTGCTTGTGGCAGCAGTCGGTGGAGATGCTCTACGGCCCGCAGAAGACGCTGCCCAGTTTTTCGCCTAATTGGGACAAACGCCAACTTCGGCTCGCAGAGAACCACTTGCGATTCGAGGAGCTGCCCTTGCCGCTCGGCGCAATCTTTATTCTGGGCGAAAGAAGCACTGACGCGGCGGTGCCCCTGGTTGAGACGCTGACACCGCGCGAAGGCCTTCTCTCCCTGATTGCAAATTCTTATGCAACCAACTTATTGGACCAGGGCATGCGAGCGCGCGAGTTTGAGGTTCTGGGCCGCGTTCTCGCGGCGGTTCCCGTGTGGCGGCTGCGACCGCATGAAGACGGTTCGCGAATCGACCAACTCTGTGATGTGATCGAGAGACGGTGCCACGACTTGCGGGCGTCACACTCACCCGTTTCGCCGCCAAGGTAGACCTGACCAGACGGGATTCCGGAGTTGGTCCCGTCCCTCTGTTCCAGCCTGAAACACTGGACATTCTGCTGATGTCCGCACCGTGCCCATTTCGGCACAGGAAGACGGTTTTTGGTTCTATACGTTCTAATACTCATGCCAAAATGGGGCTGAAGACGCCAGCCCGGCTAGCCCGGGTCCACATCGGGGGAGCGGTGGAGTCCGATTGGGCGCAGACCTTCTGAGGAGGATGTTGCACATGAAGAGGATATTGGGATTGCTCGCACTACTCGCACTTAGCACCTTGCCGGCCGTAGCCCAAGTCAACGCTCCGAAGGTTGAAGTCGGCGGGGGCTACACGTTTCGGTCACTGGATGGACTCGGCGGGCCGCGAATCAACATGAATGGCTGGAACGCCACCGCAGCCTTCGACTTCGCAGACTGGCTGGGGCTCGCCTTGGATGTCGACGGCGCCTACGCAACTTCGCAGGGGGTCAAGCTCCGCCAGTACACTTTCATGGCTGGACCGCGAGTGTATCCGCTGGGCCACCGGACTATTGCTCCTTTCGTTCACGCTCTCGCCGGGATTTCACGCTTTACTGTCGACGATCCGACGGCTCCCCCGCCGTTTACGGACAATGTGTTCGCGTTTGCCTTCGGTGGCGGTGTCGACGCAAAGGTGACATCGCACGTCGCGATTCGTGTAGGCGAGTTTGATTTCGAGGACACCCACAATTTCCACAACCCTGCTCAAAAAAACTTCAAGTTCAAAGCCGGCGTGATCTTTCGTTTCTAGGCGACAAGTAACTCCTTCCCCATAGGAAAGGGCCGGGCGCCCGGAAGCCTCGGGATGCCCGGCCTTTTTTCTTTCTTCGGAGCCTCGGTTCTGCGATATTCCCATGCGCGGGATTCGGGTTTTTTCCCCTCTTGAATTTGAGCTGACATGCGTGGGGGCAGGCCAACCCGAGAGGCGTCGGATGCCTTCCAAGCAGAGGCGCTTCGTGCGCATTCCCCAGGAGGATTCTGTTGATGAAGAAGCTGGCGGGGCTTTTCGGTCTGCTTGTGCTGTTCGTCGTGCCGGCGATGGCGCAGGACACCACGCCCCCGCAAAGCGCGCCGGCTCCGGCCCCGGAAGAGCCCGTGAAGGCGAAGCGCACCTACGTCACTCCGAAGTACGAGCTATCCGGCGGATACACCTTTCGCCAGTACTACGTCGCGACCAACACCAACATCGGGATGAACGGCTGGTACGCCTCTGGGGATTACAACTGGAAGCGCTGGCTCGGTTTTGAGGGCGAAGTTGTCGGCGTGTCCAAGAATCAGGGGCTCGTCAACGGAACTACGTCCATCTACACGTTCATGGGCGGCGTGCGGCTCAATCCCCTCGGCCATCGGAAGGTGACCCCATACGGTCACGTTCTGTATGGGGAGGGCTACTACCGGGACGTGGTTCCACCATGCTGCGGTCATGGCGGCGCGACGCCCACCGACCTCGCATCAACGTGGGAGGTCGGCGGCGGCCTCGACTACAACCTGGGGCGCCACTTGGGAATTCGTTTGGTCGAGGCGGACTTCGGCGGAACCAAGTTCTCGAACAACGGCTACTCGAGTCAGAGCAGCCGCCGAGTTTCTTTCGGAATCGTATTCCGCTTCGGCGAAAAGTAACAACCCGGCAGGGGTCGTCATCGTGCCCGCCCTAAGCTCGCCGCTCGCTCGCCAGACACCAGTCTCAAGCACGTCCCCATGGACTCGTCGGTTCATCACATCAGAATCCTTGGGCTCGTTCCACAGTGCTCGCTATAAACAATTCAAGATGTCCTCCTCGCCTGGTTCCCGTGGGGTAGCGTCCTGCGATTTGGTCCCAAAATCTGACGTGGGCACGAGACGGTTGTTCGGTTCTTGAGGGGCCGCAGGACCCGCTGCTCGCTCGATAATTTCCGCAAGCGGCTGCGTCTGGCCCGCTTGCTCGTGGACCGTGTCGTCATTCCCCCCGCCTGAGCTAGAGCTTGGTGGGTTCGTTTTGCAATTCTCTGTTGTTTGCGGACCGCTGTTTGAGATTTCCGCACCTCCGCAGGATACCTCACCGGGTGCGGGAGCGAGTGGCTGTGCAGCAATTGCTTCGCCCGCCAACTCTACGGGTTCACGGCGGGCGCCTGGCCCATTTCCGGACGCAGCTGAAGTGAGATGGTCTTCGTCGCCCGGGACAAGTCCCTCTGGCACATCACAAGGTTCGCCGGCCACACCATCGAGTTCCGGGCCGTAGGAGGGCTCCGATTCGCCGGATGCGGCCTTTCGCTCTGCTTGCAGGTCTTTCAGCTGCTCGATTGCCTTCGTCAGCTGGCGGTTGATGGCCGTTTGGCCACGGAGCAGTTTGTCTGACGTCTGTCCCCAGAGGGCGTCCTTCCGACTGAATTCCTGGTGTTCAAGCCAGAGGAGGCGGGCAAAACGGACCGATTCGGTGACAACCTTATCGACGAGGAGTTCTTCCATTACGTTCTGCGGACGGTAATGGTCGTAGATGCGTGCAACCGTGTCTTTGTATCCCTCCCACTCCTTCAGGCCTTCCTCCGTCCGCCGGAAGATTTGTCGGGCAAAAATCCCAAGCTTATAGCTGTTTCGACTGCTGTTTTCTTTTCCCTGGGGAGTTTTCGGTCCAGTTGACCGCTTGGCATTACGACGGTTGGCCGCAAGTTTCCGAGCCGAAATCGGCGGTCTCCGTTCCTGCTCCGTAAGTGGTCCCGGGGCCTGACCGGGAGCAGCGATTGGGCTTGCCTCCGGCCGGGAAGAGCCTTTTCCGTCAGCCGGGCCGGAATCTGTTTTGGAGCATTCGGCCGAGTCCCGGCCGGCGTTGGTGAGTGGGGTCCCTTTGCCCGAGGCAACAGTCCCCTTCTGTATCGAATCATGATTGTGCATTTGAAATTCTCCTAGTTTTAGAGGCGTCTCCCGCCTGGGCGGTTTGGTTGGCCGCAGTGGGATTGGCGCCTTGAGTTTGTGAGGCCGCATGCCGGGCAGCTTGCCTACCCGTATGTCAGGAGCCTGATTCGGTCTCGCATGGCGGTTTCACTATAGGGATCCATAGTCGGAAACTTTGTCCATTGAGGCTGTGGGGAGGGCAGAATCAGGGCCGACGATGGGCCCAGCCCGTTTCTTCCGTCTGGCGATCGCTTACTACCTATTACGGCCGCGCGCGGCCTTAGAAGCGGACTTATATTAGGACATGTAATCAATTGAAACCAATACATGTCTATGATATATAGTGTGTTGCTAGATTTAAGGAAGCGGACATGAAAGCGGACACAAAGGCGGCGGAAGATGGGGGTGAGCTGATTTCGCTGATGGAGCCTTTGCTGATTGGCGAAGGCTCCCGTCATCGCGGCGAACTGACAGACCTTGCGCTGGAACTCGCGCAAAAGTCTGCGGGTTTTCGTCGGAGCCTGCCCGAGAGCCTGTTGGTTTCTCTTGCCGATATGGTCCGGGCGATGAACTGCTATTACAGTAACCTGATCGAAGGGCACGATACGCACCCGGTTGATATCGAGCGCGCCCTGAAGAACGACTATAGCAAAGATGCCCGCAAGCGCGATCTGCAGCTCGAAGCGCGAGCGCATATCACCGTTCAGAAGTGGATCGACGGCGGCGGCCTGAGGGGGCGTGCGGTCACGAGCGACGGCATTTGCGAAGTCCATCGTCGATTCTGCGAGGAACTGCCCAAGGACCTGCTGTGGGTGGAGGACCCGACGACGAAGGAGCGCGTACGGGTCGTCCCTGGTCAGCTGCGGAGGAGAGACGTCAAGGTTGGTGCTCACATCGCCGTCAGCCCTGGTGCGGTGCCACGTTTTCTGAGGCGTTTCGAGGAGGTTTATGGGGGCGTCAAAAAGACAGAGTCAATCCTGGGCGCGGCGGCGGCGCATCACCGCCTGGTCTGGATTCACCCGTTTGTCGATGGTAATGGCCGAGTCGCGAGGCTGATGTCACATGCGATGCTGCTGGAGACGCTTGATACGGGCGCCATTTGGTCGGTGGCCCGCGGTCTGGCGCGCAGCGTCGATGCATACAAGGGGCATCTTGCTGCGTGTGACAGCACTCGTCGTAACGATCTCGATGGCCGCGGGACCTTGAGCGAGGAAGCGCTCGCGGAATTCACCGACTTCTTTCTGAGAACTTGCATCGATCAGGTCACATTTATGGAAGGTCTAATGCAGCCGGATCGCCTGCGCGCGCGCATCCTTCTGTGGGTGGAAGAAGAAATAAGGCTCAACACATTGCCGCCCAAGTCAGGCAACATCCTCGAAGCAGTGCTCTACCGGGGAGAACTGCCTCGCGCCGATGCCGCCGGCGTGGTGGGCGCAGGCGAGCGCCATGCGCGCCGGATTGTTTCGGCCCTGATTGAGCGCGGTGTGTTGACCGCCGACAGGGCGCGCGCGCCGGTGCGCCTCGTGTTTCCGGCGGCGCTCGCGTCACGCTGGATGCCGGGACTATTTTCTGAGACGGCGGGTATGCGGGAGGAAGGGGAAGCGAGTCGTACGGCATTGAGGTAACGAAAGCCGGAGGGAAGTGTTCAGGTGGTGAGAGCGATCAAATTTGTCTGGTGCGCGGAAGACGGCCTGAGCCCGTACGGCGCGCGCTAAATGAGCTTTGGCCGTCGTCTGCGATCAGAACAGAGCCGTCGGCAGCGACGGCAACGCCTATTCTCTCTTTTCCGGCAGCTTACCTCCGTTTCGGCTTCACGTCGAACGCCGCGGTCTTCCTTCGAGCAAACGCAATTCCCAGCCGGTTCTCGAGTCAACGAGGACGTATTTCGATTCCAGGCCCTCGAGAAAACCGGCTCGTCGCAGGCATCCGACTGCTGGCTTGACCCGTCATGCCGCCATTCGGTCCGAAGAACTCGACCGGCCGGTCGAGCAAACGGATCCTCGCCTCCAAGGCCGAATTCTCTCTGACATACTCCTCGGACCTGCCCTTGGTGCTTTCGGGCTGCAGTGCCTTCTCCAGCACTCGTTTTAGCTACTTCGAATCGTGTTGACTTGCCACTGAAACGGTCGAAATTCGGCGAGTCGCGCAAAATCCCTCGCATTGGTGGTTATGACTGTTATTCCTGAACGGCCGGCACTTATCGCAACTAGGGCATCATTAGTCAGCCGGCCCCGTCCAATTTGTTCGTAATCATACTTGGCTGCCAAGAGAGCCAGTACTTTGCCGGTCTGAGTCCAGTCGCTCAGATTCGGCACCAAGATCCGTCGCGCCCTCTCAAAATCCCGCTCCAGTCGCTCCAGCACATGGCGATTGCGTAGGTTCATCCCAGCATATAATTCTTCGAGCACGACGGAACTCAGCCAAACCGGCGCGTCGGCGCCCAATCGTCTCAGCGTCAGGGCTGCTTCGTCCCCGGTTCGAAGTGCCGTGATGTAGATCGATGAGTCAAAGAGAACCGGTTGCATCTATTTCTCCAACGTGCCGTACACATCTTTGATATCGATGCCACTTTTGACGAAGCGGTCATTGGCTTCGATCGTTAATCGGTTTCTTTCGTGTTCAGCAATGACCATGTCAAGTGCACGCTCGATGGCCTCTGTTTCCGTATCAGCGCTCAGCACTCGCTGGGCGCGCTTGATCTTGACGGGGTCCAATTGGAAATGTTTGTGCGATCTCATCCTGGCGGTAGCCATAAAACTTTCCTCCTGCCCAAGTATAGCATCTATGTACACACACTGGCATCCTATGAACATAGATATCCGCGCAGATTCCAGATTGCTGGCGCGCAGCCGGAGTTATCGTTGCCCTAACCCGCTGCCATCTTCTTCGTGTCGAGGCAGTCCTCCTTGACCCTCGCATCATGACAATGGTCAAGGAGGAGAATGGCCCCGCTTAGCTTTCTGGAATTGTCCGTCTTGAAAGGCCGCTAGTTCTTGAGGTGCTTGGCTATGTAGCGGCCAATCTCGAACGGAGGCGTACGCTCCTCTTCCAACTCGTAGTAGAACAGGTCTATTTTCTCGATGAAGCGTTTGCGGTTGGGGTCGAGTAACCACAAATCACACGCTGCGTCGAAAAAGGAGCGAGCCTCCGCTGGCGAATAGCCGCTGAGGTCGGTGAAGTATTCCAACAAGGAATACCCAAAGCCGATTATCAACTTCTTAACTTCTTTGCTTTGCTGCTTAGACTCCATCTTGAGTGCCATAAGGCACCTCCCCAAATGTAAGATTGGGACCGAGAGCGGGCGGCACCGCCATCCGTGTTTCGAGTCCCTAGATATGCGTGTCGTAGCAGCAAAACGTTGGATAGCTGAGGAGCTCCACCGTGACAGAAGCCATGAGGCTTTTAAGTCCGAGGAAGGCTTGTATGTTCAATGCCTTACAATGGTATTCTCAACAAATTCAATCTCTGCTGTGAAACAACTGCATTCCCTCCATAATACTGCGCCTGGGCGCCAAAAAAGCCATTCAAATGAAGATTCTTGGGGTGGCATCCGTCCGGAATGGAAGGTCAATTCTTCATTGCTGGCGCGCCACTCGTTGCACCGTCATCTCGAACGCCCGGGCCTTCCCTCGAGCAAGCGCAGTTTCCAACCAGTTCTCGAGTCTACGACGACGTACTTAGATTCCTGGCTCTCAAGGAAACCGGCTCGCCGCAGGCACATCCCGGCTCCAAGCAACGAGCACACCACGAGAGTCAGGTGTCCCCAGCTTCGTCCCCGACTATCGAGCCCACCGACAATTTGATATCGAATCTGTGCCTGCATGAGCGCCGCATGGAGACGGTCGATGTGACTGGCATCCCCTTCGACGGGGATCCGCTCGATCCTTCTGCGAGACTGTCCCTGCGGGTCATCGGAGGGACTCGAGCCTGGGCCTGTGCGCCAATCGAGCTCCGAATCCGTCATCCGCGCTTCTCTCCAGATGACATCCTTCAATTCTGTGAGCGAGACGCGACGCCAGCGGGCCTTGTCCTCTTGGGCTTCCATCACTTCGAGCAGGAATTCCTCATGAAGTGGGAAGCCACCGAGCTGGCGATCGCGGATCACAATCTCGAAATTTGTGGGATGCTCATCAGACGCGCGTAAGGAGGCCTCGTGGAATTCGAGGCCATTCACGCGCAGGCCAAAGCGCAGCCACCCGGACGTGGATTGTGTTTTCACCGTTCCCCTCCGTGCTCGGTGCGATTCAGAAAGGCCGACACCGAGCCGGTTTCCGAAGAAGCCGAAAATCCAACCGCGGGCTCTTGTTTGGCCACGGCAGCCATCCCATGGCGAAGAGAGCAGATTGCATCGTTGAGCTCCGGGCCGGACACTTCCCCACCCCTGTCATAGGCGCGCTGGCCGGCGAGAATGTACACCTCCCGCAGCTGAGCGAAGGAAAACCCTTCGCACTGGCCGACACAGTTCTGGACCTCTGCCTCCGTCAGATGCGGGATGAATTTACGGAAGTATGTGGCGCGAAGTCCGCAATCCGGCACAGGGAATTCCACGACCCGGTCGAACCGCCCCGGGCGGCGTAGGATGGCCGAGTCAAGCGTGGTTGGGTCGTTGGCGGTGGCGACAACAACGACTCCCTCCTGTGTTCCGAGACCGTCCAGGCAGTTCAGAAGATGGGGCAGGCTCACCTTGGTTGCCGCGAGCTGGGATGGCGTCTGCGGAAAGGCGCGGTCGATATCCTCAAGCACAATCAAGGAAGGAGCGTTGCCAGCAGCGATTTGGAACATTCGTTCGAGATAGTGGTCATCCGTCTTCTCGCAAAACAGGGCAATCGAGTGGCCGTCCAATTTGCCGCCATTGAGCATGGCCCGGATGACGCTGGTTTTCCCGTTGCCCGGCGGCCCATGAAACAAGTAGCCACGGCGAAAAGGCAGGCGGTGGGTGCGAAACCAGCGCTCGCGCTTAAGGAAGGTTTCAAAATCTTGTCGAATGAGTTGCACGACGGAATCGCTCAGCACCAAGTCATCCCAAGTAAACCGACCGACGCGCCGGTGGCCGCTGCCAAATACATGCAGATAGGAAGCATCGCGTTGCGTGCGGATTCTCTTGATGAGCTCGAGGAAAAGTGGCGCGCACCTTCTCCGGACGATCACGCAGTCGCATGTTTCTTCGACACCTCTGCCGGCCTGTAGAATTGGAATGCTGGCGGCTACTACAGGCTCGCGAAAACCCCGCAACCGCAGAACCACGGGACCATCCTGCCACTCTGCCTCGAGCACCATTCTCCGGCTTGCCAACCGGCCGCGCACCTCGCGAGCCAGGTGCACTTCGAACGCAGGGTAGCTACCCCGCGGAACGTCAACGGACTCGACCAGTTTCCGCAACTCGCGGATTGACCTTGAATCGTCGCTGCGCAGGCGAACTCCGGAAAGCAGGTGACTTGTGGCGGCCTGCACAATCGGGAAATCGAGCTCCAGCAGGGCGGTATCTTCTATAGGGCATCCGAGCGTCGAGCATATCCATGAGCGATACTCGTCGAGGAACTGGCGGACCGTCACCTGGCGCGTCGCAAACTCTGTGAGCATCGTTTCTCTCATTGGGTGTCTCGCTCGAACCGCGCAAGAGTCCCGGCATGGAGATGGATTTGCCGATGACACGTGCTGCAAAGAGTGATGAGATCTTCTTCCACATCGCCTCCCAGAAGGCTTCGCGGCCGCCTATGATGGACCTGGAGATCTTTGGAACTTCCGCATCGTTGGCATCGCCAGCCGTCGCGTTCGAGCACCTGCTGGCAGAGCCTCTGGTAAGAATCCGAGTCCAATCGAACCCTCGGCCGTCTCGAGATGGGTGAATTCACGATGCCTTCGGGATCCGCAGCAAGAACTCCCGCCTCTGTGAGTTCGGGAGCAACGCGTATCAGGTCACGAGTACTCGACAGCCAGAAGTTCACTTCGTCGAACCGGATGAAGCAACTCAGCTTGCTCAGTCCTCCGTCCTGTCTTGAAGGCGCTGCCACTGTGTGCTCCGTTGGGAAAGGAGCCTATTACCCCAAGTTACCTATACCACCCGAAACTCGTCAATAACCAGACTTCGGGCCTCAAATGGAGAGAAATTCGAAAAATATAGCCAACGTACTAGAACTTTTCAGCGTTTCTCTGTTCAAGAGGGGGTGAATCATCGTTGCTGTAGCATGGATTCGGTTCAGCGGTGTCAAAGGATGAGCAAGCTCTTGCATCCGGACAGGGACAAGGCGAAAAGCAAATCCGTGACCTCAAAGATGGCCGGAACCTGGCGGGATAGTTCGGCGGCGTGGCTAGGCGCGGGCCATCGCCCATTCTCGCCTCGGTGTCTTCTGCCGCTATCGCAGCTTCGCGTATTCGGCTTTGGCTTGCTTGAGGATAGGGATGTCCGGGTCGGCGTCCTTCCACAGCGCGAGGAAATCCTGATAAGCCGTGCGGGCCTTGGCCGTGTCGCCCGCGAGCGCGTAACGTTCGGAAGGGAAGCCAGGTATCGGTGGAATTTGAGAATGCGCGCGCCACGCCGGTAATCCGTCCCGTGCATTGAAATAGGAGCTCGCCGTCTAAGTGAGTAGTTCAAATCTCCTGGCAAACTCTCGCAGCTCCATGTCCCGCTCTTCGATGGAAATTCATTCCCCAAGTGTTCGGCCGCATTTCGGACAAACCAACATGTACGGCAGTTGGTCCTTGTTCGGCGCTCCGTAAGCGTGACTGAGGTACCGCGGCGCGCTGTTCCACCGGAAGGTTTCTGGCAGTCGCCGAGCCGACCGGGCACTGCTTCGCAACGGAAGCAAGAGCGTTTGGACTCGGCTAAGGGCGAATCCCAGATTACGCTTGCAGAACGGCCAACGCTCATAGCAGATTACGGCTGGATGGAAATCTCTCTCGAAAGCGGGCACCGGAGAATCTTGCTGATTGCGTCGCTCGCCATTGCTGCCATCCTTATATTTCAAGCGGGCGAGTTGTGGCTTGCGAGCCATCGCCTTGATTCCGGAAAACTCGAGGAGATGGAGCGCGGCGCGGCTCTCGTGCCCGGGGACGGCTCTGCCTGGGATCGTCTGGGGCGCTTGCGGCAGTGGGACTTCATCAATCCCGATCTGGCCGGAGCGATCGCGGACTATGAGAAGGCAGTCCGGTACGATCCGCGTTCCGCGCACTACTGGATAGACCTTGCGAGCGCGTACGAAGCAGCCGGAGACGGCGCTCGCGCGCGGGACGCATTCCTGCAAGCGAAAGCCGTGTATCCGGTTTCCGCAGAGGTGGCGTTTTACTACGGCAATTTTCTTCTGCGCGATCAGAAATATTCCGAAGCGTACAGCGAACTTCAGCAAGCCGTTCGCACCGATCCGACGCTTCTGCCGCTCGCCATTTCGCGGACGTGGCGCTCGAGCGAGGATGTCGATCAGCTTCTCAACGGTGCGCTTCCTGCGAACGCGGAAGCGTATTTGCAGGCGCTCGATTTTTTTGCGTCGATCCACAAGGCGCAACCGGGACTGGCGGTCTGGCAGCGGCTGCTGGGCCTGGGAACGGCGTTTCCGTTGCAGCGCACATTTCCATTTTTCGAGGAGCTGATCCGCGAAGATCGCGCGGATGACGCGCGCTTGGCATGGCGCGAGGCGCTGGCCGCCGCCGGCTTGCCGCACGAAGAGCCTGCCGGTCATTCATTGATTTGGAACGGCAATTTTGCCAGGGATTTTGCGAACGGCGGTTTCGACTGGCGCTGGACGGAGCTGGCCGGCGTAGCCCTCGAGTACGATTCGCAACCCGCGCCGAGCGGATCGCGCGCACTCCGCGTGGGCTTCATCGGGGGAAGCAACATCGCCCTAGGCGGACCTTCGCAATTCGTCCCCGTGGAGCCGAATCGCAGCTACCATTTCCACGCGTCGATGCGCACTGAGGACATCACCACGGAAAGCGGGATGCGATTCTCAATCACGGACCCGAACCACACCAGCGCGCTAAACGTGCTCACCGATAATTTTACGGGCTCGCACCCGTGGTCGCCCGTCGATGCCGATGTGGCGACGGGTCCTGACACGCATTTTCTGTTCGTCCGGCTGTTTCGCGAACCGAGCCGGCTCTTTGAGAACAAGCTCGCGGGGACGGTGTGGATTGCCGACGCTTCGCTCGTTCCGTCAAGCGCGCAAGCGGGGCAGCCATCGCAATGAGCGTGCTCCGCGCCGGATTGTGCCTCTTGATCGCTTTCAGCGTGCTGGCATTTGGCGCGGTAGAGGTGTGGTCCGGATCGGTGGTTGAGATCGGTGCGGCGGCGCTCTTCGTTTTTTGGGCGCTGCTCACCTATCGAGATCCCGGCGCGAAGATTCGGTGGAAACCGCTCAATTGGCCGCTGCTGGGTCTCATCGGAATCGGGCTTTTCCAATTCTTGTTTCGCGGGACCGCGTACGCTTTTCTCACGCGCATGGAGCTGCTGAAGCTGGCGAGCTACTTCCTCATCTTTTTTCTGACGGCGCAGGCGTTCCGGACCCGCCGGGATCTATCGAGACTAGCGTGGTTCGTGATTGCGTTTTGCTTCCTGGTTTCCTTGCTCGCAATCATTCAGCACTTCACGTCCGGCGGCGAAATCTACTGGCTGAGTGAATACAAGATGCAAGGCGAGCCGTTCGGCCCCTACGTAAACCGAAATCATTTCGCCGGATTCGTGGAACTCACACTGCCGATCGGTCTGGCGCTGATGACCTTCCGCGGCGTGAGGAGAGAACTCGTTCCCCTTACGACTCTGCTGACGATTGTTCCCATCAGCGCCATCGTCCTATCAGGTTCTCGAGGCGGAATCATCAGTTTTGTTTTCGAGGTGGGGATTCTCGTTCTGCTGGCCCGAAGCCGGCGAGCGCTGCATGCCGGGCGCTTGGCAGCCGTCGCGATTGTGGCGGCCGCGGCCCTGGCGCTTGTCATCTGGGTGGGAGCCGGAACAGCAATCGAGAGGCTTTCAGCTTCGAAACCCCATGACGTTTCGCGCGACCGTCGCGTCTCCATGTTTCTCGGGGCAGCGCATATCTTCCTCGACCATCCGATCAAAGGCTCTGGCCTGGGAACGCTGGTGGACGTCTATCCGCGCTATGAGACGGCATACGACGGCAAAGTCGTGGACCACGTTCACAACGACTACATTGAATTGCTGGCGGAAACAGGGCTCCTCGGGGGTGCGTGCGCTTTTGGTTTTTTGTGGCTGCTATATCGCGAGGCGCGAAAAAACTTCGCGGCCGAGCAAGGCCGATTCTCGTGCGGGCTCCACGCAGGGGCGATTGTGGCAGTCAGCGGGCTTCTGCTGCACAGCTTCGTGGACTTCAATCTGCACATCCCCGCCAATGCCCTGCTCTTTTTGCTGCAAGCGTGTATCGCCACGTCGCCGCCGTTGCCATCCGAGGGATCGCCTTCGCACAGCCGGCGTGCCGCGATGAACTCGGCGGCGAATCCTGAAGTGGCGGACGCGAAATAGGATTTCCGCGCCCGATTGCCGCTGAGATCTGGCCCCACGCCGGGAAATGTAAGGCGAAAACGAAAAAAACACCGTGACCGACCTCGCGGTTGACATGACGAATCCCCTAGGCCATAGTGTTGGCGGGGTCATCTCTAACGATGCATGTAACAGTCCGCGGGGTCTCGGACTGGCTTTGGGCGAAGCCTTTCTGGCTCGTGGCCGTTCTGGTACTTGGGAATTGGCAGGCGGCGTACGGCCAGGGAAAATACGAAACCCCGCAGCAGACAAACGAAAAAATTCAGCAGCTCGCTACCCTAGCGCGCGCTCATCCGGTGGACACTCCCATCGGCAGCGGCGACCTTCTCCATATTGACGTCTTCGACGTGCCTGAACTCTCCCGTGACGTTCGGGTAAGTGACGCGGGCGACATCAGCTACCCCCTCATACCCGTAAAAATTCAAGCGTCGGGACAGACCCCATTCCAACTGGAAGAGAAGCTCGAGCAACTGCTGATCTCTAATGGCCTGGTGTCGCATCCGCAGGTGTCCGTCTTCGTCAAGGAACAGAACAGCCAGCCTATTTCGATCGTCGGGGCCGTACAGCACACGATGGTTTACCAGGTAATGCGCCCGACGACGTTGCTCGAGGTGTTGTCGGCGGCCGGGGGAATCACCGATGACGCGGGAAGCGTGATTTTGATCACGCGCACCGCTCCCCGGGAAGCTGCGAAGATGGAGCCGACAAGCGCCACCGCCGATTCTCGCGAGGACCAGCAAACAATAACGATTCGGCTGCAGGACCTGCTCGAGTCCGGGAATTCCGTTTATAACATTCCAATGTACGGCGGCGACGTGGTGAGCGTTCCGCGGGCCGGCATGGTGTACGTGCTGGGCTTCGGGGTGGCGCAACCCGGAGGGTATGTCTTGCAGAGCCGGGGGGAACAGGTCACCGTGCTTAAGGCGCTCGCGCTGGCTCATGGTCTGACTACTTTTGCAAAGGCCGACGATGCTGTGATCATGCGCACAAATCCGGCCACCGGCAACCGGGATCAGATTTCAGTTCATTTGAAGGAAATTGAGAATCGTAAGGCCGACGACGTGCCAATGAAATCGAACGACATCCTTTACGTTCCCGACAGCAGGGGAAAGAAGATGTTGGCAAGAGGCACGGAGGCAATGCTGGGCATCGGGACACAGGTTACCGTTTATCGTGTGCAGTAGTCGTCCGCGGAACCTGCGAAGAGTTTTTTTGAATTGCCGGTGAGGATCATGAGTCACCTGGAAGACGCATCGAGATTCGCCATGCGCGACCGCAAGCCGGGAGAGTCGCTTGCTGTCATTCCGCCTCCGACCTTTCTTCCTTGGGAGCATCTTCCCCGGGAACCGCACCTGCTCGACTACTTCATCGTTCTGCGGAAGCATCAATGGCTGATCGCCACGTTTCTCCTCACCGTGGTGACCGTGGTGACGATTGCTTCGTTCAAGATGAAGCCGGTCTATCAAGCGGCCGCCCGCGTCGAAGTCGATAAGGAATCCCAGAACACGCTTCAGTTCTCCGATTCAAATCCCTACGACGAATACGTCGACATGGACACTTACCTCGAGACGCAGACGAAGATCCTGCAAAGCGAGACGCTCGGTTTGCAGACGATCAAGTCGCTCGATCTCGGGAGATATCCCGAATACGGCGGGACTCCGGGTGCGCTGGCTTTCGGGCAAGGCGGGGCGGGCTCGAAACGGCCCGCGATCCTGGGGGCTTTCCTGGGAAGCCTCAGCGTCAAGCGCGTGCCCAACAGCCGGTTGATCGAAGTGCAATTCGAAGCCCAGGATCCCCAGCTTGCCGCGCTGGTGGTCAATTCGCATCTTCAGAATTACATCGAGCAGAATTTCCGGAGCAAATACGACGCGACGACTCAAGCGTCGAATTGGCTCTCCGCCGAACTCGAAGAACTCCGGATCAAGGTTGAAAAATCCGAAGACGCCCGGCTGGCGTACGAGCGCGAGAACCAGATCTGGCAAATCGACGAAAAGCAGGACATCACGACCCAGAAGCTCGCGGACCTGAGCAAGGCCGTCACTGAGGCTCAGACCGGGCTCGCGGAAAAGGAAGCCCTGTACCGCATGGCCCAGTCGGGAAACGTGGATGCTTTGCCGGCGGCACGCGACAATGCCGTGATCCAGGATCTGCTGAAGCGGAAGTCGGAGCTCGACGGGGAATATGCCCAGGCATTGAATCAGTACGGCCCGAATTTTCCGAAGGTTCAGCGCCTGGCGGCGGAGCAGACCGAAGTAAACGACGACCTGGGGAACGCGCGCAAGACGATGGTTGAGAGCATCCAGGAGGAATACAACACCTCGCGCAGCCGCGTGGAAATCCTGCAATCATCCCTCGATAAGCAGAAGGCCGAAGCAAACGACCTCTCGGAAAAGCTGGTGCAATACCACATCCTCCAGCACGATGCCGAAGCCAATAAGCAGCTCTACGATGGCCTGCTGCAGAAACTGAAGGAAGCGGGCATCACCGCGGGACTCCGCTCGAGCAATATCCGTGTCGTCGATCCGGCACTGGTGCCGACAAGCGCATCAAGGCCGCAGAAGGCGCGGAACATCCTGCTCGCGTTCCTGGTTGGACTGGTGGGAGGAATCGGCCTGGCGATCTTCCGCGAGTACCTCGACAACACGGTGAAATCGCCGGACGACATCGAGTCGCTGACCGGCCTTCCGTCCCTGGCCGTGGTTCCCTCGATGCCGGGCTTGAACGGGCATCACAAACGGTTTTCGTGGCCGTCTCGAGGAGCGATCCCGCAAGCTGCGGCCGCAGGGCCCCGCGTGGAATTGCTCTCTTTCCTCCAGCCGAAATCGCAAATTTCAGAGGCGTTTCGCGCGCTGCGGACCTCGCTGCTGCTTTCGCAGGCGGAGCATCCGCCACAGGTGATTCTCGTAACCAGTGCTTTGCCGCGCGAAGGGAAGACCACGGCGGCGGTCAACCTGGCCGTGACGCTCGCGCAACTCGGCGATCGCACGCTGCTGATGGATTCCGATCTCCGCAAGCCCGGAGTGCGCCGCGCCCTGAATCTCACTGCCGGGCGGGACGTGGGCCTGAGTTCGTATCTGGCGGGCGTTTGCACGCTTGATGAAGTGCTAGTCCCGCATCCCATGATCAGCAACCTGACGGCGCTGACGACCGGCCCGGTGCCGCCGAGCCCGGCGGACTTACTGTCGTCACACCGGATGCGCGACGTGATAGAGGAATTGCGGCGGCGGTTCAAGTTCATCGTGATCGACTCGCCGCCGATCATGGCGGCGACGGACGCGGTGATTCTCTCCGCTCTGACGGATGGAGTGCTGCTGGTGGTGCGCAGCGGCGAGACACCGAAGGAGGCGTTCACGCGCAGCCGGGATCTGCTGGCCGCGGTGAAATGCCGCCTGCTCGGAGTGGTGCTGAACGCGGTCGATTCGAGAGCCCCGGATTATTACTACTCGTATCGCTACTACCCATACGCGTATGGGTACGGTTATGGGGAAGACGTCGCCAAGACCCAGCAATTTCCCGCAGGAACCGATGAATCGAAGGATTCAGCGGACTAGGAGGAAATTTTGCGTCACCTGATAACCGGCGGAGCGGGCTTTATCGGATCGCACTTGGCGGAAGCGCTGCTGAAGCGGGGCGACGAGGTGTTCATCCTCGACGATCTTTCCACAGGCAGCGTTGAAAACATCCGGCATCTGAAGACGCACGAGCGGTTCCACTACTTTTTCGATTCCATCACGAACAAACAGCTGCTGGCTGAACTGGTGGATGAATCGGACGTCGTGTTCCACCTCGCAGCCGCCGTCGGCGTGCGCCTGATCGTCGAAAGTCCCGTGCGGACGCTCGAAACGAACGTGTATGGGACGCAGCTCGTGCTTGATGCGGCGTCGAAGAAGAAGAAGCTCGTGGTCACGGTTTCGACCTCGGAAGTGTACGGCAAGAGCGACAAGGTGCCGTTCCGCGAGGACGCCGATCTGGTCCTTGGTGCGACGACGATGGGCCGCTGGAGTTACGCGGCATCGAAAGCACTCGATGAGTTCCTTGCGCTCTCGTACTGGAAGGAAAAAAAGCTGCCGGTGATCGTCGTGCGGCTGTTCAATACGGTCGGGCCGCGGCAAATCGGGCGATACGGCATGGTGCTTCCGAGCTTCGTCCGCCAGGCCCTCGATGGCGCTCCGATCACGATCTTCGGGAGCGGCCAGCAGTCGCGCTGCTTCTGCGACGTTCGCGACACGCTGGAGGCGATTCTGCGGCTGATCGGGACCGGAAAGGCCATCGGCGAGGTGGTCAACATCGGGAGCGATCAGGAGATCTCAATCGAAGGACTCGCGCACGTGGTAAAACAGCGCACGGGGAGCGCGTCGCCGATCACGTACATCCCCTATGACCAGGCCTACGAGCCGGGGTTCGAAGATATGCTGCGGCGCGTGCCCGCGCTCGAGAAGCTGGAGCGATTGACGGGTTTCCGGCCGGCGACACCGCTTTCGGAGATCGTCGATCGCGTCGTGGCCCACTTTCGAAAGAAAACGGACGAGGAGCCCGTGGCAGCCACCGCCCGGATTTCGACAGCGGCCGCAACCGATTGAAAGAGCGACCGGCCGGGCGCTGGCGTTCCAGTGCCCACGGCGACGCGGCGCGAAGAATGCTGCACAGGCCCAACGCGCCGGACTGAATCTCAGACTGACGTTTTGGCACCTTGTGCACGGGTCCGCATATCGCGGCATTTTGTTTCTGATATCTTTGTCGGGACGATGAGCAGCACTTCAGCGACAAGTCGAATGGCGCAGAGCACAGGGGCGCGGCGCGTGGTTGGGGCCTCACCGGGTCCCGGAGAGAGCCTGGAAAAGAAGCGAACGAGCACGAGTCTCTCGGTGCTCGTCCCGGCCTATAACGAGCAGTTTCTGATCGAGGCAAGCCTCGCAAGGCTCGGCGTGCTTGGCGAATCTCCTCTGCTTGATTCGATCAAGGTCATCGTGGTGGACGACGCCTCGTCCGACGGCACGCCGGAGGCGCTCCAGCACTTCCGCGCATCGCTGGAGTCGAGAGGAGACAATCAAAAGTTTTCATGGATCTGGCTGCGCCATGAAAAGAACAGCGGCAAGGGTGCGGCCATTCGTACGGCGCTCGCGCATGTGGATACCGAACTCGTCGTCGTCCACGATGCGGACCTGGAGTATCACCCCGGCGACCTGCTGAAAATGGTGGAAGTGTTTCTTTACGAGGACGCGGACGCGGTCTTCGGCTCGCGCTTCCTGTCTGGCGGATACAAGCGAGCGCTTTTCTTCCGGCACGCGCTGGGAAACAAGCTGCTGACCTTTCTGTGCGATCTCGTTTGCGATCTCAACCTCACCGACATGGAGACCTGCTACAAGATGGTTCGTGCGGACCTGCTCAAGAGCATCCCGCTCGAGAGTTCGACATTCGATGTCGAGCCCGAGCTGGCCATCAAGCTCGCCAAACGGGGCAGCAGGATCTTCGAAGTCCCGATCAGCTATTCTGGCCGGACCTACGGCGAAGGAAAGAAGATCAAGTGGACCGATGGGGTGCGCGCCCTGTGGGCCATTCTTCGCTACGCGGCCTCGGACAAAATCTACACCGAGGATGAGAGCGGGGGCGAGATTCTGGAACGGTTGAACCGGGCCCCGCGATTCACTCGCTGGATGGCCGACGTGATTCTGCCGTACATCGGCAATCGGGTACTCGAAGTAGGAGCGGGAACGGGCAACATGTCGGTTCACTTGATGCCGCGATCGATTTATTGGGCTACGGACGTCAACCCGCACTACCTGGATTATCTCGTCACGCTGCGAGCGACGCGGCCCTACATGCGGGTCGCCTACACCAATGCGGTGGACGGGGAGACGTTTCCGGCCGGGCAGGCTTTCGACACGGTCGTTTGCCTCAATGTGGTGGAGCACATTCCGGACGATGTCGGGGCGCTGCGGAACATTTGGAATGCGCTGGAGGATGGCGGGCGCGCGGTGATTCTCGTGCCCTGCGGGCCGGGACTCTACGGCAGCCTGGACGAAGTGCTGGGGCATTGCCGGAGATACACTCGGGAACAGCTCGTCGGAGTTGCGCAACAGGCGGGATTCCGCGTCGAGCAGGTGTTGAAATTCAACCGCCCGGGCGTGGCGGCCTGGTGGCTGAACGGCCGCATCCTGCGCCGAAGAACATTCGGGCTGGGGCAAATCCGGATGCTGAACCTGCTGACGCCGATATTCCGGCTCGTGGACTCATGGCTTCCGCTGCCGCCGCTTTCCATTATTGCGATCCTGCGGAAGAAAAATGGCCGCGAGGGATTGCCCGCGCAGCCGGACGGAATCGGCCCCGATGCGAACGCGGCATCGTAGCGTGTCCGGCGGCAGCGGCGGAAACGTGCGCGATCCGCACCTATGTGCGCCGGTCGAGGATGCGGAGACAGCTTGCCCAGGTTCACGAAATACGAGCGGCTCCTCTTTCTCCTGTTCATCCTTATCCTGCCGGTCAGCAATCCGTGGGTGCGGGGCGACGGAGTCGGATATTACGCGTTCGCCCGTTCGATGATGATCGAGCATCGGCTGGACTTCACCAAGGATTGGCGGGCGGCCAACACCAGTTTTCGGATGGGCCGCATGGATTTGGAAGGGAAAGGTACCGAGTGAGCAGCATGAGCGCCACCGCCAGAGGGGCCGTGATGGCGAAGCCTCCCGTGCTTCGCATCACGCCGCCGAGCCGTTGGTGGGCGATTCCATTCGGCGAGCTGTGGGCGTACCGCGAGCTGCTCTACTTCTTCGTCTGGCGCGACATCAAGATTCGCTACAAGCAGACGGCGATCGGCGCTGCGTGGGCCGTGCTTCAGCCGTTTCTGACCATGCTCGTCTTCAGTCTTTTCTTCGGCAAGCTGGCGCACATTTCGTCGGGGGGTCTGCCCTACCCGATCTTCTATTACAGCGCCCTGCTGCCCTGGATGTACTTCGCGTCCGCGCTGCAGAATGCGACGAACACGATCGTGGAAAATCAGCGGCTCGTTACGAAAGTCTATTTCCCGCGGCTGGCCCTGCCGCTTTCGTCGGTGCTCTCGGGCCTGGTCGATTTCGGAGTGTCGTTCTTGATGTTCATCGCGATGATGATCTATTACGGAATTCGCCCGTCGGCCGCGGCGCTGTGGCTGCCGGTGTTTCTGCTGATGGCGATCCTGACAGCCTTGGGCGTGGGCCTGTGGCTCGCGGCGCTGAACGCGATCTACCGCGACGTGCGGTACGTCCTGCCATTTCTCGTGCAATTCTGGATGTTCGCTTCGCCCGTGGTGTATTCGAGTTCGCTCGTACCGGCGAAGTGGCGCTGGCTCTATGGCCTGAACCCTATGGCGGGCGTCATCGAGGGATTCCGCTGGTCGCTCACCGGGCACGGCGATCCTCCGGGCCGAATGTTCCTGGCTTCCGCGGGAGTCGTGCTTGCGATTCTTCTGGGCGGGGTCGGGTATTTTCAGAAAATGGAAACGACCGTGGCGGATGTGGTTTGAACGATGAGTGAAGCCGTCATTCACGTGGAGGGGCTGGGCAAGCGTTATCGCGTCGGCGAGCGCGAGCGCTACCTCGCGCTGCGCGATGTGCTGGCGCGAGCCGTGACAGCTCCCTTTCGGCGCAACGGGCAGCGTCGAACGCGCGACTACCTATGGGCGCTGCGCGACGTCTCTTTCGACGTTCGCCAAGGCGAGGTGGTCGGTTTGATCGGGCGAAACGGCGCAGGCAAGACGACGCTCCTGAAGATCCTCTCGCGGATCACGCGCCCGACCGAAGGGTTCGCCGAAATCCATGGCCGCGTGGGGAGCCTTCTCGAAGTTGGCACAGGGTTTCATCCCGAGCTGACCGGGCGCGAAAACGTTTACCTGAGCGGCGCGATCCTGGGAATGAGCAGGCGCGAGATCGGCCAGAAATATGACGCCATCGTTGATTTCGCCGGCGTCGAGCGCTTCATCGACACGCCACTGAAGCATTTCAGCACGGGCATGCAGATGCGGCTAGCCTTTGCAGTCGCGGCACATCTCGAACCTGAAATCCTGCTCGTGGATGAGGTTCTGGCCGTTGGCGACCTGGAATTTCAGAAGAAGTGCCTTGGCAAGATGCAGGAAGTGTCGCAAAGCGGCCGCACGATCGTCTTCGTCAGCCACCAGATGAACCAGATTCGGCGCCTCTGCGAGCGCGTCCTGTGGATCGACGCGGGCCAGATTCGGCAATCCGGGTCCACCGGCGAAGTGATCGCCGCGTACGAGAGCAGCCAGGTTGGGGCCGCGGCAGAAAGCCGTGGGAAGTGCTTCCTTCGGTGGGAAGTTCCGGGTCATGGCAATGTAATCAGGCAGCTCGCCGACGAAGTTGTCTTCCGGCTTGAGCTTCAGTTGACGGAGCCCGTCTCGAAGGGTCATCTCGGCGTCAACATTGTTAACGGGGACTCCGTACTCCTAATTGGGTGGGGTTTCGAGAATGTGGAGATCCCGGCCGGGCGGCAAGAACTGATGGTGCGCGTGCCATTTTTGCCGTTGCGCCCGGGCGCGTACACCCTGCTCTGTACGCTGTTCAACAACGGGAACAACCTCAATGATGGCGAAGCGATCGAGCACTGGATTGCCGTGCCTCCGCTCATCGTGGACACGCGGCCGATGACGCACGCACAAGACCGCTGGGCCGGCCTGCTGAATATTCCGGCTGAGTTGCAGGTCCCGAGCACGGACACTGTCCGGACCAGTGTAGCGGGGTCCTGATGGCAGACGGAGAGCCGCCTGTCTCCGGAGAGTGGGTAGAGCTTTGAGTGAAACGGTCTCAATCATCATCCCGACGCGGAACCGCTCGGCGATATTGGCGCGGTGTCTGGCGGCGCTGCCCGACGGAGTGCGAGGGCTCGACCCGCCCGAAGTCATCGTGGTGGACGATTGCTCAAGCGACGCGACGCCGCAGGCCGTCCAGGAATTCGCTCGTTCGAGCGGCTGGCGCGTCGTGTGCCATAGCCACCGCCGCCCGCTGGGGGCAAACTCCGCAAGGAACCAAGCTTTGAAAATCGCGCGCGGGGAGATCATCGTTTTCATTGATGACGACGTGATTGTTACCGACGGCTGGCTGCCAAAACTCCTCAGTGGCTTGTCGACCGAAGTTTCGGTGGTTGCTGGTGCAGTGCGCGTAACTATGGAAGGCCCGCTTGTAGGCAGGCACCGCGAGGAAGTAAGTTCATTCTTCGCGGAAGTTCTGACGCCGCCGTTGGGTTTGGAGGGAGAGGTCGTGCCGATCCTTGGCAATATGGCGGCGTTCCGCTGGGTCTTCGATCGTGCTTCCTTTGGTGAGATTCTTCGGCCTCCCATAGAAGAGATAGACTGGCTCAGGCGTGCAGGGGTTTCGGCTCGATTCGTGCCTGAAGCGCTCGTGTGGCACTACAAGACGCCCGAAGAAATGCGATTGAAGCGTGTGTTGCGGATGGCGTGGTTTCGCGGGAGCGAGGGAGGCTGGTGGATCCGGGAGTGCGTGAGAACTCCTTCTCGCGAGTTGCTGCCGATGGCAGCGCGCTCTCTGAACACATCGGTTCGCGCCTTCGGCCACGCCATCTTGAAAGGCTGCTGGGGAGGTGCAGTCGTCGGAGTTGGCGAATTGTCGAGGGCCCTCGCGCTTGCCGGGCTCATCAATCGGGGGGCGCGCGTGCCCGAAAGCTGGCGATGACCCTGGCCGTGCAGCTTGAAAGGTCCGGTGTCGCGATGCTGGCGACGCGGCTGTCGGACCTGATTGACTGATGGCAAAGCTCATTGCAGAAAAGGGGCTCTATAAAAACTATCCGCTGCTATCGCGAATCGAATGGCATCTCTCCAGCTCCAGGTATTTTTCGTACGGCATGGATCACATTGTCTCAAAAGCGCGATTCCACTGGCACAATTGGCGGCACCGGCGACGTGTTATGCCAGCATCTCTTGTGAACTTCGGGTCAAAGGTCTTTTCTCAGAATGGTGAGGACGGGATTTTGCAAGAGATATTTCAGCGAATCGGAGAAGGCGACAGGTTTTCAGTTGAATTCGGCATTGGTGACGGCACGGAATGCTGCACTCGCGAGCTGCTGGTAAATCACGGATGGACCGGACTTTTGATCGAGGGCTCACAGGCAAGCGTGGAGACCGCGAAACGCATATTCGGCGGATTAGATAAGGTGAGAATCCTTCAGGCGTTTATTACTTCAGATAATATCCTTGGCATCTTTCGGGATCACGGAGTTCCCGAGTCGCCCGATTTGCTTGTTGTCGACGTAGATGGCAACGACTATTGGATATTGGAGCGAATACTGTCGACCTATCGGCCGCGGGTCGTCGTTTGCGAGTATAGCGCCCGATGGACTCCAAAGACTGATTGGGTGATGCCTTACGATCCTAGCCACGTCTGGGACGGATCTGCATATTTCGGGGCTTCTTTAGCAGCGCTCTTAAGATTAGGAGAGGAGCGCGGCTACAAGCTGGTCTGCTGTGAATCTCGTGGAGTGAACGCCTTTTTCGTGCGCGCTGATTTGATCGGCGATAGGTTTCCCGATGATGGCATGGGGCTTGCGCATTATGTTCCACCGCACTACGGGCGTGGCTTCGGTCACCCATTAAGATTCCGTTCCCATGGAAAATAGAGAAAATGGACATAATTGAGTTCATGCAGCGAATTTGCCTTTCACCGGGAAGGAAGAATACGCAGCAAGGATTGCATGGAGATCGCTGAGTGGCGAGTCGCGTTCCGAATGTCTTTCATTTCGTCTTTGGTTTGAGACCGCAGACGGAGCCCTTTCACTTGATGCACTATCTTTGTCTTGCCTCGTGCATCGGTGTGAACCGGCCGGATGCCGTGATGTTCCATTGCCAAAACGAGCCCTGGGGCGAGTATTGGGATCGTATCCGGCCCGAGTTGACCGTCGTAGCGGTGAAGCCCGACCCGTTCATCTCATCGTTTAGTTACCCCGATCCCGAGCTCGGGCGCTTGCGATACGCCCATCTTGCAGACATAGCTCGACTGGAAATCATCGCCGAACACGGCGGCATCTACGCCGATATGGACACACTATTCGTCGCTCCTTTACCCGCATCGTTCTTTGAACCGCCTTTCATCATGGCCCCGGAGCCGATGCAGTGGAGCACCGCGGCGAGGGAGGCGGGCGGAGCGCTGTGCAACGCTTGGATGATGGGTGAGCCCGGCGCGCCGTTCGTGCGGCAGTGGCTGTCACGAATCTACGAGAGTTTTGACGGAAGCTGGAGCGCCCACTCCACCGTGCTGCCATTTCATCTTAGCCGCGAGCACCCGGAATGGATTCATATCGAGCCATCGAGATCCTTTTTTAATTTTGGATATGACCGTCTCGGCATCCGCGACATCTTCAAACGCCGCATGAAGGGTCTGGTCGGAATTTTCAGCATTCATCTTTGGAGCCACTGCTGGTGGGAAGCCAGCATAAGGCATCCCGCATTCTTTCATGCCCAGCGTCTGACGCCTGCCTACGTCCGGCATGCCAACACGACTTACGCGGCCGTCGCACGGCGTTTCTTGCCCGCCGATTTCGGCGGGCAGAGCGTCGCCATATGGGAGACAGAACGACTCCATGCGGCGATCGAGAACGGAGCGTGGCTGACCCTTAGGGGCAGGGACAAACTGGTAAGGACGATCCTTCATCGCGGCGGATCCCCGTCCTGACGATCGGGTCCGCCGGATTTGTGCATGTTATGCTGACGTGGACGTGTTCGGAGAAATGCCATGGACGAGGCCGCGGAATCAGCATTCGCCCTGCACGGACATTTTCGGCCAGAATGCCGTGGACCCGGACTTCTGCAATTGTTTCGCGAACGGAGGAGGCAGCGTGAGCGCAAAGGAACGAATCCTGCACAGCCTGACGAGGTCGGACTTTGTCCGTGGCACCTACGGAGTCCTGCGAGAGATTCCCGTGGTGGGCGCGGGAGTTCGAAAACTCGTCCATGCCGCGATGCCGTTCGGAACTAAATTTTGGATTCAAATACCGGAGGGTCTCGGCAAGGGCCTTTGGATGTACGCCGATCCAAGATTCGACCTTGGTTACACGAATGGCGATCATGAGCCCTGGATTCAAGAGCTCCTGAAGACCGAGCTCCGGCCGGGAGATTGTTACTATGATGTGGGCGCGCACGCGGGATTTTTCTGCTTGATCGCATCACGGTTTGTGGGGGAGTCGGGGAAAATCGTAGCATTCGAGCCGGACCCGGAGAATGCCGCGGCGTTGAAGGCCAACATCGCGAAAAACGGCCTGACGCAGATACGTGTGGTGGAGGCGGCGGTATGGTCCTCTTCCGGCACGGTAACGTTTGAGCCGCCATCGGATGCCTCGAATCGCACGCAGGGCCACGTGTCGTCTGCGAAAGACGCTGGACTCGACCGTATTTCGGTGCCGGCGGTTTGCTTGGACGACCTCGTTTTCGGCAAGGGGCATCCGGCGCCCGGCCTCATCAAAATGGATGTCGAAGGCGCGGAGTGGGAAGCATTGCAGGGCGCGCGCCGCCTCTTGACGGAAGCGAAGCCGAAATTGCTTTGCGAGGTCCACGATCCCGCGCAGATGGGCCAGATTCGAGCGTATCTCGAGGGATTCGGCTACGCGGCGGAGGAGTGGAAACCCGTGCATTCGCACTACACGGATTATCGGCAACTCTATCTCTGGGCGATTCCGAAATCCTGATGGAGTGGATTGCTCTTCTCGGGCGGCGGCCCGCTCTGGGGACTGCGATCACAGGGCGGCTCTGATTTAGCGGGACACGCGCCGTGCGCGAACCGTAGAGAATAGACAAGGAACCTGGATGGAAAAAATTCCGCGATGGCCCGTAGCTCAAAAGGGCGAGAAAGAATTGTGGGACGGCATAGTCCAGGAAGACCACGCCATCCTCGGTTTCATAATCGAGAATTCCGTGAGAGCGGCTCGGTTGAGGGAATGCCTCGACCGTAGGCCCGAAAGGTCGCTTGAAGTAGGTATCGGCCCTCTTGGAATCGGCGTCAGCGGGTTCCTGCCCGAGATACCGTATCGCTTTGGTGTTGATCCGCTTCCGGCATTACTTTTGGATATTCCCGAGGATTCGCCTAAGAAATGCAGCAAAGAGATTCACGGATATGTCAGCCAGATGAGGAAAGCGATTCCCTATGTCATGGCATGTGGCGAAGAGATTCCAATTCGCAGCGAGAGCATGGATCTCATTATCTGTTGCAATGTAATTGACCACGCATCTCAGCCCGACGCGATCCTGCGAGAAATCTATCGGATATTGAAGCCAGACGGGCTGTTCTTCTTCGATGTCGACACGTTTTCGATGCTTGGCCTCGTAAAATGGTATTCGTGGACGAGGCATGCCCATAGCGACGATTTCCTTGTAACGACTCATCCATATCGAATGTACGAGGCGGATGTCGTCCGACGGCTTCGGTCTTGCGGATTCCAAATCCGGAAGGTCTACGGCCACACACGCATGGGCAACCTGATCGGCCACGCGCTCAAATCGGCTTACGTTGGACGGAAATGCTCTCCCTAATTGCATTGCTCGGTCGCAAGGACACGCCGACGGACGGCGTGGAGGACTATTGTACTTTTCTGGGCCGGGCGCTGGGGCAGCGCGGTGTCACGCTGAAGCAGTTTCGCGTGGACTGGGTAAACAAAGGCTGGATCGGTGCGCTTCGGCAGCTTCGGCGCGAAAGCAAAGCCTGGCGTGGGAATTGGATATTGCTCCAATACACCGCGCTCGGATGGTCGCGGCGCGGATTCCCGCTGGGCGCGGTTGCCACGTTGTGGTTCTTGCGGCGCCGCGGCGTGCGCTGCGCCGTCGTGTTCCATGAGCCCTACCGTCAATGGCAGGACTCCCGTTGGATCGATCGCGTCCGCGGCGCGTGCCAGGGATGGGTAATCCGAAGGCTTTACGGCGGATCCGCGAAAGGCATTTTCGCCGATCCGCTCGAGACGGTCCGCTGGCTGCCGAAGGATCACGCGAAAGCGGCGTTCATTCCCATCGGTGCGAATATTCCGGAGCCGGAACGGAGTGCGGAAGTCTCCGGCGCGAGAAATGGCGCCGCGAAGACGGTCGCAGTCTTCTGCCTGAGCGACCCGCCAAATCGGGAGCGCGAAGTGGGGGATATTGCGAGCGCCATGCGGTCCGCATCGACGAACGGCTCGAAGCTCCAGGTGATCTTTCTCGGGAGAGGAACGGCGGAGGCGCAGCAGGAAATCGACCGCGCTTTCGACGGAATCCCTGTGCAGGTGTCGAACTTCGGGCTGCGAAGCGCTGAAGAAGTGAGCCGGACGCTCAGCGGCTCCGACGCCATGCTTTGCGTCCGCGGTAGCCTCTATCCCCGGCGCGGGAGCGCGCTCGCGGGAATCGCGTGCGGCCTGCCGATCGTCGGCTATGCGGGGGCGGCGGAGCGGACGCACCTCGCGGAAGCGGGGGTTGAGCTGGTGCCATACTGCGATCGCGAGGCGCTGGGGGCGGCTCTTTCTCGCGTACTCACGGACGAAGGGCTCCATGCCGAACTACGGAGCAGGAACCGCCGGGTTCTGGAGAAGTATTTCAGTTGGGGCGAGATCGCGAAACGATACAGCGAGGCGTTGGGCTCAGGAAGCGGAACAGCGATGGACGCGCGTTGATGTATGGCCAATCAAGAAGATGAAAATCCTGCTCTATGGCGAACGCTTCCTCCCGAACATCGGAGGCGTGCAGACTTCGTTAGACCTGCTCGCACGGGGTCTCGCCGGGCTCGATACGTGGGGAACGTCCGCTGATCCCGGCCGGAACGAGGTCACGGTTGCTACGAGAACGCCGGCGAACGGAATGGACGATTCGAGCCTCCCATATCACGTGATTCGCCAGCCCGGCTTCTGGCACTTGGTTCGATTGATCCGGGAAGCGGGCGTGGTTCACGTCGCCGGGCCGTGCCTGCTCCCTCTGAGCATTGCGTGGTTGCTTCGAAAGCCTGCCGTTGTGGAACATCACGGCTATCAAGCGAACTGTCCGAACGGTCTTCTCTTCAAGCAGCCGTCGCAAATGCTTTGCCCGGGGCACTTCGCGGAAGGCAGGTATGGAGAATGCCTCCGCTGCTGCTCCAGCACGACGGGATTCGTTGGCGGCTTCCGGACTCTGTTGCTCATGTTTCCCCGTCGATGGCTTTGCCAGAGAGTGGCGGCCAATATCATGATCACGAATCACACCGGCATGCGTCTCGATCTGCCCCGCAGCCGCACCATCTATTATGGGATTCCAGACGCCAGCCCGGCGAGCAACGGAGGGGGTTTGTCCGTATCGAATCCACTCGAGATCGCCTATGTCGGCCGGCTCGTGGCTGAGAAGGGTCTGCCGGTCTTGTTGGAAGCGGTAAAGCGCTTGAAAGAGCAAGGCGTCGCTTTCCGGCTCACGTTTATCGGTGGAGGGCCGGAACGGAGCCGCTTGGAGCAACTAGCCGGCAGTTTGGGTTTGAGTGACCTCGTTGCGTTCACGGGAGACTTGAGAGGCCCGGCCCTCGACCAGGCCGTGAGCAAGATTGCCGTCGTCGTGATGCCCTCCATTTGGGAAGAGACTGCGGGCTTGTCCGCCATCGAGCAAATGATGCGGGGGCGTATCGTCGTCGCAGCCGACATCGGTGGTCTGGCCGAAGTCGTGGGCGCCACGGGTTTGAAATTCAAATCGGGAGATGCGGCGGCGCTCTGTTCGCTTCTCCGTGAGGTTGCCGAAGATCGACATCGAATCGAGCGGCTGGGGCGCTCCGCGCGGCAACGCGCCGTGAGTGAATTTGGTCTGGAAGGGATGGTAACCGCTCACGATCTGTTGTACAGGGCTGTCTTGCACGGTCCGGCCAAGGCCGAGGATCGAGGAGTGTGATGGCGCAGGCGAAACCTTCCACGAGATTCGTCAAGGCGCTGCCGGGCACCCATGAGTTGGTCGTTGAGACGGCCTTGCGCTATGTGTCGCCGGGTGGACGCGCGCTGGATCTCGGAGCCGGCACCGGAGCGCTGGCCGAGCGGCTTCAACGTGCCGGTCTCCAAGTAAATGCCGCGGACATCGACAATTATTTTGAGCTCGATTCGGAATTCATTCAGATCGATCTGAACGATCCGAATTTTGACCGCAGGCTTGGTTCTGGATTCGACTTGATTACATCCGTCGAAGTAATTGAGCACTTGGAAAATCCCACTGCCTACTTGCGAGCCATCGAGCGACTTTTGAAGCCCGGCGGGGTTGCGATTCTGACGACACCAAACGTCGAAAACGTTGCCGCCCGGATCAAGTACTTCCTGCGGGGCGAAATTCGGGCGATGGATAAGACCGCCCCGGAACACATCACGCCAATCCACCTCGACTTGTTCACGAGGCAGGTCGTACCGCGCACCGGGCTGCAACTGGTGGAACACTTTGTGCACCCGAAGGGCGATTTCCCGCTGACGGGACGCCGATACTTTGTGCCGCTGTTCTGGATGGTCATTCCTTTCGTCAAGGGACCGGCATTAACAGGCGATTGTCACGTGTTTGTTTTGAAGAAACGTCCCGTAGTTCGCAAAGCTGAAGCTTGAAGGGCCTTTTGACTCTGCGCGGCGTACGACTGGGATAGAATGGGTTTTCGATAGGTTGGGAGGCGATTCATTAGTCAAGAGAGTCATTTCGGCGGCGAGGTGGAAAGTTGTTGAACGCGCGCATTCCCGCAATGAGGAACCAGGCCTTGATCGGCGCATGCCTGTTTGCTCTCGCCCTATGGGCGGCTTGGGAGATCGGCAACAAGATCATCGCCGGCGCATTGAGCACCCTGTATGTTCCCGCGCTCTTGTTTGCGGGGTGCGTGGCAGTAATCACGATCCTGCGGAACTGGAGGACGGGCTTTTATATTTTCCTCGTCTGGCTCCTATTTGAGGATCTGGTCCGCAAATTCATGGGCAATGGCACGGCATTCTTCTTCGGCAAGGACGTCCTCGTATTGCTGGTCTATATTTCGCTGTTTGTGTCCATCCGGAGAGGCCGTGAAAAAGCCTTCCGTCCGCCCTTTTTGCTTTGGTTCAGTCTTTTCTTCTGGCTGGGTGCGATACAAGTTTTCAATCAGAATTCGCCCAGCATCTTTTATGGTTTGCTCGGATTCAAACTGTACTTCTTCTACTTTCCGCTGATTTATGTGGGATACGCGGTGATTCGGACCGACGAGGATTTGCGAAAGTTTTTCCTGGCCAACGCGGTGCTGGCGGGCGTGATTGCCACGCTGGGGATCATCCAGGCGATTGTCGGCAATACTTTCTTGAATCCCGCGCACCTGGCTCCCGAGCTGGAGGATCTCGGAAACCTATATAAAGTCACGCCACTTTCCAACCAGGTATTTACTCTTCCCGATTCGGTCTTCGTCAGTGCCGGCCGATTCGACGAGTATCTGATCCTTGCTTTCATTATGGTTATGGGAGGTGTCGGTTACATACTCTTGTCCCGGGGGCGCGGCCGCCAACTGGCGTTCATCTCGATCGGGCTCATAGGAGGAGCCACGCTGCTTAGCGGCTCGCGCGGGGCGGTCGTGCTCGTGCTGGCGAGCAGCTTGGCCTTGGCGGTCGGATTCTTGTGGGGAGCGCCGTGGCGCTGGCAGCAGGCTCATCGGCTGGTGAGAGCGATTCGCCGGTCGTTCATCGTCGGGGCCCTGGGACTGGCCGCAATCCTCTTGATTTTCCCGGAGGAGGCGGGCTCGCGCATGGCGTACTATACCGAGACGCTTTCTCCCAGCAGCTCAACCTACCAACTTGGAAATCGAACGTGGGATTACCCGATCCAGAATCTGATCTTTGCCTTTGGGCGCCCGAATTGGGTGCTGGGAAACGGCATCGGCACGGCTTCCCTGGGAATTCAGTACGTGGCCAAGATGATAGGCCAGCGCCCGCCAACTCTTTGGGTCGAAGAGGGTTACGGCGTATTGATCGTGGAGATGGGGATCATCGCGCCATTTCTTTGGATTTTGTGGACGGCTGCACTGTTGTACTACTCCTGGCAGGTAGTCCGAAGGCTGCGGGAGTCGCGATTCTTCCCGATCGCGCTCGCGATTTTCTGGTATGCCTTCTTGTTGCTCTACCCGATCACCTTTGGCGGTCTATCGGCGTATCAAAATTACAGCTGCAACGCGTATTTGTGGCTTTTGGTCGGGATCCTTTTTCGCTTGCCGGATTTGCAGGCAATCCCGTTTGCTCCGGTGGTCGTCTCGGCGCGCCGCCCGAGGAGCAAGGGTGGATTGCACTTTTGAGAGAGCGTAGGCCGTGAGCGACGTGAATCACAGATTGCGGCTGGCCGTTGTTTCGCCGTTCCTCGACAAGGTGAATGGGACCGAACGCATCGTCAGCGAATGGATCTCGCACCTGCCGGACATTTTCGAAATTCACCTGTACAGCCAGAGGGTGGAAGAGGTCGACCTATCAAGAATCAGCTGGCACCCGATTCCAGCCCTGCCGGGTCCGCATCTCTTCAATTTCGTGTGGTGGTTTGCCGCCAATCACATGTGGCGCGCGTGGGACCGCCGCTTCCGCGGCCTGCGATACGATCTCGTTTACACGCCCGGCGCGAACTGCCTGGACGCCGACGCGGTTTCAGTGCATATCGTGTTCGCCGAATACGTGCGGCACGTCCGGGACCACCTGAGTTTCAGGTCGAACCCCCTCGGGGCCTGGCCGCGAATTGTCCATCGCAGACTTTACTATCGGCTTTGCAGGTTCCTGGAACGCCGCGTCTATACGAACCCTGACACTGTCCTCGTACTATACGCGCAGAAGACGGGCGCTGAACTGGAGCGACACTTTGGACGGCGCGGGCGATTTCCGGTTCTGTATCTGGGGTTGGATCACGAAACGTTTAACACGGAACGCCGCGTGGCCATGCGCGAGGACGCACGAAAAAGCGTGGG
>Ga0209415_10000847_pt1 | contig 57882 bp, 53 predicted proteins | sample PeaSoiSIISIP2007_FD_187696 | JGI IMG/M metagenome (GOLD analysis project Ga0209415, IMG submission 187696) | Peat soil microbial communities from Weissenstadt, Germany - SII-SIP-2007 (SPAdes) (version 2) | ecosystem: Environmental > Terrestrial > Soil > Wetlands > Peat | place: Germany... | reverse complement strand
ATCGCGTCCTTGCGGGTCGAGAGATCGTTCGCGCGGTTGTCGAGCGACTGGCTCTCGAAGTACTTCACCGCGTCGTCAACGGCGCTCGAAACCTTGAGGCCGGTGGCGAGAGCGTTCTGCGTGGTGCTCAGTGAGTTGTCGACGTTCTGCAACGCCAAGAGGTTCTGTTGCGTCGCGGTACCAAGAACGATGCTGGACATTAGATTGCTTCCTTCTAGGGAGGGTGAAAGAACCGCTTCGCGGTCCAAGCGCCTCTGAAGCAAGCTCCGTGCCGCCATCGCCGGCCGCGAACGGCGCGTCAAATCCGGCTCAAATCCGCGAAAAATTGCGCCGCACGCGATGCGCGCGACCGGCGCGGCGGCAAATCCTGCCGGGCCGATCCTGCCGCATCCGGCAATTCCTGCCGCGCCGCGCCGCCTGAGCCCGGACCGAGGCGCGGCAAAGATTGCCCCGCGCCGCCCGGCACGGTTTGCCGCCGCACCCCCGCGCCGATTCGGGCCTGCGACGAAACTTCTTGCGCATGCAACGACTTGAGCCATGGCGCGCAAATGGCATGGCGATTGCTGCAGGGGTCGAGACGATAAGGACCCGCCATGACTCCACGATCCGTGGCCAGCATACCTAAGGACATTGCGCCACCGCGTCCGGCCGCGCCGCCGCCGGCATCTGCGGTCGATTTCTCGCAGCTCATCGGCACCGGAGCCTTCGCGCAGATGCAAGCGTCGAACGGCAACGGCGCGTCATCGTCGGACTCGTCGTCGGGCGATCCGCCGAAAGCGAAGACCCCCAAGGACGATCCCGACGCCTCGACCGCCGCCGCCGCGGCGACGCCGGCGCCGGCAGCGCCGCCGCCACAACAGACCGCGCCAGCCGCCGCCGGACAGAGCCAAACCGCGACATCGCCGCAATCCCAGGATGGCGCCGCGTCCGCCGCGACCGCGACGCAAGCGCAGACCGCCGCTCCGCTGCTGCCGCCCTTGCTGCTGCCCGCTCTGCCGGCCGACGGCGCGAATGCCCCGTCCAACAAACCGGGCGACGCGGCCGGCGCATCCGCCCAGACATCAGCCCAACCGCCGGGCGCGGCCGAGCTTCAGGCACAGATCACGGTCAGCACTCCCACTTTCCTGTCGCAGCCGAACACGCTCCTCGCTGGATTGTGGCATCACGGGGCGACGGCGAACGACGCGCCCCAGGCCGATCCGGCGCAACCGGACGCCGCGGATTCGAGCGGCGACGCCACCGCCAACGCGAGCCCGACCGCGCCGCTGCAAAAGTCGGCTTCATCGGCCGCGGCGGCGATCCTGGCCCAAACGCGCGGCGACCCGCAGCGCGACTCCGGCGACTCTCCCGCGCCCGGCGTGGCCGCCATAACCCCCGACGCCGCGAACGCAACCGGCACTGGCGCCGCCGCGGCGGCGGTCTCGGCGCCCGTCTCCGGCGACACGCAAAGCACCGCCTTGGCGCAACTCTCCGCCAATCCCGCGCCGATGACGCCCGCGCACGTCCTTCCGGCCTTCGAGCAGGTCGCGGTCAATCTCAAGCAGGCCGCGCAGAGCGGCACGGACCGCATCGAAATCCAGCTCAAGCCCGCCAGCCTCGGCGCCATCCAGGTGAAGCTCGACGTCACGCATGATGGGCATATCACCGCGGTCATTTCGGCCGACCGCTCCGACACGCTCAACATGCTGCGCCAGGATGCGTCGGGGCTCGAGCAGGCGCTGCGCGATGCCGGGCTCAAGGCCGACAGCAACAGCCTGAGCTTCAACTTGCGCGGCGACCCGCAATCCTTCGCGCAGAATTCCGGACCGTCCTACGGCGCCCCGGCCTACGACGACCGCTCCTCCGCCGCACCGGCAGACGCGCTCTCCTCCCGCCTTCGCCGCCACGACGGCGCACTCGACATAGAGGTCTAGACACCATGAGCATCACCGCCACGCCAAGCGCCGCCACGCCGACGCTCCCCGCGATCAACAGCAGCAGCAGCAGCAGCGCCAGCGCCGGCAGCAGCAGCTCGAGCGACAGCACCGGCACCCTCGCCTTCACGCAGAACTTCAACACGTTCCTGACGCTGCTGACGACGCAGCTCAAGAACCAGGATCCGCTCTCGCCGATGGATTCGAACACCTTCACCCAGCAGCTCGTGTCATTCAGCGAGGTGGAGCAGCAGATCAACACCAACACCAATCTGCAGTCGCTCATCGCGCTCCAGACCGCGGGCGAGACGATCTCGTCCCTGCCGCTGGTCGGTCAGCAGATCGAATACAACAGCGCGACCGCGCCGCTCCAGAACGGCCAGGCGAGCTTCTCGTACTCGCTGCCCACGGCGTCGGCCCAGACCGCGCTCGTCGTCACCGATGCGAGCGGCAACGTCATCTACAACACCGCCGGCGCGACATCCGCGGGCCAGCACAGCTTCGTGTGGAACGGCCAGAACAACAGCGGGCAGCAGATGCCGAACGACGGCGCCTATACGCTGCAGGTCATCGCCAACAACGCCACCGCCGGCACGGTCACGGCGACGGTCCAATCGATCGGCACCGTCAACAACGTCGCGGTCACCAATGGCGTGGCGACCTTCGACGTCGACGGCATCTCCGTGCCGATGAGCGAACTCGTCACCGTCAATCCCAGCAAGACCTCCACCTCCGCCAACTGATCCGATCCTCCCCAGGAGCCCACCATGAGCATCTTCGGCGCCATCTATGCGGCCGTTTCGGGCCTCAACGCCAACAGCAACGCGCTTGGCATCATCTCGGACAACATCGCCAACTCGAATACCATCGGCTACAAGGACACCAGCACCGATTTCTCGACGCTGGTGACGCAGAGCGGCGTCGCCGACGATTATTCGCCGGGCGGCGTGGTATCGCAGCCGCTCTACAACGTGGCGCAGCAGGGCGCGATCCAGGGCGCGAGCTCGCCCACCGATCTCGCGATCTCCGGCGGCGGGTTCTTCGTCGTCAACAGCAGCAGCGCAGGCGCGGCCGGCAACGGCACGACCTCGTTCACGCGGGCGGGAAACTTCACCGTCGACGCCAACGGCAACCTGGTCAACGCGGCCGGGCTCTACCTTCAGGGACAGACGCTCTCCGCGGCCCAGAGCGCCGCGATCGCGGCCGGCGCGCCGCCAACGCTCAGCGGCACCACGGTCGGCGGACTGCAGACCGTGAACGTCAACGGCATCAGCGAGACGGCGAGCCCCACCGCCGCCGTCACGCTGGCTGCGAACCTGCCGGCCAATGCCGTCAGCCCCGAGACCATGACCGTCCCGGTCTACGATTCCGAGGGCGTCGAGCACGACCTGACGCTCACCTTCACACCGTCGGGCACCGTCAACAAGTGGAACGTCTCGGCGGCGTTCGCCAATGCGGGCGCCAGCACGGCGACGATCGGCGCCGGTGACGACGTGGTCCAGTTCAACCCCGATGGCACGCTCGACGCCGCAGCGACCACCTTCAACGCGGCGAGCGCGCTGTCGATCGGCTGGGATCCGACCGTCAGCGGCGGCACCACGCCCCAGACGCTGAGCTTCAATCTCGGCGCCAACGGCGGCACCAATGGGCTGAGCCAGCTCGGCAACGCCTTCACCGTCTCGAGCATCACGCAGGACGGCGTGCAGTTCGGCAACTTCTCCAGCGTCAGCTTCGGCAATGACGGTCTCGTGACTGCCCATTTCAGCAACGGCCTGACCCGCGCGATTGCGATCGTTCCGATCGCGACATTCGAGGACCCGAACGGGCTCGACCCCACCTCGGGCAACACCTATCTCGAGAGCGCGAATTCGGGCGCGCCGCTCCTGGCGCAGGCCGGCACCGGCGGCGCGGGCCAGATCGAGCCGTCGTCGCTAGAGAATTCGACCGTCGACATCGCCAACGAGTTCAGCCAGCTGATCATCGCCCAGAACGCCTATTCCGCGAACTCGAAGGTGATCACTACGGCGAACCAGATGACGCAATCGCTGCTGTCGATCCAGACCGGGTGAAGACGGCATTTTAGACAATTTGCTCAGAACTTTAACCGCGCGGCACTTAGGTGTTTCTTAAATCGCAGCGCGTACAAGGGACGCGTCACGAGCTAAGGCATCGACCGTGAATAACAGCAGTCAACCGTCCTACCGCGACAATGGCGCCGACTGGCTTCTCGAGGTCGGCAGCGCGTCGTCGCTCGAAAGTCTGCCGCCCCAGGACACCAAGCGCTGGGTGATCCGGCGCAAGGCCGAAGTCGTCGCCGCCGTGCGCGCCGGCGTCCTTAGCCTCGAAGACGCGTGCAAGCGCTATACGCTCTCGGTCGAAGAGTTCCTGTCATGGCAGCGCCTCGTCGACAGCCACGGCCTGCCGGGCCTGCGCGTCACGCGCCTGCAGGATTATCGCGCGGGGAGCCGCACCCGAGCGATCTAGTTCCCGGCAAGATCTGCCGGGCACGCGGCAAATTCTGCCGATCTGTTAACCAGTCCTTCACCGCACCGCCGCTAGGGTCATCCGGACGCGATCTCCCGGATACGAACTTAAGGACGGCTCACTGTGAACGGGCTGGTGCAAACGCTCCGCAATCTCGGTTTCGTGAGGCTGGCGGCGTTGGCGATGGTGGCCGCGCTCTCGATCGGCTTCTTCGGCTTCGTCACCTCGCGCATCACCACGCCGGGCTTCGGCCTTCTGTTCAGCGATCTCGATTCCAAGGACAGCGGCGAGATCGTGCAGAAGCTCGAGGCGATGGGCGTCGCTTACCAGATCAAGGGCGACAGCTCGGCCATCATGGTGCCGGTCGACCAAGTGCCGCGCCTGCGCATGCTGATGGCGAATGACGGGCTGCCGCATGGCGGCTCGGTCGGATACGAGATCTTCGACAAGAGCGACGCCTTCGGCACCTCGAGCTTCGTCGAAAACATCAATCAGGTGCGCGCGCTCGAGGGCGAGTTGGCGCGGACCATCTCCTCGATCAGCATGGTGCAGTCGGCGCGCGTCCACCTCGTGCTGCCGCGGCGTGAGGTGTTCAGCCGCGACCGCCAGGAGCCGAGCGCCTCGATCGTCGCCAAGCTGCGCGGCGCCGGGCGACTTACGACGCAACAGGTCGCGGCGATCCAGCACCTGGTGGCGGCGGCGGTGCCCGACCTCCACCCGGACCGGGTCTCGGTCATCGACACCGAGGGCAATCTTCTGGCACGCGGCGGCGGAACCGGCGACGCGATGGCGTCGGACTCGACCGAGGAAATGCGCGTCAACTACGAGAACCGGCTGTCGCAGAAGCTCGAGGATCTGCTCGACCGCACCGTCGGTCCCGGCAAGTCGCGCGTCGACGTCCATGTCGAGCTCGAGCACGACCGCACCACCACCAATTCCGAGATCTACGATCCGAACGGCCAGGTCGTCCGCTCGACCCAGACCACCACCGAGGCCAATGACAGCTCCGAAGGCGGCGCCGCGCAGCCCGTGTCGGTCGCGAACAACTTGCCCAACGCCCAGGCCGTTTCCGGTCCCGCCAACACCGGCCGGACCAAGGGCTCGCGCAACGAGGAAACCGTCAATTACGAGATCACCAAGACGGTGAAGAGCCAGGTGCGCGAGGCCGGCCAGGTGGTGAAGCAATCGATCGCCGTGCTGGTCGACGGCAATTACGCCGCCGGAACCGATGGCGTGCGCAAGTACCAGCCGCGCTCGGCCGACGACTTGAAGCAGCTCACCGCGCTGGTGCGCTCAGCGGTCGGTTTCGACGAGAAGCGCGGCGACGCGGTCGATGTGGTCAATCTCCAGTTCGCCGCGGTCGACGAGCCCGAGGCGATCGCGCCGCAGACCATCATGGGGTTCGAGAAGGCCGACCTCATGCACATGGGCGAGACGCTCATCCTCGCCGTGGTCGCGCTGCTGGTGATCCTGCTGGTGATCCGTCCGCTCGTGAACCGCGTGCTGGACAGCGCCGCGACCGCCGCCACGAGCGAGGTGGGCCGCCTCCTCGGCGGTCCGCCCGCCGCCGCCGCCCTCCCCGCCCCCGGCTCCGCGTCCGGGGCGCCCGGAACGGCGTTGGCGCAAGCCTCTTTCCAGCGCGCGCTCCCTGCCGGGGAGGGCGGCGAGATGATCGACCTCAACCAAGTCGACGGGCGCGTCGCCGCCTCGAGCCTGCGCAAGGTCACCGAGATCGTCGAGAAACATCCCGAAGAGGCGCTCGCGATCGTGCGGAGCTGGATGTACCAGGAAGGCCGCTAGGAGGGGGCCCGGGCGATGCGCGTACGCGACGATTTCCGCACCCTCACCGGCCCCGAGCGGGCCGCCATCCTGCTGATCGCCATCGGCGAGGAGCAGATGGGCAAGCTCTTCACGCTGATGGACGACGAGGAGATCAAGGAACTGTCGCAGACCATGGCCAATCTCGGCACCGTCAGCTCGAGCATCATCGAGCGGCTGTTCGTCGAGTTCGCCGATCAGATTTCCGCCACCGGCTCGCTCGTCGGCACCTACGAGAGCACCGAGCGGCTCCTGGTCAAGGTCCTCGGCACCGAGCGCGTCAACTCGATCATGGAAGAGATCCGCGGTCCCGCCGGCCGCACCATGTGGGACAAGCTCGGCAACGTGAACGAATCCGTGCTCGCGAACTACCTCAAGAACGAGTATCCGCAGACGGTTGCGGTGGTGCTCTCCAAGATCAAGCCCGACCACGCCGGCCGCGTCCTGACGCAGCTCCCCGAGAGCTTCGCGATGGAAGTCGTTATGCGCATGCTGCGCATGGAGGCGGTGCAAAAGGAGGTGCTCGATGACGTCGAGCGCACGCTGCGCAACGAATTCTTCTCCAGCCTCGCCCGCACCAACAGGCGCGACTCGCACGAGCTGATCGCCGAGATCTTCAACAGCCTCGACCGCAACACCGAGACGCGCTTCCTCACCTCGCTCGAGGAGCGCAACCGCGACTCGGCCGATCGCATCAAGGCGCTGATGTTCACCTTCGAAGACCTGTCCAAGCTCGACGGCACCGCGATCCAGGCGATCCTCCGCACCGCCGAGAAGGAGCGCATCCCGATCGCGCTCAAGGGCGCGTCAGAGACGCTACGCGACCTGTTCTTCTCCCACATGTCGGAGCGCGCCGGCAAGCTCTTGCGCGAGGAGATTTCCGCCATGGGCCCGGTCCGCCTCAAGGATGTCGAGGAGGCGCAGGGTTATCTCGTCTCGACCGCCAAGGATCTCGCGGCCCGCGGGGAGATCGTCATCTCCGACGGCAGCGGCGAAGACGAGCTGGTCTATTAGGGACGAGAAGGATGCGATCGCCGCGCAAATACCTGTTCGACGTCTCGTTCGACGAGCCCGATCCTCCGGTGCCGGCCGGCACACGCCGCGCGCCCGACCCGGTCTTTACCCGCGCCGATCTCGACGCCGCACGGGCCGAAAGTTTCGCCCAAGGTCACGTCGCCGCGCTGGCGGAGGCCGCGCGCAGCGGCGAAGCGCGCGCGACCGATGCTCTCACCGCGCTCGAACGCGACGCCGCCGCGCTCATCGAAGCACGCGACGCGATCGCGCGCGACGCCGAACGCGACGCGGTCGCGCTCCTGCGCACGGTGCTGGGGAAGGCCGTGCCGGCCCTGTGCCGCAAGGAGCCGTTGGCCGAGATCGAGGCTCTCGTCGTCCGCTGTCTCGGCGAGACGCTCGACGAGCCCCGGCTCGTGCTGCGCGTCAACGACGCGCTCTTCGACGCGCTGCAGCCCCGGCTCGCCGCGATCGCGCAGGCGAACGGATATGCCGGCAAGATCGTGCTGCTGGCCGATGCCGCGCTCGCCCCGGGCGACGGCCGCGTTGAATGGGCCGATGGCGGCGCCGAGCGCGACACGTGCCGCCTAATGGCCGAGATCGACGCCATCCTGACCCGAATTCTCGACACTCCGACCGCCGGTCCCCGCCCTTCCGAGGAGAACCTCAATGGCTGAAACGCAGAACTTGCAGCTCGACGAGCTCGACGCCGACGCGCCGCCGCCGCCGCCCGCAGACACCAAGCCGCAGAATGCCAAGGAGCTGGAGGCGGTCTACGACATTCCGGTGCAGATCTCCGCCGTCTTGGGCCGCGCCACGATGCAGGTGAGCCAGCTCCTCAAGCTCGGCCGCGGCGCCGTCGTCGAGCTCGACCGCCGCGTCGGCGAAGCGATCGACATCTATGTCAACAACCGCCTGGTCGCGCGCGGCGAAGTCGTCGTCGTCGACGAGCGCCTCGGCGTCACCATGACGGAAATCGTCAAGGCCGACCGGTCCTGATCACGAAGGGTTATTCGCCATGCGTCTCCTCATCGTAGGGCCCCTCGAAGGCTATATCAGCGCGGCCGGCAAGATCGCGCTGGCGCGCGGCGCCACGGTCGCCCATGTCGACGGAGTCGAGCAGGCGCTGGTCGCGCTGCGCGCGGGCCAGGGCGCCGACCTCCTGCTGATGGACGTAAAGCTCGACATCGCGCAGATGATCGACAGCCTCCGCCAGGAGCGCATCAACGTCCCGCTGGTCGCGTGCGGCATCGGCGCCGACGCCGGCGCCGCCGTGCGCGCGATCAAGGCGGGCGCCAAGGAATACCTGCCGCTGCCGCCCGACGCCGAGATGATCGCCGCCGTGCTGCAGGCGGTGGCGCAGGAGAGCCACGCGCTGCTCTATCGCGACCCGGCGATGGAGAGCCTGGTGCGGCTGGCCGAGCAGGTGGCGCCCTCGGAGGCGAGCATTTTCGTCACCGGCGAGAGCGGCACCGGCAAGGAAGTGCTGGCCCGCTTCATCCATCGCAAGAGCCGTCGCGCCAAGCAGAACTTCATCTCGGTCAATTGCGCGGCGATCCCGGAGAACCTGCTCGAAAGCGAGCTGTTCGGTCACGAGAAGGGCGCCTTCACTGGCGCCGTCGCGCGCCGCATCGGCAAGTTCGAGGAGGCGACCGGCGGCACGCTGCTGCTCGACGAAGTGAGCGAGATGCACCCGCGGCTCCAGGCGAAGCTGCTGCGCGCGGTCCAGGAACGCGAGATCGACCGCGTCGGCGGCACGCAGCCGATCAAGATCGACATCCGCCTCATCGCCACCTCCAACCGCGATCTCGAAGAGGCGGTGCGCACCGGCGAGTTCCGCGAGGACCTCTATTTCCGCCTCAACGTCGTCACGCTGCGCATCCCCGCGCTGCGCGAGCGGCCGCGCGACATCGAGCTGCTGGCCAACCATTTCATCAAGAAGTACGCCGAGTCGAACGGGATTTCGGCACGGCCCCTGTCGGCGGCGGCGCGCGAGATGCTGACCCGCCACGGCTGGCGCGGCAATGTGCGCGAGCTCGAGAACGCCATGCACCGCGCCATCCTGCTCGCCCGCGGCGACGAAATCGAGCCCGACGCCATCATGCTCGCTCCCCTGAAGGCGCAAGACGGCGAGACGGGTTCCACCTGGACGCAAGGCGCCCAAGGCATGGTCGGCCGCACCGTCGCCGACGTGGAGCGCGACCTGATCCTCGGCACTTTGCAGCACTGCCTCGGCAACCGCACCCATGCCGCCAACATCCTCGGCATCTCGATCCGCACGTTGCGCAACAAGCTTCAGCTCTACCGGCAGGAAGGGCTCCCCGTGCCGCTTCCCGGCGAGCCGGAACGGGCCACGGCCTGAGCGCAATGGCGGACGCCGCTACCTTCGGCACGACGTCCGGGGCGCTGTTCCAGCGCCTGAGCGCGACCTTGCGGCGCGGCGAGATCGCGCTCGCGCTCGCGGTCGTGTCGATCCTGACGGTCCTCATCCTGCCGATGCCGACCTGGCTGCTCGATATCAGCCTGGCGCTGTCGATCACTTTCGCCGTCCTCATCCTGATGGTGTCGCTGTTCATCGACCGGCCGCTGGAATTCTCCTCGTTCCCGACCGTGCTGCTGATCACGACCATGCTGCGGCTCGCGCTCAACTTGGCCTCGACGCGCCTCGTCCTGAGCCACGGCCACGAGGGTACGGCCGCCGCCGGCCACGTCATCGAAGCGTTCGGCAATTTCGTGATGGGCGGAAATTTCGTCATCGGCGTGATCGTGTTCACGATCCTGGTGGTGGTGAATTTTGTCGTCATCACCAAGGGCTCGGGCCGCATCGCCGAGGTCGCGGCGCGCTTCAGCCTCGACAGCATGCCGGGCAAGCAGATGGCGATCGACGCCGATCTCTCCGCGGGCCTCATCGACGAAGGCAAGGCGCGCCAGCGCCGCCGCGATCTCGAGGACGAAAGCAACTTCTACGGCGCCATGGACGGCGCCTCGAAATTCGTGCGCGGCGACGCCGTCGCCGGCCTCATCATCACCTTCATCAACATCATCGCCGGTATCGTCATCGGCGTGGCGCAGAAGGGCCTGACCTTCTCCGCCGCGACCCATACCTATACGCTGCTGACCGTCGGCGACGGGCTCGTGACACAAATCCCGGCGCTCGTGGTCTCGACCGCGGCCGGCATGCTGGTGTCGAAAGCGGGCACCGCCGGCTCGACCGATAAGGCGCTCTTCGGCCAGTTGGGTGCTTATCCCTCGGCGCTCGGCGTCGCCTCGTTCCTGATGTTCTCGCTGTCGCTGGTGCCGGGCGTGCCGATGACGCCGTTCATGCTGCTGGCCGGCCTGACCGGCGGCGCGTGCTGGAAGCTCACCGAGAAGCAGGACAAGGCGGACGCCGCCGCAACCGCCGCCGAAGTGGCCGCCGCCGCGCCTCCCAAGGAAGAGCCGATCCGCAACGCGCTGCAGATCGACCAGGTCCGACTCGAGCTCGGCTATGGGCTGTTGAGCCTCATCAACAACGACCAGGGCTCGCGCCTCACCGACCAGGTGCGCGGCCTGCGCCGCCAGCTCGCGACCGAGATGGGCTTCATCATGCCGTCGGTCCGCATCCAGGACAATCTGCAGCTTCCCGCCAACGCATATCTCGTGCGCATCAAGGAAATCGAAGTGGGGCGCGGCGAGTTGCGTCCCAACATGCTGCTCATCATGGACCCGCGCGGCGACGCCATCACGCTCCCCGGCGAGGCGACGACCGAGCCGACCTTCGGACTCCCCGCCCATTGGGTGCAGGAAATCCACCGCGAGGAGGCGACGTTCCGCGGCTATACCGTGGTCGAGCCGCAGACCGTCATCACCACGCACCTGACCGAGGTGATCAAGGACAACATGGCGGAGCTCTTGTCCTATGCCGCGACGCAGAAGCTCATCGACGAGCTCGACAAGGGCCACCAGAAGCTGGTCGGCGACATGGTGCCGAGCCAGATCTCGATGGGCGGCATCCAGCGCGTGCTGCAGAACCTGCTCGCCGAGCGCATCTCGATCCGCGACCTGCCGACCATCCTCGAGGGCATCTCGGAGGCGTGCGGCTATACCCGCAACGCTTCGGTCATCACCGAGCATGTGCGCGCGCGTCTCGCGCGCCAGATCAGCGACTCTCACACCGCCGAGGGCGGGTTCATTCCAATCGTCGGCTTGTCGCCGCAGTGGGAGCAGGCTTTCGCCGAGGCGCTCATCGGCCAGGGCGAGGAGCGGCATCTCAGCATGGCGCCCTCCAAGCTGCAGGAATTCATCGGCGCCATCCGCCAGAGCTTCGAGCGCTTCGCCATGAAGGGCGAGACGCCGGTGCTGCTGACGAGCCCCGGCGTTCGCCCCTACGTGCGCTCGATCATCGAGCGCTTCCGGCCGCTGACGGTCGTCATCTCGCAAAACGAAATCCATCCCAAGGCGCGCCTCAAGACGCTGGGACAGATCTAAGACGGAGCTCGATCCAGCATGCGCTTGCGCAGCTTCACCGGTCGGACGATGAGCGAGGCGATGAGCCTGGTGCGCCAGCAGCTCGGCCCCGAGGCGATCATCATCTCGACCCAGGAGGACGAAGACGGGCTGATGCGCGTGACCGCCGCGCTCGACCCCGATCTCGCGCTGCCCTCGGCGGGCGTGGAAGGCGGCGCGATCGACGCCATCGCCAGCGCGCTCGCGGCGCAAGGCGTGCCGCCGGAGCTCACAGAGAAGCTGATCGCCGCCGCGCTCCCCTTCGACGAGGAGGAGCCGCTGATCGCGCTGTCGAGCGCGCTCGCGACGCTCTATGCCTTCAAGCCGGTCGCGCCGGACGACAAGCGCCGCTGCTTCCTTTTCGCCGGCCCGCCGGGCGCGGGCAAGAGCGTGACCATCGCCAAGCTCGCGGCGCGCACGGTGCTCGCCGGCAAGCGCGTGCGGCTCGTCACGTCCGACGCGGCGCGGGCGGGCGCCGCCGACCAGCTCGCCGCCTTCGCCAAGATCCTGGGCGTGACGCTCGACCGCGCCCGCGACGGGCACGAGCTGGAATCGTCGGTCGCGGCCGCCGATCCGGCCGAGCTGCTGCTGATCGACACCGCCGGCGCCAATCCCTACGACGCCGCCGACCGCGGCGAACTCGAGACGCTGATCGCCGCGAGCCGAGCCGAACCGGCGCTGGTCCTGCCGGGCGGCGGCGACGCTGTCGACACGGTCGAGATGGCGCGCATCTTCGCCGAGCTCGGCTGCCTGCGCCTCGTCGCGACGCGGCTCGACATCACGCGGCGGCTCGGCAGCATCGTCGCCGCCGTCGACAGCCAACGGTTCAGCTTTGCCGAGGCTGGCCTGTCACCGGCCATCGCTGATGGCCTCAGTTCCTTCAACCCCGTCCTCCTCGCCCGGCTGCTGCTCTCGGTGGCGGCGCGGGCGCGGCGGCCGTCGCTCGAAAAAACGAGGTAGACCATGACCAGCGCAACCGCGGCGGAACTGCTCTCCCCTGCCCTGGCCGCGACGCCGGACAAGCGCAACATCATCGCCATCGCATCCGGCAAGGGGGGCGTCGGCAAGACGTGGTTCGCCATCACGCTCGCCCACGCGCTGGCCCGCGCCGGACGCAAGGCGCTGCTGTTCGACGGCGATCTCGGCCTCGCCAACGTCGATGTCCAGCTCGGCTGCACGCCGCGCCGCGATCTCGGCAGCGTGGTGGCGGGCGAATACACCCTGGCGCAGGCGGCGACGCCGCATAGCTGCGGCTTCGACATCATCGCCGGCCGCTCGGGCTCGGGCAATCTCGCGAGCATGCCGGCGAGCCGCCTGCTCGATCTCCGCGCCGAGTTGGGCCGCGTGGCGCAGGGCTACGATTGGGTGGTGCTCGATCTCGGCGCCGGCATCGAGCGCACCGTGCGGCTCCTCACCACGCAGGCGCGCGCCTGCCTCGTCGTCACCACCGACGAGCCGACCGCGATCACCGACGCCTATGCCTACATCAAGGTGACGGCGCTCGAGCGTCTCGCCGACGGCATCCAGATCGTCGTCAACATGGTAGGCTCGCAGCGCGACGGCGAGCGCACATATGGAACACTGCTGCGCGCGTGCCGCGAGTTCCTGAAGATCGAGCCGCCGCTCGCCGGGATCGTGCGGCGCGACGATCACGTCAAGGAAAGCATCCGCCGCCAGGTCGCGCTGATGACGCGCTATCCCAACGCCGACGCCGCGACCGACGTCGAGCAGATCGCGCGCCGCCTCGATGCCGAGCTCAGGCCGCACTAAACCATGACCGACCCGCTCGGCATTGCCCGGACACAAGGCTCCAACGGCGCCACGCTCCAGGCGCCGCCGGCCTCGCCAGTGGCCGATTTGCTGAGCGCGCCGCAGGCGGTTCCGTCGGCGGCGAATTTCATGGCCACGGTGCTCGAGCGCAGCCCGGAAGGCGCCATGGTGCTGCGCAGCGCGTATGGCAATCTGTCGTTGAAGACGACGCAGACGCTGGCGCCCGGCACGCGGGTCGAGCTGCGCATCCTCCCAGGCAACCCGCCCACCGTTTCCATTCTCTCCATCGCCGAGCCCGATGCCGCCGAAGCCGCGCCGCCGATGCAGCTCGATCTCGGCACGACCTTGACCGCGACGGTCGTCACCGCCGCGCCCGATCCCAACGCGCTCGCCGCCGGATCGCGGCTGATGCTGCGCGTCGGCACCGCATCTCCCGGCGCGACGCTGCTCGCGGGCACGATCGCCGCCGGCGGCACGGACGAGACCGTGGTCGACACCGCGATCGGGACCTTGTCGCTGGATCGGCGCCTCGCCTTGCCGCCGGGGACCGCGCTCGAATTCGAACGGTTGACCGCCTCGGCCCCCGACAGCGCCGGCGCGACCCCGACCCAGACGAGCGGCTGGCCATCGCTCGACCAGGCGCTGGCGATCCTCGACAAGTCGGCGCCCGCATTAGCGCAGCAATTGCGCGGCGAGCTTGGTCCCGGCACCGCGCCGGCGCTCGCGGGAACGCTGCTCTTTCTCGCCGGCGCGCTCTATTCCGGGCGCTGGCCCGGCGAGCCGGCCGGCCGCGCGCTCACGGCGACCGGACACGAACGGCTCCGGATGAAGCTCGGCGCCGACGTGGCCGAGCTGGGGCGCCTCAGCAAGAACGGCGCGACCGGCGAATGGCAGGTCCTGACCCTGCCGCTGCTTGCCGGCGAGTCGGTGCAGCCGCTGCGCCTCTTCCTGCGCCGAAACGGCGGCGCGCAGGACGGGCACGCCGACGGCGGGCGCTTCGTCATCGAGGCCGAGATGAGCCAGCTTGGGGCCTTGCAGCTCGACGGGATGGTGCGCGGCACGCGTCTCGACCTGGTGCTGCGCAGCCATACCGCGCTGGCACCCGAGCTGCGTCAGGAAGCGACCGAGATCTTCCGCCGTGCCAGCGCGGCGCAGGGCCTCCACGGCGACATCGTCTTCGCCACGGTCCCGGAGTTCGCGGTGCAGCCGCTCGCGGGGTTGCGCGGCCACATCGAAGTGCGCATCTGACCGGTCAGCCGCCGCGGCGGCGATAGGTCTCGATCCCGATATCGTCCATCACGCGCTGCTGCTGGCGCTCCAGCCGCTTGCGCTGCGCCAGCGCGCGGTTGGCGGCGGCGATCTCGTAGCGCTTCACGTCGCGATGCGCATCGGCGAGCGCTTCGCGCGCGATCTCAATCTGCTCGGCGACCGACGCCAGCGACTGGTCGAGGCGCTGACGCCGCTCCACCAGGTGGCGCGCAAAGGCGCCATAGGCGGTCGCGGCCTCGCTCGAGGCGGCGGCGATCGCCTGCTCCGACTTCTCCTCGGCATCGAGCCGCGCCCGCTCCTGGCGCAGCTTTCCCTCCAGCGCGTCGAGCGCCGCGAGATCGCGGCGGCGCTCGTCGAGCTGCCAGCGGTGCAGGCGGATGAGACTATCGAGCGCGCTCACGCGGCGGCTCCGACGATGGCCGCGAGCGCCTGGTAGCCGGCGGCGAGGTCGGCGCGCTCGTCCTTCCCTTGGGTCAGGAATTTCTCAAGCGCGGGGTAGTGGCGGATGGCCTCGTCGACCCGCGCGTCGCTGCCGCCGCGATAGGCGCCGAGGCGTATGAGCTCGGCCATGTCCTCGTAGGTCGAGATATGTGCGCGCGCGGCCGCGACGACGCCGTTCTCCGCCGCGCTGTTGCATTGCGGCATGGTGCGCGAGATCGAGCGCAGCACGTTGATCGCGGGATAGCGGCCGCGCTCGGCGATGGCGCGATCGAGCACAATGTGGCCGTCGAGGATGGCGCGGCACGCGTCGGCGATGGGCTCGTTCTGGTCGTCGCCCTCGACCAGCACGCTGAAGAGCCCGGTGATGCTGCCCTTGCCGGTGCCGGGGCCGGCGCGCTCCAGGAGCTTCGGCAGCTCGGCGAAGACGGTCGGCGTGTAGCCTTTGGTGGTCGGCGGCTCGCCCGCGCTCAGCCCGATCTCGCGCTGCGCCATGGCAAAGCGCGTCACGCTGTCGATGAGGCACAGCACGTCGAGCTCCCGGTCGCGCAGGTATTCCGCCACCGCGAGCGTGAGGTGGGCGGCCTGGCGGCGCATCAGCGGTGATTCATCGGAGGTCGCGACCACGACGATGCTGCGCGCCAGGCCCTCGGGCCCGAGATCGTCCTCGATGAATTCCTGGACCTCGCGGCCGCGCTCGCCGACCAGGCCGATCACGGTGGCGTCGGCCGCGGTGTAGCGCGCGATCATCGACATCAGCACCGACTTGCCGACGCCGGAGCCGGAGAAGATGCCCATGCGCTGGCCGCGGCAGCAGGTGAGAAAAGTGTTGAGGGCGCGCACGCCGAGATCGATCTTGCCCTGGACGCGCTTGCGCGCATGGGCGGGCGGCGGGCGGTCGCGCAGCTTGTAGGGATCGGGCCCTTGCGGCAGCGGTCCCTTGCCGTCGATCGGCTCGCCGAAGGCGTTGATGACCCGGCCGAGCCAGGCCGGATGGGGATAGATCGTGCCGGCGCCAGCGCACGCCTCGACGCGGCAGCCGAGGCCGATCCCGTCGAGCGCGCCAAACGGCATCAGCAGGGCGCGGCCGGCGCGGAACCCTACCACTTCGCACATGACGCGGCCGCGTTGGGCGTACACCGCGGCGCGGTCGCCGACCGCCGCCTCGCGCGGAAATCCGCCCGCCTCGAGCAGCATGCCGAGCACGCCGGTCACTCGGCCGTAGCGCCGGGTCGCGTCGAGCTGACCCAGTTCGGCGATAAGGTTAGGGAGAGTCAAAGGCGCCCCTCATGTGGCTCCGGCGCCTCTTTCCGAGTGCCCGGATCATCATCGCGAAACACGCTTAACTGTCCGTTAAAACTGGCGGAAATGCTCGGGTTCCGGGGCGCTGAGGGGACGGAAGGAGAGCGCGGAAAAAGACCGCTTCGCAAATAATTTTCGCCAAGCACAGGCAATTAACTCAGCCTTAACTTCGATTGGAAAGAATGATTAAAGTGCTTATGGTTTATCGGACGTACCCACGTCGGAGGTGACGGATGCGAGTTCTCCTGGTCGAGGATGATTCGGCGACGGCTGCCAGCATCGAGATGATGCTGCGGGCCGAAGGCTTCATCTGCGACACCACGGATCTGGGCGAAGACGGGCTCGAGATCGGCAAGCTCTACGATTACGACATCATCATCCTCGATCTGATGCTGCCCGACATCGACGGGTACGAGGTTCTGCGCCGCCTGCGCGCCGCGCGGGTACGGACGCCGATCCTCATCCTTTCGGGGCTGGGCGAGCTCGATCACAAGATCAAGGGCCTCGGCTTCGGCGCCGACGATTTCCTCACCAAGCCGTTCGACCGCCGCGAGCTGATTGCCCGCATCCAGGCGATCGTCCGGCGCGCCAAGGGCCATTCCGAATCGGTGATCCGGACCGGCAAGCTCACCGTCAATCTCGACAGCCGCACCGTCGAGGTCGAGGGCCAACCGCTGCATCTGACCGGCAAGGAATACGGCATCCTCGAGCTGCTCAGCCTGCGCAAGGGCACCACGCTCACCAAGGAGATGTTCCTCAATCATCTCTATGGCGGGATGGACGAGCCGGAGCTCAAGATCATCGACGTGTTCGTCTGCAAGCTGCGCAAGAAGCTGTCGCAGGCGACCCAAGGCGACAACTACATCGAGACGGTGTGGGGCCGCGGCTACGTGCTGCGCGATCCGCCCGCCGACGCGGAGAATACACCTCGCAAGGTAGTGGCGAAGGCCTGACCACCTTTCGTCCTTCACCCCGACGACAGCGAACGGCGACCTCCGGGCCGCCGTTTCATTTTGCGGCCACCGCGGCGCGGGCCATCGGGCGATAGAGGCCACGCTCGTCAGCCACCGACGAGAACCGGTCGCTGACGCCGAGCATCGTCTCCGCGCCGCCGAGAAACAGGAACCCGTCGCGCGGCAGCATCAAGGCGAGCCGGTCGAGCAGCGCCGTCTTGGTCGCGGCGTCGAAATAGAGCAGCACGTTGCGGCAGAAAATGGCGTCGAACCGGCCGAGCGTGGCGAGATCCTCGAGCAGGTTTACGGTGCGGAACTGCACCATCCTCAGGATCTCGGGCTTGAGCTGCCAGCGGCCGGAATCGGGCTCGAAATACTTGACCAGATATTTGAGCGGCAGGCCGCGCTGGACCTCGAACTCGCTGTACGAGCCGGTCAGGGCGCGGGCCACCATCTCGCCGGAAATGTCGCTCGCCACCAGCGCGACCTGCCAGCCCGCGAGTCGTGCCGATTCCTCGGCGAGCATCATGGCTAATGAATAGGGCTCCTGGCCGGCGGCGCAAGCAGCGCTCCAGATGCGGAGCTGGCGGGTCGCGGCCCGCGCCTCGAGCAATGCCGGCAGCACGATGCTCCGGAACTGCTGGAATGGCCGGGTGTCGCGAAAGAACATCGATTCGTTGGTGGTCATCGCCTCGACGATGTCGCGGGTCAGTGCGGCGTCGCGGCCGCCGCGCAGGGCCGCCGCGAGCAGCGCCACCGAGGCGTGTCCATGCTTCCGCGCCACCGGCTCAAGCCGGCTGTCGATGAGATAGCATTTCTCTTCTGTTACAACGAGTCCTGAACGTTCCTTCAGGACACGCGCGAAGAGAGCGAAATCGGCTGGGGTCATCGCAGGCCCCGACGGGCGGCGGCGGCGAGGAACGGGGCGATCTCGTCAAGCGGCAAGAGCGCGCTGCACAGGCCAGCAGTGGCCACCGCGCCCGGCATGCCCCAGACCACGCTCGAGGCCTGGTCCTGGGCGATGACCGCGCCGCCTGCGGCCACCACCGCGTCGGCGCCCGCGAGCCCGTCATGGCCCATGCCGGTGAGCATCACCGCCAGCAGCCCGTCGCCGTAAACCGCGGCGAGGCTGCGCAGCATCGGATCGACCGCCGGCCGGCAGTAATTCTCCGCCGGACCCTTCGACAGGCGAATGCGCTTACCGCCGTCGGCGCTCTCGACCAACATGTGGTAGTCGCCGGGTGCGACATAAATGCGCCGCTCGGCGACCGCCTCGCCGTCGCAGGCCTCGGCCGCCGCCCAGCCGCTGGCGCGGGCGAGGTGATCGGCAAAGATCGCGGTGAAGGTCGGCGGCATGTGCTGGGTGACGAAGATCGGCTGCACGAGTTCGGCCTTGAGCGCTGCGGCGATGCGGTAGAGCGCCGTCGGCCCGCCGGTCGAGGCGCCGATGGCGATGGCGCGCGGTGGCCCGGCCGGCCCCGCCCTGAGCGATGCGCCCACCACCGCGGGCGCTCGTGTCGTCAGCGACGGCGAAGCGGCCGCGCGGCGCGCCTCCGCCAGCGCCTTCACCTTGGCGACCAGGTCGCGCCTGAACACGTCGCCGGCCTCGCGATCGGCGGAGCTGGGCTTGGCGACATAATCCGCCGCCCCCGCCGCCAGCGCTTTCAGCGTCACCGCGGCGCAGCTCTTGGTCAGCGACGAGACCATGATCACCTTGAGATCGGGCCGCGCCTTGACGAGAAGAGGGAGCGCGGTCAGCCCGTCCATCACTGGCATCTCGACATCGAGCAGGAGCAGCTCGATGTCATGGCGCTTGAGCGTGTCGAGGGCCATCTGTCCGTTGGCGGCCGAAGCCGCGACGTGGATGCCGCCGTCGCTCTCGAGCGCACGCGCCAGCAGGCCGCGGACGACCGCGCTGTCGTCGACGATCATCACGCGATAGGGCGCGGCAGCGCGCGCCGGCGCCTTCGTGCGTAAGGCCGCGACGGTCACAGCAACCCGACCTTCAAGAGCTTGGCTTCGAGAATGTCGCCGTCGAACGGCTTCATCACATATTCGTCGGCGCCCGAGCCCATCGCCTCCTGGATGTGGCCGATGTCGCTGTGCGAGGTGCAGAATACGACCACGGGCGTCTTGCCGCCCTCCGTGGCGCGCAGCCGGCGCAGGAACTCGATGCCGTTCATGCGCGGCATGTCCCAATCGAGCAGCACCGCATCGGGCATCGCCTGGAGGCACGCTTCGAGCGCGAACAGGCCGTCGGCCGCCTCCTCGACGGCGAAGCTCAGCCCCTCGAGGATGCGCCGCGCGACCTTGCGGACGACGCGCGAATCGTCGACCACGAGACAGGTCTTCATCGCCTATCCTTCATCGACGACATCATGCGGCCTCCGTTCCGGCCCGGATATCGAGCGTCCGCGCCACATCGAGCGCCAGCAGCAGCATCCCGTCGAGCCGGTAGATCCCGGCCGAGACGCGCCGCCACACCGGGTCGAGTGTCGACGGCGTATCCTCGAAGAGGTCCCCATCGACGCGCAGGACCTCGCCGATCCCATCGACCAGCAGGCTGTAAAGCTCGCCCTCATGCTCGACCACGACGCACATGCGGCGCAGTTCCACCGCCGGGAGCCCGAGGCGCCGGCGCAGGTCAACCGCCACGACGATGCGGCCGCGCAGGTTGAGCGCACCCGCCACCTCGGCGGGCGCGAGCGGGATGCGGGCCATGGCAGGCGCTGCGAGAACGTCGCGCACAAGTTCGACGGGCACGCCGAAATTCTGCTCTGCCACGGTGATGACGACGAGATCGCGCGCTTGGCTCATGCCGCGTCCCGTCCGCGCGCGAGCGCGCTCTCGAGACTGCCGAGCAGCGCGGCGCAATCACGCGTCGCAACATTGCCGCGCGCGAGATAGAAGCCCGCATCGACGATGTCGGTCGCCCTGCCGGCGATGATGGCGCTGCCAAGGAGGCCGGGTCGATCTGCATTGCGCTCGATCGCCGCCGCCGCGTCGACGATATCCTCGATCTCGTCGACGACGAGGCCCGCGGCATCGCCGTCCTCGGCGAAGACCAGCATCGGTTTGCGCCCCGCCTGCGCGAACCCGTCCTCGGGCGCGACCGCGGAGACGCGCATGAGCCGGCCGCGATACTGCACCACCGGCCGTCCCTCGGCGATCTCGACCGCGGACAACTCGATCTCCTCGAGACGCGCGACGTGATCGAGCTTTACCGCCTTGGGGCCGCCCGGGCCGGCGCGGAACACGAGATAGCTCTCGCGGCGATGCGCTGCGGGCATGTCGACCGCAACCGGCTGCCGCGCCACGCCGACGCCGCCGCACGCAGCCGCGATGCCGGCGGGATCGAGGATCATGATCACGCTGCCGTCGCCCAGGATGGCGTTGCCGCCGTAGAGCGTCAGCCCGCGCAGAATCGGCGCCACCGGCTTCACCACGATTTCCTCGAAATCGTCGATCCGCTCGACCAGGATGCCGAAGCTCCGCCCCGCCACCTCGGTCACTACGACCAGCGCGGTCCCTTCCATCGCGTCCTCGCCCAGTCGCAGCAAGCGCTTCAGCGACACCAGGGGCAGCAGCCGGCCGCGCCAGCGCAACACCGCCGCGCGGTTGATGAATTCGATCCTGTGCCCGGCGCCGGCGCCCGCGCTGACCAATTCCTGCACCGCAAGGCGCGGCAGCGCAAAACGCTCGCCGCCGCTGGCGACGACGAGCGCCGGAACAATGGCGAGGGTGAGCGGCAGCACGATCGAGAAGCGCGTCCCCTGCCCCGCGACCGATGCGATCTCGATGGCGCCGCCGAGCCGCTCGATATTGGCGCGCACCACGTCGAGCCCGACGCCGCGGCCGGAGACGGAGGTGACGGCAGCGGCGGTGGAAAATCCGGGCCGGAACACGAACTCGCGCATCTGCTGCTCGGAGAGAGCCGCAAGCTCGCCCTCGGTCGCGAGGCCCAATGCGAGCGCGCGCGCCTTGATCCTGTCGAGCGCCAAGCCGCGCCCGTCGTCGGCGATCTCGATGACGATGCTCGCGCCCTTCTGCATGGCGTCGAGAACGATGCGGCCGGCGCGCGGCTTGCCACAGCGCTCGCGCTCGTCCGGAGTCTCGATGCCGTGGTCGGCCGCGTTCCGCACCATGTGCGTCAGCGGATCGCGAATGAGCTCGAGCACCTGCCGGTCGAGCTCGGTGTCGGCGCCGTGCAGCTCGAGCGCAATGGTCTTGCCAAGCTCGTGCTCGAGATCGCGCGCCAGGCGGGGCAGTTTCGACCATGCGCCGCCGATCGGCTGCATGCGCGTCTTCGTCACCCCGTCCTGCAGCGCGCTGGTCAGCTTCGACAGCCGCTCGAGCGGCGCGGCGAACTTGTCCACGCCTTCGCTGCGCAGCACTTGAAGCAGTTCGTTGCGGGTGAGGACCAGCTCACTCACGAGCGTCATCAGGGAGTCGAGCCGCTCGACATCGACGCGGATCGTGTGCTGCGAGGGCGCAGGAGAAGGCGCGTCGGTCGATGCCGCCACGGGTTCGACCTCAGGTTTCGCGTCCGCCGGCCCCGCGCCGAGTGCGGCAAGGCGCGCGATGAGGGTGCCGTCGTCTCCCGCGCTCTCGGCGCCGTGCGCCTCGATCGCCGCCAGCATGTCCTTGATCCGGTCGATGGTGGCGATGACCGCGCCGGCCACCGCGGGCGCGGCGACCAGTTCGCCGTCGCGCAGCCGGTTGAGCACGGTCTCCGCCGCGTGCGCCAGCGCCTCGAGCCGCGGCAGCGCGAGGAATCCGCACGTGCCCTTGATGGTGTGGAACAGGCGGAAGATGTTCTGCAGCAGCGCCGCGTCGGGGCTCTTCTCGAATCGCACGAGGTCGGCATCGAGCGCGGCGAGGCTCTCGTTCGTCTCGGTCAGGAACTCGCGCAGCAGCTCGTCCATGATCTTCCCGCGACCGGCGGCCCTCGCGCGAACCGCCAGGATCTTGAGAAAAATCGCAAAAATCGTTTAAGAACGTCTGAAGCCGTGGCCGTTCACCCGGCCGGCGACGCGGTCAGGACCGCGCGACCCGGCCCAGCGACCGCAAGCGCCAGCCGCGCGCCCATCTGCTGCGCCAGCCGCATGGTGTAGAAAGCGTGAACGCTGCGCGCGGTGAGGGTCTCGACGCTGGTGCCGGCCTCGAGCGCGGCCGCCAGCTCGGCGCTCACGTTTACCGTGTCGCCCTCGGCGGCGACTTCGACGCCGGTGCCCAAGGGCCGCACCCGCACCGTCCCGCCACGCGGCAGGAACTCGGCAGCGAGCACGAGCATGTTGCAGGCGAGCCTCTGCCAGACGTTCGCCACGCCGTTCGCATCGGCTGCCCAGTCGCAGCGCAGCTTGCTGCCCTCGAACAGCCCGAGCGACAGCTCGCGCGGATCGGCCACGCCCGACGCGCCCGAGGTGCCATAGGCGAAGCGGTAAAATTGCAGCCGCTGCCCTGCCTTGCGCGCGCTCTGGCCAATGAGGCCCATCGCTTCCTTGACGAACTCGGGATCGTCCTCGCTGAGCAGCTCGACGCCGTTATTGATGGCGCCGACTGGGCTGATCAGCTCGTGGCAGAGCCGTCCGCACAGCAATTCGACGACCCGCAAATCCACCTCGACGCCCATGCAGCGCCCCCTCGCCTCTTCAGCCCGCCGCGGCCGCCACGAGTTTTTCCGCCGCCGCGAGATCGTCGGGTCGGTTCGCGTTGAAGAACGGATCGACCGGATCGACCGGAAATTCGACCGTCTCCAGGCGATAGCGGCCGGTCCATTGATCGACCTTGCGCACCCCCTCGTCGCGCACGGCGCGGCGCAAGTCCTCGCGCAGCGCCAGCGGCCACAGGCCGAATACTGGATGCTCTTGCCCGCCCGAGGCGGCGCAGGCGAGAACGGCGCCGGCCGCGACCGCAGCCGCGAGCTGCGCCACCAAGTCGCGCGGCAGGAACGGCGCGTCGGTGGCGAAACTCGCGACATGACTGGCGCCTGGGACGGAATCCGCCGCCCAGTCGAGCCCGGCGAGCACGCCGGCAAGCGGCCCGGCGAAGCCTTCGACGCTGTCCGGCACGACAGGCAGGCAGTATGAGGAAAAGCGCGCCGGATCGCCGTTGGCGTTGAGCGCGAGCGCCATGACCTGGGGCCGGGCGCGCTCGATCACCCAGGCGAGAATGGGCCGGCCGGCGAGGAGCCGCGTGCCCTTGTCGCCGCCGCCCATGCGGCGCGCGAGCCCGCCGGCGAGGATCACGCCGGCGACGATCACGCCATGTCCTCGGCGAGGCTGGCCTTGCGTTTGACCCGGTCGCTCTCGTCGCCGACCGCGGACGGGTCGTCGTCGAACACGATGCGGTGCTCGCCGGCGAGCGCGACGAAGCGCTTGCCCTTGGCGCGGCCGATGAGCGTGAGCCCCGCCTTCTTCGCCAGCTCGACGCCCCAGGCGGTGAAGCCCGAGCGCGAGATCAGGATCGGGATGCGCATCTGCACCGTCTTGATCACCATCTCGGAGGTGAGGCGCCCGGTGGTGTAGAACAGCTTGCACTCGGGCCCGACGCCTTCCAGGTGCATGTAGCCCGCGATCTTGTCGATGGCGTTGTGGCGGCCGACATCTTCCATGTAGACGAGCGGCCGGTCTTCCTCGCACAGGACGCAGCCGTGAATGGCTCCGGCGGCGAGATAGAGGCTCGGCACGGTGTTGATCTTGCGCGTCAGCGCATAGAGCCACGAGGTGCGCAGCACCGCCGTGTCGGGCAGGCGGATATCGTCGAACTTCTCCATCAGGTCGCCGAACAGGGTGCCCTGGGCGCAGCCGGAGGTGAGCGTCTTCTTGCGCAGCTTGCGCTCGTAGTCGGTGCGCCGCTTGGTGCGCACCACCACGGTCTCGAGCTCCTCGTCGTAGTCGATCGCGGTGATGGTGTCGTCGGCGCGCAGCATGTTCTGGTTGAGCAAGTATCCGACCGCGAGATAGCGCGGATGGTCACCCACCGTCATCATGGTGACGACTTCCTGGCCGTTGAGGAATAGAGTCAGCGGCCGCTCCACCACCACCGAGGTCGTGACCGGGCGGCCCTCGTGATCGATTCCCTCGACCGTGCGCGTGAGACGCGGGTCGTCCGGATCGGGCCGGACTGCGAATTCCTTCATGGCCGCGATATTGATGCCGCGGCGGGGGCTTCGCAAGGCGGGAGGCGCGCGGACAAGGGCAGGCCGGTTTCCCGCGGGCGCGGGATCGGCTAACACGGGCCGGCGATGTCACATGAGCATTTTGCCGGGGTCCGTTTGCATCGCGCCTGCACGGCGGCGCTGGTGTGTCTCCTCGCGCTCGCCTCGTGCCAGGCGCCGGGTCATCTCAGCGACGGATTTCTCCGGCTTTACGCCAAGCCGAACCCGTCGCACTCAAGTTTCTACCAGTGCCACGGCTTCGGCTGCACGATCGTCAGCCGGATCGAACTCAGCGAAGCCGAGTGGCGCAGCGTGCGCGCCAAGTTCCAGCCGCCTCCCGCCGACGCAAGCGAAGAGCGCAGGCGGATCGCCGAGGCGGTCGCGCTGCTCCAACGCTTGGTGGGCGCGCGCACCGGAACCTCGGCGCATCAATGGACGCGGCAGGATTATCACCTGCGGCCGAACCCGTCGATCGACCCGACCCAGATGGACTGCATCGACGAGTCCGTGAACACCTGGACCTATCTCACGATGGTGGCGCGCGACGGGCTGTTGCGCGACCACGCGGTCGAGAAGCTCGCCTTTGCCGGCGGCTTGTCGGATTTCAGCCTCGATCCGCCGCGCAACGCGGCGGTGATCCGGGCGATCGGGAGCGGCCGATATTTCGCTATCGACCCGACGCTGGTCGATGCCGGCGAGACCCCGCCGATCTTTCCGCTCGAGGTCTGGCTCGCCTCCTGGCCGCCGCCGATGTCCGCGCAAGACTGAGCGCAAGGCGAGAGCAAATCCTTCGCGTTCAAGGCCGAAAGCAGGGCTTAAGCGCAAATTTAACGAATTTGCTTATGCTCCGCCGGCCATTACCGGCGACGGTCCGATCGCGATGCGTCTGAGCAACCTGTCACTCCGCGCCAAGATCTGCATAGCGCCCGCCATCCTGATCGCGACGCTGATGGGGCTCGCGATCTATTCGCTGGTGCTGTTGCAGGAGAGCGACCGGCGTCTCGACCAGCTTTCCTCCACTGCCTTTGAGCGCTCGTCGCGCATCGCCGCGCTCGACCGCGCCATGGCGGGGGTCCAGACGCGGCACTATCGCCTCGCCGCGCTGGCCGCGACCGGGCTCGACCAGGCCGGCGCGAAGGCCGCTTCCGCCGAGTTGGGCGTCGATCTCGACCAGCTTCGCCGCATCGCCGCCGACCTGATCCAATCCGACGAGGATCCGCAATTGACGCCGCTGGTCGCGGCGCTGGCGAAGACGGCGCGCGACTATGCCGACGCGGTGCGTCAGGCGATCAACAGCGCCGGCGACGCCGCCCACGGTGCCGGCGACGTGCAGAGCGTCTATCAGGATTACGAGAACCAGTCGGCGCAGCTTCTCGCCATCGTCAAGGGCCGCAAGACCGTGCTGGTCGACGAGCTTCAGGGCGAGACGCATTCGGCGCGGCTGATCTTCGTCTGGTTCACCATGGTGGCGACCCTGGCCGCGGTAGTGGCGTCGCTCCTCTTCGGCCACATGATCGCCAAGCCCGTCGTGCGCATGACCGACACGATGCGGCGCCTCGCCGCGGGCGATCTCGAGGTCGACACCGGCGAGGCCGGGCGCACCGACGAGATCGGCGCCATGGCCGAGGCGCTGCGGGTCTTCAAGGACACCGCCGTCGCCGCCGAGCAACTGGCGGCCGAGCGCGAGCGCGAGCGCCAGGCGCAAGTCGAGCGCGCCGCCCGCCTTGCCGAGGTGGCGCTCAAGTTCGACCATCAAGTCACCGGGATGCTCGACACCGTGGCCAGCGCCGCAGTGCAGCTCCAGGCGACGGCGGAGAGCATGTCCGCCACCGCCGAGGAGACGAGCCGCCAGTCCGCCGCCGCCACCACCGCCTCCGAGCTCGCCGCCAGCAACGTCGACACCGTGGCGAGCGCGACCGAGGAGCTGGCCGCGTCGGTGAGCGAGATCGGCCGCCAGGTGACGCTCTCGACCCATGTCGCCGACAAGGCGGTCGACGAGGCCCAACGCACCAACGTCACCGTGAAGAGCCTCGCCGACGCGTCGCAGCGCATCGGCCAGGTGGTCGAGCTGATCGGCGCGATCGCGGGACAGACCAACCTGCTCGCGCTCAACGCCACGATCGAGGCGGCGCGCGCGGGCGAGGCCGGCAAGGGCTTCGCGGTGGTCGCGAGCGAAGTCAAGTCGCTCGCCACCCAAACCGCCAAGGCGACCCAGGAGATCGCCGGCCAGGTCGCCAGCATGCAGCAGGCCACCGGCGAGGCCGTCGCGGCGATCGGCCATATCGGCGCCACCATCCACGAGATCAGCCACATCGCCGCCGCCATCGTCACCGCGGTCGAGCAGCAGAACGCCGCCACCGCCGAGATCGCCCGCAACGTGCAGCAGGCCTCGGTCGGCACCACCGAGGTCTCGAGCAACATCGCCGGCGTCAGCGACGCCGCCGGCCGCACCGGCAACGCCGCCAACGACGTGCTCGAGGCGGCGACCCGCCTCTCCAGCCAGGCCGACGCCCTGCGCCGGTCGATCGACGCGTTCCTGACCGAGGTCAAGGCCGCCTGAGCCTGCCGCACCCCGGGGAACTCCGGGGGAGACTTTTTCGCACGGCGCACTATGTTAAGGGGGCCGGGCAGCGCTTCTGCCCGCGAAGGTGCCGCGCGAGATGATCGACCCATTCGGACGCCATATCAGCTATTTGCGCGTTTCGGTCACGGACCGGTGCGACTTCCGCTGCGTCTACTGCATGTCGGAAGACATGACGTTCCTGCCCAAATCCGAGGTCCTGACCCTCGAGGAGCTGGACCGGGTGTGCAGCGCCTTCGTGCGCCTGGGCGTGCGCAAGCTCCGCCTCACCGGGGGCGAGCCGCTGGTGCGGCGCGGCATCATGACGTTATTCCGTTCCCTCGGGCGGCACCTCGAGACCGGCGCGCTCGACGAGCTCACGGTCACCACCAACGGCAGCCAATTGGCGCGCCACGCCGAGGAGCTCAAGGCGGCCGGCGTGCGCCGCATCAACGTCTCGCTCGACACGCTCGATCCGGCGCAGTTCGCCGCCATCACGCGCTGGGGCAAGCTCGACACGGTGATGGCGGGCCTGCAAGCCGCCAAGCGCGCGGGTCTTGCGATCAAGATCAACACCGTCGCCCTCAAGGGCGTCAACGACGACGAGTTCGACCGGCTGGTCGAATGGTGCGGCGAGGAAGGCTTCGATCTGGTCCTCATCGAGGTGATGCCGATGGGCGAGATCGGCGGCGAGATGCGGCTCGACCAGTACCTGCCGCTGTCGCTGGCGCGGGCGCGGCTTCAGCGGCGCTGGACGCTCGACGAGACCGACTACCGCACCGGCGGGCCGGCGCGCTATTTCACCGTGCGCGAGACCGGGCGCAAGCTCGGCTTCATCACGCCGCTGACGCATAATTTCTGCGAGAGCTGCAACCGCGTGCGGCTCACCTGCACCGGTACGCTCTATATGTGTCTCGGCCAGGAGGACGCGGCCGACTTGCGCGCGCCGGTGCGGCAATCGTCGAGCGACGCGCCTCTCGAGGCCGCGATCCACGAGGCCATCTCGCGCAAGCCCAAGGGACACGATTTCATCATCGACCGCCGCCACCAACGTCCCGCCGTCAAGCGGCACATGAGCGTGACCGGCGGGTGAGCGAGACGGCGCAAACCATCGAGCGGGGCGCGGCGGCCGAAGCCAGCTTCGCCTTCCTCGCGAGCGAAGCGCCCCAGGCGCAGGAAGCGCTCGCCGAGCTCAACGAGCGCTACCGCAGCGCGCCGCCCGACGAGGCCGACGTGATCGTGCCGTTGGGCGGCGACGGGTTCATGCTGGAGACGCTGCATCGCTACCGCGACCGGCGCGTGCCGTTCTATGGCATGCACCGCGGCAGCGTCGGCTTCCTGATGAACGCCTATGCGCCCGACGGCCTGCCGCAGCGGCTTGCCCGCGCCGTCGCCGTGCGCATCCATCCGCTGGCCATGACCGCGATCGACCGCGACGGCAAGGAGCACCGCGCGCTGGCGATCAACGAGGTCTCGCTGCTGCGCCAGCGGCGCCAAGCGGCCAAGATCCGGATCATCGTCGACGACATCGTGCGGCTCGACGAGCTCTTGGCGGACGGAGCGCTGGTGGCGACGCCGGTCGGCAGCACCGCCTACAACCTCTCCGTCCAGGGGCCGATCGTGCCGCTGGGCGCGGATTTGCTGGCATTGACTCCGATCAGCGCCTTCCGCCCGCGGCGCTGGCGCGGTGCGCTCTTGCCGCACGGCGCGCGCGTGCGCTTCGAGGTGCTCGAAGCGGATAAGCGGCCGGTGAGCGCCACGGCCGACTATACCGAGGTGCGCGACGTGATCTCGGTCGCGGTGCGCGAGACGCGCGACATCGAGCTGACGCTGCTGTTCGATCCCGAGCACAATCTCGAGGAACGGGTGTTCAAGGAGCAGTTCCTGACCTGACGGGGAACGCGGGGCGTGGCACGGGCAATTCCCAGCATCGAGATGATCCGCCGGCTCGTCGCCTTCGACACCACGAGTCGCGAGTCGAACCTCGCGCTCATTGATTTCGTGCGTGACTATCTCGACGGTTTCCACGTGCCAAGCGAGCTCGTCTTCGATGGCGGACGGCGCAAGGCCAATCTCTACGCCACCATCGGCGCCGGCGACCGCGGCGGCATCATGCTGTCGGGCCACACCGACGTGGTTCCGGTCGACGGCCAGGCCTGGAACAGCGATCCTTTCACCCTTACCGAGCGCGGCGATCGCGTCGTCGGCCGCGGCGCGTCCGACATGAAGAGCTTCATCGCCATTGTGCTGGCGATGGTGCCGGACATCATCGCCGCCCAAGCGGCGACACCCATTCATCTCGCCTTCACCTATGACGAGGAGGTCGGCTGCCTCGGCGTGCGCGGCCTGATCGCGATGCTCGCGGGGCGGCCGGTGAAGCCGCGCTTCTGCATCATCGGCGAGCCGACGCTGATGCGCCCCGTGGTCGCGCACAAGGGCAAGCGCAGCCTGCGCTGCCACGTCCAGGGCCACGAGAGCCATTCGGCGCTCTCCCATGCCGGCGTCAATGCCATCGAGATTGCCGCCGACATCGTCGCGCAGATTCGCCGCATCGCGCGGCGCAAGCGCGTGGATGGGCCGTTCGATGCCGGCTTCACGCCGCCTTACACAACGATCCAGACCGGCACCATCGCGGGCGGCACCGCGCTCAACATCGTGCCGCGCGAATGCCGCTTCGATTTCGAGATCCGCCACCTTCCGGTCGACGATCCGGAGACGCTCAAGGCCGAATTGCGCGAGCACGCGGCTTCGATGCTGCCCGAAATGCACGGAGTGAGCGCGGCTGCGGGCATCACGTTCGAGGAGTTCAATGCCATCCCCGCGCTTGCCACGCCGATCGACAGCGAAGTGGTCCAGCTCGCGCGGAGCCTCACCGGCGCCAACGAGGTCGGCAAGGTCAGCTTCGGCACCGAGGGCGGGCTCTACCAGCAGGCGGGGATTCCGACCGTCATCTGCGGCCCCGGCTCGATCGAGCAGGCGCACCGCCCGAACGAATGGATCGCGCTCGAGCAGGTGCGGCAATGCGAGGATTTCCTGCGCCGCCTGATTGCGAGGATCGCGGCGTGATGGCGGTGGTTCGCGTAGAATTGACGCCGCCCGACATCGCCCCCTACCGGGCCGGCAATACCGGCATCGAGTACGTCACCACCTTCGACAGCGGGTGGTCGGGCCCGCACGTGGTGGTCAATGCCTTGACCCATGGCAACGAGATTTGCGGCGCGATCGCGCTCGATCATCTGTTCGCGAGCGGCGTCCGCCCGGCGCGGGGCAAGCTCACCCTGTGCTTCGCCAATGTCGCGGCCTTTCGCACCTTCGATCGCGCCAGTCCCAACGCCTCGCGCTATCTCGACGAGGATTTCAACCGGCTGTGGGACGACGCCACCCTCACCGGTGCGCGGCGCAGCGCCGAGCTGACCCGCGCGCGCATCCTGCGGCCGCTCTATGACCGCGCCGATCTCCTGCTCGACATCCATTCGATGCAGTACGCGACCGCGCCCTTGATGCTCGTGGGCCTCGCCGCCAAGACCGAGGCGCTGGCGCGACGCGTCGGCGTGCCGGAGCTGCTGGTGCGCGACGGCGGCCACGCCGCCGGCTCGCGCCTGCGCGATTACGGACCCTTCGACGTCGCGGACGCGCCGCAGGCGGCGCTCCTCGTCGAATGCGGCCGGCATTGGGAACGCCGTGCCGCCGTGGTCGCGATCGAGACGAGCTGGCGTTTCCTCGCGGCGTCGGGCGTGCTGACGGAAGAGCACGCCGCGTCGATCCTGGCCGCGGCGCCGCCGCCGCAGCGGCTCATCGCCGTCACCGACGTGGTGACGATCGCGTCCGACGATTTCCGCTTCACCTCGGATTATCGCGGGCTCGAGGTCATTCCCAAGGCAGGGACGCTGATCGGCCGCGACGGCGCCCGCGACATCCGCACGCCCTATGACGATTGCGTGCTGATCATGCCATCGCGCCGGCTCGGGCGCGGCCAGACCGCGGTACGGCTCGGCCGCTTCGCCCCTTGAGCTCAGGGCTCCTTGGCGCGGTCCTCGTCGAGCTGGCCGCGCAGCTTCTCGACGCCGCTGAAGAACGAGGCCTCGTTCGCGACCGGCGCCAGCCGCAACGACGGCGGCAGGAGATTGCGGACATAGAGCTGGCTCGCCACCGGCCGTGCGTCGCTCTGCATCAGCATCTGAATCGCCACCGCGCCGAGGAAGATGCCCGAGACCACGCTCGCCGCGAGCGCGGACCGCGCCGGATTGATCTGGCGCAAATGGATGAAGCAAATAGCGGCGACCACGCCGAATAATCCGACAAAGTTGTAGCCGACGAGCGTGCTCCACGACAGGCCGAAGGCGCCGAGCGAGCTCAAGGCGCCGACCATTTCGAAGCCGAGCGCGCCGCCGAGCGCGATGAGCAGGTTCTGCTCGAACCGCGCAGTGCCGAAAAAGATGCGCGACACGATCGACCACATTCCCGACCACAATCCGACCATGATGCTGCCGCCGAGCAGCGGCACCATATAAGTCGAGACCCGTGGCTCGGAATAATCGCCGAGCCACAGCGACGCGGCCTCGAACGCGAGGACGGCGACCGCAAGCACGGCGATCGCCACCCATGATCCCGCGCGGTGCGCGAACTGCCGCTCGGGCGCGACCGCGTGAGCGGTGTCGCGCACCCTGAGATAGGTGTGGCCGATGCGAAAGACGCCGTCGTCGCCAAGCGCGAGCCGGTCCGACCTTTGCCGCGAATGGGCGGCGTGGAGCCCGTTCGCGGTACCGAGATCGGTGACGACGACCCGGCCCTCGGCGTCGCACGAGAGCCGTGCGTGTTCGGGCGCGACAAAGGGGTCGTCGACGATCACGTCGTTGGTATAGGCGCGGCCGATGCGGATCTCGGGGCCGGTGCAGCGGTGGCGCGACTGCACCGTGCGGTGGCGCGACAGCACCTCGACCCAGATCACTTGATCCATTGCACGTCTTCGATGAAACGTTTGCCGATAGCGACGGCATTGTCATAGAGCACGCCTTGCATCGCGAGCTGCGAGACCAGCGCGTCGCTGCCGCTGTCCTGCGTTACCGCCGACAAGGTCACGTCGTAGAGCCCGGGAAACGCGCGATATGCCCGCGCGCACCAGACCGTGCGCAAGGTCGGCCGCGCGCCCTCCGACGAGGCCTTGACGAAGCCCTCGCTGCAGCGTTGCCGCGTCTGCCATTTGCGCGACCACCCGCCCGGGAAACCTACCTGGACCTGCTGCGACAGGAAGGCGGCGAACTGGAACTGGTTCAGCGTATCGCTCTTGACATAGGTGTGGGTCAGATGAATGAGGCCGGTGACGAGATCGTTGGCGATGAAGAGCTGTGTGTCGCTGCTGCACATGGTGCCGTCGACGATGGCGCGCGGCTTCGGTACCAGGTCGACATTGGTGCGGCCCCAGCATTGAAACCAGGGCGCCGCGCTCTCGGGCGCCTCGTAGCGGCCGAGCGCGATCGGGCGGAAACCCAACCCGTCGAACGACCGGTAGAGCCCATCCTGCCACTCTTGGAACTGGCGGCCGATCTCGGCGGTGAAGTTGGGTGGCGGCGCCTCGCCGTCCTCCGCGTGCTTCGCCAGCAGCGCCACCGCGAACTTCGCCGGGACCAAGAAGCTCACCAGCTCGCCGCCGATCTGGTGCGCAACGTTGATGCCGACGACCGCGCCGTCGGGCGTCACGGTGGGGCCGCCGCTCATGCCGGGATTGAGCGCACCCGAGAAATGGATGCGCTGGTTGTAGGTGCGCTCGACCGGGCCGTTATAGGTGCCATCGACGATGGTGAAGCCGAGATCGAGCGGGTTGCCCATCGAATAAAGATGCTCGCCCTTCGGCATCGCACCGTCGACGGCGCGCTTCGAGAAGGCGAAGAACGGCGTGTCGTGTCGATCGAGGCGCACCACCGCGAGATCGTCGGCCACGTCGATGGCGAGGAGCGCGAGCTTGCCGGTGGTGCCGTCGGCCATGGCGTATTCGAGCCGGTAGGTCTTGGGCTCGAGCGCGTATTGCGACACGACGTGATAGTTGGTGATCGCCAACCCGTCGGCGCTGACGAGGAAGCCCGAGCCGATCACGAACTGGCGGCCCGCGGCCTCGACGATGGTGCGGATCTGCAAGAGGCGCGGCCGCGCCGCGGCGTAGACGTCCTCCGCCGTCGGCGGTTGGGCCGCCGCTCCCGGGGACTGCGCCGCGGCGGGCGCGGCCCGATCGGCGAATGCGGCAACGGCGAGCAGGGCGGCAAGCGCGGCGAGCCGGCGTGATACGGACTGCACGGGTGTGACCGTCATTCCCAAATGTTAATCATGAAATGGTTGTTAAGCTTTATTTGCGCACAAGTTTAAGCGCAACCGCGCCCGCAAGCAACCGGCGCGCTCGCCGCGTCATTTTCCGGCCGCGGCGCCCCGTGTCGCCGCCTTGAGATAGACCAGCAGCGGATAGATCGCCGAGACCATCGCCAAGGCGACGCCCCAGACGCCCTCGCGGTAGCCGCGCCGGGCGACGTAGGACTTCCACGCCCGGCTGAAGACGCGCCGCACCGAGCGCGCCAGGCTTGGCATGCTGCCCTGCTCCGCCATGTCGAGCGCGGCGAGATCGGTATAGCGGTCGAGGCGGCGCATCATGTCGGAGATGTCGCGATAGACGAAGTGATCGAGCGGCGCCGCCAGCGTGCGCCGCGGCCCCGTGAGATCGATCTTGGGATGAACGCGGCCGGCGCCCCAGCGCTTGGCGCCGCGGTGGAACAGCGACGCCTTGGCGGCGACGCCGTTATAGGCGCCCCAGCCATGGCGGATCAGCCGGCCGCCGATATGGTTCGCCATCGGCACCAGGAAATACCCGTCCGCGGCGCCGGCGATGGCGGCGCGGATCTCGGCGGCGAGCGCGGGCGACACGCGCTCGTCGCAATCCACTTCGAGGATCCAGTCGCCGCGGCAGGCATCGATCCCGGCATTGCGCCGCTCGCCCTCGATCTCCCACGCGCCCTCGACCAGCCGCGCGCCGGCGCGCGAGGCGATCCCGGCCGAGCCGTCGCTCGAGCGGTCGAGCACCACCACGATCTCGTCGGCGAAGCGCAGGCGCTCCAGGCAATCGCCCAGCCGCGCCTCCTCGTTGCGTGCGACCACCAGCGCCGACAGGCGCGGCCCCGTCAGACCGCTCGGTTCGCTCGCCATCGCGTTCAGGCCTTTTCGGCGCGGCAAGGAACGATCTCCCGGCCGCTTCGCTTGACGCGAATCCTTTTACGCGATCGGCGCGATTTATCAAATCCGTTCAAATTTCGCGGCTGGCGGTCCGCGGCATTGTCAGGCCGCGCTTTTGTTCTTAGAGTCCGACGTAATCGCGCCTCGCAGGAGCCGGGCATGGAGCTTTCGGCCGTAACGCTCGACGACAAATACACCGTCGAGTCGGGACGCATCTACCTTTCCGGGACCCAGGCGCTGGTGCGGCTGCCGTTGATGCAGCGCGACCGCGACCGCGCCGCCGGGCTCGTTACCGCCGGCTACATCTCGGGTTATCGCGGCTCGCCCCTGGGCAACATCGACGGCGCGCTGTGGCACGCCAAGCGCCATTTGAAGTCGCACGACATCCACTTCCAGCCCGGCCTCAACGAGGACCTCGCCGCCACCTCGGTGTGGGGCAGCCAGCAGGTGAACCTCTTTCCCGGCGCGCGAGTCGCGGGCGTGTTCGCGCTGTGGTACGGCAAGGGGCCGGGCGTCGACCGCTCGATGGACGTCCTCAAGCACGCCAACGCCGCCGGCAGCGCGCGCCATGGCGGCGTCATCTGCATCGCCGGTGACGATCACGGCTGCCAGTCCTCGACCACCGTGCACCAGAGCGAGCAGAATTTCGCCGCCGCGCTGATGCCGATCCTCAATCCCGCGACAGTGCAGGAATATCTCGATTTCGGCCTCTACGGCTTCGCGTTGTCGCGCTTTTCCGGCTGCTGGATCGGGTTCAAGGCGATCGCCGAGACAGTCGAGAGCTCGGCCTCGGTCGCGGTCCACCCGGATCGCGTCGCGCTCGTGCTGCCGCAAGATTTCGAAATGCCGCCGGGCGGCCTCAATATCCGCTGGCCCGACTCGCCGCAGGAGCAGGAGCGCCGCCTCCACGGGCCCAAGATGACGGCGGTGGCGGCCTTCGCCCGCGCCAACCCGATCGACCGCATGGTGCTCGATTCGCCGCAGCCGCGGCTCGGCATCATCGCCACCGGCAAGGCCTATCTCGATCTGCGCCAGGCGCTGATCGAGCTCGGCATCGGCGACGACGCGGCCGTTGCGCTCGGCCTGCGCATCTACAAGGTCGGCCTTACCTGGCCGCTCGAGGCCGAGGGCGCGCGCCGCTTCGCCGCCGGGCTCAAGGACGTGCTGGTGGTCGAGGAGAAGCGCGGCTTCGTCGAGGACCAACTCGTCCACATCCTCTACAACCTGCCGGCCGACCGGCGCCCCAGCGTCGTCGGCAAGAGCGACGAAAGCGGCGCACCGCTGCTGCCGAGCGCGGGCGAGATCGGACCGACGCAAGTGGCGCGCGCGCTGGTGCAGCGTCTTGCGCGGCTCGGCGTCGATCAGCCGTCGATGCGCCAGCGCCTTGCCCGCCTCGAGAGCTTCGAGCGCCTGGTCGAGGTGCCACAGGCCACGACGCAGCGCACGCCGTTCTTCTGCTCGGGCTGTCCGCACAACACTTCGACGAAGGTTCCCGAGGGCAGCCGCGCGCTCGCCGGCATCGGCTGCCATTTCATGGCGCAGTGGGTCCCGTCGCGCAACACCGCCACCTTCTCGCATATGGGCGGCGAGGGCGCGGCGTGGATCGGCCAGTCGCCGTTCAGCGCCGACAAGCACGTGTTCCAGAATCTCGGCGACGGCACGTTCCAGCACAGCGGGCTGCTCGCGATCCGCGCCGCCGCGGTCGCCGGCGTCAACATCACCTACAAGCTCCTCTACAACGACGCGGTGGCGATGACCGGCGGCCAGATGGTCGAGGGTCACCCGAGCGTCGCCGACATGACGCGCGACGTGGCCGCGGCCGGAGCCAAGCGCGTGGTCGTCGTCACCGACGAGCCCGACAAGTACCCGCTCAACGCGGGCTTCGCGCCCGGCGTCGAGATCCGCCACCGCGACGAGCTCGACCGCGTCCAGCGCGAGCTGCGCGAGGTGCCGGGCTTGACGGTGCTGGTCTATGACCAGACCTGCGCCGCCGAGAAGCGCCGCCGCCGCAAGCGCGGCACCTATCCCGATCCGGCCAAGCGCGTCGTCATCAACGACGCCGTGTGCGAGGGCTGCGGCGATTGCTCGGAACAGTCAAATTGCGTGTCGGTCAAGCCGCTCGAGACCGAGTTCGGGCGCAAGCGCACCATCGACCAGTCGAGCTGCAACAAGGATTTCTCCTGCGTCAAAGGGTTCTGCCCGAGCTTCGTCACCATCCACGGCGGCATGCCGCGCCGGCTCGAGCGCCAGTACGAGGCGAGCGCGCACGATCCGCTGGCGCATTTGCCGCTGCCCGCGCCGAAGCCGCTCAACCAGCCTTACGCCATTCTCGTCACCGGCATCGGCGGCACCGGCGTCATCACGGTGGGCGCGCTCCTCGGCATGGCGGCGCATCTCGAGGGCAAGGGCTGCACCGCGCTCGACTTCACCGGCCTCGCGCAAAAGAACGGCGCGGTGATGAGCCATGTGCGCATCGCGCCGAACCTCGAAGACCTGCATTCGGTGCGGATCGCGCCGGGAGGCACCGACCTCGTGCTCGGCTGCGACATGGTGGTGGCGGCGGCGCCGGCCGCCTTGAGCCGCATCGAGCACGGCGTGACGCGCGTCATCGTCAACAGCGACCTGCAGCCGACCGCCGCCTTCGTGCTCAACGGCGACGTCGATTTCGAGGGGCGCACGATGGAGCGCGCACTCAGGGCGACCGCCGGCGAGGGCAATGTCGATCTGATCGACGCCACCGCCATCGCCACCGCGCTGATGGGTGATTCGATCGCGACCAACCTGTTCATGCTCGGCTACGCGTTTCAGAAGGGGCTGATCCCGCTCGGGCTCGCCGCGATCGAGCGCGCCATCGAACTGAACGGCGTCAGCGTCGAGGCCAACAAGCACACCTTCAGCTGGGGCCGGCTCGCGGCGCAGGACCACGCCAAGCTCGAGCGCTTCCTGCGCCCGCAGCATCCCGCCGAGGTCGCGCCGCCGCAAGGCCCCGCCGCCCTCATCGACCGCCGCGCGAAATTCCTGGTCGACTATCAAGACGAGGCTTACGCCGAGCGTTACCGCAGCCTCGTCGCCTCCCTCGCCGAGGCGGAGAAGGCGCGCGTTCGGGGCCACGGCGAGCTCGCCGAAGCGGTGGCGCGCAGCCTCTTCAAGCTGATGGCCTACAAGGACGAGTACGAGGTCGCGCGGCTTTATACCGACGGCGCGTTCCGGGCCAAGCTCGAGCGCGAATTCGAGGGCGATTATCGCCTCGAATTCCACCTCGCGCCGCCGCTCCTCGCCGCGCGCGATCCCGAGACCGGCCATCTGGTGAAGCGCTCGTTCGGGCCGTGGATGCTGCGCGCCTTCGCGGTCCTGAAGCGCTTCAAGGCACTGCGCGGCACCAGGCTCGATCCGTTTGGCCGCACCGCCGAGCGGCGCATGGAACGCCAGCTCATCGCTGATTACGAGCGCCTCGTCACCGAACTCGCTGCGGGCTTGACGCCAGAGAACCATGCGCTCGCGGTCGAGCTGGCTCGTCTGCCGGAAAAGATTCGCGGCTTCGGCCACGTCAAGGAGCGCGCCGTCGCCGGGGCCAAGGCGCGCGAGGCGGCACTCATCGCCGCCTTCCGCACGCCGCTGCCGGCGGCAACGGCGGCGGAATAGGCTCAAGGGAAAGCGCCATGACAGACGTCGAGGCGGTGGTGCGCGGCTATTACGGCCGCGGCAATCTGCTAGCGCCCATCGAGGCCGGGCTCATGGCCGCCGGCGTCGATCCGATGAAGCCGCGCCCGCAAGATCTCTATCCGCTCGACCAGATGCACAATGGCGGAATCGTCGCGACGCGCGAGCATGCCGCACGGGCCGAGATTCGTCCCGGCATGAAGGTTCTCGATCTAGGCTGCGGCCAGGGCGGCCCCGCGCGCTACCTCGCCGGCGAATGCGGCTGCCGCGTAACCGGCCTCGATCTCACGCCCGAGTTTATCGAACTGGCGCGGCTTCTCACGGCGAGATGCGGCCTCGCCGGCGAGATCGAGTTTCACGTCGGCAGCGCGCTCGCGCTGCCGTTCGCGGCAGCGAGCTTCGACCATGTTTGGTGCCACAACGCCACCATGAACATAACCGACAAAGCGACGCTGGCGCGTGAGATCGCGCGGGTCTTGAAGCGCGGCGGCCGCATGTCTTGCGTCGAGCTGGCGCAAGGCCCGGCCGGCGCGCCGCAGTTCCCGCTGCCTTGGGCGACCGACACGACGTCGAGCTTCCTCGTCAGTCCCGCAGCAATGAAAGCGACGCTGGAGGCAGCCGGCTTGCGCGTCATCGAGCAGCTCGACTTCGCCGCCATTGTGGCCAAACATCCGGAACAGCCGCGCCGCGAAAACGCCTTCGCCGAGGGCAGCGACTTCGCGGTACGATTGCGGAACGGGCGTACAGGCGTGCAGGAGAAATGCCTCATCGACCAGTTGATCCTGGCCGAAAAACCTTAATGCGGGAGCGGGGCTGTTCGCTGGCGGCGCGCGCCGCTAGAGTCCCCTGCGGCGCCTTCCTTTACCCCGAGACATCCCATGCGCATCCCGAAGCCCTTGGCCCTGGCCGCTCTCGTCGCCCCGCTCGCCCTCCTTGTCCCGTCGAGCTTCGCCGCGTCCGACGCGGCATCCGGCGGCGCGACCATGACACTCTTCAACGAGGTCATGGCCCAGGTGAAGACCAGCTATGTCGATCAGCTCACCGACCAGAAGCTGATCGAGGGCGCGATCAAGGGCATGCTCGCCTCGCTCGATCCGCATTCGAGCTATCTCGACGCCAGGGAATACCGCGAGATGATGGTAACCACCCGCGGCGAGTTCGGCGGGCTCGGCATGCAGGTCACGATGGAGAACGGCGCGGTCAAGGTGATCTCGCCGATCGACGACACGCCGGCCGCCCGCGCCGGGATCAAGCCCGGCGATTTCATCCTGGCGATCGACGGCGCGCCGGTCAGCGACATGACGCTCTCGGAGGCGGTCGACAAGCTGCGCGGCGCGGTCGGAACCCCGGTCAAGCTGTTGTTGCGGCGCGCCGGAGCGGACCCGTTCGAGCAGACCCTGACCCGCGCCGACATCAAGGTCGACGCGGTGAAGTCGCATATCGAGGGCGGCGACATCGCCTATATCCGGATCACCTCGTTCACCGAGCGGACCTCGACGTCGCTCGAGCAGGCGATGAAGACGATGCGCCAGCAGGCGAATGGCAAGCTGACGGGGGTCGTGCTCGACCTGCGGAACAATCCCGGCGGGCTGCTCGACCAGGCGGTGGCGGTGTCCAACGATTTCCTCGATGCCGGCGGCATCGTCTCGATCAAGGGCCGTCTGCCGCAGGACAACCGCAACTACGCCGCCCAGCCCGATCATGATGTTGCGCGCGGCCTGCCGGTGGTCGTGCTGATCAACGGCGGCTCCGCATCGGCCTCGGAGATCGTGGCCGGTGCGCTCCACGACGACCACCGCGCGGTGCTGCTCGGCACCCGCTCGTTCGGCAAGGGCTCGGTCCAGACCGTGCTGCCGGTCAAGGACAGCGGCGGCGCCATCCGACTCACCACCGCGCTCTACTACACGCCGTCGGGCCGCTCGATCCAGGCTGAGGGGATCGATCCCGACGTCATCGTCCAGCCCGCCAAGATCGAGAAGGTCGAGACCCTGTCGCAGACCCGCGAGGCCGACCTGCGCGGCGCGCTGAAAAACGATCAGGCCCCCGCCGACGCGTCGGCGCCCGCCGCGCCCCAGCCTGATGCGACCGCACCGCCGGCGGACTCCGCCGGCACGGACCAGGACTACCAATTCGTCCGGGCCATCGACCTGCTGCGCGGAGTGTCGTTATTCAAAACGCTGGCAGCGCAATAGCGCCGTGGGACCGGCTCAGAGCTGCTGGATCACCGCCCGGGCGGAATTGGTGATGGTGACATCGCTGGCGGTAGCGCTGATCGCCTCGGCATACCACTGATCGACCGCCTGAGACAGGAGCAGGCTGCCGCGCTTCCGCAGATCGGCGCCGACGATTGCCTCCAGCGAGCGCAGCCGCGCGAACAGCTTGCGGGTGGCGGCCTTGCGCCGCTCCTCGGCCTGCTGGGCGCTGGCGAGGCGGGAGGCGGGGTCGGACTGGCCGGCGGGCTTGGCGGCGGCAGGGCGAGGCGGGGCGGAGACGGGCTTCGCGGCGGCGGGCGGCACGGCAGCGGCGGGCTTTGCGGCGGGCGGGGGCGGCACCTTGGCCAGCGGCGCCAGCACAGGCGGCTTCGCGGCCGGCCGCAGCGGGACGACGACCGGGCGCGACGGGGCGACCGTCCGCGCGGGTGCGGCCGGTTTTTTGGTCGGTGGTGCAGCCTTCTTCACCGGGGCGAGCTTCCTGGTGGCGGCTATGGCCTTGGCCGCCGATTGGGCCTTGGCCGCTGGCTTGGAACGACTCTTTTTGCCCGCCGCCCTGTCGCGAGATCTCATCGGTTTCCTCCGGTGGAGCGTTTCGCCCGCGCGCGAAATTTGGAACCGGCCCCGGATTTGAGCAAGCGAAAACCGCGCAGCCGGCGGAAATCGCCCACCTTTTCCCCCTTCGAACGATTCCATATCGCGGGGAAAACCGGGCCCAAGCCTACAATCCTTATTTAAGGACGATCATCAAATAGTTGTGATTACATGATATTAATACGAAACTGGAGGGCGGGCTTCCGGCGAGCGAATCGCGCGCGCCGAACGGCGAGCCGGCAGCGTCTTGTCGCGGCGCTCGCCTTCATGCCAGGATGGCACCGACCAATCAGCCGCTTGGAGGGGCCGATGGCCACGATCAAAGTCTCCGACATCGCCTGGGGACGCCTGCGCGCGCCCGATCTCGATTTGGCCGAAGAGTTCCTCACCAACTTCGGCATGGTCCGGGCGGCCCGCACCAAGCGGGCACTCTATATGCGCGGCACCGATCCCCAGCACCACCTGCACGTCACCGAGCTGGGCGAGCCGCGCTATGTCGGCCTCGCCTTCCATGCCGCCAGCGAGGAGGACCTGCTCAAGGTCGCCCGGCTCGAAGGCTCGTCCGGCCTCGAGCACATGGACGAGCCCGGCAACGGCAAGCGCGTCCGCCTCAAGGACCCGGACGGGTGGCAGATCGAGATCGTGTGGGGGCTGGACAAGGTCGCCGCCCTGCCCTTGCACGACAACCCGCTCAATCTCGCCAATGACCGGACGCGCCGGGCCGGCGATCTCAACCGGCTGAAGCGCGGCCCGGCTCAGGTCATGCGCATGGGCCATGGCGTCATCGTCACCCCGCAGATCGGGCCGGCTCTGGCCTGGTATCGCGACACGCTCGGATTGCTCAAGTCGGACGAGGTCTATCGCGACGAACCGGGCAATTTGGTCGGCTCGTTCAACCGCTGCGACCGCGGCGAGGAGTTCGTCGACCATCACACCCTGTTCTGCATCGCCGGCGGCAAGGTCGGCCTCAACCACTTCTCCTACGAGGTGCGCGACGTCGACGACGTGATGATGGGCCACGAGCATCTCAAGGCCGCCGGCAAGTACAAGCACATGTGGGGCATCGGCCGGCACCTCTTGGGCAGCCAGATCTTCGATTATTGGTGCGACCCGTGGGGCCGCGTCCACGAGCACTGGACCGACAGCGACCGGGTCAACGCCCACCACGCGGCCACCTACGTCAAGGCCGGCGAAGGCACGCGGGGCCCCTGGGGCGATCCCGCGCCGCGCGAGTTCCAGGACTACGCCACGCCCTGAGCCTCAGGCCGCAACCTTCCAAGACGCATAGCCGCAGCCGACATAGACCTCCGGCACCGGCTCGTAGGCGATCAGCTCGAAGCCGCGGCTGCCCGCGGCGCCGTGGGCGATCACCCAGTTGCGCACCTCGTGGCCGCCATTGCCGGTGCGCGGCAGCTCGCGTTCGAGATACTCGACAAGCGCCGCATCGTCGCCCGATGTGAACAGGCGGATGCAGTCGTGGTCGAAGCGCTCGTCGATGGCGCCCATGGTCGGCTCGCCGATCGAATGGCTCAAGCCGCCGGTGGCGAGGATGGCGACGCGCAACCCCTCGGGATAGGACTCGATCGCGTGGCGCAGCAGCCGCCCCCAGGCGAGGCAGCGGCGGATGCTCATCATCGGCGGCTCGAGATCGTTGACCATGATCGGCACGATCGCCGGCATGCGGGTCAGTTCCATGCGCATCAGCGGGATGCAGAAGCCGTGGTCGAGCATCAGGTGGTGCGACAGCGACGGCTCGAAATCCTGCGCCAGCGCGGTCTCCAGCACGTGCATCGCGAAGGCCGGGTGGCCGGCGAGCCGTTTCCAGGGAAAGTCCTTGAGAAACGCCTCGGGCGGGCCGTCATGGTCCTCGCCGACGCCGATGCAGAGGGTCGGCAGGTTGTCGAGGAAGAAATTGGCCCAGTGATCGGGCGCGATCTCGATCAGCAGGTCGGGCCGCGCCGCCTCGAAGCGCCGCCCCATCTCACCGAAATTGGTGCGGAAATGCTGCCGCCGGTGCTCCGGCATGGTGAGCCATTCGCGGGCGATGAGCGGCCCGTGGCTCGCGGCAAAGACTCCGACCAGGCTCGCCATGCTGTGCTCCCGCGCATTCTCGTCGCACCAGTATATCGGCATGGCCTCTTCCCTCGCAAAGCGCGCCTTGCCGCGGGCCGGGGCTTGGCGCAAAGTCGGCCGCGCCGCGATGAAGCGCCGGAGGGACCATGCGGATCGTGTGCGTCGGTGGGGGGCCGGCCGGGCTTTATTTCGCCATCCTGATGAAGGCGGCCGATCCCGCGCATGAGGTCACCGTTTTCGAGCGCAACCGGCCCGACGATACGTTCGGCTGGGGCGTGGTGTTTTCCGACCAGACGCTCGAGACCATGCGCGGCGGCGATCCCGAGACCCGTCAGCGCATCGTCGACAGCTTCGCCCACTGGGACGACATCGAGGTCCACTTCAAGGGCCACGTGATCGCATCGCACGGCCACGGCTTCTGCGGCATCGAGCGGCGGCGCCTCCTCTCGATCCTGCAGCAGCGCGCGCGGGAACTGGGCGTCGCGCTGGTCTACGAGCGCGACATTGCCGACATAGCGCCCTTCGCCGACGCCGATCTCATCATCGCCGCCGACGGCATCAACAGCCGCATCCGCGCGACCTACGCCGAGCATTTCCAGCCCGAGATCGACTGGCGCCGCAATAAATATGTCTGGCTCGGCACGCGCCGCCTGTTCGAGGCGTTCACCTTCGCCTTCGTCAACACCGAATGGGGCTGGTTCCAGGCGCACGCCTATCGCTTCGACGCCGACCAGTCGACCTTCATCGTCGAGACCCGCGAGGAGAGCTGGCGCGCCGCCGGGCTCGAGCGCGCCGACACCGCGGCGACACTCGCCTTCTGCCGCCGCCTGTTCGCGCCGTGGCTCGAGGGTGCGGCGCTGATGGCGCAGCCGCGGCCGATGGGCGGCTCGGACTGGGTGAATTTTCCGCGCGTCTCCAACAAGACCTGGGTGCGCGGGAATGTCGTGCTGATGGGCGATGCCGCGCATTCGGCGCATTTCTCGATCGGCTCGGGCACCAAGCTCGCGCTCGAGGACGCGGCCGCGCTGGCGCGCGTCATTCCCCAACATCCCGGCGATCTCGGCGCCGCGCTCGCGGCGTACGAATCCGAGCGGCGGATCGAAGTGCTGCGGCTGCAATCGGCGGCGCGCAACTCCACCGAGTGGTTCGAGAACGTCGCCCGCTATGCGCGATTGCCGCCGCGCCAGTTCGCCTATTCGCTCCTCACCCGCAGCCAGCGCGTCAGCCACGAGAATCTGCGCCGGCGCGACAAGGCCTATCTTGAACGGGTTGAGCGCTGGCTCGGCGAGCGCAGCCTGGGCCAAGCGGCCGATCACCCGGTGGCGCCGATGTTCCTGCCCTTCCGCCTGCGCCGCATGAGCCTCGACAACCGCGTCGTCGTGTCGCCGATGGCGATGTACAGCGCGCAGGACGGCGTGCCCGACGATTTCCATCTCGTGCATCTCGGCGCGCGCGCGGTGGGGGGCGCCGGATTGGTCTTCACCGAGATGACTTGCGTGACGCCGGAAGGCCGAATTTCGCCCGGCTGCTGCGGCCTGTGGAACGACGCGCAGGAGGAGGCCTATGGCCGCATCGTGCGCTTCGTCCACGCGCACTCGCGGGCGAAGATCGCACTGCAATTGGGCCATAGCGGCCCCAAGGGCGCGACTCGGGTCGGCTGGGAAGGCTACGACGTGCCGCTCGATCCCGCCGCTTCCTGGCCGGTTATGGGCCCCTCGCCCGTGCCGTGGAGCCCGGCCAACCCGATTCCGCGCGAGATGACCCGCGCCGACATGGACCAAGTGCGCGACGCGTTCGCGGCGGCGACGCGACGCGCCATCCGCGCCGGGTTCGACATGGTGGAGCTGCACGCGGCGCACGGCTATCTCCTCTCCGCCTTCATCACCCCGCTCACCAACCTGCGCGGCGACGACTATGGCGGCAGCCTCGCCAACCGGCTGCGCTTCCCGCTCGAGGTGTTTCGCGCCATGCGCCTCGCCTGGCCAGAGGAGCGGCCGATGTCGGTGCGAATCTCGGCGACCGACTGGGTCGAGGGCGGCATCACGCCGACCGATGCGGTCGCGATCGCGCGCGCCTTCAAGGAGGCGGGCGCCGATCTCATCGACGTGTCGGCCGGCCAGACCTCGATCCAGGCGCGGCCGGTCTATGGCCGCATGTTCCAGACGCCGTTCTCCGACCGCATCCGCAACGAGGTCGGCATCGCCACCATGGCGGTCGGCAATATCTTCGAGTGCGACCACGTCAACTCGATCATCGCCGGCGGCCGCGCCGATCTGTGCGCGCTGGCGCGGCCGCACCTGGCCGATCCCTATTTCACGCTCCACGCCGCCGCCGCGTTGGGCCACGCGGCGCAGCCCTGGCCCAAGCAATATCTCGCCGGCAAGGAACAGCTCGAACGCACCACCGCCCAGTCCGGCGCCGACATGGCGATCGCGATATGAGCGACATCTCCAGGGAGGACACGTGAAACCGTTTGCCATCGCCTTCGCCGCCGCGCTCCTGGCGGCCACCCTTGCCGCCGGCCCCACCATGGCGATGAGCCAGCAGACCGCCGATGTCGAGGCACAGATCCGCGCCCTCGGCAAGCGCTGGGACGGCGAGGTCAATCAGAAGTCGAAACAGCTCTACATGCCGCTGCTCGCCAAGGTGCCGCGCAAGGACATCGCGGTGACCAAGGACTTGGCATATGGCGCCGATGCGCAGCAGAAGCTCGACATTTACGTGCGCGGCACTACCGGGCGCGGCCGGCCGGTCGTCGTCTACGCCCATGGCGGAGGCTTGGTGAGGGGCGACAAGAACGAGCCCGGCACCGACGGCCTCATTTACAGCAACGTGCCGGTCTATTTCGCGCGTCACGGCATGGTCGGGGTGAACATGAATTATCGGCTGGTGCCGAACACCACCTATCCCGGGGCCGGCGCCGACGTGGCGGGCGCAGTCACCTGGCTGCGCACCAACATCGCCAAGTATGGCGGCGATCCCAACGCCATCTTCGTGCTCGGCACCTCGGGCGGCGGCACCGCGCTCGCCACATATCTCTACGAGCCGAAGGTCCAGGGTGCCAATGGCCCCGAGATCGCCGGCGCGATCCTGCTCTCCGGCGTGATCGAGCTCGACAAGCAAGGTCCGCGCGAACGCGACACGCGGGGCTATTACGGCGATGACAAATCCATCTGGGCCTCGCTCGACCCTTACAACAAGATCGATTCCTATACCGGCAAGCGCGTCCCGACCTTCATCATCAACGCCGAGCTCGATCCGACCGAGATCGAGCTGGCCGGGGGCATGCGCCACTTCGCCAAGCTGTGCGAGCGCGACAAGGCCTGCCCGCGCTATTATCAGGCGCAGAACATGAACCACATCACGACGTCGCTCAGCCTCGGCACCGACGACGATTCGCTCGGGGCGGAGCTGCGCGACTTCGTGCGCCGGACCATGGCAGTGCACGTCGCGCCGAAGACGGCGCAGAAGATGTAGGAGCGCGGCGATGAGCACCATCGTCCATCCCGAGGGCTGGCCCCCGGCCAGGGGCTTCGCGCACGGCGTCCTGGCCGAGGGCCGCACGCTGTGGGTCGCGGGCCAATGGGGCAGCGACCAGGACGGCAACTTCCCCGCCGGCCTCCCCGCCCAGCTCGAGCAGGCCTTGCGCAACATCGTCGCGATTCTCGCCGCCGGCGGTGCCCGGCCCGAGCAGGTCGTGCGGCTCACCTGGTACGTGACCGACGCCGCCGACTACAACGCCAAGATCAAGGAGGTCGGCGCGGCCTATCGCCGCGTCATGGGCAAGCATTTCCCGGCCATGGCGGTGGTCGAGGTCAATCGCCTCGTCGATGCCCGCGCGCTGGTGGAGATCGAGGCGACGGCGGTGCTGGGCTGAGTTGACGCGCGGCGCCGGGCGGCGCCTAATACGCGCATGGAACGATCCTTCACCAAGGAAGTCGCGCTCCTGCGCAAGGGCAACGGCGAGATGTTCGAGGGCGAGGGCATCCTTGCCATCACCAAGGGCCTGCTCCAGGCCGGCGTCAGCTACGTCACCGGCTATCAGGGCGCGCCGGTATCGCATTTGATGGACGTGCTGTCCGACGCCAAGCCCTTGCTCGACGAGCTGGGCGTGCATTTCACGCCGGCGGCGAACGAGGCGGGCGCGGCCTCGATGCTGGCCGCCTCGATCAACTACCCGATGCGCGGCGCTGCGGTGTGGAAATCGACGGTCGGTACCAATGTCGCCTCCGACGCGTTGTCGAACCTCGCCTCGGCCGGAGTCATCGGCGGCGCTGTGATCGTCGTGGGCGAGGATTACGGCGAGGGTGCCTCGATCATCCAGGAGCGCGCCCACGCCTTCGCCATGAAGTCGTCGATTTGGCTGATGGACCCGCGCCCCGAGCACGAGCGCTTCGTCGATCTCATCGCCGAGGCGTTCGATCTGTCCGAGGCGTCGCACGCGCCGGTAATGATGGAGTTCCGCATCCGCGCCTGCCATGTCCATGGCCGCTTCCGCACCAAGGACAACGTCAAGCCCGCGGTCGGCAAGAACCACATGCTGTCGGAGCCCGATTTCGACTATGCCCGCATCTGCCTGCCGCCCGCGACCTACACGCAGGAGAAGGACAAGATCGACAACCGCTTCCCCGCGGCGATCGACTTCATCCGCCGGCGCAAGCTCAACGAGTTCTTCACGGGTGCGATCGACGAGATCGGCATCATCTGCCAGGGCGGCCTCTACAACACGGTCGCGCGTGCGCTCGCCGAACTGGGCCTCGCCGATGCGTTCGGCACGGCGCAGGTGCCGATCCTGTGCCTCAACGTCACCTATCCGCTGGTGAGCGACGAGATCGTCCGCTTCTGCGCCGGCAAGCGCGCCGTGCTGATGGTCGAGGAAGGCAATCCCGACTATCTCGAGCAGGCCGTCAACGCGCTCCTGCGCAAGGCCGACGTCAACACCACCATTGTCGGCAAGGGCGTGCTGCCGATGGCGGGCGAATACACTGCCGACGTGATGCTGACGGGCGTCGGCCGCTTCCTCGAGGGCGCGGTGCCGCGCGGCGTCGATCTTGTGGCGATCGGCCGCCGGCTCGCCCAGCTCGAAGGCTGGAAGAGCGAGGCGCAGCGCCTCATCGGCGCGCCGGTGCCGAAGCGCCCGCCCGGCTTTTGCACCGGCTGTCCCGAGCGGCCGGTGTTCTCGGCCATCAAGCTGGTGGAGCGCGAGCTGGGCAAGGTCCATGTCGCCGCCGATATCGGCTGTCACACCTTCTCCACGCTGCCGCCGTTCAACATCGGCAATTCGGTGCTGGGCTATGGGCTGGGCCTGTCCAGCGCGGCCGGGGTGGCGCCGGCTTTCTCAACGCGCGTCATCTCCATCATGGGCGACGGCGGGTTCTGGCATAACGGCCTGAGCACCGGCGTCAGCGGCGCCGCCTTCAACGGCCAGGACGGCGTGCTGGTTATCATGAACAACGGCTACAGCTCGGCGACGGGGCAGCAATATCTCCCCTCCACCACCGCCGGCGGCGCACGCAGCCCGACCGCGACCATCGAGCAGGCACTCAAGAACATGGGCGTCAAATGGGTGCGCCCGCTGCGCAGCTACGGCGTAGGCCACATGGTGCGGACCCTGCGGGAGGCGCTCACCGCCACCGGCGCGGGCTTGCGCGTCATCATCGCCGACGGCGAATGCCAGCTCGCCAACCAGCGCCGCATCCGCCCCTTGATCCGCAAAGCGCTCCAGTCGGGCAGGCGCGTCGTGCGCACGCGCTTCGGCGTCGACGATGCCACCTGCACCGGCGATCATTCCTGCATCCGGCTCTCCGGCTGCCCGTCGCTGACGGTGAAGCCCAATCCCGATCCGCTGCGGCTCGATCCGGTGGCGCACGTCAACAACGACTGCGTCGGCTGCGGCCTGTGCGGCGAAGTCGCGGACGCGGCCGCCTTGTGTCCCTCGTTCTACCGCGCCGACATCGTGCAGAATCCCAACGCGTGGGACCGCTGGCTCGCGCGCGTGCGTGGCTCGGCGATCGCTTGGCTGCAGCGCCGCTCGGACGCGGCGCACGCGGCGGCATGAGCGAGCGGCCGGTCACTGTGCTGATCGCCGCCCTCGGCGGCGAGGGCGGCGGCGTCTTGACCGACTGGATCGTCGACGCGGCGATGCGCGCCGACCTGCCGGTGCAGGCGACCTCGATCCCCGGCGTGGCGCAGCGTACCGGCGCGACGACCTACTATGTCGAGATCTTTCCCGCCACCAACGCGGCGCTCGGCGGGCGCCGGCCGCTGTTCGCGCTCTATCCCAGCCCCGGCGGCATCGACCTGATGCTGGCGTCGGAGGCGCTCGAGGCGGGCCGGGCGCTCGAGAACGGCTTCGTCACGCCCGACCGCACCACGCTGGCCGCCGCCACCCACCGCATCTATGCCGTGGTCGAGAAGGCGGCGATGGCGGATGGCCGCTTCGACACCAGCCACATCATCGCTGCGGCCCGCGCGCTGGCAAAGCAGCCGATCCTGTTCGACCTGACGCGCGGCGCCAAGACGCGCGAGATGTCGTTGAACGCGGTGATGCTCGGCGTCGCCGCCGCGTGCGGCGCGCTGCCGATCGCGCGCGAGCATTTCGTGGCGGCGATCCGTGAGGCGGGCATCGCGGTCGAGGCGAATCTCGCCGCGTTCGATCTCGGGCTGACGCTCGGCGAGAAGGGCGTGCCGCCCGAGCTTCTCTCCGTCGACGACCGCGCGCCGCGCCCGCTCGAAGCGGCAACGCAGGCGCTGATCGGCAATATCCGGGCCGAGTTCCCGCCGGAAGCGGCGACGATCGTCGAGGAAGGCGTGCGCCGCCTTGCCGATTATCAGGACCTCGCCTATGCCCGGCTTTATTTCGACCGCGTCCGGCGCGTCGCTTCGTTCGATGGCGAGCTCGCCGCGTGCGTTGCGCGCAATCTCGCGCTGTGGATGTCGTACGAGGACGTGATCCGCGTCGCCGACCTCAAGACGCGGCCCGAACGCTTCGCCAAGATGCGCACCGAAATCCGCGCCCGCGAAGGCGAGCCGGTCACAGTCACCGAGTTCCTCAAGCCCGGCATCGACGAGGTGAGCGCGATCCTGCCGCGCCGCCTGGGGGCCGCGCTCGAGGCCTGGGGCGAGCGGCGCGGGCTTGCGACCAAGCTGCACCTGACGATGCGGCTCAAGAGCTCGAACATCAACGGCTTCGCGCGGCTGTGGCTCCTGGCGCGGCTGCGGCGCTGGCGCCCGATGAGCCACCGCTTCGCCGTCGAGCAGAAGGCGATCGAGGCGTGGCTCGACGCCATCGCGCGCACCGCACCGCGCTCCCCGGAGCTGGCGCGCGAGATCGCCGAGTGCGCGCGCCTCCTCAAGGGCTACAGCGACACCCATCGTCGCGGCCGCGACAATTACCGCCGCATCTTCGCGGGCGCGGTGCTGCCCGCGCTCGAGCGCGGCGAGGGCGGAGCCGAGCGCATCCGGCGCCTGCGCCAGGCCGCGCTCGCCGATCCCGATGGCTTCGCGCTCGACCGCGCCTTGGCCGCCCAACCGCGGGAGACGGCGAAGGCGGCAGAATGAACGGATTTTGATCGGTTTCGCGGATTCGCCCCGCTTGACTTCGGAGCGGGATCATTTAACATAGTTGTTAAACGATGAGCCTCGATCTCACCTTCGCCGCGCTGGCCGATCCGACGCGGCGCGCCATCCTCGCCCGGCTCGGCAACGGCGAGGCGACGGTGAGCGAGCTGGCCGCGCCGTTCGCCATTTCGCTGCCGGCAATCTCGCGCCACCTCAAGGTGCTGGAGCAGGCCTCGCTGATCGCGCGGCGGCGCGACGGCCAGACGCGGCGCTGCCGGCTCGACCCGCGCGGCTTGAGCGACGCCGCGCAGTGGCTCGCCTTCCACGGCGAATTCTGGGGCGCGAGCCTCGACCGCCTCGCCCACCATCTCGCTCCGGTCCAGGGAACGACGCACCATGGCCCAGCAAGACGACCAAGGCGCGGCCGGCGCTAGCGACCTCGCGCTGACCTTGACGCGCGTCCTCGAGGCGCCCCGCGAGGCGGTGTTCGCGGCCTGGACCGATCCGGCGCAGCTCACGCGCTGGCTGGGCCCGGGCAAGATCACCGCCGAGGTGCAGAAGCTCGATCTGCGCGAGGGCGGCGCCTACCGCATCGTCATGCACGACGTGCCCGCCGGCGGCGCCAACGTCGTCACCGGCATCTATCGCGCGATCGAGCCGCCTTCGCGCCTCGTCTTCACCTGGGCATGGGAGGAGCACGCCGCCACCCACCGCGCCGGCCACGAGAGCATCGTCACCATCACCTTGCGCGCGCTCGGCAACCGCACCGAGCTGACCTTGCGTCACGAACGCTTCGACACCAAGAAGTCCCGCGACAGCCACGACCACGGCTGGAACGGCTGCTTCGACAAGCTCACTCAATACCTCAAACCAGGGAGAGCATGATGGCGGACATCGTTCTCTACGGCATACCGATGAGCACCTATGTCCGGAGCGCGCGCATGGCCTGCGTCGAGAAGGGCGTGCCCTACACGCTCGAGCCGGTGATGCCGCACAGCGAGCCGATCAACGCGCTGCACCCGTTCGGCAAGATCCCGGCAATGCGGCACAGCGACTTCACGCTCTACGAAACGAGCGCCATCATGCGCTACATCGACGACGCCTTCGAGGGTCCGCGCCTCACGCCTTCGAACACAAGGGGCCGCGCCCGCATGGAGCAGTGGATCAGCACGTTCAACGCCTATTTCGACAGCGCCCTGATCCGGCGCATCGTGGTGCAGTACGCGTTCCCCTCCGGACCCGACGGCAAGCCCGACCGCGCCATCATCGACAAGGCGGCCGAGGACGCGAAAAAGCAGATGGCGCTGCTCGACGAGGCGCTCGACGAGGGGCCTTTCATCCTCGGCGCGAACATCTCGCTCGCCGACCTGCTGCTCGCGCCGATGATGGCGTACTTCGTGCGCACGCCCGAAGGCAAGGCCATCACGGCCGCGTCCAAGAACCTGCAGCGCTCGGGCGCCGCGATGCGCGCGCGCAAGAGCTACTTGGAGACGGTGCCGCCGCCGCCGCCCAAGCGCGACTGACGCGGGAGGCGCGACTGACCACCGATACGAGCGCGGCCGCGCTTTGGCTCATCGAAGGCGCGCGCTCGGCCAAGCGCGCCGAGGACATATTGTCCGGGCTGTGCGAGCGGCTCGTTGCCGGCGGTGTGCCGCTGTACCGCGTCTCGGTGTTCGTGCGGACGCTGCACCCGAGCGTCATGGGGCGGCGCTTCACCTGGGTCGAGGGCAAGGAGGTCGAGACGACGGAGGCGCCGTACCAGCTTCTGGACGACGACCTCTTCCTCCTGAGCCCGGTGGTGCGCGTTTTTCGCAGCGGCGAGGCTTTGCGGCGGCGCCTCGCCGATCCCGATTGCCCGATGGATTTCAGCATCCTGCCCGATTTCCTCGCCGAGGGCGTGACCGACTATGTCGCGTTCCCGCTCCTTTTCACCAACGGCGAGGTCCATGTCGCTACCTGGACCACGCGCGCGCCCGGCGGCTTCGACGAGGAACAGATGAAGGGGCTCGAGGCAGTGGTGGCGCCGCTCGCGCGCCTGGCGGAGATCTACGCGCTGCGCCGCACCGCGCAGACCTTCCTCAACACCTATGTCGGGCGCAATACCGGCGAGCGCATTCTCAACGGCCAGATCAGGCGCGGCGACACGCTGTCGATCGCGGCGGCGATCTGGCTCTCCGACATGCGCGGCTTCACCGCGCTTTCCGACCGCGTCCCGCCCGAGACCATGATCAAGCTGCTCAACCACTATTTCGACGCGCAGGTTCCGGCGATCCTGCGCCACGGCGGCGAAGTGCTCAAATTCATGGGCGACGGACTGCTGGCGATCTTTCCGGTCGCGCCGGACGATCCAGATGGTGCAGCCGCCTGCGCCGCAGCGCTCGCCGCGGGCCGAGCGGCGCGCGACGAGGTCGCGGCGCTCGGCGGCGATCACCCGATCGAGGGCGTCGACCACGTCCGCTTCGGCCTGGCGCTCCACATCGGCGACGTGCTCTACGGCAATGTCGGCGGCGAGACCCGTCTCGACTTCACCTGCATCGGCCCCGCGGTCAATCTCGCGGCGCGGATCGAGAAGCTCGCGGGCGAATTGGGCCGCACGCTCCTCGCCTCGACCGAATTCGCCGCGCGCTGTCCGGGCGCGCTCGAGCCGGTCGGGCGCTTCACCGTCCGCGGCATCGATGCGCCGCAGCGCGTCTTCGGCCTCGCCGAGGAAGCCGAGCGCGAGGCGTAAGCCGGCCGATCTAATTCGACGCGTGGTTGGCGGCTTCGCCGAGCGGCGGGCGGGTCAGGACGAAGTCGATGGCCGCGCCGTCCTCCTCGGTGCGGAAGGCGACCGGCACGCCCTTGTCGTCGATCCACACCGTTTGATGCTTGGTGCCGGTGATGTCGTAGCGCTTGAGGCGGAGATCCATGCCGTCGAATTTGACCGGCTCGACCCGGCCGCCGCTCACGCTCACCTTTTCCACGCGGCCGGACTTGGCCCCCATCATGGTGTCGGTGTCGAGCACCATCGCCGACCACGGGTTGGAGGGATGGACATTGGCGGAAGCGGTAAAGGTGCCTGTGGGCGTGGACAACACGAAGCCATCGTCGCGCGCCTCGCCGTGGACCTCGGCCCGCGTGCCATTGGTGTCGGTGACGCCGTCGAAGCGCACGAGCCGGTCGCCTTGCCACTGCTCGGTCCGCTTCGCGTCTTCGCGGTGAACGACGATGCCGAGGACCTTGACCGCGACGTGAAGCTCGGAGTCGACCTCGACCTTGTCGCCGGAACTCTTCATCACGTTCTTATAGGTGCCGATATTGCCGTAGCGCGGATGCTCGATCTTGTATTCATAGACGATGTCCGCCGCGCGTGCGGACGGACCGGCGAGGAACAAAATCCCGGCGACGACCGCCGGGAGCCACAACAGGCATCGTCTCGTCACGTCTCTTTTCCTCACGACCCGGGCAATCCTAGCCTGCCGTGCCTTGCGGCGGTAGTGTCCATTGTTCTAGGAGCCCACGCGTCGGACCATCCACCGGCATCATCGGGTTCAGCGTCGGGAGCAGCGCATGACCAGCTTCGAAACACGCTCGCCGCGGGCACCTGTCTATGGGCGGCGCGCCATGGTGGTCTCGGGCCATGCGGCGGCGACGCTCGCCGGAATATCCGCCCTGAAGCGCGGCGGCACCATCGTCGACGGCATGGTCGCGGCCTCGGCCGCGCTCGGCGTGGTGCTGGGCCACGCCACCTCGATCGGCGGCGACTGCTTCATGCTGTACCATGAAGCCGCCTCGGGCCGGACATTCGGCCTCAATGCCTCGGGGATCGCGCCCACGGCCGCGACGCCGGAATATTTTCCCGACGGCATGAAGACCCGCGGCCCGCTCGCGCCGGTGGTGCCGGGGCTGGTGCGGGCGTGGGAGGCGATGCACCGGCGCCACGGGCGGCTCGCGTGGCGTAGCCTGTTCGAGGACGCGATCGACCTCGCCGAGAACGGGCATCCGGTCTCGCACGTGCTCGCCGACCGCATCCCCGACGACCGCCCGCTGCTCGCGGCCGATCCGGGCTGCGCCGCGACTTATCTGCCGCGCGGGCGGGCGCTCGCCTTCGGTGACCTGCTGCGCCAGCCGGCGCTTGCGCGCACCTTGAGCGGCATCGCCAGCGACGGCGCTGACAGTTTCTATCTCGGCGAGACAGCGCAGCGCATCGGCGCCTATTTCGCCGAGCGCGGCGGCCTGATGCGCGCCGCCGACCTGGCCGCGTTCCAGCCGCTCTGGGTCGAGCCCGCCGGCTCGACCTATCGCGGCCACCGCGTCGCGGTGATGCCGCCGAATTCCTTCGGCATCCTGCTGCCGATGCAACTCGAGGGGCTGGCGGCGGTGCCAAGCGAGGCGCTGGCCGAGGACCCGGTGCGCCGCGTCGGCTGGCAGATGAGCGCGATGAAGGCGGCATTCGAGCATGGCAGGCCGCTGATCGCCGATCCGCGCGAAATCGCCGACGCGGTGGCGCGCGCGCTGGCGCCCGAGATGGGCGCACGGATGCGCGCGGCCGTGCTCGCGACGGCACCGGCGACGCGCATCCCCAATCGCGGCGGCACGTCGTGCCTGATGCTGGCCGACGCCGAGGGCAACGCGATCTGCGTCGTCCAGAGCGTGTTCAACGTGTTCGGCAGCGCTTTTCTCGAGCCCGCGACCGGAATCATCTTCAACAACCGCATGCAGGGCTTCACCCACCGCCCCGGGCGGCCCAACAGCGTCGGTCCGGGCAAACGCCCGGCGCACACGCTGTCGCCCGTGATGGTGCTGCGCGACGGGCGCGTGCGCTACGTGCTGGCGAGCCCCGGCGGCGCGAGCCAGACGCTGACCGCGGCGCAGGTCATCACCCAGCTCGTCGACATGGGCCGCAACGTCGCCGCCGCGGTCGAGGCGCCGCGCTGGTGCAACGCGCGCGACGGCGAGTTCCTGATCGAGAGCGAGTTCCCGGAATCGGTCGTGCCGCAGCTCGCGGCGATGGGCCACGCTGTCGCGCGCTCGCCGGACCCGTATTTCTACGGCTCCGCCAAGGCGATCGAGCTGCTGCCGTCGGGCACGCTCGCCGGCGCCGCCGACCATCGCCGCGAGGCCTTCGCACTGGGTTTCTGAGCTACAGGCTCGCGACGAACAGCCACACCGTCAGCCCCAGCCCGAGCGTGAAAACCAGCGACCGCATGGTGGCGAGATCGGCCATGTACATCGCGGTATAGACGATCCTCACCGCGACGTAGCTCAGCGCCAGGAGATCGATTCGCCCCTGCGGCGCGTGAGTGACCTCGGCCACCAGGACAGACGCGGCGAAGATGGGAAACGTCTCGAAATGGTTGCGGTGCGCCCAGTCGGCGCGCTGGCGCCAGCCTTCGAGCTTCTGCAGCTCGCGCCGCGGCGCGCGGTTGTCGACGCCGCCCGACTTCGCGAGCGCCACCGTCACGTACGGCAGGAAGGCGGCGGCAAGGATCATCCAGTAGGCGAGCGGCATTGCGGCTCCATGGCAAAAGGGCGAGACGTCACGCGATGGCGTCGGCCTCGCGCACGCTGTCGATGAGCGAGGTGCGCAGCAGATATGCGCGCGCCAGCGCCGGGTCCGCGGCAGTGCGGCGCAGCTCGTCGTGGGTGCGGCGGCGCACGGCGGGATCGCGCTCCTCCAAGAGGCGGCGGTTGCGGATGGTTTGCGCCTGGGTGTGCGCCACCGCGACATGGCGGCGCTGGCGCTCGTAGCGGTCAAGCTCCTCCTCGCCCGCCTCGCCGCGCAGGATGCGCACCAGCTTGCCGGCGAGGTTGATAGCGTCGTGAATGCCGCTGTTCATGCCCATGGCGCCGATCGGGCTGTTCACGTGCGCGGCGTCGCCGGCCAGGATGGCGCGGCCCACGCGGAACTTCGCCGCGACGCGCTGATGCACGACATAAAGGTTGGTGCCGACGATGGCGAAGTCGCGGCCGGTGGCGAGGAAGCGCCGGAGCCGCGCCTGCAGCGCCTCGGGTTGCGTCAACGCCTCGGGATCGTCGTCTTCCCGGGTCGGGAAATGGACTCGCCAACGTTCCGGCGGCCCCTTCCAATGGAACAGGTTCGACCATTCCTCCGGGTCGGAGATGTAGTTGCGGTCGGCATAGCCGTGGCGCGCGAAATCGTAGGCCACCTCGATGTTGAGGGTGCGGTCGGGATAGGTGAAGCCCTCGAACGCGACGCCAAGCTCCTTCCTCACGATGCTGCGCGCGCCCTCGGCGCTGACGAGATAGCGGCCGCGGATACGGTCGGTCTCGCCGGAGCGGTCGACGACATGCGCCGTGACCCAGTCGCCGTCCTGGGCGAAGCCGGTGAAAGAGGTCGCGAGACGCAGCTCGATCTGGGCCTCGTCCTTGGCCATCGCCAGCGCCTCCTCAACGATCTTGATGCGCTCGCATTGCAGCACGTAGGGAAAGCGTGTGTCGTCCTTGAGCACGGCATGGTCGAAGGCGGCGATCAGCCCTTGGCGCCTGTCCCAATAATGGAACACCGGGGCGACGATGCCGCGCGGCTCGATCCGGCGGTAGAGGCCGATGCGGTCGAGCATCTCCAGCGTCGCCGGATGGTTGGTGCCGGCGCGCGGCACCTGGTCGAGGAAATTATCGTCGCCCAGCTCTTCGACCAGCGTGCTAGGGACGCCCGCCTGGGCCAGCGCAAGCGCAAGGCACAGCCCCACGGGGCCGGCGCCGATGATGACGATTCGATCGTCGCGCTTCATCGCTCAGCCCTTCGGCACCACCTCCTTCACCGCGCCCACCCAGCCGGTGTGGGTGAGGTCGAAGACATAGCCCTCGGGGCTGCGGTACTTGCATTCATAGAACGAGTTGGGCGAGGTCGGCCGGCCCGCGAGATAAGCGGCGCCGGCGCCGGCGGCCTGCTTCTCGGCCTCATCGAGATCGTCGACCCACATGCCGAAATGATAGAGGCCGAGCGGCTCGTCCGCGCTCTCGCGCTTGAGGAGCGCGACGTTGACGGTGCCGTCGGAAACGTAGATGCCGCGGCGCGCGGTGCCGGCGCGCTTCATGTCGAACGCCGACTCGAAAAAGCGCGCGCTCGCCTCCGGGTCTTCGACGATGATGGCGATGTGACGGAGCTTTGCCATGGCCTGTCCTTCTCGGTTGCCGCCTGTGGATAACGCGATTTTAGCGGCGAATCTCCTTTGACCTTTAGGATCGATCCCTCATACCATCGCCGGGCGGACGGGACCATCGCGAAAGGTGATCGTCCGAAACGAGCACATCGTACCAGGGGAGAGAGGGGAAACATGGCCGTAGCAAAATCGGCGAAGACGACGGCGACAACCGTCACCTTGAAGCATCTCGCGGCGCAGCTGGCCGAGGATCACGAGATCGCCAAGAAGCAAGCCGACGCGATCCTCAACGATCTCGTCGTTCT
>Ga0209415_10000846_pt1 | contig 57885 bp, 49 predicted proteins | sample PeaSoiSIISIP2007_FD_187696 | JGI IMG/M metagenome (GOLD analysis project Ga0209415, IMG submission 187696) | Peat soil microbial communities from Weissenstadt, Germany - SII-SIP-2007 (SPAdes) (version 2) | ecosystem: Environmental > Terrestrial > Soil > Wetlands > Peat | place: Germany... | reverse complement strand
AGCCGAGCACGACGCCCTCGACGAGCGGGTCTTCGGACTTCGTGACGCGTCCTGGGAGACGGCGACGCCGGCCGAAGGCTGGTCGGTCCGCGACCAGATCAGCCACCTGTGCTTCTTCGACGAGCAGGCGACGCTCGCGCTCGAGGAGCCGGAGAGCTTCGAGGCGGGTGCGTCGTCCGTGGCCGCCTCGGCCATCGCTGGTGCGGACGTCGACTTCGGCCGGGCCCTTGGCCCTGCCCGTCTGCTCAAGCGCTGGCGCGCCTCGCGGGGGCGACTTCTTGAGGTCGCGGGCGACGCGCCTGAAGGCGCCCGGGTGCCCTGGTTCGCACTGCCGATGAGCGTGCCGAGCTTCGTCACGGCCCGCCTCATGGAGACCTGGGCGCACGGCCAGGATGTCGCCGACGCGCTCGGGCTCGGCCCCGTCGCCACCGACCGCATGGCGCACATCTGCCACCTCGGCTTCGCCGCCCGGGGCTACGCGTTCGCGGCCCACGGGCTCGAGGATCCCGGTGGGCCACTGCGGGTCGAGGTCCAGCTGCCGAGCGGCCGAACCTGGCATGCGGGACCATCCGACGCGCCCGACCGCGTGACCGGCCAGGCGCTCGATCTCGCGCTCGTCGTCACGCGCCGGCGCCACCGGGCCGACACAGGCCTGTCGGCCACCGGCGCGCTCGCCGAGCAGTGGCTGGCGATCGCCCAGGCCTACGCCGGCCCCCCGGGCGCGGGCCGAACGCCCGGCCTGGGCGGTCGTGTCCCGCGTCTGGGCACCACGACGGCTTGAGCAGCCACTGACCCTGCAACAGCTCGATAGGTTGCGGTACCTTCGCCGAGCAGGTGAATCGCAGCGGCGTCACCGCGGCCCCGTGCAACACAACCCAGATCCGCTGGCGCGCTCGGTGATTGCTGCCCACGTGACTCCGAGGCCGCTGCCGATCACCTCCATGGCTGCATCGAGGTTCCGAACTCGGATACAAAGATGGAACAGCTGCTGCTAGTCAAACAGTCTCAGGTGCCTCCTCTGGGGACAGGGTGGCAACGGGCGACCCGATTGCATCTCGAACCAGTGCACGAACTCGGTCGCCGGCAAGGCGCGCTGCCACATCACCCGGCAGCGCCTCGGTCTCCGGCGAGATGATCTCTGGGCCGACCCAGGAGAGGCCACCGATGTCGGCGAGGGAGCACAGCAGTCGTCGCAGATCGAACACTCCGTCGCCGGGTAGTCGCCTGTGCATGGTGTCCTCCCACATCGTTCCGCGCACCTCGGGCGCGGCGTCGTTGATTTGCACGGCAAATATCCGCTCACCGGGGATGGACTCGAGTAGCCCGAAGTCCGGCTGCACGCGAAAAAAGTGCCACGAGTCGACGAGAAGGCCGCCGTTGGGGCGGTCCGCCTCCCGGACGATTTCCCAGGCAGTGGCCAAATCGGTCACGACCGTCATCGGGATGAATTCCAGGTGCACCGACGCGCCGATGTCGGCGGCACCATCACACAGCACGCCGAACGATTCCGCGAGCTCATTTACCGGCACATCGCTGCTGGACATCGCCACAGCGGTCATCGAGACAGCCTGCAACGCTTCGCTCATCCGCAGCACGTCGGCCGCGCTGAAAGAGGCGAACCGGGACCGCGACTCCCCGCTGAACGGATGCCAGTTCAGAACCGGATCCATCACGAGGTCCAATCCCTGGTCGCGGACATAGCGGCCGAGCTCTGCGGCCGGCATTCCCTGCTCCTCGGAGCGGAAGACGTCGAGCGCGCTGAGCGAGATCCGCGTGAAGTCCGTGGCGAGAGCCGCTTGCACCCGCTTGTCGATCGGGCTTTCCAATCCCACGGTTCCGGACCAAAGGATCCAGCCGATCTCGTCGAATTCCGTCGACACCGGCGCCCTCCTCACTGGCATGGCCGCTGGGCCAGGACCGGAGCCCAGGCTGCCCAAGGAAGGCAGTGCTCGCCTTGCGAGAAGGTAGAGCTCGGAGCAATGGAAGGAGCGCCGAGCACGAAAGGGTCCGTCGCGTGTCCGGTGACCGGCATGGCGGGGAACGGGACCATCAGCGCGTGCGCTCCTCGGGCATCTCGCCGGCAAGGCGGTCCGCCCACCACATCGAGTCGAGGTCCGCGATCTCGCAACTGAGGGCGGACCGCGCCGGGTCCGCGTCGGCGAGCTGAGGGGCCGGGACGCCGACCTTGAGCGGGTGCAGCTCGACCTTGACCATGAGGGACCCCCCCTGCCAATATCCAACTGGTGAGTCGATTATGACACCTCCGGAACCGCAGGTAGCGGCCGTGCTCGGCCTCGTGTCCCAGCCCACGCCGGCCCGCGGGAACACCGCTGAGCGCAGCTTCCGCTCCTTCTACCGCGGCTGCGACGAGCTCCCTGGGCGCGCGTGCGGCTACGTGCGCCGGCAGGGCGCCGGGCGGTGAACACGACCGACGTGCTCGCATCCCGGCTCCACCGGGGATCGGACTCCTACCGCGACAACCGCCGGGCGATGCTCACCCAGCTCGGCGAGCTCGAGGAGCTCATGGCCAAGTCGCGCGACGCGGGCGGCGAGCGTTACATCGAGCGTCACCGCGCCCGGGGCAAGCTCCTTGCGCGCGAGCGCATCGAGCTCCTGCTGGACCGCGACAGCTACTTCCTCGAGCTCTCGCCGCTCGCTGGCTATGGCAGCCGTTTCCACCTCGGCGGCTCGATGGTGAGCGGCATCGGGGTCGTGTCGGGGACCGAGTGCGTGATCACCGCCAACGAGCCGACCGTGCGAGGCGGGACCATGAACCCCTTTACGAGCCGCAAGTGGCTGCGCGCGCTCGAGATCGCCGCCCAGAACCGCCTCCCGCTCGTCCAGCTCGTCGAGTCCGGCGGCGGCGACCTGCCCACCCAAGCCGAGACCTTCGTCAACGGCGGGCGCATCTTCTACGACATGAGCAGGCTGTCACGCGAGGGTGTGCCGACAGTCTCGGTCGTCTTCGGCAACTCGACCGCAGGTGGAGCCTACGTGCCGGGCATGTCCGACTACGCGATCCTCATCCGCAACCGGTCTCGTGTCTTCCTCGGCGGGCCGCCGCTCGTGAAGATGGCGACGGGTGAGGACGCCGACGAGGAAGAACTCGGCGGCGCCGAGATGCACGCGCGGGTCTCGGGTCTTGCGGATTACCTCGCGGAGGACGAGCCGGACGCGCTGCGCATCGCCCGCCAGGTCGTCAGCCACCTGCACTGGCGCAAGCTCGGCCGCGAGCGGGCGAACAATCCCGAGCCGCCGCTTTATGACCCCGATGAGCTGCTCGGCGTGCCCTCGGCAGAGGCGCGTGTGCCATTCGACGCTTGCGAGGTCATCGCCCGCGTCGTGGACGGGTCGCGCTTCGAGTTCTTCAAGCCCTCCTACGGCCGCACGCTCGTAACCGGATGGGCGATGTTGCTCGGCTACCCCATCGGCATCCTCGCGAACAACGGCGTGCTGTTTTCCGAGGAGTCCGAGAAGGCTGCCCAGTTCATCGGGCTGTGCAACCAGATCGACGTCCCGCTGCTCTTCCTCCAGAACACGACGGGCTACGTGGTCGGGACCACCTACGAGCAGCGCGGCATCACCAAGGACGGCTCGAAGATGGTGCGCGCAGTGTCCACCTCGACCGTTCCGCACCTCACCCTCATGATGGGCGCGAGCTACGGTGCCGGGAACTACGGCATGGGTGGCCGGAGCTACGCACCGCGCTTCGTCTTCTCCTGGCCGAACCACCGGATCGGCATCATGGGCCCGAAGCAGATGGCCGGCGTGCTCTCGATCGTGGCGCGCCAAGCGGCCGAGCGCTCCGGGCGCCCCTTCGACGAGGCGGCCGACGCGACCATGCGCACGTCGGTCGAGGAACAGCTCGAGGCGGAGTCGACGGCGCTCTTCGCGACCGGGCGCCTGTGGGACGACGGCATCATCGATCCTCGTGACACCCGGACGATGCTCGGCATCGCGTTGTCCGCGGCGAACAGCGCACCCGTCCGCGGCTCGACCGACCTCGGTCCGGTCCGCTTCTAGAATGGCGGCGGGAATGGATTCGCCGGCACGCACGATCCGCCGGCTGCTCGTCGCCAACCGCGGGGAGATCGCGCGGCGTGTCTTCCGCACTGCGCGGTCTATGGGAATCGAGACGGTCGCCGTCTACGCAGCGCCCGACGAGCACGCGAGCTTCGTCCGCGAAGCTGACCTCGCGGTCGCGCTCCACGGCACGAGCGCGACCGACACCTACCTCGACGCCGGGCGGCTCGTCGCCGCCGCCCTGCGCAGCGGCGCCGATGCCGTGCACCCCGGCTACGGCTTCCTCGCCGAGAACGCCGATTTCGCCCGCGCCGTCGAGGCGGCCGGGCTGTGCTGGGTCGGGCCACCCCCCGAGGCGATCGAGGTCATGGGCAACAAGCTCGCCGCGCTCGAGCGCGTCGCGAAAGAGGGGGTCTCGGTCTTGGCGAGGCTCGCGCTCGGCGGGGGCGCGCCGCCCGACGCCGGCGAGGTCGCCGCGGTCGTCGGCTTCCCCGTGCTCGTCAAGGCTTCTGCGGGCGGCGGAGGCAAGGGCATGCGGGTCGTGACGATCCCCGCTCGGCTCCCCGAGGCGGTCGCCGCCGCGCGGCGGGAGGCGCTCCGCAGCTTCGGCAGCGACGCCGTGTTCCTGGAGCACCTCGTAGACCCCGCGCGCCACATCGAGGTGCAGGTCCTCGCCGACCACGAGCGCACCGTGTCCGTCTTCGAGCGCGAGTGCTCCGTACAGCGCCGCCACCAGAAGGTGATCGAGGAGTCGCCCTCGCCCTTTTGCACTCCCGAGCTTCGCGAGGCGCTCAGCGCTGCGGCGGTGGCCGCGGCGCGCTCGGTCTCCTACCGGGGCGCGGGAACCGTCGAGTTCGTCGTCGGCGAGAAGGGGGACTTCTATTTCATCGAGATGAACACGCGCCTGCAGGTCGAGCACCCGGTCACCGAGCTCGTGACCGGCCTCGACCTCGTGCGCCAGCAGTTGCTGGTCGCGCAGGGACTGCGCCTCGAACTCGACGGGACGCGCCTTGCCGGCGCGGCCATCGAGGCGCGCGTCTACGCCGAGGATCCCGCCGCGGGCTTCCTCCCCTCGAGCGGCAGGCTCGCGTACTTCCACGAGCCCGTCGGCGTGCGGGTGGAAACCGGCGTCGCTACGGACGACGAGGTGGGTGTGCATTTCGACCCGATGCTCGCCAAGGTCGTCGCGCATGCCCCGACGCGCGCCGAGGCGGCCGCCGCGCTCGCTCAAGCGCTCGCAGAGCTGCGCGCCTGCGGCCCGGCCACCAACCGCGAGCTGCTGGTGCGGCTCCTGCGCCACCCGGACTTCCTCGCCGGCGCGACGACGACGGACTTCATCGAGCGCCACCTCGACGAGCTCCTGGAGCCCTCTGGCACCCGGGCAGTCGCGGACGCGGGGGTGACCGCCGCGCTCGCTGCGCGCTTGCTGCGCGTCGCCGCGGATCCGGGCCGGCTCCAGATCCCGCCGGGCTGGCGCAACAGCCGGTCCAGCGGGGAGGTCGTGACGTTCGCACACGAGACGAGCACCGTGCGGGTCGCCTTCGCCGAGGATCGCGACGCACTGGTGCGCGGCGACGTCGACGGTGAAGCTTTCACCGCCAGCGTGCACCACAACGACCCGCCATGGGTCGACCTCGAGCTTGACGGTCTGCGGCGACGGGTCACGGCAGTGACCGACGGAGCGCGCTGGTGGGTGCAGGACGCATCGGGGACCGAGGTATGCCTCAGGGAGCTCCCACGCTTCCCGCCGCCCGCCGAGGTCGCGCCGCCGCCGGGCGGGCTCGGCGCGCCGATGAACGGCACCGTCGTGCACGTCGCGGTCCGTGCCGGGGTCACGGTCGTGGCCGGCCAGCAGCTGCTCGCCATCGAGGCGATGAAGATGGAGCACCCCCTGCTCGCACCGGCAGCGGGCGTCGTCGCCGAGGTGCTCGTCGTCGAAGGCGACTCCGTGGCCGAGGGCCAGGTGCTCGTCGTGGTCGATTCCGGGGAGCCCGGGAGCGGCGAGGCGCCCGGGAGCGGTGGGGAGCCCGGGAGCGGTGGGGAGCCCGGGAGTGGTGGGGAGCCCGGGGGCGGCGGGGAGCCCGGGAGCGGCGAGGAGTCCGAGCGCGCCGAGTAGCCCCCCTCAGCCTCCCGCCGCAGCTCCTTCAAGAACTCGAACAGGCCCCTTCGACAGCCAGCGCGCATCGGCGATCGTGAGGCAGGTGCGGGTCAACGTAGGCGGCGTCGGCGGTGGCGGTCTTGACGACGAGGAGGTGGGGCCACCAGAACGATCGCACCCCCAGTAGGGCCGCTTGCTCAGCGCGCCGGCACCGTCAAACCACCCCGAGCGCGGCGAGAGCCACCTCCCGCGCCCAGCCGTAGCGCGCCTTGCCGGACGGCGTCCGCTCGATCGCGGGGACGAACACCACGTCGCGGGGAACCTTGTAGCCGGCGAGGCGCTCGCGCACCAACGCCTGCAACTCGCCGATATCCGCGGTAGCGCCCGGCGCGAGCGTTACGACGGCGACCACCGCCTCGCCGTAGCGCTCGTCCGGCAAGCCGACAACGTTGCAGTCCGCAACCGCCTGGTGCGCGGCAAGTACGGCCTCGACCTCCTCGGGGTAGACCTTCTCGCCGCCGGTGTTGATGCACAACGAGCCCCGACCGAGGAACGTGACTACGCCGTTTGCCTCCACCTTCGCCCAGTCGCCGGGCACGACAAGCTCCTCGCCGCCGACCTGGCGCAAGAGGGCTCGCGACTGCTGGGGCGCCTTGTAGTAGCCGAGCGGCCCCGGGGGGCGCACCGCGAGCAGGCCCGCCTCATCGCTGCCCGGTTCGATCACCGAACCGTCCTGGCGGATGAGCATCGCCCGCTCCGCGAGGCGGAACGGGCTTTCGGCTGCGCGTCCACCCGAGGGGACGATCGAGACAGCGAACGGCCCGCCCTCGCTCGCACCGATCATGTCGACGAGCACGGCGGGAGTGCGGTCCACGAGCGCCTGCTTGACCCGATCGCCCCAAGCGACGCCGGAACTGGCAATGCGCTCCAGGCTCGAGGTGTCGTAGGCGGTGCCGGCCGCCTCGGCCTCCTCGAGCGCGCGGACCATCGGTCGACCGAAGGTGTCCCCGACGATCGCCAACTGGCTCACCCGCTCGCCCGCCACGGTTCGCCATAGCTCGTGCGCGTCGAGCGAGTGGCTCTCGAGGAACACCACGAGCCCGCCGAGGAGCAGCGCTGCCTGCGCGAGATACAAGGCGACGCCGTGCATGAGCGGCGAAGCGGGCAGGAACACCGGGGACCGGCCCTCGGCGGCTAGCGCCTCCGCGCAGCTCGCCACGCCCGCTGCGTCCTCTGGGGGCGTGAGCCCGGCGAGCACATAGGCCGACCACGCGAGCGTGTTGACGATGTCGCGGTGGCGCCACATCACCCCAAGGGGACGTCCGGTGGTGCCACCGGTGTAGAGCAGGAATACGTCCTCGCCAGAGCGGGGCTGTCGGGCGGCCGGCTCGTGTGCCGCGATGACATCCTCGTAGGCGATTGCACCTTTGAGCAGCGGGTTGCCGTCGTCAAGCTGGGCGAAGGCGCAGAGGCGAGGTAGGCGGCCGCGCACTCGGTCCACTATCGGCGCGAAGGCCCCCTCAAAGACGAGCACCTCCGCATCGGAGTCTTCGAGCACCTCGCCGAGTTCGTCGTCCCGGTAGCGGAAGTTCAGGTTGACCGGTGCGCCACGGACCTTGAAAGTGGCGAAAACGGTCTCGAGGTACTCCGGGCGGTTGTAGGCGAGGATGGCAACTTTCGAGTCCCTGCCGACCGACCTCGCCGAGAACCAGCCAGCGACGCGCGCGGCACGCTCGTCGAACTCACGCCACGAGACGTGCCGACCGCCTTGGCTGAGGGCGGGCCGGTCCCCAACGACGTCGGCCACATGCTCCCACAAGGTCGCCCAGTTCTCGTCCATGTCCCTCCGAGTCCCGACCGCGCAGCCCTCGGCCCCAAGATCTACATCTTCCGGTAAACGGAAGCTATCACGGGCGATCACCGGCGATCGCCGACCACCATACGAAGGAGGCGAGCCTCGAGCACGGCAAGCCGACCCGGTTGGCACACGCGATGGCGAGGTAGGTCGCGATCGAGGCAAGCCGCGTGGCCATTCGGCCGTCGGTCCGGTTCGCCGTCAGGATGCGTGGGACGACAGCTGCGTCACCGAGCCAGATAGCCGCCGTCAACTGCGAGGGTATGCCCGAGCGTGAAGGACGAGTCGTCAGAACAAAGCCACAACACCGCCTTGGCGACCTCGGCGGGCTCACCGACTCGGCCGAGCAGGCTCAGCAGCTTGGCGGTTTCCTCGATCGTGCCTCCGCGTTGCGCGACTCTGTTCTCGAGCATCGGCGTCCGGATCGCCCCTGGGCACACTGCGTTGACCCGGATGCCGTCGCGCGCATACTCGATCGCCGCCGTGCGGGTGATACCGACCACGCCGTGCTTGCTCGCCGTGTACGCCGTCTGCCGGGGCTGTGGCCGGAATGAGTTGGTCGAGGCGATGTTGACAATGGCGCCGCCCCGGCCGTGGTCAAGCATCGCTTTGATCTCGTACTTGAGACACAAGAAGATGGACTTGAGATTGACCGCGATGATGCGGTCGAAGGTCTCCTCGTCGAGATCGGCAAGTCGTGTGGTCTCCTGCTCGATCGCCGCGCAATTGGCAGCGAATGAGAGCGGACCGAGCTCGTCGACCGTGCGAGCCACCAGTGCCTCGACGTCCGCGGGACGCGAAACGTCGGTGCCGACGAAGATCGCATCGCCGCCTGCCCGCTCGATGGATTCGACGGTCTCCTTGCCGCCCTCGAGAGCAAGGTCGGCAACGGCCACCTTCGCCCCGGCCTCAGCGAACGCCAAGGCGGTGGCGCGTCCCGACCCGCTCGCTCCACCGGTGACAATGGCGACCTTTCCGTTGAAGAAACCTGCCGACATCCGCTACTCCGATCTCTTGAGACACCGTAGAGCGCCGGACCGCGCCGCGCTCCCAGTAGGACACTCCTTCAAGGTGCCGCCGGTAGGGATGCTGACGGTCGCCGTAACCATCAGGTCAGTCTCGGAAGACTTGACGCCTCACGTCAACTTTGAGACGCGCTGCCGACCGGGCGATCGCTTCTCCTGCGCCAGCTCCCGCCTCCGCGCCCGGCCCGGGCGCGCCAGCCGGCGAGATCGTGACCGGAATCCCCGACTGCAGCACCATCCCGGTGAGCGGATCGACGCCCACCGCAGCGCTCGTGAGCTCGGCGGCGTTCACGGTCGCGAAGCCGTGGGGGACCGAGACCGCGCCGCGCCGCATGTTGGGCTCGAGGCGGGCGATGCCGGTCAGCTCGCCCGAGGCACTCGCGACGCGGACGAGCTCACCAGCTCGGACGCCCGCGGCGGCCGCGTCTCCCGGGTGCAGCAGGATCTCGGGCTCGTCGAGGCGGCGCTCGGTCCCCACTGGGTCGCGCAGTTGCGAGTTGAGGTGGCGCGCCTGGCGGCGCGGCGTAAGCACGAGCGGCGCCGGCGCCTTGAGCGCGGCGAGCTGCTCGACGAGCGGTCGCGGTGCGAGCCGCCAGCGGCCCGCGGGCAGCACCCGCTCCTCGACCCAGCCGAATACGGCGCGCTCGGCCACGATCGCGGTCGGCGATGCCCGCAGCGCCGCGAAGCTCGCCCGGCCGCGGTCCGCGAGCACGGCGAGCTGGTCGTCGTCGCTGACGTGGTCGGGGTCGCCGGCCGCGTCCAGCTCGTCGAGACCCATGCGGCGGGCGAGGTCGGCGAAGCACCACCACATCGGGCGGCGATCGGCGCCGGGGGGGAGGACGGCCGGGGTGTACTGCGTGGCCACAGCGGCCTGGAACTGGTCGATGAAGTGCGGCACGTCGGCGCGCTCGAGCTGGCCGGCGCAGGCCAGCAGGTGGGTCGCGAGTGCCGTGGTATCAGTGTGACGTACATCTGCGACCACAAGGACTTCGAGGCGCCCGAGCAGCGCCCGCAGGCGGCTCGCCTCGGGGAGGGATGTGAGGGGGTTGCCGCCAACGACGACCAGCGCGCGCAGGTTGCCCGCCTCGATCTCGTCGGCGAGCGCAGCGCAGGGGTACTCGCCCCACCGGCGCGGCAGCTCTGGCCGCGAGCGCGGGCCGGGCTCGGGCTCGCCGTTCGAGGGCGCGAAGTCCCGCCGGTCGAGGCACTTCAGAAATCCCGGCTGGAACCACATGCCGCCTGGCCGGTCATAGGAGCCCGTGACGACGTGCAGCGCCCACACGAGCCACTCGGTGACGTTGGCGGCCGCCGACATCGTGACGCCGGTTCCGGTCTGCGCGGCGACGTGGTCGTGGCGGCGGATCGCCTTCAGCAGCTCCTCGATCTCTGACGCGGAGAGGCCCGTCAGCACCGAGGCCCGTTCGAGGTCATAGGGCTCGACGGCCGCGGTGAGCTCAGGCACACCGGTAGCGTGCTGCTCGAGGTAGTCATGGTCCGCGCCGCTGCGGAGCAGCTCGCGCACGAGGTACGCGACGAGCGCGTAGTCGGTGCCCGGCCGCAGCGCGAGGTGACGGGTGGCGAGGCGAGCCGTCTCGGTGAGCCGGGGATCGGCGACGACGACCTCGCCGCGCCGCGCCAGCTCGCGAAGGCGCGTGACCGGGTCGGGGAAGGCGTTCAAGTGGCCGTGGGACACGACCGGATTCGTGCCGAGGAGAAACACCAGTGTCGCGCGCTCGAAGTCGAGCGCCGGGACGAGCCCGGGATACCCGGACATCAGCTCCGACACGAGCGGCTTGCAGGGCGTGTCGACGGTCGTCGATGTGTAGCGGCTCGCGGAGCCAATTCGCCGGAGCAGCTGCTCGGCGGCTCGACGACCCGATGCGTCGAAGGCGGAGGCAGTCGCCAGGTACATCCCTATCGCGTCCGGGCCCGACTCGGCTGCGATCGCGCTGAGCCGGCTCGCAAGATCCCCGAGGCACTTCGCCCAGGACACCGGCTCGAGGCTGCCCTCACGCCGTAGCCACGGACCGTCGAGGCGCGCCGGATCGTGATGGGCCTCGCCGAGCGAGCGACCCTTCGAGCAGGTGTAGCCGTGCGAGAGCGGATGCTCAGGATCACCCCGCACCGAGAGAACACGGTCGCCCTCGGTCGTGACGACGATACCGCACAGCGAAATGCACAAGCGGCAGAACGAGCGGTGCTCGACCTGCCCGGCCGTCCGGGACACCTGTGCATCGCGCGCGAGCTGCAGCGCGTCTTGCACCGGAGGCGCGAGCGTGACGTCGAGACGCCCTCCGTCCTCGTGCACCCTCAGGCGCTGCAACTCGTTGTCGTCCATAGGCCCTCCAGTCGAGCCCAGCTCACACAGCTCCCGGGCCGCGGGCGTCACGGCCTCCGCGGCCGCGACCGAGAAGCGTCACGTTATCTCTCGTTGGACGTTAACATCACCTTCTCAGCTGTGGCGCACGGACGCCCGCATGGGACACTGTCAGGAGGGAGGGGCGGAGCTTGGGCGGCACGCAGCTGTTGGTCGGGGACCTTGGGCGGCGGGGCGCCCACCTGTGGGCGGATCGACCCGCGCTCACCGCCGGCGGGCGCACGACGACCTACGGCGAGCTGTGGGGAAGTGCGAGCCGGATGGCCGAGTTGCTCGGTCGCGAGGGCGCCGGGGTCGGCACCCGTGTCGCCCTGCTCTCGTGGAACCTGCCCGAGTGCCTCGAAGTGCTCTTCGCCGCCTCGTGGATCGGTGCCGTCGTAGTGCCGCTCAACGCGCGTCTCACCCCCGAGGAGATCCGCTTCCAGGTCGACGACGCCGGCGTGACGCTCGCCGTCGTCGACCCCGCCCTCGAGGGGCTCGCTGCGGACGCCGGTCTGCTGGAGGGGCGCCACCTGGTCGTCGGACCAAAGCTGGACCAGGCGCTTGCAGAGGCACGCGGCCTCGCCGACCGCGCCGTGGATGACCCCGAAGCTCCGTGCATCCAGCTCTATACCTCCGGCACGACCGGGCGCCCGAAGGGCGCCCTCCTCACCAACCGAGCCTGGGTCGCCTCCACGGCCAACGTCGTGCACGGCCTCGGGCTGACGGCTGAGGACCGGCTGCTCGGCGTGTACCCCTTCTTCCACGTCGCCGGACTCGGCTTCGCGCTCGGGATCGTGAGCGTCGGCGGCCAAGTCGTCGTCCCGCCGGCCGCCGGTCCCGACGCCGTGTGGGCGACGACCGACGAGCACCGGCTCACGCTCACCTGCCTGCCGGGGATGAGCGCGGCGCTGTCGCACCCCGCGGCAAAGACCCACCGGCCCTTCCTCCGCGGCGTGATCGGCGGTGCAAACATGGAGGCGCCCCAGGCTCTCGAGCGTCTCGGCGAGCTGCTCCCCGGCGCCCGGTTCTACGGCGTGTACGGCTCGACCGAGGCGGGAAACCTCGTCACGATCACGTCCGCGCCAGAGGAGCTCGAACGGCCCGGCACGATTGGGCGCCCGCTCCCCTGCTTCGACGTGGCGATCCTCGACGAGCACGACGCGGAGATGGCGCCGGGCGAAGTCGGCGAGCTCGCGCTGCGCGGCCCGAGCACGATGAGCGGCTACTGGCACCTGCCTGACGAGACCGCAAAGGCCCAGGCCGCGGGCTGGCTGCACACCGGTGACCTCATGCGCCGCGACGGCGACGGGTACCTCTACTTCGTGGACCGCTCGAAGGACATGGTGAAAACCGGCGGTGAGAATGTCTATTCGATCGAGATCGAGACTGTGCTCGCCGCGCACCCCGAGGTGGCCGACGTCGCCGTCATCGGGGTTCCCGACCGCCGCTGGGGCGAGGCAGTGAAAGCGGTCGTTGTCGCCTCCTCGGCGCATCTAGCGCCCGAGACGCTCGACGACTGGTGCCGCGAGCGCCTCGCGCCGTTCAAGCGGCCCCGATGGTACGAGCTCGTCGACGCGATCCCGCGCTCGACAACCGGGAAGATCCTGAAGCGTGACCTTCGCGCTTCCCACGACGCGGCGCGCGCCGTGCGATTGCAGGAGCGGACGTGAGAGTCGTGCCCCCGGCCCGCTCAGAAAGATGACAGCGCTCGGGACCCCTCCCCGAGCCGGGGCTGGCGGGCAAGAGTCTGCGGGAGGAGGGCGAGCAGGCACCCGGCGGGCCGAGCCGACCGGCAGGCCGAGCCGACCGGCTCAGAGCGCCTCGGTCCCGAGATAACTCACCTCGAGCAGATCGCGGTCCTGCCGAAGCTCAGCGGCATCCCCGGACAGGACGAGGTCGCCGTGGTTGAGCACGTAGGCGCGGTCGGCCACCTCCAGCGCGAGATTGACGTGCTGCTCGACCAGCAGGATGCTCCCACCGCTCTCGTCGACGATCCGCCGCAGCAGCGGTAGCAACGTTTCCACGATGACCGGCGCGAGCCCGAGGCTCATCTCATCGATCATGAGGATACGGGGGTTCATAACCAGCGCCCTCGCGAGCGCCAGCATCTGCTGCTCGCCGCCCGAGAGCAGGCCGGCTCGCCGTTGTAGCAGCTCCTGGATGGCGGGGAAGTACCCAAGCACCTTCTCCGGTGTGGTGCCGCCCCGGCGGTGCCGGTAGCCGAGGGCAAGGTTCTCCTTGACGCTCAGAGCGTAGAAGAGCGAGCGGTCGTCGAAGACGAACGCCAGCCCCTGGCGCGCGGCGCGCTCGGGGCGGCCCGGCCGTACGCGGGACCCGAACACGAGTGCCTCTCCCGAGAGCGGCGCCAGGTACCCTGCCAGCGTAAGCAGCGTGGTCGTCTTGCCGGCGCCGTTCGGCCCGAGGAGGGCGACGATCTCGCCCGGCTCGACGACGAGGTCCAGGCCGCGCACCGCGGCCACTCCCGCGTACCCTGCCGACAGCTGTCGAGCTTCGAGAACCGGTGTCATGGCCGTCCGTCCGCGTCAGTCGCACCCGGACTGCCTGGCTCACCGGGCGATGGGCCGGTGCCCAGCCCAGCGGGCGGTGGGCCGGTGCCCAGCCCAGCGGGCTGGCCAACCCCGTCGCCTCCACCACCGCCAGTCCCGCCTCTTTCGCCCAAGCCTTCGAGCGCATCGGAGCCATCTTCGGATTCCGGCTCCCCGTGCTCGCCGAGGTAGGCACGGATCACGACCGGGTCGCGCCGCACCGCGGCCGGTGCGCCCTTGGCGATCAGTTTCCCGAACTCGAGCACGTACAGGTAGTCGCAGATCCCGAGCACGAGCCCCATGTCGTGGTCGACGAGCAGGATCGAGATGCCGTGATCGCGGATCTGCTGGAACTGTTCGCCGAGGATCTGGCTCTCAGCGGTGTCCAGGCCGGCCGCCGGCTCGTCGAGCAGGAGGCAAAGGGGGCGGGACGCGAGCGCACGAGCGACGGCGACGATCTTGCGCTGGCCGTGCGAGAGGCTGCCCGGTAAGTGGTCGGCCGTGTCGGCGATGCCAACGGCCTCGAGCGCCCAATCGACCGCCCCCGCCGCTTTGGAACTGGTCGGCCGGGCCGCGTCGATGATGGCCGACCACCACCGTGGGTGCTCGGCCGAGATGAGCAAGTTCTCGCGCACCGTCAGGTCCTCGAAGAGTTCGAGCGACTGAAAGGTGCGCGAAAGGCCGAGACGAGCCCGGCGGTGCGGTCGCAGCGACTCGATCGGCCGGCCCGCAAGTCGCACCGCGCCCGAGGCCGTGACGAAGCCCGACAGCGCGTCGACGAACGTCGTCTTGCCGGCACCGTTCGGGCCGATGAGCCCGACCAGCTGGCCCTCGGTGACAGTCAGGGAGACGTCGTCGACGGCGGCGAGGCCGCCGTAGCGCACCGTAAGGTGCTCGACCTCGAGCAGATCACCCATGAACGAGCTCCGGGGGCCCGTCGCCAGAGGCCTCGCTCACCTCGAGGCCGGGCGTGGCCGGCACGGCCAGCGCGGCCGGCGATCTCACCGCTCGCAGTTTGGCCGCCAACATCGACGCCATATAGGCGGTCCCTCCCGCGATGCCGACCGGGTTGAGCACCGCCGTCAGGATAAGCCCGAGCCCGCCGATGAGCAGCTGGTACTGGTTGATTCCGGGGATCCACTGGTTGAGCACCGTGAAGACGAGCCCGCCGGCGACGAGGCTCCCGCCGACGAGGGCACCGGCAATCGTGGTGATGCCACCGAGGTAGGCAAAGGCCAGGAACGAGAGTGAGACGAACACGTCGAAGGACGGGTACGAGAGGTTGCCCTGCTGGTAGCCGAGGAGCGCTCCCCCGAGCCCGGCGATGAATGCCGAGGCCGCGAAGGCGAGCAGCTTGGTCGCTGTCACGTTCACGCCCCCGGCGGCGGCGGCGCGCTCGTTCGCCCGCACGGCGAGCAGCCGTCGCCCCGTCGGGCTCCGGCGCAAATTGGCCACACCCAGAGCGACAAGGACGAGCACGGCGAGCATCAACATGCCGAAGGCGGCGCGAGGATAGGCACTGGAGCTCGACCCGCTGATGCCGAGGTTCACGCCGAACAGGCTCGGCTGGGGGATGTTCGTGCCCGAGAAGCCCCCCGTGAGGTTCGGCGCCTCGAACCACATGCTCGAGATCGCCACCGAAAAGCCGATCGTCGCCACCGCCAGCTGGATGCCGCGGAGGCGCACCGCCCCCGCTCCGACGAGCGCGCCGACGAGCGCAGCCACGATCGCCGCCAGCAGGGGCGCGATTGGGAAAGGAATGTGCAGGCGCGTGGCCAGCGGCCCGAGCATGAAGCCCGCCGTGCCGGCGAAGGCCATCTGCGCGAGGGAGATCTGCCCGACGTAGCCGGTCACGAGGACGAAGGACAGGCATACGAGCGCCCCGCCCATGGAGTTGATGAGGCTCACGCGGTTCAGGGTGTGCAGCGTGAAGAGCAGGACGATCGTGATGGCGGACAACACCGCGGCGCTCACTAAGGGGCGCCGGGCGGGCGGGGCGGGCGGGAGCGTTTGGGTCGTGAACTCCCCGCGCGTCGGCAGTCGCCGCCCCCGGATCAGGAGCACGGCGATGATGATGACGAAAGGCAGCGCGGAGCCGACGTCTTCCTTCGGGAACCAGCTGAAGCTGATCTGGAACTTCAGCGCTTCGGACTGCAGCATCCCGATGAGCATGCCCCCGGCGACCGTCCAGCCGTAGGAACGAAGACCGCCGAGCAGCGCCGCCCCGAGGGCCGGGACGATGATGAGGGTGAACACCTCCGGGTCGAGATCAGTGATCGGGCCGACGAGGATGCCGACGAGCGCCGCCACGACCGCTGCCAGGACCCAGTTGAGGGCGGCGATACGATCGGGCGACGAGCCGAGGGAGAGCACGCCGCGCTCGTTCTCCGCCGACGCCCGGGTGAGCAGGCCGAAGCGTGTGAAGCGGTAGAGTGCCCACAGCACAAGGGCGGCCAGCGCGACGACGGCGGCAAGGATTAGCCGATCACGCGGCATCTCGAGGCCGAGCACCTTGATCGGCGTCGCCGGCAGGACGGGCGGCACGATCAGGGACCCGGTGCCGAAGCGAAGCACCGTCGTGGCCTCGAAGGCGATCATGAGACCGACCGAGGCGACGATCTTCGCCAGCTGTGGCGCGCGGCGCAGAGGGCGGAAGATGAGCACGTAGGAGAGCAGCCCCAGCACCGCCGCCAGGACGAGCGCCAGGGCGAGCGCCGGGTAGAGACCGAAGGTGGCAGCCAGGTGGATCGTGCCGACCGGTAGGACGAGGTCGCCAGTGTCCCTCAGCCACACGAAGACGTACGTGAGGTAGAGGGCCATCGCACCCTGGGCGAAGTTCACCACGCCCGAGGCGCGATAGGTGACGACCACACCGAGACCGACGGCGCTGTAAATCGCCCCGCTTCCGAGCCCGAGGATCAGGAACAAGAGGTACTGATTGTTGATGGTTCCCCTCCTGTCTCAGACCGTCCCGGGTCGCCGTTTGATTGGCGACCCCCCTCCTACCGGTCCGGCCCGATCCTCAGCCGAAGAGCGACGAACCGGCGATCCATTTCCCGTAGATATCGGTGACGCTGCCGGTCTTGTACTCGACGATCCGGTCGTTGTAGTTGCAGACGCTCGGGAACGAAGCCACGGGAACCGGGTTGCAGGTGTAGGGGTGGGCCATGAAGTTCGGCTCATTCGTGAGCGACTTGAACTTCGCCAGCACCTGCGCGCCCGTGAGGGTGGCCGGAGCACCCATCGTCTTCAGCACGGCGGTGATGTTCATGATGTTCTGGAAGCCCGTCTGGGAGAAGCCGGAGAAGACCGCCGCCGATCCGTCGGCCGCCGTGAGGACCTGGTGGTACAGGGCGACCTGGGGGTTGGAAGTGTCGTTGTACGGAATCCACTCGGAGTTGAAAAAGGACCCGTTCGCTCCAGCCCCACCTGCAGTGAGGACGCTCTTGTCGAGGCAGGACCCGGCGTAGAACATCTTCGCCGTCACACCGAGCGACGCCACCGCCAGCATGATGCGCGAGCACCCGACGGCGGCGAACAGCACCATCATGGCGTCGGGGCTGTCCGCGTTGGCGGCCGACACCGCCGGCGTGTAGTCGGTCGCCGAGGCGGACGCGCCGACGAGCTTGATGCCCGATTTCGGGACGCCGGCCTTGATGAGCAGGTCCTCGCCGAACGTGGTGGCGGCGGCGGTGCCGGCGGGGTTGGCCGTGTAGAGGATCGAGACCTTCTTGGCGTGCAGCACCTCGCCGATGTAGGCGTCCTGGGCCGGGAAGGCGCCGGCACTGCCGCCAGCGAAGAAGACGGCATCCGTCGTAGTGAGCTCCGGCGCCAGCAGCGGCTCACCGCCGATGATCGGGATGCCCGCCTTGGTGAGGATGGGAACGTCGCCCGAGGTGCCGAAGTCGATCCCGATGCTCACGAGCAGTACGTGGTCGGCGACCATCTGGTTGGCGCAACTCGAGGAGCCCGACGGGCTCCCGTCGGTGATGCAGACCTTGAGGACGAGCGGGTGGCCGTTCACACCGCCGTGGTTGTTGACGTAGCCCACCGCAGCCAGCTCGGCCTGGCGGATCTCGGGGAACGACCCAGCCGGGGTGTTCTCCTGGTTGATCATGCCGATCGTGATCGACGAGCCCGCCGGCTGCGAGGTCGTCGTGCTCGAGCTCGCGGCAGTCGAGCTCGTCGTGGAAGGGCTCGTCGTGGAGCTGCAGGCAGCGAGGACGAGCGTGAAGCTGAGCAATCCGACGAGCGTTGACAACACGTGCCGAGAGCGGCGAGCGGAAGACCGCAGCCCTCTCGAATGCGAGTTAGCGGACATCTGGCGCCATCCCCCTTATGCTCATGCCCTCTTCGGGCCACCGCGCGCTCCCGTGACATGGTCGCGCAACGGTAACTTCATCACAACGGTAACTTCATCACAACAGATCTTCCGTTAGACGTCAAGTCACGCGACGGAAGATCTTTCCGCCGAAGACAGCGGGCTCGGCTGTCCGCTCACGAGAGGGTCCTCGCCACGCGTGACCTGGCCAAGGATCGTGGCGCCTCGCGACATTGCCGAGCGCCGGCAGCTGCCCTATTTTCGCCGATCATGGATCCTCTTCGTTCAGTCACCGGCGGGTGCGGGGACAGGGAATGACCGCTGCCGAGGACGAGGCATTCGAGCTTGCCCGCGTGGTCGCTGCGCTCGCCAGCCGGCACTGGGGACCGGCGACGGCGGCAGCGTCTGCCGACCTCGGGGAGCTTTGGCGGGTCGCTGCCGAGAAGGGCTGGTTCGACCTCGGCCCGGCCGGCGCGCTCGCTCCCGCACTCGGCGCGCTGCGCGAGCTCGGGCGGGTCGCGTGTCCGCTCCCACTCATGGACGGCTATGTCGCCTCGCGCCTGCTCATCGCGCACGAGCAGCTCGTCGCCGAGATATCGTCCGGGACGCTGCGCGTGCTCGTGGCCGCTGTGGCGGAGAAGCCCGCAACCGCGGGCAATTCCGACGGCGCCGCAACGCATCTCGACGCCGCCGGCGCTGCGGACCGCGCAGTCCCCTATCTCGACGCCGCCGGCGCGACCACCCACGTGCTGCTCCTGCCTCCGGGCGGCGGGCGCGCGACGCTGCACCCGGTGATCGCGCTGAGGCCGACGCCGGGACTTGCGGTTCCGGCGTGGTCGGAGGTCGTCCTCGGCCGTCCCGCGACGGCCGTCGATCTGGACGCTACGTCCGCGGACGAGGCGGTGGTTCTCCTACGCCTCGGGCTCGCCGTGCGGGCGCTCGGCGCGGCGGAGCGCGCCCACGAGCTCGCCGTCGAGCACGCGAAGGTGCGCCGCCAGTTCGGGCGGCTGATCGGCAGCTTCGGCGCGGTCCAGCAGCGCGCCGCGGCCGGCCAGATCGACCTGAGTGCGGGTGCGGTCTTGGTAGCAGAGGCGCTGCGTCTGCACGATTCCTCGTCGCCGCAGTGGACGCTTGCTGCCGAGATCGCCACCGCTCACGTGCGCGCCACCGCTCCGCGGGTCCAGCTCGCGTCGCACCACACGCTCGCCGCGACCGGCTACTTCGAGGAGCACGAGGCACCGTGGCTGTTCCGCCGCCTGCACGCCGACCTCGCGCGCCTCCAGACGCTCGCGCGGGTTGCCGGCGAAGTCGGCGACGTCCTAGTCGAGACGGGCTCGATGCTGCCCGACTTCGATGCGGGCCCGGAGGGCACCGTGCTGCGCTCGGAGCTACGTGCCTGGATCGGCGAGGAGCCCGGGCGGAGCGGCAGGATCTCGGTGGCTGCCGACGACGAGGAGGTGGTCTCGGCGATGGCCGCTCGCGGCTACCTCGGCCTCGGATGGCCCGCTGCGGCGGGCGGGCGGGACGCGACACCCGCCGAGCAGATGGTCCTGCACGAAGAGGTCGCCTACGGGCGGGTCCCCGCCATCGGGGCCCTCAGCTCGGTGATGTTGATCGGCAACGCCATCCTCCGGCACGGCAGCCCAGAGCAGCAGCAGCGCTTTCTGCCGCTCATCCGTCAGGGAGAGCTCAGCTTTTGCCTCGGTTACAGCGAGCCGGAGGCGGGGTCGGATCTCGCATCGCTGCGCACGACCGCGGTGCGCGAAGGCGACGGCTGGGTCATCAACGGCCAGAAACTGTGGACCACCGGTGCCCACCGAGCACACTGGGTCTGGCTAGCCACGCGCACCGACCCCGACGCCAGCCCACCGCAGGCGGGCATCACCGTCTTCCTGCTCCCGATGGACACCCCGGGCATCACGATCCAGGAGCACCGGGCCTTGTCCGGGGAGATCTCCTGCACGGTCACCTACGACGACGTACGCGTGCCCGACAGCGCCCGCGTCGGCGAGGCCGGAGGCGGGTGGCGGGTGATCACCGACGCGCTGGCCGGCGAGCGGATCGTGATGGGAGGCGTCGCCTCCGGTCTGCACCGCCAGCTCGACGACCTGCTCGAGGTCGTGCGGGCCGACCCCGAGACCATCGTCGGCGGACGGGACTCGGCCAAGCGGGCCCGCCTCGGCGGGCTCGCGGTCAGCCTCCAGGCGACCCGCGCGCTCGTCGTGGCCGCGACGAACGCAACCGCCCGTGCGGATGCGCGCCTCGAGGCCGCGATGGCCGGGGTGATGGGCGGCGAGCTGGCCGAGGACTTCGGCGAGGGGATCCTTGAGATTCTCGGGCCCGAGGCGGCGCTCTCGGCCGGCGAGCCGGGGGTGCCCGGCGGCGGCGCCTTCGAGTACGGGTTGCGGCTCTCGATGATGTACGTGATCGGTGGCGGCACCAACGACGTCCAGCGGGGCCTCATCGCCCGAGCGCTCGGGCTGCCGAGGTGAAGCCCGCTCGAGGCGCGCTCAGTCCTGAGGCCGCTTGTCGACGACTCGCCGCGCTTTGAACTCCTTCAGCGGGTCGAAGATCTCGCTGAGGTCCTCGATGAACTCGACGACGGGCGTGACCATCGAGGCCTGGTAGACCGCGCCGGCGATCTCGCGCTCGATTTCGGACTGCTCGCGCCCCTCGCTCGCCACCCGGACCACGAGGCGATCCATCGAGTAGGGGTCGAGCTCGTCCTCCTTCGTGATGACGATCTGGTATTCGACGACCCCTGGGACCCTCACGACGCGGTCCTTCATGGTCTCGGGATTGACCAGCTCGCCCTTGATCTTGAGGAGGTCTTTCGTCCGTGTCGCGTACGTGCTGCCCACCTTCACCATGAGCTGGTCCGCGCTCCGCCCGCACCACGGGCACGGCCCGTGGCTGATCGCTGCAAGGTCGCCGAGGGCGTAGCGGAGGAGGACAGTTCCGCGCCGGTTGAGGTGCGTGATCGTGAGCAGTCCCACCTCTTCGTCGGGAAGCCGCTCGTGGGTGTAGGGATCGACGACTTCAACGAAGAACTGGGACGGGTCGGGATTATGGCAACGCCCGAGCTCGTGGCACTCGCACCACTGCACCTGCGCCTCGGTGAAGCCGAACCCGTTGTTGACGAAGATCTCCCGCCCACCCATCGCCTGCAGCCGGCCACGGATGTCGTCCCGCATGCCCTTCGGCGCGGCCTCGCCGGCCGCCCACACGTGCTGGATCGACGAGAGGTCCCGTCCCTCGCGCTCGGCGTTGCGGAACATGCGCCGGAGGTAGCTCGCGATCCCCATGACCACGGTCGGTCGGATGCGCTCCATCGCGTCGAGGATCTCCTCGCTCGAGCGCTGCAGCGGGAATTCCGCGTACGGTGTCCCGCCGTACGCGGCGCCCCAGGTCCCGCCGAGCGCGGCGATCATGAAGGGGAGGTTGAGAAAGCCGATGTGCGGGATCGGGGCGACCGGGAAGGCCGAGAAGACCACGTCGTCGGGCGTGAGGTAGGAGATCTTGTAGCCCCGTCGCCCCATCACGTACATCCACCCCAGCACATCGTGCGCCGTGTTGTAGAAGGGCGTCGGCGCTCCCGTCGTCGTCCCCGAGGTGTACGTCGTTGTGTAGGTGACGTCGTAGAGCGTGGGCTCGGGGAGCTGGAGCCTGAAGGCCTCCGGGTCGGCCATGTACTCCTGCTTGGTGGTCACCGGGAGCCGGACCAGGTCGTCCACGGTGGAGATGTCATCGACGGACAGCCCTTCGCGGCGCAGCAAGTCCCCGTAGTGGCGACTCCCGGCGGCGACGAGCTCCAGCTGGCGGCGCAGGTTCCGGTTCTGGAGCTCACGCAGCTCGCCGAGCGGCTTGAAGCTCGGGTCGTCCCGATCGGAAGCGTACGCCGGCACGGACCGGATGAATGCTTGGACCTCCTCCGGCGTCTCCGGGATGTGGATCGGCTCTCTCCTGTCCACTTGTCGACCTCCTTGGTCGGGTGCGCCGCGTGCGGCGCTCGTCAGTGTCTGGTGCCGGCCGGGCTCAGTAGCTCCTCGGCAGCCCGAGGTGCTGGGTCGCGATGTGGGCGAGGATCAGCTCCTCGGAGACCGGGCCCACCTTCGCGATCCGCGCGGCGCGGAACAGTCGCTCGATCGGGTAGTCCGTCGAGTAGGCCATCCCGCCGTAGGTCTGGAACGCCCGGTCCGTCGCATCCCAGGCTGCCTGCGCGGCGACCAGCTTGGCGACGTTCGCCTCGAGGTCGCACGGCTCTCCCCGATCGTAGAGCCAGGCCGCCTTGTGGGCCATGAGCCGGGCCAGCTCCGTCTGCGCCTTGGCCTGGGCGAGCGGGAAGGCGATCCCCTGGTTGGCCCCGATCGGTCGGCCGAAGACCTCCCTCGAGCGCGCGTAGTCGCATCCGAGGCGCAGCGCGAGCTCCGCGTGGCCGACGGCGCCGGCCGCCGTGAGGATCCGTTCGGGGTTGAGGATGTCCCACAACACGGCGAACCCCTCGTCGACCCGTCCGAGCACCCGGTCGGCGGGGACCCTCACGTCGTCGAAGAAGACCTGGTTCGAGTGCACGAGGTTCGAGCCGAGCTTCTCGATCGGCGTCGCTGTGAGCGATCCGGTCGAGAGGGCTTCGGGCACGTCCACGAGGAGCAGCGTGAAGCCGTCCGTGCGGTGGCGGCCCTCGCCGGGCGGCGCTGTCCGCGTCACGACGATCATCCACTTCGCCCGCTGTACCCCGGAGATCCAGATCTTCTGGCCGCGGATCAAAAAGTCCGAGCCGTCCCGGCGTGCATTCGTGGTGATCGCGAGCGCGTTGCTGCCCGCGTCGGGCTCGGTGAGCGCGAAGCAGAACTCCACCTCGCCGCGCGCGACGCCGGGGAGGATCTCCCGCTTCTGGTCCTCGGTGCCATGCCGTGAGAGGGTGAGGGCCCCAAAGCCCGGCGTGAGGACGTAGACGAACGATGCGGGCGTGCCGCCGCCGCCGGCCGCGAGCTCCTCGGTTGCCACCGCCATCTCGAGCAGCCCGGCGCCGCCGCCTCCGTGCTCCTCGGGGATGCACAAGCCGAGCCAGCCGCCGTCGGCGAGATCCCGCCACAGCTCCTCGGGAAATCGCGTGTCCCGCTCGCAGCGTGACCAGTACTCGAGGCCGTACTTCGAGGCGATGGCTCGCACACCTTGCTGAACGCTCAGCGCTGGCTCAGGCAGTAGGAAGTCCACTTCGTCCCTTCTCGTTGAACGTGAAACGTGGAGTCTTCGTCCCCAGATCTTCCTGCAGGCACAAGCAGCTGCGCAAGCCCTCGCGGCCCGCGGCGCACCGCCGTCTGGGCCGGCGGTGATCGCGTGCCGTTCCTCCACGGCGCCGCACTCAGTGCCCAACCCACGACGGAGGGCGTTTCTCGAGGAACGCCTTGATCCCCTCAGCCGAGTCCTCGGTGGCCGCCACAGCCGCCAGCTGCTCGGTGAGGTAGGTGAGCTGATCGGCGAAGGGGAGGTCGCGCTGCGCGTAGAAGGCGTCACGCCCGAGCTTCAGCACGGCCGGGCTCTTCGAGGCGATGGTCGATGCCAGCGCGTCGACCCGCTCGTCGAGCTCGCCCCGCGGCACTGCCTCGGTGATGAGCCCGATACGGACGGCCTCCGCGGCCGTGATCGGCTCCCCGGTCAGGTACAGCTTGAGCGCCTGCTTCGGCCCGACCGACCGGTTGATCACCGACATGATGACCATCGGCCACAGGCCGACGTTCACCTCCGGGGTCCCGAGCTTGACGTCGTCAGCCGCCACGACGAGGTCGCAGGCACAGGCAAGCCCGAGCCCACCGGCGAGTGCGTGCCCGTTCAGGCGACCGATGACCGGCTTGCCGAGTCGGGCGAAGGTCTGGAAGAGGAGTGACGGGCCGCCTTCCTCGGCCGGCCGCTCGCCCTCGGCCTGGCGGTCGCTGATCCCGCCCAGATCGCCGCCGGCGCAGAACACCTTGTCGCCGGCCCCAGTGAGCACCACGACCCCGACGCCGGGGTCGGCCTTGGCCGCCTCGAGCGCTGCCACGAGTTCACGCGCCATCTGCGGGCTGAAGGCGTTGCGCACTTCGGGCCGGTGCAGCTCGACGCGCGCGACGCGGACACGCACCTCGTAACGGATGGTCTCGTAGTCGTTCATCTCGCGTGCTCCTCCTCGGTCTTGGAGACGAGCCGCTCCCCGCCAGAGGGCTCGCAGTTCGGCCTTCAGCACCTTGCCGGTGGCGTTTGCGAGGCAGCTCGCCGACACGCACCCATCGCCGGGGATGTTGTAGCGCGCAACACGCGCCGCCATCCACCGTGCGAGCTCCTCGTCGAGCCGTTCCCACCACGCCACCGTCACGATCTGCCGCCTCGGCCCGCTGACCACCAGCGCGCGCCACGGGCGTGGCGGAGGGGCTGTTCGAGGAGGAGATGGCGCCCTGCAGCGCGGGCGCGGCGGATGAGGGCCCGTGCGACAGGCACCCTTGAGAATCCTCGAGGGCGCCGCCCGAGACCGGTGACCGGTACTCCTGAGACCGGTACTTCCGTCCATCGTCGACTTGGGTATCCTCTGGTCGTGAGCACGAATGTCGTGGTCGTGAGCACGAATGTCGTGACCGAGACGCTCGACGCTGGTGTCGGCACGGTGGTGCTCTTGCGCCCCGGGGCGATGAACGCGCTGACCGTCGAGCTGGTCCGCGAACTCGCGGGGCCGACCAGGAGACCGCATTGCGGCGCTTCGCCGAGCTCGTGATGCCGAGTTTCCGGTGAGCGTGCCGCCCACTAGCGCCAACCGGAGCGCCCAGCCCTACGACAAGACGCTCTCGACCTTCAATCCACTCACTGCGCGCGGACGCGAGGAGTGCGAGCGGCACTACACCGAGGTCCACACTCGCTTCGCACGGCACCTGCTGCGCGACCGGCACCACGTCGTGAGCTACCACATCGACCGCGCCGTCGCCCAGTACGACGTGCGCGGGGGCTTCGGCCAGCGGCCGGACGCCTGGCGTATCGTCATCTTGCGTCTCCAGCCGGGCACTCGCCTCGGGCTCTCGAGCGAGGAGCAGGAGCAGGTGGTGCAGGACCATCGCAACTGCCTGCGCGACCTGCGCAGCTTCCGGCTGTCCGAGCGGGTCGTGCTCGACGAGCTGCGCGGCCAGACTGCTCTCGTGAAGTACCTCTTTCACTTCGAGCGGGCGCCGGGGGAGGAGGGTGTTCGCGGGGACGCCGAGCGGCTCGGCGAGATCGCCGATCAGCTCGCTCGTCGCGCCGAGGACGGTGACGTCGGGCTGCGCCTGCTCGTGCAGGACACGGTGCTCAGCGAGCAGGCGACCGAAGCCGTCGACGAGCCGGGGCAGCGCTCCATCGGGCGCCTGCTCGAGCAGACCACAAAGGTCGGCTTCCTCGAGTGCTACTTCGACGAGCAGGAGTGGGCCGAGGACCTCTTCGTGCTCCCCGACGTCCGGGCGCTGCTCCTCGACCCGCACTTCGCCGCGGTCCGCGGCTACCGGGTCGAGGAGGGCTGCGGGTTCGACCACCGCTGAGTCTGGAGCGTCCGGCGAGCCAGCTCAGCCGCCCGAGCCCGCCTTCGCCGCACCAAACGGCGGTGAGATCGTGCCGGCCCAGGAAACGTCAGGGCGCGGCCGCGGGGCGAAGGGGCCCTCGAGGTGGGGAACCTCGACGGAGAGCCTCAGCAGCGCGCCGCCAAGCGACTTGCCGAGGTTGTCCGAGCGCAGCGACCGCGGCCCGCCGCCGCCGAGCGCACGAGTGAGGACGAAGTTGAGCGCGAGGACGTTCGGGACCTCGTAACGCCGCACCTCGCCGAGAGCGATCCCGCCGAAGTGGGCGGCCACCCGCTCGGCGCTCACCTGATCACGGATCAGCTCGTAGACCTCGGGGGAATAGGCGAACAGCGCGATGTCGACGGTATCGCCCTTGTCGCCCGAGCGGGTCCCGCACAGCTCGCGAAGCGCCAGCTGGACCATCCTCAGATCTCCTCGATCGCGACATGGACTGCGGAGTCGACAAACGACTTGTCCACCAGCACCGGCCACAACCCGAGGAGCTGGGACGGCTTGCCGATGACGGTCCGCCCCGAGGCCGTGAGCCCCCACGGTGGCGCGGACAGCCCGAGCGGCACCATCTCACGGGCGATCGCGCTCGCGAGATCCGGGCCTGCGCAGCGCCACGCCACCCGCAGCGACACCTCCGGCGCTTCGTCCGCCGCGTCGAGCGGCACGGTCGGCCCGCCGAGCGCGTTGATGCCCCAGTACTCCTCGTGCCACTCATCCACCTGGTACCCAGCGAGCGCGACCCGGCGGCGGAAGATCGCGGCGGTGGCGACGGCCTTCGCATAGGCATCCGGCCAGGCGAACGCGACGCGGGTCTCCCCGCTCCAGCCTGACTCGTGCGCGATCAGCGCTTTGTAGGTCGGCGTCGCCGGCAGTCCCCGGCAGCCCGACAGCCGGACCCGGTCGCCGCCGAGATCAGCGACCTCGAGGCTCGTGAAGTCGGCAACGACGTCGGGCGCGAGGTAGCGGGAAGGATCGTGGACTTCGTACAGGAGCTGGTGGCGCACGGTGTCGAAGTCCACCCGGCCACCGGTCCCCGGTGCCTTGGTCAGAACTGACGAGCCGTCGGCCTCGCACTCGGCGATCGGGAAGCCGAAGCTCCACGGCTCGGGGACCGTCCACCACTCCCCGGAGAGGTTCCCCCCGGTCGACTGCCCCGAGCACTCGGCGAGGTGCCCGACGACGGTGCCGGCCGCGAGGCGGTCCCAGTCGTCGAGGGCCCACCCGAACTCGTGCACCAACGGGGCGAGAAACAGCGCCGAGTCCGCGACTCGTCCCGTGATCACGACGTCGGCGCCGGCACGAAGCGCCTCGACGATCGGCGCCACTCCGAGGTAGGCGCTCGCGGACAACACCGGCGGGGGGTCATCGCCGCCACCTGCGGCGATGAAGGCGGACCAGGGCTCGCCCGTCTCGGCATTGTCGAGCGTCATCCCCGCTTCGCGAAGTTCCCCGAGGCGCGCCGTCAGGTCGTCGCCGACCACCGTCGCGATCTTGAGGCCGCTAAGCCCGAGGGCGCGTGCGGTCTCGATCGCCACTCGGCTCGCCGCGATGGGGTTGATGCCGCCGGCGTTGGTGATCACCTTGGTCCGCCCCGTGCCGACGAAGGGAAGAGCGACGCGCAGGTACCGGGGAAGGTCGCGATTGAAGCCGAGCGTCTCGTCGCGCTGGCGGTCCTTCTGGAGGATCGCGAGGGTCAGCTCGGCGAGCCCCTCGAGGCAGAGGTAGTCGATGCCCGACTCGAGCAGCGGCCGGGTCGCGGAGACGTCGTCACCGTAGAAGCCCTGGCCGCCGGCGACCCGCAGTGCCACGCGCCCGTCCCCTCGCTCAGTACCGCGACGGCTTCGCGCGCGAGGTGCCGCACACGAGCACAGCACAGGTCAGTGGCGCGGTGGCTTCGGGCACGGACCTCACTCTCCCACGAACTTCGGCTCGCGGCGATCGGCGAACGCAGCCCGACCTTCCTCGACATCTTTGGACGCGAAGATCGCCGGCATCGTGTTCTCGCCCTCCCGATAGTGCGCGCCCGCATCCTTGGTCAAGAGCCGCTTGCTGACGGCGATGGCGAGCGGCGCACGCTTCGCGAGGCGGGAGGCCAATGCCTCGTACTCCTCCACGAGGCGCTCGTGCGGCACGACCTTGTTCACGAAACCGAACTCGCGCGCCTCCTGAGCGGACAGGTCGTCGGACGTGTAGGTCATCCAGGCGACACGTCGCCGGCCGATGATGTCGAGACCTCGCGTGACGGTGACGGCGGGCACCAGCCCATGGTTCATCTCGCGAAGCCCGAATCGCGCCCGATCGGACGCGAGCACGAGATCGCACGCCAGGGTGATCTCGAGGCCGAAACCGAACGCGTAGCCGTTCACGGCCGCCACGACCACCTTCGGCAGGCGCTCGATCGACTCGAACGCCTCGTGGCAGCGACGGATGAACCAAGAGCAGTTCCCCATGTTGTCGAACGTCATATTGCCGAGATCCGCGCCGGCGGAGAAGGACTTCCCCTCGCCTCCGGTGAGAACGACGGCGCGCACGGCATCGTCGCCGTCGAAGCCTCGCATCACTTCGCCCAGCTCTCGGAACAGATCAGGGCTGCCGGCGTTCAGATGGTCCGGCCGGTGCAGAGTTACGACGGCAAACCGCTCGTCGACATGACGGTCCACGAACAGTGTCTCGTGCTCGATCCGCTCGACACCGGACATCGATTCCTCCCTCATGTGCATTGGTCAGTTGGCGCGACCGTCACGTCTCGTTCGGGGCCGCGGCGACGAGCACGCGTAGACGCGCCTTGCAGACGGCCTCGTCTCGCTGATTCAAGATGGTCTCGTCCACGATGACGAGGCCGCCCGGTTCGCGGTCGGTCTTCGACACGATCTCCATCTCGGGATGCACCGTGTCGCCGATGAAGACCGGCGCCAGGAATCGCACGTCCTCGAGGCCGAGCAGCGCAACGACACGACCAGGCTCGAGCGGGATCAGGCCGGCGCCGAGGGACAGGATCAGCAGTCCGTGGGCCACACGTTGGCCGAACGCGCTCCGGCTCGCGTACTCGGCGTCGGTATGCAGGACGTAGTGGTCTCCGGTGAGACCCGCGAAGCCGACGATGTGCGCCTCGGTCACCGTCATGGCTCGGAACACGCGGCGATCGCCTACCTCGAGCTCATCGTAGTAACGGTCGAACATAGTGACATAGAACGTACGACGTGAAACGTCTGCGCGCAACAGCTACGCTCCGGGAACCGAGGTCGAGCCTGGCCGGGCCGCTCGGGAGCGCGCGCGAAGGAGGCGACCATGCCGAACCCCTGGGAGCCGTACGAGGAGCTCCAGCGCTACGGGGTCGACGACGCCAAGCGAGATCGCCTCTTGGCTGCACAACTCGAGTGCGCCGTCGTCTGGACGGCGAGAGACGGCTGGCCTGTCGGCGTCATGCACTGGTTCGTCTGGCACGCCGGTCGATTCTGGGTCACAGCGATGCTGAGACGCGCCCGCGTGAGCGCGCTGCGAGCACGACGTGAGAGCTGCGTGATCGTGTCGAGTGCGGGCACCGATGTCGGGCCCGCGACCTCGGTCACGGCCAAGACGCTCGCCACGGTCCACGACGACGACGAGACGCAGGCCTGGTTCGCCCACGCCCTTGCCGACAAGGCGTATGCCTCGAATCCTCCGATGCAGGAGCAGTTCGAGCGGATGCTGCGTGAGACGAGACGGGTCGTGATCGAGCTCGAGCCGGTGCAGTACATCTCCTACGATGCCGCCAAGATGGCCGGCGCGCTCGGCGCAGCCGGTCTGCTGAGGCGCTCTTAGCGGTGGAGCCCTCGCTGACGACCGACCGGATCGCGGCGCTGGAGCACCGTGTCGCGATCACTGAGCTCGTGCATGCCTACTGCCGGTTCGTGGACCTCCTCGCCACGCACGAGCTCGCCGAGCTTTTCACCGAGGACTGCGTCGTTGACTACGGCCCCGGCCTCGGCCGGCCAATTGAGGGACGCGAGATGTTGGAAGCGGCGCTGGCCCGTGGCCTTCGCCGGTTCGCCGCCACGAGCCATCACGTCTCCAACGTCGAGATCACCGTGCAGGGCGACGTCGCGTCCGGCACCTGCTACGTCCTCGCCTGGCACAAGATGGTCGATGGATCGCCCGACGCGTACCTCTTCGGGCAGTATCACGATCGCTTCGTCCGCAGTGACGGCAGCTGGAAGATCGCGGAGCGCCGCCTCCTCGTCGCCGGCGAGTCGGGCTTCCCGGTGGCTTGGAACTTCATCACCCGCGACAAGACGACCTTGCCTTCTGGCGCGGCCGAGTCTGACGCCCACCTGCCGCCCGGGCGATCCCGACCGACCTGAGGCCGTGCGCGTCGGCCTTTGCCTCCCCCAGCTCGGGGAGCACGTCGGACCGGGTGTCGTCCAGGAGTTCGCGACCGCCTCGGAATCGCTCGGATTCGCGAGCCTCTGGGTCCAAGAGCACCTCTTCTACCCTCTACGTCCTCGCTCGGGGTATGCCGGGATCCCGGGGACTCCGCTGCCCGACGCCTACCGGTCCACTCTCGCACCGACGGAAGTCCTGGCGGCCGTCGCGGCATGGACGAGCCGCGTCCGGATCGGAACGAGCGTGCTCGTCGCCGGCTACCACCGGCCAGTTGAGCTCGCGCAGCGCCTCGCGACGCTGGACCTCCTCTCGGAGGGGCGGCTCGACGTCGGGATAGGAGCCGGGTGGTCGGTCGACGAGCACCTTCTGCTCGGTGTGGACCCCGCGGCCCGAACCGCGCGAATGGGTGAGCTCGTGCAGGCGCTACTGGCGTGCTGGGGCGATGACCCTGTCGCGTTCCGGGGCCGTTTCTTCGAGATCCCCGAGTCGATCGTCCGGCCGAAGCCCTACCAGCAGCCGCATCCCCCGCTGCTCGCCGGTACCGGGTCGGTCGCCGGCCGCCGTCTGGCGACCAAGTACTTCGACGGTTGGAACCCGGTCGCGATGCGCGCGTCCGCCGTGCGGCGCCGGCTCCAGGAGATGAACACGTCGCGCGCTCCAGGTCGCCGGCCGCTCACCGCGCACCTCCGCTTGTTCGCTCAGCCGCCGCTGCCCCGCACGGGCGACCCGGTGGTCGGGCTCGAAGGCCTCGCCAACGAGATCGCCTCTGCGAGCGAGGCGGGGCTGGACGAGGTGATCGTCGACTGCAACTTCTGGGAGAAGATCGACTCGCCACGCGCGTGGCGCGATCTGCCCGAGCAGCTGGCCGCACGGCTCGGGCCATTGCTGCCGAGCCCCGCGGAGAGCTAGGCGATCAGTCGCCTGTGCTGCTCGCGATCCAGGCCTCGAGCTGAGGCCGGAAGCCGACGCCCACGAGCTCGACCCAGAACCCGCCGGCCATGGCGTGATAGCTGAAGCGAGTGGGCGCGGCCGGGACGGCCTCGTCGTCGGAGACGGCGTCATGTACGCGCGCCGGAAAGCCGGCGTCGGTGAATCGCCTCACCGCCTCACCGAGATCCGGTGCCCAGAATCCGACGTGGTTCAAACCCGATCCCTCGGCTGCCCAGATCCCGCCGGTGCGTTCCTCGATGAGCTCGAGGTGAGGAGGGCCCTGTAGCGAGTAGGTCACCACGATCTCGGCGTCGCGGCGCACACCGTCGACGACCACATGGTGGGTCCTCGGCGGTCCGACCCTGGCCCACCCGAATCCGAACAGCTCGGTGTAGGTGCGCATGGCGATGCCAAGGTCCGGGACGACCAGTCCAACGTGGTAGAAGTCCAGGCCGGTCGACGAGTCTCCGAACAGGCTCACGTTCCTTTCCTCTCCGGTAGGGCTGCTCTCGACGCCGTCGGGCTCGAGCGGCTAATTTAACGCTTGACGTTAGCCGCCGGATGCAAATGCGAGGTACAAGCCGAGGAGAGGTCAGTGGCATCGCAGAAGAGCTGGGATCACGAGGTCGACGCGCTGGTCGTCGGGTCCGGCGCCGCTGGGCTCGTTGCCGCATTAGCGGCCCGCGCGATGGGCCTGGACACGCTGCTGGTCGAGAAGACGAAGTATTACGGCGGCACCACGGCCTTCTCCGGAGGCGGGCTATGGATCCCCAACAACCCGGTGCTGCTACGCAGTGGGATGAGGGACACTCACGAGGACGCGCGTACTTACCTCGACGCCGTGCTGGCCCTGAACGATGACGAGGTGTCCCCCGCTCGGCGGGAGGCCTTCCTGACCGAGGGACCGAAGGCCGTCGAATTTCTGGAGCAAGAGAGCGAGCATCTGCGCTTCTTCTGGGTGAAGGACTATCCCGACTACCACCCGGAGCTGCCTGGCGGGACCCGAGAAGGTCGCCAGATCCAGATCGGCGCCGTCGACGGCCGCATCCTGGGCGCTGAGCACGAGCGCATGCGGCGCGCCCGGTTGATCGTCCCCCAGCCGTTCGGCATGTGGATCATGATCGATGAGGCGCGCGAGCTGTCTCTTGTCGGCCACTCCTGGAAGGCTCGACTGCTCGCGATCAGGCTCGGTCTGCGCGGTCTCGTGGCCCTGCTGCAGGGCAAGAAGATGGAGCCCTACGGCGGCCAGATGCTCGTCGCCGCGCTCCGGGCGGCCCTCTTGGACAAAGGCGTGCCGCTCTGGCTGTCGGCGCCGCTCTCCGAACTTGTGGCCGAGGACGGCGCCGTGATCGGCGCGGTCGTGGAACGTGACGGCCGGCCGCTGCGAGTTCGGACCCGTGGCGGGGTGATCATGGCGGCGGGCGGCTTCGAGCGGAATGAAGAGATGCGGCATGAGTATCAGCCGGAGCCGACCACGAACCTGTGGACACTCGGAGCTCCCGGGAACACCGGGGATGCCATCCGCGCGGGTCTGGCCGTGGGCGCAAGCCTGAGCCTGATGGAAGACTCCTGGTGGGCCCCCGGCATCTTGACGCCGGAAGGGCGATCGGTCTTCCTTCTGACCGAGCGCCAGCAACCGCCGGGCTTCATCGTCAACACCAACGGAGAGCGCTATACGAACGAGTCCGCGCCGTACGTGAACGTGGGCCACGCGATGTACGAAGCCGGAACGGCGGGCGCGACCAACGTGCCGTCCTGGTTCGTGGTCGACCGAACGTTCCGCAATCGCTACAAGCTTGGCCCATTCCTGCCCCGTCAACGCATCCCGAAGGCCTGGTTCGACAGCGGCGTGGTGGTACGCAGCGAGACGATCACCGACCTCGCCAACAAGATGCAGGTTCCTGCCGACAAGCTGCAGGCGACCGTCGCGCGGTTCAACGGCTTTGCACGTACCGGCCGCGATCTGGACTTCCGTCGCGGCGACAGCGCGTACGACCGCTACTACTCCGACCCCAAGCAGAAGCCCAACCCCTGCATCGGTCCCGTGGAGACCCCGCCGTTCTTCGCGTTCAAGCTCGTCCCCGGCGACATCGGAACCAAGGGCGGCCTGCTCACCGACGAGCACGCTCGCGTCCTGCGGGAGGATGGCGCACCCATAGCCGGCCTCTACGCCGCGGGCAACGTTTCGGCCTCCGTCATGGGCCACGAGTACCCGGGCCCGGGATCGACCATCGGCGCGGCGGTCACGTTCGGTTACGTGGCTGCGAAGCACCTTGCCGCGACCATCGCCCGGCCAGATCGGCAGACACCCGACCCTTAGGCTCGGTTACCTCGAGGCGAGAAGCGCCCGGGTGCCGGCCACGATCCTGCGAACCGCCTCGGTTGGCGGGAGGCGGTCGAGCTCAGCCGAGATCACCTCCATTGAAAGCGGCACGTGGACCGGCTTCTTGTCGAGCAGGCGGAGCAAGCCGGAGAGATCGAACTCACCTTCGCCCGGAATGCGGCGATTCTCCAGACAGTCGGTGAGATAGTCGGGGTGCTCCGGCCGCAATGGGCCATCATCCAGCTGCACGGCCACGATGCGATCCGCGGGCAACGCGTCGATGAGGCGCTCGTCGGCTGCGCCGCGGAAGTGATGCCATGCGTCGACGCAGACGCCCCCGTTCGGCCGATCGGCCCGCTCGATGATGTCGAGCGCCACGCCAGCATTGGGAATGTTGGTGAACGGCAGGAATTCGATACCAGCAACGAGCCCCACCTCGGCGACACGGTCGCACAACCTCGCGAACACCTCGGCGGCATCGTCCACCGTCCCGCTGAACGGTCCGATCACCTGCAGGTAGCGGGCGCCGAAGACCTCCGCCATCTCCAACAGCGTGCGTTCGGCGGCCGCGGCAGCGGCACGCCCGTGCTCGTCGAGCGCCCAGGGGCGCAGAACTTCGAGCTCGGTCACTCGCACGTCGTGGCGAAGAAGCACTCGTCGCAGCTCGGCGGGATCGGTGCCGCTCGACACGAGTGCGTCGTAGGCCCGGTACATGAGCCCGATCTCGCTGAGGCCCGCCGCCCGCGCCGCGACCACCCGCTCCTCGAACGTCGCGTTCCGGATGCAGAAGTGGCTCAGCACCAGCCGCTCAAGGCCTGCTGGAGTCACGGGCTGGTCCCGGCGATCAGTAACCGAGCCAGCCACCGTCGACCGCCAACGACGTACCCGTCACATACCCGGCATCGTCCGAGAGCAGCCACGCCACGGCGGCCGCGATCTCGGACGGATCCGCGGCGCGGCGCATCGGGATCCGGCCGAGGAGCGGGGCATCCGCCTCGTCCGCGAGCGACTTCGTCATGTCCGTGCGGATCCATCCGGGCGCGACGCTGTTGACACGGATCCCGTGACGGGCGAGGTCGGTCGCGGCACCGCGCGCGTAGGCGAGGACGGCACCTTTGGAGGCTGCATACGTTGACAACCCGGGCAAGGAGGCGACGTGCGCGGTAGTCGACGTGATGCACACGACGGCCCCGACACCGCCGGCCGCGATGAGCCGCCGGGCGAACGCCGTCGTCATGAGCATCGGTCCGATCGTGTTCACGCGCAGGACCCACTCGATCTCCGCCCGCTCCACATCGGGCACTCGAGCGTCCGAGAGCACTCCGGCGTTGTTGACGAGCGCGTCAGCGGGTCCTCCGAGGTGGTCCGCGGCATCGAGAACCGCTTCGATGCCCTCGCCGGTCGCGCAGTCGGCGCAGACCGCGATCGCGGGGACCTCGCGGCCGATCAGCTCGACGGTCTGGGTCGCTGTTTCCTCTTCGAGGTCGGCTACCACCACCGCTGCGCCTTCCGAGGCGAGGCGCAGAGCGATCGCCCTCCCGAGCCCCCGGCCCGCACCGGTCACCACGGCTCGTCGCCCCGCGAGTCGCGGGCCGCCCAAGCTTCCCGAGGGTCCTGTGCCACTCATCGGGCGCTCCCTTTCGTAGGAACCGGCGCTCTCATCATTTCTCCTGGTCAACGTTAACTGTCGAAGTTGCTGCGCTCGCAGCCTCGGCGAAGGTCGAGGTGGCGCGGCGATGGAGGCGCGACGCAGCCGCCCCTGCGACGACGAACGCACCGGCGGCGAGGACGAAGGTCGCCTCGAAGCCGCCGGTGCGGTCCACGAGCCAACCCCCGATCGGTGGTCCCGCGCTCTGGACGAGCCCGAAGGCGAGGGTGAGAACTCCGAACGCGGCAGACACGTGCCGCGGCTCCATCGAGTCCGCGAGATGCGCGACGATGACCGCCCCGACACCCGTCATCAAGATTCCGAACGCGGCAGCAGACAGATCTGCCACGACGAGGGACGCGACGGGGATGACCAGGGCACACCCGACGAGGGCAACCTGGCAGAGAAAGAGCATCCTGCGACGCCCCAGCCGATCCGAGAGGCTCCCGATGAGGACGCCCCCGAACGTGCTCGTCACGCCCACCAGCGCGAACGCCAGACCCGCGCCGCGGATGGAGATTCCGTCGCCGCGTTCGAGCGCAGCGACCAGGTACGTCGGGTACATCACGTAGCCGAGTCCGAAGGCGGTGTAGGTGACGAGAATCGCGCCCCGGTCGGGCATGGCGCGCAAGGCCGTGAACCCCGGCCGCCCGGGTAGGCGCGCACTTTCCCGGACTGGGATCGTGACGAGGACGATCACGAGAACCACGAGACCGATGGCGGCCTCGCCGGCCCACACTTCGCGCCAGCTCGTCGGACCCAGCCGGTGCGCAATGGTGCCAGCGAGCAGCTCGGCGACGACAATCCCGACGCCGACGCCTGCCACGGTGTACCCCATGGCGACCCCACGACGGCGTGGCTCGACGACGCTCGTCACGATCCCGGTCACGGGCAGCCAAATGCCCGCAGACGCGGCTCCGGTGAGTGCCATCGCCGGGATGAGGAGCGTGTAGCTCGGCGCCACGGCGAGGCCTGCCAAGCCGACGATCGTGCCGGCGAGCCCGACGCGCAGGAGCACCCCAGCAGGCACCCGCTGCGCGAGCGCCGTGACCGCGACGACGCCCACGAGATAGCCGACGAGATTGACGGTCCCGAGCCATCCAGCCCGTCCGAAGGACCCAAGCGTCGTGCGCTCCATTGCGGGCAGGAGCAATCCGTAGCTGAACCGCCCGAATCCGGTGCCCACAGCGAGCGACGCGGCCGCAGCCGCGATCGGCAGCCAGGCCCGTTTGCTCACTCAACTGGCCCGGGAGAGAAGAGGACGACGGTCCGGCCGATCCAAGCGCGATTGGCTCATCTCCTTCGGCTCGTGCATCCGTTCGTCGACCGGGCGATGCCTGCGACGTCCGTCATCTCGCACCTCCGCCCCCTGACAGCGACCCGACAGCGACCCGACAGCGATCGAGCGCGCCCGAGCCCCGGCTCGGCCCGTCTGCCCGGACCTTTGGCCGATGCCCATCAGCATCTTACGTCCAACGTAACTTGGATGAAAGTCTGCAGCCGAATCAGCTGAGGAGCGTGAGACGTTGATGACGATCAGGGAAACGGGCTCCACCGGCATTTTCACGACACCGCGTGTGAGCCGGCACATCCCAGGCAAACCAGCTGAGCGGTCCGCTCAGTGCCTGCTCCAGCCACCGTCCACGGCGAGGATGATGCCGGCGAACCAGCTGAGCGGTCCGCTCAGTGCATGCTCCAGCCTCCGTCCACGGCGAGGATGATGCCGGTGATGTACGAGCCGGCGTCGGAGGCCAACAGCAACAACGCGCCGACGAGCTCTTCGGGATCCCCGATCCGGCCGAGCGGTGTCCTGGCGACGACCTTGGCGAGCCCGACGTCGGAAGCAAGCAGTGGCTCGGTCATCTCGGAGCGGAAGAAGCTTGGTGCCAGCGTGTTCACCCTGATCCCCCGCCGACCTGACCATTGCATCGCAAGATCACGCGTGAGACCGAGGATCCCCGCCTTCGAGGCCGAGTACGCCGCTTGTGGGATGTCGCTGCCCGTGAGTGCCAGGACCGACGAGACGTTCACGATGCTCCCACCATGATCTGCGGCAATGAGGGCAAGGCCGAACGCATGAGCCATGTTGTAGGTGCCGACCAGATTGACGCGTACGATCCGTTCGAAGTCGGCGGGGTCCTCTTTGTGAGCCGGCGCCGAGTGCCCGACGCCGGCGTTGTTGACGAGGATGTTGACATCGCCGAGCTGCTCCCTTGCGGCCTCGACGAGTGCGGCGCAGTCCTCGTAGCGCGACACGTCGGTCGGCACCGCGATGCACCGTCTCCCCAGCCGTTCGACGGCGAGACGGGTCTCGTCCATCCGGTCTGCGCGCCGTGCCCCGAGCGCAACGTCGGCGCCCGCCGCGGCGAGCGCGGTCGCGAACGTGACGCCGAGCCCCGACGATGCCCCCGTGACTACCGCGACCTTGTCGTCGAGACGAAATCGATCCAGTACACCCACTGCGTCCTCCCTGTCTCAGATCCTCTGGTTAACGTTTTACGTCAGTTAATAGGGTGAAACGTTACCTGTCCTCCGGATCGCGGAGAAAGGCCTCCGCTCCCGACAAGTCGCCCTTGCCGGGGAAGGAGCGGTCGAGCTCGCCCTCGAGGAGGTCACGCGCAGCGTCGCCCTCGCCGGACCCGAGCAGCTGTAACACGTGCGAGAGCGCGCGCACCTGGGCACGCACACGCGGGTTGCCGTCGTCGACCAGCGCGTCGGCGAGTCTCCTCGCGTTTGCGGCGGCTTCGTGCTCGAATGGGCCGCCAAGGGCTCGGGACAGCTCGCGGACGGCTTCGGCGAGCAGCCCCGTCGCGTCAGGATCTGTCCGGAAGAGATGCGCGCGCTCCACGGTCTATCGGACCTCCTCCTCCGCCCAGCGTGCGCGGAGCTCACCTTTTAGAACCTTGCCCGTCGCGTTGCGCGGCAGCTCCTCGAGGTGGATCCACCGCCGCGGGATCTTGTAACGAGCAATCCGAGCAGCGAGCCAATCCTCCAACTCGGAGTCCGGAGCCGCGGCGCCCGCCAGTACCGCGGTCACGACCTGGCCCCATGCCGCGTCCGGCGTCCCGACGACGGCAACCTCGAGAACGCCGGGGTGCTCGAGCAATGCCGCCTCCACCTCGCTCGGGTACACGTTCTCACCTCCGCTGACGATGAGGTCGTTCCGCCGGTCGACAACGTGGAGATACCCGTTGCCGTCCCGGAAGCCCAGATCGCCGGTATGGAACCAGCCGCCGCGCCACGCTTCCCCACTCGCCTCGGGCCGGTTCCAATAGCTGGACGTGACCGCGGGACCTCGGCACACGATCTCGCCCACTTCCCCGTCAGGGAGCACTTCTTCGTCAGACCCGACGATGCGCACGGAGAAGGTGACCGCCTCGGTTCCCGCGGACGCGAGTCGCTCGAGGTCCGACGGATCGTGGTCGGCCGGCCGCAGGATCGTCTGGGCGCCCGTCTCGGTCATGCCGTACTGCTGGTGGAAGCCGCAGCCGAGGCGGGCGAGCGCACGCCGGAGGAGCGCCGGCTCGATCGTCGACCCGCCGTAGACGACGAGCCGAAGCCGCGGCAGCTCGCCACCGTCCTCGTCGACACGGTCGAGGAGCATCTTCAAGACGGTCGGCACGACGACCGTCGCCGACACTCCACGCTCCCTCATGATCTGGAGACATCCGGCCGGATCGAAGGTCTCGAGCATCACCACTTCTGCGCCCGCGTACAGGAACGCGTAGCCGAGAAACGCGGCTATGTGGAACATCGGAAGGATCTGCAGCCACCGGTCGTCGCTGCGTGGCGCGAGCTCGATCAAGTTGACGAGCACGCGCGCGGTGAACCCGAACCGGTCGATAACCGCTCCTTTGGGCCGCCCGGTCGTACCGCTCGTGTAGAGGATCGTCGTGGCCAGGGCTGGGTCGTCCGGGTCGGCGCCGGGATCGTACTCACCGGACTCGAGCAGCGCGTCGTACTGCTCGAGCTCTTGTGGCCGGCCCAGCCCGATGAGCAGGCAACCGTCTACCGCGACGCGGCGCGCCGCCGCCTCGTCGTGGCGGCCGGCGACGAGGACCCGCGCATCGGCATCGCGCAGCATGAAGTCGAGCTCGGGATCCGCAAGGCGGCGGTTGAGAGGCACCAAGGTGAAGCCGGAACGCACGCACGCTGCCTGGATCTCGACGTACTCGAGCTCGTTGGCCGCGAGCAGCGCCACGCGGTCCCCAGGAACGAGCCCCCGGGCCCTCAGCGCTCCGCCGAGACGACCGACGCGCTCGTCGAGCTGCGCGAACGTCAAGCTCCGGTCCCCGCACGCCATGGCAACGGCGTTCGGGGTCCTCCGAGCGGGCTCGCCCACGACGTCGACCTGCCGCACTCCGGGAGCATATCTCACGTCTCACGTTAACAATCAGTCCTAATCTGTCCGCACTGGCCTCCTGTTGACGTAGAACGTAAGATTCCGTACGTGGACTTCCAACTCTCCCCCGCGCACCAGGAGTTCCGAGACCAGCTTCGCCGTTTCTTCGAGGCCGAAGCCCCTATCAGCGAGGTCGCGAAATGGGACCGCGGGGAACAGTTCCCGACCGACGTGTACGCCAAGATGGCGAAACTCGGCCTGTGCGGGCTCGGTTTCGCCGAGGAGTACGGCGGGTCGGGAGCCGACGAGCTGTCGATCTGCATCGCCGTCGAGGAGGTGGCGCGGGCGAGCGCCACGCTCGCCTACGCCTGGGTACCGACGGCGACCTTCTGCGCGAGGGGTATCGCGCGCTTCGGCTCCGAGGCACATCGCCGGACACTGCTGCCGGAAGTCGCCGCAGGCAGGCTTCGGTTCGCCATGGGCCTCACCGAGCCCGGCGCGGGCTCCGACCTGACGGGTCTCGCGACCCGCGCGGTACAAGACGGTGACAATTTTGTCGTCGACGGGCAGAAGGTCTTCACCACCGGCGCCGACACCGCGGACTACATCTTCGCGTTCGTACGCACCGACCCACAGAGCAAGGGAGCTCGCGGGCTGTCGGTACTGCTCATCCCCCGCGAGGCGCGGGGGGTCACCGTCCGGAAGCTCACGAAGCTGGCCGGCCAGGGAACGCACACGTGCGAGGTCTTCTTCGACAGTGTCGAGGTCGGCGCGAACCAGCTCGTCGGATCGCTCAACAAAGGCGCGCAGATCGTGTTCGGCCTGCTCGACGCGGAGCGCATCTACGTCGGCGCCCAAGGATGCGGCATCGGCGCGGGGGCGCTCGATCTGGCCGTGCGATATGCGCGCGAGCGCGTCCAGTTCGGCCGCCCGATCATCGAGCACCAGGCAGTCGGCCACATGCTCGCCGACATGGCGATCGACGTGGAGATGGCGAGGCTGCTCGTGTGGCGCGCCGCTGGTCGGCTCGAGGAGGGGGCGCCCACTTCGCTCGACGCCGCCATGGCGAAGATCGCGGGCTCGGAAGCGGGCACCCGGTGCGCCGCCCGGGGGATGCAGGTGCTCGGCGGATACTCCTACATGGTGGAGTACGGCATGGAGCGCTACTGGCGGGAGACAAAGCTCTACGAGATCGCAGGCGGGACCAACCAGATCCTGCGCAACATCATCATGAAGCAGCTGGCGTCCGGCTGATCGGGGCCCGGGAGAGGAGTGCTCGCGTTGACGATTCAATCGAACCGGCCCGAGACCGGCGATCCGGAGTCCGAAGCACCACAGGTGCTCGGTCGTTTCGGAGCGGCCTTCGATCACCCCGCCGTGGCGGCCCGCCGCATCCGAGACCTACTACCGATCTATCGTGACCTGCTCGGCGGCACCTTCGTCCGGGGCGGTGACAACACTCGAGTGGGCTACCGGGCAATCCAACTCGCTTTCTCCAACGGGAGCCGGATCGAGCTCATGGAGCCGCTCGAGGGTTCCCACTTCTTCGACAGTTTCTTCGAGCGCCGCGGCTCGGGCGGGCTGCATCACGTCACCTTCAAGGTTGACAGCATCGAGCAAGCCGTCGAGGCCATGAAGGCGAGCGGTTACTCGCTCACCGGCCTCCATCTCGAGGACGTCGCTTGGCGCGAGGTGTTCCTCCATCCCCGGGAGGCATACGGCACGCTCGTCCAGCTCGCGCAAGGCGAGGGCGAGTACGCGGGGCCAGACGTCCTGACCCTCGAAGGCGTGCTCGCCGGCCTCGGCTCGCACGGAAACGGGACACCCAGTCCCTGACCCCGGTCGCCCCGCTCGGCGCTCCGAGCTGGCACGCGTCGCAATCGTCGACCGCCGCGCCCGGGTCCGTTGGCTCTTCCGCCGAGATCATCTCCAGGTCGAGATCGAAGCCGTGCTCGGCGCCGACCCCAGGACGTGGGAGATCGACGGATCGCCTCACTTGGCGGCCATGCTGGTCCGTGAGCTCCCCGCGAGCGCCGGCCCGGCCGCGGTAGCGTCGGCATCACACTGGAGGTCGCTACTTGGACATAGTCGCCGGTTTCATTCGCAGCGCCGAGGGTCGGGCAGCGCTCGACCGCTCCATCGATGAGGCGCGCCTGCGAGGCGCGCGGCTCGTCATCGTCCACTCGAGCAAGGGAGGGAGCCACGAGAGTGAGGAGGAGCTCATCGCCAACCGCGAGGAGCTCGGGCGGATCAGCGAGGAGCTGACAGTTGCAGGCGTCGAGCACGAGATCCGGGAGATGGCGCGCGGGCGTACCCCGGCCGAAGACGTGGTCAGCGTGGCGAACGAGACGGGCGCGGACCTGATTGTTATCGGGCTGCGGCGGCGTTCACCGGTTGGCAAGCTCGTCCTGGGCTCGAATGCCCAGGACATCCTGCTGCAGGCCGACTGCGCGGTCCTGGCGGTGAAACCCAAGCCTATGGCCTGAGGGCTCCACCCCGGCCCTGGCGACACCCGCGGCAGGACGTGCTTTGATCGGGCCCATTGACTTCGGGGCGGTCAGGACCCCGGGCCTGGTCGTGCGGGCTCCGGCGCGTACTGGTCTCGCAACGTGCGTTTGAGCACCTTGCCCGTCGCGTTCTTCGGCAGGTCATCCACGAACTCGAAAGTCTTCGGAACCTTGTAGTTCGCGAGCCGGGACCGGCAGAGCTCGGTCAGCTCGGAGGCGAGCGCGTGCGCGCCGGCCTTGAGGACGACGAGCGCGTGCACGCGCTCGCCCCATCGCTCGTCGGGGAGGCCGATCACCGCGACCTCGAGCACCGCCGGGTGCTCGTGGAGAATATCTTCCACCTCGCGCGGATAGACGTTCTCGCCACCTGAGACGATCATGTCCTTCAGCCGGTCCGTGATGAACAGGTAGCCGTCCTCGGAGCGGTAGCCGAGGTCGCCCGTGTGCATCCACCCGCCCCTCAGAGCCTCAGCGGTCGCGCCGGTGTCGTTCCAGTAGCCGTCCATGAGCGCAGGACCGCGACTCAAGATCTCACCGACCACGCCTGCCGCTACGTCGTTGTCGTCCGGACCGACGACCCGTGTCTCACAGGAGATGGAGTCCGTGCCGGCCGAGGCGAGGCGGTCGGCGTGAGCAACCGGGTCGTGGTCCTCTGGACGGAGCAGCGACACGCCGTAGGTCTCGGTCATGCCGAAGAACTGGAGGAAGCCGCAGCCGAGCTTGTCGATTGCCCGTCGCAGCACCTCGGGGGCGATCGACGACGCTCCGTACAGCACGAGGCGAAGTTGGCTCAGCTCGGCGTCCTCCAGCGAAGGTTCCAGCGTCAGGAGGTTGATCATGGTCGGCACGACCAGCACGTGGGTCGCACGTCGGCGTGCCATCAAGGCGATGAACCGCTCGGGCTGGAATTCTGTCTCGAGCACGATCGTCGCCCCGCGGTAGGTGAATCCGTACGCGGTGTGCGCAGCGATATGGAACATCGGCAAGGCTTGCACGAAGGTGTCGCCAGGTCGGATGTCAGCTTCCGCCGCCATGATGTTGAGCCTCGCCCAAAGGGCTCCGCAAGAGATGATGGCTCCCTTCGGACGCCCGGTGGTTCCGCTCGTGTACATGATCGCAGCCGCCTGTCCTGCGAAGACCACGCCTGGATGGCGCGCCGGGCCGGCCGCGACCATGAGATCCTCGTAGCTTTCACCCGCCCCGCTGGCGCCGAGGTGCCAGGTGTGGGCCACCGCGAGCCTCTCCGCAGCTTCCGCATAGCCAGGCCCGTGGATGAGCAGGCTTGGCGAGCAGTCGGCGACGATGTAGTCGAGCTCGGGCAAGGCGAGCCGGTAGTTGAGGGGAACGAGCACGAGGCCGGCCCGCTGCACGGCGACTTGCAGCTCCGGGTACTCGAGCTCGTTCTGCGCGAGAAGGGCGACTCGGTCCCCGCTCCGAAGCCCGAGCGAGGCGAACGCGACAGCGGCGCTCGACGCGCGCTGGTCCACCTCTCCGAAGCTCAGCGATCGATCGCCCTCGATGACGCAGGCGCGCTCGGGGAACCGGGTCGCGGCATTACGGAGGAGGTCTGGTACGTCCATGGGCACCTGGGCTGGGATTGGCAGCAAATCTATGAGATTGTCCGTAAGACGTCAAATGCTAATCTCGGCGAGGTACCGGGTCACTCCCCGGCCCGGACGGAAGGGTCGCCCCGATGTCACGAGCACTGAGCGGAGAAGTCGGGATCCACTGGGAGGAACGGGGCGACGGCGACCCGGTCCTGTTGATCATGGGCCTGAGCTACACCTTGGAGATGTGGCACCGCGTCACTCCGGCACTCACCGACCGGTACCGGGTACTGCTCTTCGACAACCGCGGCGTCGGCCGCAGCGACGTCCCGGCGGGGCCCTACACCATTCCGCAGATGGCAGCTGACGCGGTCGCGGTGCTGGACGCCGCCGGTGTCCAACGGACTCACGTTGTTGGCGCCTCGCTCGGCGGCGTCGTGGCACAGGAGCTCGCGCTCAGCTATCCCGAGCGGGTCCGATCGCTGGTCCTGGCCTGCACGACCTGCGGCGGTGCCGAGGCAGTGCTGCCGGAGGCCGACGTCATCTCACTACTCGCCACCCGCGGGACCCAGACAACAGAGGAGGGTTTCCGGGCGTCAGCGCCCTACATCTACGACCCGGGGACGCCGACGGAGCGGATCGAGGAGGACCTCGCCATTCGGCTCGGCACCGTGGTGTCGGCCGAGGGCTATTTTGCCCAGCTGATGGCAGCGGTCGGATATGACACGTCCGAGCGCCTGGGCGCGATCGGAGTTCCCACCTTGGTCGTGCATGGCCGGTCCGACCGGCTGGTGCCGCCGGGCAACGGTGAGCTCATCGCCCGCAAGATCCCGGGCGCACGGCTTGTCCTGTTGCAAGGCGCCTCGCACATCATGTTCACGGACCAGCCCGAGGCGGTAGGCCGTGTGCTGGTCGAGTTCCTCGCAGAGGTCTCCGGGACCTAGCCACAAGAAGTCGAACACTGCATCGTCGAGGTCGGGCCGCGCTGCCGGCACCGGCCCGACCCGATTGAACGACCGGTGACCGATGGTGCTTACATGGGCTTAGCTCGCCTCACCGGCGAGAAGTTTGAGGTGGTATCCGATGATGCAAACGAGCGCAGAACAGGTCAGCGCAGCTATTCGCGGGGAGACGATTCCGCGGCTGTTCTCGCGGACGGTCAGCTCGCGCGCGGATGCGGTGGCGTTGAGATGGCGCAGCGGTGACAGCTGGACGCAATGGACCTGGCGGCAGTACGCCGAGCAAGCTTGTCGGCTGGCCGCAGGGATGACCGTCCTCGGCGTCGGCCGTGGGGATCCGGTCCTGCTCATGCTGCGCAACCGACCCGAGTTCCACGTCGCCGACATGGCGGCGCTCCTGCTCGGGGCAACCCCGGTGTCGGTGTTCAACTCGTCCTCACCCGAGCAGCTGAGGTACGCGGCCGGCCACAGCCGTGCTCGGGTGGCGATCGTCGACAACGTCGAGTTCCTGGAGAGGTTCCTGAAGGTGCGCGGCGAGCTCGCGGACCTGCGTCATCTGATCATCGTCGATGACCCCGACGCGCTCGCGCCCGATGACGTCGGTAGCTACGGCGATGTGATCGCTACCTCGCCGTTGCCGCTCGAGGACGCCGCCGAGACCGCCCGGCCGGAGGACATCGCGACGATCATCTACACCTCGGGCACAACCGGGCCCCCTAAGGGCGTGATGTTGTCGCACGCAAACATCCTGTGGACCAACGAGAGTTTCCGACGCCTCCTCGGGGGGATGAGCTGGACCGATCGGCGTTTCGTGTCCTACCTTCCCATGGCCCACATCGCAGAGCGGATGACGACGCACTACGACCACATCGCCTTCGGGTCGGTGGTCACCACGTGCCCGGACGCCACGCAGCTTGCCTCATACCTGCGCGAGGTCCGCCCGCACGTGTTCTTCGGTCCGCCGCGGGTCTTCGAGAAGTTTGCAGCCGGCATTCAGGCCGCGATGAGCGCCGACGAGGCCACGGCCGCCCGCTTCGAGGCGGCGCATGCGGTGGGCGCTCAGGCCGCTGCCCTTCAACTCGCTGACGAGTCGGTCCCCGACGATCTGGCGTCGTCCTGCGAGGAGGCGCGGCGAGAGGTGTTCCGGCCGGCGCTGGCACTCGTCGGGTTGGAGGAGTGCGAGATGGCGATCACCGGCGCGGCTCCCGTGCCGACGGACCTGGTCCATTTCTTCCTGGCGATGGGACTTCCGCTGTCGGAGATCTACGGGCTGTCCGAGACTTGCGGCCCGCACACCTGGGAGCCCTACCGGGTGCGTCCCGGCACCGTCGGCCCACCCATGCCTGGCTGTGAGGTGGTGATCGCCGACGACGGCGAGATCCTCCTGCGGGGCGGCAACATCTTCGTCGGGTACCTGAACGACGCCGCCAGAACCCGGGACTCCCTCGACGATGAGGGATGGTTGCACACCGGGGATGTCGGGCTGTTCGACGAGGCCGGTTACCTCAAGATCGTCGACCGGAAGAAGGAGATCATCATCACCGCGGGCGGCAAGAACGTGTCGCCTGCCAACCTTGAAGCTGCCCTGAAATCGATTCCCCTCGTGGGTCAGGCTTGTGTCGTGGGGGACGGCCGGCCGTACCTCACCGCTCTCATCGTCCTCGATCCCGAAATGACCGCCGCATGGGCCGCAAGGCGCGGCGTCTCGTACGGCTCCCTGCTGGAAATGTCGGAACATCCCGATGTCCGGGCCGAGATCAATGCCGGCGTGGCCAACATCAACCGCGAGTTCTCGCAGCCGGAGCAGATCAAGCGCTTCGCGATCCTGGGGGACGAGTGGCTCCCCGACTCCGACGAGCTGACACCGACGTTGAAGCTCAAGCGCCGCAGCGTGTTGAAGAAGTTCGAGCGGCAGATCTCGGAGCTGTACGCGTGACCCGGAGGACGGTGCTTCGCAGACCCTTGCGGCGCCGGGGCTCGTTGCGGCCCAGCCGGGGAGGTTGCAGTGGCCCAGTATGAGCGTCTCTCGGCCCAGGACACGACCTTCTTGTACCTGGAAGGGCCGGGCTCGCCGATGCACGTTGCGTCGGTGGCCCTGTTCGACAGCGAGCCCTTCTTCGACGAGGTTGGCGAGTTCCGCCTCGAGGCTCTCCGTGACCGCATGCTGTCACGGCTGCACTTCATCCCGCGGTTCCGCCAGAAACTGAAGACCGTTCCCCTCGGGCTCGGTCGCCCAATCTGGGTGGACGACCCCCATTTCGACATCAGCTACCACGTCCGTCTCACGGCGTTGCCGACCCCGGGCAACAAGGAGCAGCTGGCGACGCTCGTGTCCCGAGTCGTGAGTCAGCCCTTGGACCGGTCTCGCCCGTTGTGGGAGATCTGGTTCGTGCAGGGAGTACAGGGCGACCAAGTCGCGTTGATCGAAAAGACGCATCACTGCCTCGTGGACGGCGTGGCAAGCATCGACCGGTGGACCGTGCTGCTCGACACCAGCCGAGACCGGGCGCTCGAAGGCCCCGAGCCCTGGCAACCTCATCCCGCGCCCTCGACCATTCGCCTGCTGGTCGACACCGCCGTCGAGCACGCCACGGAACCGGCGGAGGCCATCCGCACGCTCGCCACGTGGTCACTGCGACCCCGACAGGCGGTGGATCGAATCGCAGAGCTGACGCAGGGCTTGTCCACGTTCGTCGGTCGCGACCTGTTCACGCCTGTCTCGTCTCTGAACCGACCACTTGGTTTGCACAGGAGCGTTGAGTGGGTCCGCGTGCCGTTGGAGAAGGTGAAGGAGACGAAACGCAGTTACGGAGCAACCGTGAACGACGTCGTCCTTGCGGCCGTGACAGGAGGCCTGCACGAGCTGCTTCGTTCCCGCGGGGAGACTGTCGACGGGCTCACGTTGAAGGCGATGGTCCCGGTCTCGGTCCGCGACAAGAGTCAGCGCATGCAGCTCGGCAACCAAGTCTCCACGATGCTCGTCGCGCTGCCTGTCGGCGAGACGGACCCGACGGTCCGCCTGCGCAAGATCCAAGCCACGGTCGGTGACCTGAAGAAGCGCAAGCAGGCCATCGGCGCCGAATTCCTCATCGGGCTGTCCGAGCACGCAGTTCCAACGCTCTTCGGCCTCGCCGCTCGCCAGGCGCACCGGCTGCGTTCGTTCAATCTTCTCGTCACGAACGTGCCAGGGCCGCAGACGCCCCTGTACTGCCTCGGTGCAGAGCTGCAGGAGTGGTACGCGTTCGCTCCGCTCGGCGTCATGCAGACAGTCTCCGTGGGGATCCTCTCCTACTGCGGCGAGCTCAACATCGGGTTGAACGCGGACCGGGACGCCTTCCCGGACGTAGCCGTCTTCGCCGAGGCCATAGAGAAGGCGTTCGTCGTGCTACGGAACGCAGCAGACTCGACGCTCTGACGCGACGGTCTGCGAGCCCGCCGGCGCCGCGGAGGATGCAAACACCTCAGACGCCGGGCTCGCCTCAGCCGCCGGGCTCGATTCTCGGGCTCGATGCTGGAGCTCGATTCTCGGGCTCGACTCTCGGGCTCGACTCTGGGGCTCGCTTTCAGGTGGTGACGTAGCCGCCATTCGGGCTGAGCGTCTCGCCCACGACGAAGCTGGCGTCGTCACTGGCGAGGAAGACGGCGGCATTCGCAATCTCGGCGGGGCGAGCCCAGCGCCCGGCCGGCGTCTGAAGAGCGATGACCGCTCGCATCGCGGGGGTCATCGTGTCAGCCATAGGCGTGTCGACATACCCCGGTGCGAGAGCGTTGACCCTGATGCCCTGGAGAATCGCTTCCTTCGCAACCGCTCGGGTGAAAGCGAGAATCCCACCCTTTGCCGCTGAGTAATGCGCGAATCCGGTGCAGCCTTCGATACCGCAGATCGACGCCACGTTGATGATGACCCCGGTCCGGCGCGGCCCCATCGTGCGGAGCGCGGCGCGGGTGCCGTAGAACGTGCCGAAGAGGTGCACACCGAGCATTTCCTGCCACTCGGCGTCGGTGATGCTCACCGTCGACTCGAGCGGCGTCTTTATCGAACCTGTCGCCGCTTCCGCCATCTGTGCCTCCACCTGGGGAATGATGCGCTCGGCAAGTGAGCGTCCCGGCACACCCGCGTTGTTGACGAGGATGTCCAACGGACCGAGCTCCGCCTCTGCAGCCGCTACTGCTCGGTCATAGGCGGCGCTGTCGGACACGTCGGCGACGAGTGCCATGCCCGGCACCGAAAGTGTGCCGGCAGCCAGTTCAGCTGCCTCCCGGACAATGTCGAGCACGGCCACCCGGGCCCCTTGTTCCGCAAAAGCGCCGGCGATCGCTTCGCCGATGCCCGATCCCGCACCTGTCACCAGGGCAACCTTGCCCTCGAGCTTTCCCATCAGGTTCTCCGTTTCGGTCTGTGGACTGACGGGCCATTGTATTTGATGAGCCCGCGCCCGCACCAACCCAAGTGCTCTCATATTCAAGGTAACCATGTTCGGTAGGCTGACCTGGTTCTCCTATCACGTAAAACGGTTGACCTGGCACGACGAACGCCACCCATCCTCCTCCGATCATCTCTCCTCAATGGGATCCATACCGATGGCCAGCTCTTGTACCTGCCGGATCGAGAGAACTAGTCTGGGCCTCTAGCGCGACCACACGAGAGGAGCCGGCACATGGCTGAAAGCGTTTATAAGGTCATCGAATTGGTGGGAACGAGCACTGAGTCCTGGGAAGCCGCAGCCCAAGCTGCCGTCAAGATGGCGTCCAAGTCGCTCCGCGACCTTCGGGTGGCCGAGGTCTCCGAGCTCGACATGCACATCGAGGACGGTCAGGTCACGGCTTACCGCGCGAAGGTGAAGCTGTCGTTCAAGTACGCGGGCGGCGACTGAGCCAGCTCCCTCCCAACGCGGGGCCCGTGGCCTCGACACGGTGAGGATCTCGGCAATTGACGGAGCCCTCTTCGGATGTTTCCGGTCGAGACAGACAGCCAAGATGGAGGACGCGTTATGCGCGCTTTGCGCTTGATGGAATGGAAGTCCGATCCCGTGCTCGTCGAGGTCGAGGACCCCAAGCCAGGTCCCGGTCAAGTCGTCATTCGCGTCGGCGGTGCCGGGGTGTGCCACTCCGACTTGCACCTGATGCGTGAATTCGAAGCGGGCATGCTGCCGTGGGGGCCCCCGTTCACGCTCGGCCATGAGAATGCCGGCTGGGTACACGCCCTCGGCTCGGGCGTTGCCGGCCTCGAGATCGGTCAGCCGGTGGCCGTTTACGGGCCATGGGGCTGTGGCAAATGCCAGCGCTGCCGGCTCGGGATCGAGACGTATTGCGAGAACCCTGCGGCAGTCTCGGTGCCGGGCGGTGGCGGCGGGATCGGACTCGACGGCGGCATGGCAGAGTTCATGCTCATCCCCGATGAACGGCAGCTCTTGCCCCTGCCAGACGGCTTGAACCCAGTGCAGGCAGCGCCTCTCACCGATGCGGGCCTCACGCCCTACCACGCTGTGCGCCGCTCTTGGCCGAAGCTGCCGCCAGGCAGCTCCGCAGTCGTCATCGGCGTCGGCGGCCTCGGCCACCTCGGCGTGCAGATCCTCAAAGCCACCACCGCCACCCGCGTCATCGCGGTGGACACACGGCCCGCCGCCTTGGCGCTCGCCCGGGAGTGCGGTGCCGACGTCACGGTGACCTCGGGTGAATCTGCGGTCGAGGAGATCCGAGATGCGACCGGCGGACGGGGCGCCGACGTCGTGCTCGACTTCGTCGGCAGTGACCCGACTCTGGCGTTGGGCATTGCCGTGGCGCGTGTCCTAGGAGACTTCACGATCGTCGGCATCGCTGGTGGCAGCATGCCGCTTTCGTTCTTCGCAGTTCCCTACGAGGTCTCCATCCAAACGACGTACTGGGGCACCCGACCCGAGCTGGCCGAGGTCCTCGATCTCGGCGCACGCGGACTGCTGCGGCCCACCGTCACGACCTTCAACCTCGACACGGCGATGGATGCCTATCGGCAGATGGAAGGCGGCCAGTTGGAGGGGCGTGCCGTCGTCGTCCCCGCCGGCAGCTGAGTCCGGGCCGGGCGTGACCCGCCCTGCGGGAGCGTGACCCGCCCTGCGGGAGCGTGATTCAGTTGCCGAAGTCCCAGCTTGACCCGTCCTCGTACTGGTGCACGACGTTCTTGGCGATGAGGATCCGGTGGACCTCGTCGGGACCGTCGGCGAGTCGCAGCACCCGAGCCCCGAGGTACATCTGGGCAAGGGGCAGGTCGTTGGTGACCCCGGCTCCGCCCCAGACCTGGATGGCCCGATCGACGACCCGGTGAAAGGCGGCCGGGACGAAGACCTTGATCGCGGAGATGGCCGTCCTGGCTTGTGGGTCGTTGTTCGAGACCTTCTCGGCGGCGTTGATCGTCATCAGTCGAGCCGCTTGGATGTCAATCAGGCTGTCGGCGATGAAGCCTTGGACGAACTCCTTGTCCTTGAGGAGCCCGCCGTGCACTTCGCGGGTGAGGGTGCGCTCGACCATGAGATCGAATGCCCGCCACATTTGGCCGATCGAATTCATGCAGTGGTAGACGCGGCCGGCGCCGAGGCGGTCCTGGGCCGCCTGGTGGCCCTGGCCCACAAGGCCGAGAGTGTTCGCGATCGGCACACGGACGTTCTCGTAGACGACCTCGCAGTGATCCGAGGTGGAGCGCCCGAAGATGCCGATCCCTCGCACGATCTTCACTCCTGCGGTGTCCGTGGGGACAATGATCTGGGTCATCTGGCCGGGCTTGCCCAACTCCCCGGTCGGGTCGTTGGCTCTGCACATCACGATGAAGAAGTTGGCCGCGATCCCGTTCGAAGTGAACCACTTGTGACCGTTGATGACCCAGTGATCATCGTCACGTACCGCCTCGGTCTTGATGGATCGAGGGTCCGAGCCGGCGTTGTCGGGCTCGGTCATCGAGAAACCAGACTCCATCTTTCCCTCGACGAGGGGCAGCAACCACTTCTGTTTCTGCCCCTCGGTGCCGTACTTCACGAGAATGGTCGCATTCCCCGAGTTGGGCGCGGCCACGCCGAACAGCGCCGGCCCGCCGACCGCGTACGCCAGCACCTCATACATGTACGCGAGCGACAGGAAATCAAGGCCCATCCCCCCGTACTCCTTGGGGAGGTGGGGTGCCCACAGGCCTGTCTCATTGACCTTGGCCTTGATCTCCTCGCGGAGCAGGATCGTCTGGCGGCGACGATGCTCGCGCTCATCCTCCTCCAGATCGAAGCCGCGCAACGACTCCCAGAGGCGGTCCTCGTGGGGGAGGATCTCGGTGTTGATGAAATCCGCCGTTCGCCGCCGGATCGCGTTGATGTTCGGATCAAGACCCGGAATGTCCGAAACGTTGATGGGCATCGGCCTTCTCCTTCTGCGAGGTCCCTGCACAGGCTACGGCGAGCCCGGCCGCCCCGCGAAAGCCGGGCCCGCGGGCTCCCCGGCGACGGCCTCGGCTCACCGCCGGGCCTGAGGCTGCGCTCAGGGCTCCCAGACTGAGTGGTCGTGCGCGAACACGACACGGGCAGGATCCAGCTCCTGAAGCCGGTCGATCCAAGCGGGCACGAGTGGGAGGGGCGGTCCGTGGTCGTCACGGTGCGCTCGCCAGGCCAAGACGTCCGCACTGTACGCGCTGGCCGTGTCGTGGCTCTGGCCTGCGACGATGACCGTGCCGTCGCCACGGCGTACGACAAGTGCCTGGTGACCGGCGGTATGTCCTGGAGTCGGCACGACAAGCACGCCCGGCAGGATCTCGGCCTCGCCGTCGAGCTCCTCATAGTGCAGTCCGGGTGCGTCAACGAGCCCCGGCAGGGTGTAATCGGCAACATGGCGCGCTGCCTCAAGCTCCGTCCGTTGCACGAAGACAGGCCGACCGGCCAGCTCCGGGTTGCCACCGCAGTGGTCGAAATGCAGATGGCAGTTGACCACGAACCGGATGGCCTTCGGGGCAATTCCCGCATCAGCGAGTGCGACCGCAAGCGGCCGTCGCCGTGGTCGGTAGTGGGAATCGACGTCGGGATGCGTGCCCATTCCGGTGTCGAGCAGGAGCAAACCGGCAGCGTGGTCGACGAGATAGCCCAGGCAGGGCTCCACTCGTGGCGCGCGCGTGCCGGTCTCCTCGGCAGGCCGGACGAAGTACCCGAAGTCCACCCGACGGACGATCGGGTCCGTCACGGGAACAGCGTCGCTTTCACGTCCAGTACCCGTCGAAGACCGCGAGCGCCTCGTCGACCAGATGTGGCCCGAGGAACTCGGCGCGCGGGTGAAGGGTGGCCGCGCGCCCGGGTGGCGACCTGGAAGGCAGCTCGCAGATGGCGAGCGTCGGTGTCACTCAGCGCCGTCATGGGATCTCGGTAGGGAACAAGGTAATCCATGAGTGGCCAGCGGGCTGCCGTTCGCGGTGGCTACGTTGAGGAACAGGACGCAGGGTGACCCGGCAGCCGGCCCGTGGTAGCGGGTGTTCGAGTCGCCCGAACCATCGACCGGGGAGGTCACGTGCAGCTACGGGAGAAGATTGATGCCGCGGAGGGCATCCGTAAGGCTGACCTCGTCGTGGTTGGCGGGCAATTGGTCAACGTGGCGACTGGCGAGATCTACCAGGCCGACGTGGCCATCGCCGGCGAGTGGATCGCAGCGGTGGGCGATGTCGCACCGCACACCGGGCCGGACACGGCGGTGCTGGACGTGAGTGGTCGATACCTGGTGCCAGGTCTGATCGACGGCCACCTCCACATCGAGTGCAGCAAGCTGTCCGTCACGATGTTCGCCGACGCCGTCGTCCGGTACGGCACGACGAGCGTCGTGTCAGGGCTGGACCAGACCTACGCGGTCGCGGGGTTGGACGGTGTGCGGGACGCCCTTGCGGAAGCCGCGGCCAGCCCGTTGAAGGTCTTCTGGGCGGTTCCCTTCAAGGTGCCCTACACCATACCCGAGTCGAACGTCGGCTTCCGGCTCGGTCCCGACGTGCACGAGGTTGCCCAGCAGTGGGCGGACTGTTACGGGGTCTGGGAGACGGTCTCGGAGTTCATCACGAACCGCGACCCCGAGGTGCTCGACGTGCTCGAGATGGCTGCCCGGCACCGGTTGCCGGTCTTCGGCTGCGCACCGATGGCTGATGACGCCACCCTCGCCATGTTGGCCGCCGCAGGCGTGCGCCTGGACCACGAGAGCTACAGCGCCGACGAGGTTCTGCGGAAGATGCGTGCGGGCATGTACGTGATGATTCGCGAGTCGGCAGTGGCCCACTTTCTGGAGGAGAACATCCAGGTGGTGACGCGGCTCGGCGCCAACTCCGGCCGGGTCGGTTTCTGCACCGACGATGTGACTGCGAGCAGCATCCTCGGCGGCGGGCACCTCGACCGGCTCGTGCGGATGGCCATCCACGCCGGGGTCGCGCCGATCAATGCGATCCAGATGGCGACCATCAACTGCGCGCAGATGTACCAGATCGATCACCTCGTCGGGTCGATCTCTCCGGGGCGGGCCGCCGACGTGCTCGTCGTCGACGACCCGGCGAGCTTCATCGTCGAACACGTCATCGCCAAGGGGCAGCCCGTTGCCGAGCGGCAGCGCATGTCGCGAACGCCGCATCCGCCGACGCGCGGCCCAGCGCTGCTCAACACCATGAAGCGGGCGCCGGTGCGCCCCGACGAGATCGGCCTGGCAACGCCTCTCGGCTCCCCGGTGCGGGTGCTCGCGATGGAGATGGATCGTGAGGTCCCGTTCGTGCGCCGCGGCCGGGAGGTCGTGCTCCAGGTGGTCGACGGCGTGGTGCAGCCGGATCCGGCACAGGACGCGCTCTACGTGACGGTTGTCGAGCGGTACGGCAAGACCGGAGCAGCTCCGGTTGCCGTGATCAGCGGCTTCGGCCTTGCCTCAGGCGCGCTCGCGACCAGTGCCGCGCCGGACGACAACAACATCGTCTGCGTGGGCGCCAACTCGTCCGACATGGCCGTCGCGATCAACGAGGTCATCCGGATGGGGGGAGGCCTTGCGGTCGCGGATGGCGGTGCGGTGATCGAGACGCTGTCGCTGCCGGTCGGCGGGATTGTCGCCGACATCGACGTCGAGACGATGGCCGCGGCCGAATCCCGGCTCGACGCCGCCGCCCGGGGACTCGGCTGCGAGCTGCCGTCGGCTTTCGGATACTTGATGTTTCTCGAGATCACCGCCATTCCCGACTATGCGATTACCGACCTCGGCCTGGTGGATTGCCGCGAGCTCGTGGTCATCGACCCGGTGCTCGGGCCAAGCTGAGCCGGCCGGTCCCGAAGCGGGGGCGCGCGATGCCCGTCTCGTGCCTCGGAACCGGCGCCGTCAACCGGCGAGGGGTCTGGTGACCATGACTTCGCATGCCTGGACGCGCGAGCGGTGCGAGGCCCTCGATGTGGCAGACCCGCTCGGGCAGGTGCGGGACCGTTTCGTGGTGGTGCCCGGTGAGATCTACCTCGACGGGAACTCGCTCGGCGCTCTGCCGCGGAGTGTCCCGGCCCGGCTCGCCGAGGTGGCCGAGCGCGAGTGGGGCGTGAGCCTCGCCCGCAGCTGGGGAGAAGGCAACTGGTTCGCGGCCCCCGAGCGAGTGGGTGACAAGATCGGCTCCATCATCGGCGCGAGGCCGGGTGAGGTCCTCGTGTGCGACTCCACGACGATCGCCTTGATCAAACTCCTCGGCGCTGCACTCGGCGCGCGCCCGGGACGCAACCTGGTCCTCACCACCTCCACGAACTTCCCCACCGACCTCTACGCGGCTGCCGGCGTCGCCGGGCTCCTTGCCGACATCGAGGTACGGCGCGTCGATCCGGACGCCATCGTGGGCTCGCTCGACGAGACAGTTGCCGTTCTCTACCTCACCCATGTCGACTTCCGCACGGGCGAGATGCTCGACCTTGCCGGCCTCACCTCCGAGGCGCACCGGGCGGGCGCTCTCGCGCTTTGGGATCTCAGCCACTCGGCCGGCGCAGTCGTCGTCGGCTGCGAGACGAACGGGGTCGACCTCGCGGCGGGCTGCGGCTACAAGTACCTGAACGGCGGACCGGGCGCCCCGGCGTTCCTCTACGTTCGCCGTGAGCACCAGGAGATCGTCGCCAACCCGATGCCCGGGTGGCTCGGGCACGAGGCGCCGTTCGAATTCGTGCCCGACTACCGTCCCGCGCACGGGGTGAGGCGCTTCCTCACCTCGACGCCCCCGATCCTCGGGCTGGCCGCGCTCGAGGCGGCCCTCGACTGCCGTGCCGACGTCTCGAGCGAGCAGGTGCGGGCGAAGTCGGTGCAGTTGACCGAGCTCTTCATCGCCGCGCTCGAGGAGCGTCTGCCTGGCGCGTTCGACCTTGCGTCACCTCGCGACCCTGACCGCCGGGGCTCGCAGGTGTCCCTCCGTCATCCCGATGCTCAGGCGATCGTCCAGGCCCTGGCCGAGCGCGGGGTGATCGGGGATTTCAGGCCACCTGATGTGTGCAGGCTTGGTTTTGCGGCCTTGTACTTACGGTATGTCGATGCTTTCGCCGCAGCCGAGCAGCTCGTCACCTTGATGGAGACGGGTGGTTTCGCCGGTCCGACTTGACGGCGGCCCAAGGCGGCGGCGGGTGCTGGGGCGCCAGAAACCGGGAACTAGCATGGGGCGCGTGCGAGCCCGCCGTTCCATCGTGATGATGCGGCCCCTTCCGGGGCCGGCTTCGCACTGCCTGTAGCGATCCGTTCCGACCCCTGGAGGCTCCCGGGGTCGGCATGAGGTGTTGCGCAGGCTCGTCCGGGTCTTCAGGGTTCCATCCCGAAGGAGATCCTGTTGATGAGGACCTACGTAACCGTCGCCATCCCCTATGTCAACGCCGCACCGCACCTGGGCTACGCGTACGAGCTCGTCCAGGCCGACGTTTACGCCCGCGCCCGGCGCCTGGCCGGGGACGAGGTTCGCTTTCTCGGCGGCACGGACGACTACTCGCTCAAGAACGTCCTCGCCGCCGAGGCTGCCGGCGTCGCAACTCGCGACTTCGTCGATTTCCATGCATCGCAGTTCGAGGCTCTCGCCGGGCCTCTCAATTTGTCGTTCGACGACTTCATCCGGACGAGCGCCGACCCGCGCCACGCGCCGGCCGTGGAACGACTCTGGCGAGCCTGCGCGGCGAGGGGCGACCTCTACCGGCGCCTGTACGAGGGCGACTACTGCATCGGTTGCGAGCGGTTCTACGCCACCGAAGAACTCATCGACTGTCGCTGTCCTGAGCACAGGCGCCCGGTCGACCACGTCGCCGAAGAGAACTGGTTCTTCAGGCTGTCCAACTACGAAGGCCACCTCGAGCGGCTGATCGCCTCGGGCGAGCTCGAGGTTCGTCCCGAGCCCTTCCGTGAGGAGGTCCTCGCCTTCGTTCGCGGCGGGCTGGAGGACATCAGCGTGTCCCGTTCGACTCGCCGGGCGCGTGGGTGGGGGCTCGCAGTGCCCGGCGACGAGACCCAGGTCATCTACGTCTGGTTCGACGCTCTCGCGAACTACATCAGCGCGCTCGGATTCGGTGACCCCGAGAGCCCCGACTACCGGACGTGGTGGAAGGACTCGGATCGTCGGGTTCACGTCATCGGCAAGGGCATCCTGCGGTTTCACGCAGTGTATTGGCCGGCATTCCTGGCCTCGGCAGGCGAGCCGGGACCGACCAGCATCCAGGTACACCCCTACCTCACGGTCGCCGGCGAAAAGCTCTCCAAGTCGGCGGGTCGCAGTGTCGACCCCCGCGGCCTCGTCGCCGACTTCGGCACCGACGCGCTCCGGTGGTGGTTCGCACGGGACGTCACGCCGGTCGCCGACACCGACTTCACCATCGCCCGTCTCGTCGAGCGCGCCAACGAGGACCTCGCCAACGGCTTGGGAAACGCCACGAATCGCATCGTGACCCTCGTCCACCGGCACCGTGGAGGCGTCGTCCCGGCGGTCAAGAACGATCTCGACGACGAGGTGCCATGTCTCGAGCTAGACGTCCTCGAGTCCATCACGGCTTTCGATCTCAGGAGAGCCGTTCGGCTCGTCACCGACGCAGTCGCCGCTCTCAACCGGGACCTCGAGGTGACCAAGCCGTGGCAGCTCGCAAAGTGCGAAGGGGCGGACCGGCTGAAGCGAGCCGAGTTGGACGGGCTCCTCGCCCGCTTCATCAGCAGGGTGCGCGCCATCGGCCGTGCGGTTGAACCGATCGTTCCCGGCTTGTCGGCGCGCGTTCTGGCCCAGGTCGGAGACCGAGAGCGGCTTCCCGCTCCCACGCCCGTCTTCGCCAAGATCGAGACGGCCTGAGCGGCGTGGGGCGTTGGAGCGCTGAGCTTCAGGGCCCAGCGGGTACCGGGCCGGCGCCGCCCGTGGCGCGCGTGGTGCGAGCGGTGTCCTTGCTCACAGTCAGTTTGGTGGCGCTCGGGCCGCTGGAGCTGCGCAGGTTGGCGTCACCGCCAAAGGTGGCCGACACCGGGTACGAGCCCACCGCCAGGGC
>Ga0209415_10000845_pt1 | contig 57898 bp, 51 predicted proteins | sample PeaSoiSIISIP2007_FD_187696 | JGI IMG/M metagenome (GOLD analysis project Ga0209415, IMG submission 187696) | Peat soil microbial communities from Weissenstadt, Germany - SII-SIP-2007 (SPAdes) (version 2) | ecosystem: Environmental > Terrestrial > Soil > Wetlands > Peat | place: Germany... | reverse complement strand
GAAACAATTGAAGTGAAAACCTTCCTTCATGTGGGTTGTGGCGAAAATCAGAAGGACCAGACAACCGCGTCTTTTGCCAAGGCGGATTGGCGAGAGTTGCGTCTTGACATCAATGGTGACGTAAATCCAGACATCGTTGGAACCATGACGGACATGTCGTCGGTGGCCGATGAAAGCGTCGACGCGATATTTTCATCACACAATATCGAACATCTGTATCCGCATGAAGTGCCGTTGGCCCTCTCCGAGTTCCTTCGTGTGCTGAAACCTGATGGATTTTCCGTCATTACTTGTCCTGATTTGCAATCGGTTGCCGCGTTAGTTGCTCAGGATAAGCTGACCGACGTAGCCTATATCTCACCGGCGGGACCGATAACTCCTTTAGACATTCTCTATGGCCACCGGGAGCAAATGGCTGCGGGCAATCTTTTTATGGCTCACCGTTGTGGCTTTACCGAAGAGGTTTTATGCGCTTCATTGGCCGGCTGTGGATTCAAGTCGGTGGCGTCTCTCCGCCGGCCACCACCGTATTTTGATCTGTGGGCGGTTGCGAGCAAGAGTAGAATTTCCAAAACAGAATTGCGGGATCTGGCGCATGCGCACTTTCCACAATGATAATCCTGGTTCAGTTGCCTGATTTTTAGAAAATACACTTATGGAGTATTTCTGGGGATGGTTGGGCACACAATTAGGGAACGCTTCTTCATGCAGCAGATCTGTCCAAGCTGAGACTCCCAAGCCAGAATTTGTTAGCACAGAGGCCGCCCCATTCCGGAATGGCTCCTGTCGGACGAGCAATGGGGTAAAGCGGACGACGCCGACGGGCACGGCTTCGGCTGTAGTTGACTCAGACCGGTCATTGTACAGCCTATGTATCCAAATCCCCCCGTGTTACTCAAATAGGAGGAAAATGGGCGTCTGAAGAATATTTTCTTTGATGCTAACGATTATTCTCTGTTAAAATAATTGTTTTACTAAAACAAAACTGAGTTGTTGAAATTACTCATCAACATCACCAACATCATTTCCATAATCACACGAATCTAATAAATAAGGCTTTTTTCCGCGAGAGCATATTTTCGTATAATGTTTTTTTCCGTAAATATCCTTGTAAGTAATTACTCCAATAATATACACGGACTGCCTCCCATCTATAAGAGTTTTATTATCCGGGTGTTTTGTATTCAAAGATGTCATTATTACGTGTACTTCACCTACTGACGAAACGTCGTGTCTGCAACGGAATTCATTATTATTTTCAGGAAATAGTTCCTCCGGTTTATTTGAAATCGTAACTCTTACATCGTCAGAAAGTATTTTTGACACGAATTTCCAGCAAACGTCCAATGCGGGTGACTTACCAAAATTTTTTATTCTAAATAAACTTTCATAAGTTCCTTCAACAGGCATGCCTGCATTACCATTTTTTTCTGCCTCAAATACATCATTTAACAACCACGCCCTATCTGATTGCAGCGCACGTTCTGATAATATTGTTTGTTTGTTATAATAATGTACTTGAATAATCGAGAAAACTGCAATTACTAACGTAGCAATACACGTAATCCAAAGTGGAGCTCTTTGCGTATCTTTTCGCGATTCTTCCATTTTATCGCCCCAAATCTCTATCTGTTCCATCGCTCTCATTTGGAGAGTAACAGACACACCGTACATTAATCCGACGTTTTCGTCCACCCACTCATCGTATATGATGGTTCAACAATATAAAAAAAGTTTATAAAATTAAATAAAAAATAATATAATAAAAATATCTCATTCTATCGTAACTAGCGGTCAGAAAGGCAATTCAGCATCCTCTGTTTTTCCTGATTTTGTTGAAGTCCGGTTGGTTTATAGTGACGACAATCCGCCACCGGCACGCCGAAAAATATTCGCACGCTTTGGTTCAAAACAGTCCGATGTCCGCAGTTGGCTCATCAGAGACGACGCGGTACATCAGCGTAAGGTCCGCAATCCGGAATAGGCGCCGATCCATAATGGGCGCGACCCGGTCATTGGGCTCCCCGCAGGGCCTATGTTGCATTTGAGGCATCCTTCAGCAGTTCGATGACAGCCACTGTGTGACTGCTTTCCCGTTCGGCGGCCAATTGCCGACGGATATCATCCGTTAGATATCCACCATGACCATTGCTCCACTCCCGGATTTTTCCTGCGCACGGCGCTGTCTGCGATTCCGCCGTCAATCGCCTATTGATGTGCCTCTTGTCCGGCGATTGTTTCGCCCTCACACCATTGCCGCCACATCTCCCGGTAGGCCTCTTCCAAGCCGCGCGTGAACGTCGGGCCGTCGCATAAGGGCGAGGCCGCCAGGCGCGGGCGGAGATTTTGGCGCAGGTTTCGCAAGCGGGTCCTGTCGGCGGCGAGCGCGGCGGCGATCCGGACATAGTCGGTCGGTGACGTCGCGGCCCATTCGGTCAGGTCAAGGGCATGCAGGAATCCCAAGGTTTGCCGCGACGATGCTCTGGTATCCGGCAAGGTCACCACGGGCACGCCCATCCACAAGGCCTCGCAACTGGTCAGCCCGCCGGAGAAGGGGAAGGGGTCGAGGGCGATGTCGATGTCGTCATATTCCGCCAGCATGGCCGCATGCGGGGATTTGCCGCGCAGAATGAGCCGGTTGGCCTCGATGCCGGCCGTTTCGAACGCCGCCGTCAAGCGCCGACGGACGCCCGCGTCGGCCAGGGTGCTCCATTTCAACAGCAACCGGGCGCCGGGCACCGCCTGGAGCACCGCGGCCCACAATGACACGACGTCGCGCGTGAGTTTGTCGGGATTGTTGAAGCTGCCGAAAGTCACATGGCCGCACCGTAGCACGGGTGGTTCGTCTGCGGGCCGTGGCGCATCGGCCGGGGGGGCGTAGCAAAAGCGGTTGCCGGGCAATCGGACGATGCGTTCGCTGTAGCCTGTCTCATTGCCGGGTGGCACCGTGATGGCGTCCGAGAGCAGGTAATCCATGGTTTTCAGGCCGGTGGTTCCCCAATAGCCAAGCCAGCTGACTTGCACCGGCGCCGGTCGGCGGGCAAAGACCGGCAGGCGGTTGAGCGCCGTGTGTCCCGCCAGATCGACCAGGATGTCGATGCCGTCGTCGGCGATCGCCTTTGCCGCCTCATCGTCCGACAGCCCTGCGATGCTCCGCCAATGGTCGCTGCCGCTGCGCAGGCGCGCCGTGATGTCGTCGGTACGGCTGTTGTTGCTATAGCAAAACACGTCGATGGTCGCGCGATCGTGATTGTCCAGGACCGAGGCCAGAAAATAGCCGACAGGATGATGCCGGAGATCTCCCGAAACATAACCGACGCGCAGTCGCCGGTGCGGATCGCCCAGGGTGGGGTGCCGCTGCGGCATCGATGGGCGATCGAATATTTCGCCGAAGCGCCGCGACTCCGCCAGAATGTGCTCTCCGCCGAGTTCCGGCCGGTAATGCAGAAAGGCCAGATAGGCGCTGAAGGCCTCGGCGTGGTTTGGCGCGAGGTCGAGGGCCGTGCGGTAGGAGGCCGCGGCCTCGTCGAGCCGCCAGGCGTCTTTGAGCGCGATGGCCAGATTGTTGTGGGCCTCGGCATACGTCGGATCGAGGAGGGTCGCCCTGCCAAGGGACGCCGCCGCGTCGTCAAGCGTCAACTGGTCGTGCAGCGTGTTGCCGAGATTGAAATGCATCGCCGCGTCCGTGGGATTGAGCGTGATCGCGCTCCGGAAGGAGGCAACGGCGTCGTCCAGCTTTCCCAAGCTTTTCTGCACGGTCCCCAGATTGTTGTGGGCGGCGGCATGGTCGGGATGGCGGGCGATCACGGTGCGGAAGGAGGCCTCGGCCTCTTCGCGTCGCCCTGAGCGGTGCTGCGCCGTCCCCAGGTTGAGATAGGCGTCCATGTCATTTCGGTCGAGGGCGATCGCCTTGCCGAAGGCGGCAATCGCCGCGTCGAGACGGCCCTGTTGCGCCAGCGTTATTCCCAATTGGTTGTGCGCTGCGCCGTCGTGTGGTTGGAGATCGAGCCCCCGCCGGAACGCCGCGACCGCGTCCTCCAAGCGTCCGAGCGCTCGGAAACTGGCGCCCAGGGTGAAATGGAACGGCGCCAGTTTCGCATTGATTTTGGTGGCTTCGCCGATCAGCGCGACGGCAACGTCATGCCGCCCCACTTGGGCGGCGATCATGCCGCGCAGATACAAACTGTCGACGTGGCGGGAGTCCATAGCCAGCACTTGCCGGTATAACGCGTCGGCATCGGCCAGATGTCCGGCCTGATGGCGCCGTACCGCCTCCTCGAACAGGCCTTGGACAGGAGCCGGCGGCTGTTGCCGCGGTCTTTCCCCGGTTTTCTGCGCGCGGCGGTCTTTGCGATTCATCGGATCTTGCCGTAACTTGTTCAAGGAGCAGGGGGCTTCGGGTAACCATGTCTCTCCTATCGCAGGATTGTCAGGCAAGCAAGGCATCCGACTGTCTCGGCGACGGCGTCGCCCATTTGCGGGCGGGACGCGTCGCCGAGGCCGAGCAGTCTTTCCGCCGGCTTTTGACGGAAGATCCCGGCGATGCCGACGGGCTGCTGATGTTGGGAGTCGTCTCCAACACGCGCGGCTGGCATGGCGAGGCCGTCGGCTTTTTCGAGCGGGCCTTGCGGACGCGGCCGGATCATCCGAAGGCGCTTTACAACCTGGGCGTCGCCTTGCAGGCCCTGGGGCGATGGGATGAGGCCCTGGCGCGCTATGGCGAGGCGGCCGCACTGGCGCCCCGCTTCATGCCGGCCCTGTTCAATCATGCCGTCCTTTTGCAAGAGCTCGGCCGGCGCGACGAGGCCTTGGCGGAATTGCTGGCGATCCGGGAGCTCTGGCCGAATTTGCCCGAAGGGCACAATCAGTTGGGCAGTCTGTTCCTTGCCCAGACGCGGTATGCCGAAGCCGAAGCCTGTCTGGGCGAAGCCCTGCGATTGCGCGCCGACTATGCCGAGGCTTTAAACAATCGCGGTGTGGCGCTGTTGGGGCTCGGCCGGAGCCAAGAGGCGATCGCGCAGTTTGTCCAGGCCCTGAACCGCCATCCTGGCTTCGCCGCGGCGCGGAGCAATGTGATGAAGGCTCTCGGCGCCTTGGGCCCAATGACGGACGCCATCGCTTGTTGCGAACAAGCGCTGGTCCTCACGCCGGATGATCCGGACGCGCTCTACGATCTCGCCAACGCCTTGTCGAAACGGCGTCGGTGGCGGGAGGCCGAGCGATTCTATGGACGATCCCTTGTCCTCAAGCTTGGCAATCCCGATGCGCACAACAATCTTGGCAATGTGCTCCAGGAGCAGGGCCGCTGGGATGCGGCGCTGACGCGGTATGAACAGGCGCTGGTCCTCAAACCGGACGATCCCACCGCGCATTACAACCGGGGCTTCGTCGCGCAGACGATGGGGCTGTTGGGGCGGGCGGTGCGCTGTTACCAACGGGCCCTCATGCTGCGCCCCGACTATCCGGAAGCGCGCAACAACTTGGGCGATGCGCTGGAGAAACAGGGGCGCGTGGACGACGCCATCGCCTGCTATCGCGGCGCGCTGGACAGCAAACCGGACTTCGCCTTGGCGCACAGCAATCTGCTGATGGCGCTGCATTATGCGCCCCGGTCTTCCAACGCCGACCTCTATTCCGAGGCGCGCCAGTTCGCGCGGCGCGTGGAGGGGGCGACGGCTCGTCGGGATTTTTCCAACACGCCCGATCCCCACCGACGGCTTCGCCTCGGCTATGTCTCGGCCAATTTCATGTCCCATCCGGTCGGTTATTTTCTGGCCCCCGTCCTCGAGGCCCATGACCCGACCCGCGTCGAGCTGTTCTGCTATAGCAATTCGCCGCTCAACGATGCCATGACGGCGCGGTTGCGGACGGCGGCCGACCACTGGCGGATGATCGCCGGCCTGTCGGATGCCGATGCCGCCGCCGTGATTGGCGCTGACGCAATCGATATTCTGATCGATCTGTCCGGTCACACCGCCGGAAATCGCTTGCCCTTGTTCGCCCTGAAACCGGCGCCGGTGCAGGTCACCTGGCTGGGGTATTTCGGCACCACCGGATTGTCCGCCATCGACTATATCCTGGCCGACGGAACCGTCGTCCCGCCGGGGGAGGAGGCCGTCTTCGCCGAGAACGTCTGGCGGTTGCCGGGATGCTATCTTTGTTATGCGCCCCATGGAGTCGATTGTCCGGTGGGGCCGTTTCCGGCGACGGCCAACGGCTTCGTGACATTCGGCTGTTTCAACAATCGCGCCAAGATCAGCGCTGAAACCGTGGCGGCCTGGGCGGAAATCTTGAAGCGGGTGGCGGGTTCCCGTCTGTTTCTCAAAGACAGAGGGTTCGCCGATGAGGCCTGTCGGGCGATATTGCTGGCGCAATTCGCCGCTCAGGGGATCGGGGCCGGGCGCCTGCTCCTGGAGGGACGCTCGCCGTTGGTCGACGCGCTGACCGCCTACAATCGGGTCGATATCGCGCTCGATCCTTTTCCCTTCGGCGGATGCACGACGACGGCCGAAACGCTTTGGATGGGGGTGCCCCTGGTCACCCAACGGGGGACCCGGTGGGTCGGGCGGATGAGCGAAAGCATTCTGGCGGCAATGAGCTTATCCGATTGGGTCGCCCACGACAGCGCGCGCTATGTCGAACTCGCCTGCCGCATGGCGATCGATCTGCCCCGCTCGGCCGGCGTGCGCTCCGATCTGCGGCGCCGTCTGGAAGCCTCGGCATTCTGCGAGGCGGGGCGGTTCACCCGATCCCTCGACGAGGCCTTTCGGGACATGTGGGGCGAATGGTGCGGGGGGCGCTTGACGCCAGTCTCCGACAGGCTCACCTAAAGAGATGATCGCTTCAGATCGCAAGGCCGCATGATAGCCGCCGCCAGCCAGGTCAGATCCCCCGCATGTCCGAACAAAAGACCTTTCAACCCAAGCCGGCCGAGACCAGTTCCTTAAGCGGACGGGTCAAGCGCTATGCCCAGGTTTCAACCGCCGTCGGCGGTCTGGCGGCGCGTGTCGCCGGTGAAAAGATGTTGGGCATCAAAGGCGACAATGCGCGTCGGGCCGCCGAATTGCGGGTGGCGCTCGGGGGGCTCAAGGGGCCGCTGATGAAGGTGGCGCAGATCCTGTCGACCATTCCCGACATCCTGCCACAGGAATATGCCGATGAATTGGCGCAGTTGCAGTCCAATGCGCCGCAGATGGGGTGGCTGTTCGTCAAGCGGCGGATGGCCGCCGAACTCGGCCCCGACTGGCTGGCGCGGTTCGCCTCTTTCGATCATATGGCCGCCGCCGCGGCGTCGTTGGGGCAAGTCCATCGCGCCGTCGCCCATGACGGCCGGCAGTTGGCGTGCAAGCTGCAATATCCCGATATGGCCTCGGCGGTCGAGGCCGATTTGCGGCAGCTGCAATTGATATTCAGCCTCTATCGCGGCTATGACAATGCGATCGATCCGGCCAACGCCCATGCCGAACTCAGCGAACGGTTGCGCGAGGAGGTCGATTATGGGCGCGAGGCGAAAAACATGCGCCTTTACGGCCATATGCTGGCGGACGAGCCGCATGTTTCCGTGCCGGTCGTGGCGCCCGAATTGTCCAGCCAGCGGTTGTTGAGCATGACGTGGCTCGACGGCGCGCCTCTTCTCGACTATGTCGATGCGCCGCAGGAGGAGCGGAATGCCATCGCCTACAATTTGTTTCGGGCGTGGTACGCGCCCTTCTACGGTTTTGGCGTCATTCATGGCGACCCGCATCTCGGCAATTACAGCGTGCGCCCGGATCTCGGCGTCAATCTGCTGGATTTCGGTTGCGTTCGCATCTTTTCGCCGGCCTTCGTCAAAGGCGTGATCGACCTCTTTCATGCGTTGCAGTCGAACGATCGGGCGTTGGCGGCGCATGCTTACCAGAGCTGGGGGTTCTCCGCTCTGTCCAATGAAATGATCGACGTCCTCAATCTGTGGGCGGAATTCGTCTATGGACCCTTGCTGGAAAATCGGAACCGGCGCATTCAGGAGTCCGCAGGCGGCGTTTACGGCAGGGCGATCGCGGAAAAGGTTCATGCCGAATTGCGTCGGGTGGGCGGAGTCAAACCGCCCCGCGAATTTGTCCTCGTCGATCGTGCCGCCATCGGTCTTGGCTCGGTTTTCTTGCGGCTCAAGGCTGAAATCAACTGGCATCGGCTTTTTCTTGATCTGATCGACGATTTCGATGTCGAAGTCTTGGCGGCGCATCAAACGGACGCTTTGCAGCGCGTCGGCTTGGCGTAAAACTTGTCGACGGCCCACGCTTGTGTCTCAATGACTCCATGGAGACGTCACACGATATTGCTCCGTCCGTTTCACTAAGCCCGTCTTCCGACCTGGCGCGGCATTTTATGGAATGTGGGGCACTGAATACCAATCTCAGCCTGGCGCCGGGCAAGCGATTGGTCATCACGGATGACTTGTTGAACGGCACGGTCGCCGATGCCGCGGCGTTGTCGATGGCGGCGATCGTTTCGCGCGATGCGCAGGTGGCCCGCGCCGCGATCATCCCGTTGGGTGTCGCCGCCTGCGGGGCGAACCGCAAGGATCGCGCCCGCTATGAGCGATTGTTCCAGCTGATCGAAGAATCGGCCTTCGATCCCGCCATTCGCGAGTCCGCCGATGCCCTGATCGTGTCGCGGTTTCGCGAAACGCAAATCCGCGATCTGGTGGAGGAGTTGGGGGGCGTTGTCGGTCAGGCGCGAGTCCGCTACCGGGCCTTTCTCGACATCATCCGCATGTTGGTCGACAAGCGCATATCGGGCGCCGCCTTTTTGGATGAATTTGTCGAATTCACCCGTGCGGTTGCCGGCAAGCTGGATTTCGGAATTTATTCCATGTGCGTCGATCGCCTGTTCGGCAGCGAGAATATTCCGCTGCCGGTCAAAACCTTCCTGCTGAAGGAGGTTCTGCGGTTTCCGCCCCTGGTTCGAAAAGAGTTGGTGACGAATCTTCTCTCCTCGACGAGCGCGTCGGGCGAATTGGTGCGGTTTGCCCGTGGCGAGCTGGCCGGCGTGATGACGCGCGATCAGGTCAAGGAAATCTTCCTGTTCACCACCCTGAAGCTGGCCTGGCAGGCCCAAGCCGTTCTGCCGGAACGTCTGGCGTAGAGCCGTTCACTCTCATCACCCCGGTGCTTGACGAATAGGGAGGGGTCTTCGCTTCCGTCTGGCGACAAGACATTTTGGAACCACCAAGCCCACGGCTGTCCGGCACGACGATTGCCTGACGTCATCAGCGCGAGTTTGTTATGGGAGATACAACTATTTATCGTCATTGCCGGACTTGATCCGGCAATCCATCTGTCGTCAGAGCATCCTCGTTTGGCGGAAAAGACAAATGGACCCACGGGTCAAGCCCGGGGGTGACGATTTATAGTTATCTTTTCAGTTAATTGATCACCCTAAGGTATATGAAATCATCGCGCCGGACAGCCGTGGGTCAAGCCCGGGAATGACGGAAAACAGCGTGATCCTATTTGATCGAAAAATGCTCTATCGCTTCAGATAATCGCGCAGCAGCTGGTCGAGAATGCGGTTGGTCGCCCGCTGGATCTCGGTGGCCGATTCCATGGAATTGACGTTCTGTTCGCGGGTCTGATTGGCCAGATCCCGCAAGAACGTTGGCGCATAGTTGGAGCTCATCAGATTTTCGAAGCGTGTCAGACCCACTCGGCGGGCGATGCAGGCGGCCGTCACCACCGCTTTGGGCGGCGCGATGCCGGCTTGGGCGAGCGTGGCCAGGATGGGACGGCCAGGCCCGTTCACCGCATCGATCAGATGATGCATGGCGTTTTCATCCAATCCGAACAAGGAGCCCAAGCCGAATCGCCGGCAGATCGCCCGCAACACATCGATCTTCGCCAGAATAGTGCTGTGCTGGGTGGGCGGCGGGCGAACCGTAGAGCGTGCGGCGGGCATGGCGGAGGGTACGGTTTCGTGCTTCCTGGCGGGGGCGACGGCGAGCTGTTGCCGATCGGGAACAGGCTCCAGTCCCGGCACTTTCTTTGTTTTGGCCAGGGCTTCGATTTGTTCGACGTCCCGAAAATCGAGAATGCGGGCGCCGAGGTCGTTGACCAGCGAAACCGGAAGAGTCGCGTAATGGGGAATGAGGGTGACCTGCCAGTCAAACAAAAGATAGGACCGTAACGCCTGATAGAGGGCATCGGCGCGGGCGTATTCTTTGCGGGGTGCGGCTGGCGGCGGCGGTGGCCTGAAGCTGCCGAAAACAACGGCGAAAAGCCCGAGAGGCTTGGCTTTTTGCGGAACGGCACGCCGACGGACAAAGCCCAAACGGGCCCGAAAATAGCGTTTGGCCACGGCCCTGACGACCAGCGTGATGACTTGAGCGAGGGTTTTGCCACAAGACAATGTCTGGTCGTCACGGGTCACCGGGCTCGAATCCGGTCCAACCATCAGACTTTGAAACAATTCCGGCTTGGCGCGGAACTCCTGAAAACAGGCGGCGGCCAAACCTGGATTGTTCATGATGTGTTCGTAAGCGTCGCGTCGGGTGCGGGCTCGCAAGTCAGGGATCACCTGCCGGAAAATCTCGGTTGCCGGACCGCGCAAGGCTGCGTTGATGCGGTCGATGGCTAAGCTCTCGTCGGTGGTGGCGGCCAAGGCGTTCATGCGAGCGTTGCTCATCCTTTCTTATCTGACGTTAGCATCATAGCGTCGTCTTGATCGACAGATCTGTGATGGGCGTCACCAGCAGGCGGGAATCTTGCTGTTTCCCGGCGTTGCCGACGGCTTTTCTGGAACGATGCGCCAGAACGCGTCAGGATGTGATATCCTTTAAGGGATAGGATTTGACAGAAGGAGAGCAGGGAATGCGTGGTTTCGCTGGGAGGCTGGCCGCAGTGGCATTGGTCGCCGGTGGCTTGCCGATGGCGGTTTGCTTGATATCGTCGCCGGCGATAGCTCGTACGATCGTGTCGGTCGGCATCGGTGTGCCTGGACCGGCTTATGGCGGCTATTATGGTCCGCCCCCTTACGCTTACGGTCCGCCCGCTTACTATTACGCGCCGCCGCCGCCGGTTTATATGGCTCCCGCCCCGACCTATGTGATTCCGGCTCCGGCGCCGGTCGTCCAAGGGCCGCCCCCCGCCGCGATGTGGTATTATTGCGACAATCCTCAAGGGTACTATCCGTCCGTGCCCAATTGTAGCAGTCCCTGGCGCCCGGTTCAGCCGACGCCGCAGTAACGCCCGATGACGGACATCGTCGATTGGCATGCCCATTGGGTGCCGCCGGAGATCGTGGACTTTCTGGCCCGGCGGCACGAGGCGCCTCGGGTGGTCAGCGAAAACGGCGTGCGCTTCTTTGCCAGCGAAGCGGGCCTCCGCCAGCCGCTGAAAGAGGCGCATCTCGACCTCTCCCTGCGATTGGCCGAGATGGACCGGACCGGCGTCGCCCGCCAGGTCCTGTCCTTGGCCGTGGTTCTTGGGCACTTCCTGGCCCGACTGCCCGCCGATCTGGAACTGGGACTGGTCGAGGCGAACAATGCCGGTCTGGCCCGTCTTGTCGGAGAGCAGGGGGGGCGGTTCTCCGGTTTGGCCATATTGCCGCTGGCGCATTTGGACGCGGCGCCGGCCGTCCTGGAAAGGGCGGTCGCCGAGCAGGGATTGCTGGGCGCCATCTTGCCAGCCGATGCGTTCGCCGACAAAACGGCGGCGCGGCGCATGAGCGCCATTTTCGCCATGGCGGATCGGCTTGGCGCCCATCTGTTCATTCATCCCGGCCCGCTGCCGGGCAGCGTCCCGACGCCGATCGTCGACGATGAAGCGCAGATGGTGCGCCGTCGCGCCGTCGCTTTTCAGGACTCCCTGACCGCGGCGGTCGTGACCTTCGAATTCACCGATTTTCTCGATCCCTATCCCAATGCCGTCGTTCATCTGGCCAATCTCGGGGGCACCATTGCCCTGCTGGCCGAACGCATCGCGATGACCGCCAAGCGGATGGAGCTTCCCTCCCATTTGGCCGACGGACGCTTGCGCCGCATCGTCGTCGATACGGCGTCCTTCGGCGCGCGCGGCGTGGCGCTGGCGGCGCAGGTTCTGGGGGAGGACCGCTTGCTGTTCGGAACCGATTCACCGGCCCTGGAGATCGCTCCGGCCCTGCAGGGGGTCCGGGCCGCCGCGCTGGGAGAGAAGACAATCCAGGCGATTTTGACGGGACGGGCCTTTTCGTCGGATGGCGGACGTCATTGTGCGCCGCGAAGCGAAAAGGATTGACCACGAAGGCACGAAGACCACGAAGGTGACATGTGAATCCGACGAAGGTGCCGCCCGGCACAGTCAGGGAATCTCTTGATTCTTATGATTTTCCTTCTTTTCCTTCGTGTCTTCGTGGTGAATAACCGTCATTTCAACGCTTGCCGGTTTGGTTGTCGTTCTTGACCGCAATCAGCCGAGCGGCTATGTCTGACGGTCGCTGTTCGATCCCGCCAATCTGATCGTTCTCCCAGTGCGCTGGGATGTCGAGTTTCCGAAAGTGTCGACATGGGTATCCCTGAAGCTGCATGGTTCACATGGCTTTTGCCGGTTCGGGGATGATACCGGCGCTCTTCTCACCGGAGACATCGTTCGACCGCCATCGGCTGCTCGCCTTGTTGGCGGAGCGGGTGCCGGCCGTTTGCCTGTCGGGCGACGGCGTGACCAGCGTGAGCGTGACGCTGCCCTATTTTCCGGTCAGCACGATGCCTTTGCATCTGCCCGAGGTTTGGTCCTGGGCACGGCCGTCCGAGGATCTGACCTTGATTGGTCTCGGCACGGCATTGCACCGGGAGTTTGCCACCTCTTCGGGGTTGGCGTCCTTCGTTCGCTCCTTGTCCTGGCGCCATGAGCGCATCGGCGAGGGCGGCGATCAGCCGATCGCCTTTCTTGGCCATGGCTTCGGGAGCGACGATCCGGTCGGTTTGCCGGGCGGCTTGTTGCGGATTCCCCATGTGCTGTTGCGTCATCAGACGGGGCGGACCGATCTGGTCTTCAGTCATGCCGGTGAGGGCGATGGCGAGACCGTCCGCGCCGCATGGCTCGAGGCGGCCGATTGTCTTCTGCATGCGCTGCAAACACCGATGCCGGATCTGTCCGAGAATCAATTGGTCCGTATCAGCGAGACTCCGGTCGCGGACGTCTTTCGGCAACGCGTGCTCGCCGCCACCCAGGCCATCGGCGCCGGACGGGTGGAAAAAGTGGTGCTGTCGCGCCGCGTCGTCGTTTCCGGCAGCCGGCCCTTCGTTCCGGCCCGCCTCGCCACCGCCTTGGCCGAGCAGCATCCGAGTTGCGCCATCTTCTCCGCGGCCTTCGGTCCACGGGTTCTGGTGGCCGCCAGTCCGGAGCGGTTGGTCGCCCGCACCGGCGGGCGCATCGAGAGTTATGCCCTGGCCGGGACCGCCCGATGCGATTCAGGAGACCCTTTCCTCGGCGGGCGTCTGTTGTGCAGCGCCAAGGATCGCCACGAGCACCGTCTTGTCGTCGAATGGATCGAAGAGGCCTTGGGGTCATTGTGCGAGACGCTCGACGTGCCGGCCGAGCCCCGGCGGATGACGCTGGGCAAGTTGCAACATCTATGGACGCCGATTTCCGGAACCTTGCGGGAGGGCGCCGATCTTCTGCTGGCCGCGCAGCGTCTGCATCCGACGCCGGCGGTGGCCGGATTGCCTCTGGCCGCGGCGCGCGTCGTTCTCGACGAGTTGGGCGAAACCCGATCCGGTTGGTACACGGGCGCCACCGGCTGGATCAACCGATCCGGCGACGGTGAATTGGCGGTGGTCCTGCGCTGCGCTTTGCTCAACGGCTATCTGGCGGAATTGTCGGCCGGCGGCGGCATTGTCGCGGCATCGCAGCCCGACGCGGAATTCGCCGAAACCGAACTCAAATTGCAGACCATGCTGGACGCCTTACGTGTCGCCTGACATGGAATCGCAAGGGAGCCTCAACGCTGAGTGGGCAAAGGTCCTGGTCGATGCTCTGGTTGCAGCCGGTGTCGGCTGGGCGGTGCTGTCTCCCGGGTCGCGTTCAACGCCCTTGGCTTTGGCCTGTCTGCGCCACCCGTCCTTGACCAGCCGCGTGCTGCTCGACGAACGGACCGCGGCATTTTTCGCCCTTGGCCTGGCCAAGGCGGAAGGCCGGCCGGTGATCCTGATGTGCACGTCGGGCTCGGCGGTGGCCAATTGGCACCCGGCGGTGGTCGAGGCCGATCTGGCGCGTCTTCCCCTGATTCTCCTGTCGGCTGATCGGCCACCGGAATTGCAGGACTGCGGGGCCAATCAGACCATCCAGCAGGTCGGCATGTTCGGGGCGCATCTGCGGGCCTGCCACGCCTTGCCGCCGGCCGAGGCGAATTGCGGATGGTTGAGCCATGTGGCGGCGCGAGCGGTGACGCAAAGCCTGTGGCCGTTGCCCGGTCCGGTGCAGATCAATGTCGCCTTTCGCGAACCCTTGCTGGCAGAGGACTCGTTTCATGCCGAGGACGGCCCGGCCGGCCCACAGGTTCTGCTTCCCCGGATGCTGCCGGCCGCCGGCGATCTGGCGCATCTGGCCCGCCAATGGGATGGCCGGCGGGGCGTGATCATTGCCGGCGCCGAACCCTTGCCGGCCGAGCCGATCGCCCGGCTGGCCGCGGCGCTCGATTGGCCGATTGTGGCCGATCCGCTGAGTGGCCTCAGATTTGGGCCGCATGACAAAAGCCGGGTCATGGCCGCCGCCGATATGGTTCTGCGGCACAGTCGCCTCACGCCGGAATGGGTCTTGCGATTCGGCGCCTTTCCGGTTTCCAAGCCGATCGCGACCTGGCTGGCGACGGCCGGGGCTCGGCAAGCGGTGGTCAGCGCCGACAGCCGCTGGCCCGATCCCCAGCGGGCCGCCGACGTGATGATTCATGCCGATCCAGGAGCCTTCGCCGACGCCATGGCCGAGGCCGTCCGGCGACCGGCGCCGCAAGGCTGGTTGTCGATGGTGCGCGCCGCCGACTCGGCTGCCGGCGACCTATTGACGCGGCATGCGCCGCCGGAAGCGGTGGTCTTTCGAACCTTGCTTAAGGACATGCCCGAGGATGCCTTGCTGTTCGTCGGCAATTCCATGGCGGTGCGCGATCTCGACAGCTTTTCCGGAACCACGGAAAAACGGCTGTCCGTGCTGGGCAATCGCGGCGCCAGCGGGATCGACGGCAATCTGGCGAGTTTCTTCGGCGCGGCCGCCTCCGGACGATTTGCCGCGGCCGTGGCCGTGGTCGGCGATCTGACCGTCCTGCATGATCTGGGCGGATTGGCCGCCGGACAGGGTCTCGACGCGGTGGTTTGCGTGCTGGACAATGGCGGGGGCGCCATTTTCGAGCATTTACCGCAAGCCGGCCTGCCGGAATTCGAGGCCGGCTGGTTGACGCCGCAGCGGGCCGATTTCGCCGCCGCCGCGCGTGTCTGGGGCCATTCCTACCGCCGGGTCGAGGCGGATCGGTTGGCGCCCGCGCTGGCCGAGGCGCTCGCCGCACCCGGTGTCACCCTCTTGCATCTTCCCATCGACCGCGCCGCCAGCGTCGCCCGCCATCGGGCGATGTGGGCCGGCGCCCGTTCCCTATAAGGAGAGTTCCCGATGACCCAATGGACCGCCGTCGAAGGCCAGTCTTTTTCCGATATTCTGTACGATCGCACCGAAGGGATCGCGCGGATCAGCATCAACCGCCCGCACGTGCACAACGCGTTCCGTCCGGAGACCTTGGTTGAGGTGATGAAGGCGCTGCGTCACGCCCGTTTCGATCCCGAGATCGGCGTGGTGATCCTGACCGGCGTCGGCGACAAAGCCTTCTGTTCGGGCGGCGATCAAAAGGTCCGCGGCGATGACGGCGGTTATAAGGACGAGGCCGGCGTGCATCATCTGAACGCCCTTGACCTGCAGCGTGAGATCCGGACCTGTCCCAAGCCGATCGTCGCCATGGTCGCCGGCTGGGCGATCGGTGGCGGCAATGTGTTGCAACTGCTCTGCGATCTGACCATCGCCGCCGAGAATGCCCGTTTCGGCCAAACCGGACCCCGGGTCGGCAGCTTCGATGCCGGTTTTGGCGCGAGCATTCTGGCGCGCACCATCGGAGTCAAGAAGGCCAAGGAAGTCTGGCTGCTGTGCCGTCAATATGACGCCCAGCAGGCGTTGCAGATGGGATGGATCAACACCGTGGTGCCGCTCGAGCGATTGGAAGAGGAGACGCTGGCGTGGTGCCGGCAGATGCTCACCCTGTCGCCGACGGCGTTGCGCATTCTCAAGGCCGCCTTCAATGCCGACAGCGACGGCGCGGCGGGGATTCAGGAATTGGCCGGCAACGCCACGGCGTTGTTCTATATGACCGAGGAAGGTCAGGAAGGGCGCGACGCCTTTCTGGAGAAGCGCGCGCCGGACTTCAGCCGGTTCCGTCGCCGGCCGTAAGTCATGAGCCGGATCGCCTCGGTTCGGGTCGTGCGCTATGACCTGCCGCTGAAACGGCCGTGGCGCATGTCCGGCGCCGAAGTCGCGTCAAGACCGGGCTGGTTGGTGGTGGTCGCGACCGCGGACGGTATGCGAGGCTTCGGCGACTATGTTTTGCCGCCCACGCAATTGGGGGCGGCCGGGGAGGAGGCCATTCTGTGCCGCCTGGCGCAAGCCCAGGTGGATCAGGATTTGGCCGAAGCCTGCGAACGGCTGGTGGTCGGCGAACCGGCCGCGTGGGCCGTCGAATGCGCGTTGCTCGACGCCCTCGCGCGTTCGCGCGACATGCCGCTGAGCCGGTTGCTCAATAACGCGGCGGCGACCCGGGTGGCGGTCAATGCGGTGGCCGAGGCCGATGGCGTGGCATCCGCCGCCGCCGCCTATCGCGTGGTCAAGATGAAGGTTGGGCGAAAGCCGCCGCAAGACGAGGCCGCCATGCTGCGGTCCTTGGTCTTGCCGCCGGGTCTGCGTCTGCGTCTCGACGCCAATCGTGCCTGGTCTTGGGACGAGGCATGCCTGTTTCTCGACGGCGTCGCCGGATTGCCCATCGAATCCCTGGAAGAGCCCTTGGCCGAGCCGACGCTGGACGATCTTGCCCGCTTGCAGGGCCGCACCCGGATCGATCTGGCGCTTGATGAAAGTCTGCCGTCGCTGGGGCCGAAAAATATTGTCGATCGAAGGCCGGTCAGGCGATTGGTGCTGAAAGCCGCCGGCTTGGGTGGATTGCGGGCGAGCTATGCCCTGGCGGCACGGGCCGAAGCGGCCGGCATGACCTGCGTGGTGACGTCCGCTCTCGATTCGGCGGTCGGCGTCGCCGCGGCGGCCCATCTGGCGGCGGCGGTCGATGTCGATGGGCGTGTCGCCCATGGCTTGTCGACCGCCGAATGGCTGGCGCGCGACGTGGCGGCACCGTTGCCTGTCCTGGCAGGATGGATGGATCTCAAGGGCACTGTCGGGTTGGGTGTCACGCCGGATCTTTGATCTTAAATTGATCCGCAGAATTGCAGCTTATCTGCGCCCATCGGCGGATCAATATTGTTCGGAAAATGCAACCTTTGTCGGCTCGCCTGACGTTTCTCGCAACGTTTGGTGTAAACAGGACGGCCTAAACCATTTTCCGCAACGCCGTCCTGTCCAGTTTGCCGCCGGGGGTCAAGGGCAGGGCGTCAACCCGGACCATGGCGCGCGGGCGTTGGTGAGATGGGACGTGGGCTCGGCACCAATCGAGAAAATCCCTCTCGGCGACGCTGCCGACCACCACGGCCACCAGCAGGTCCCCCCAGGTCGGATCGGGCCGGCCGGTGACGCCGATAGCCAGAACGCCGGGACAATGGCCGGCGAGGTTTTCCACGACCGCCGGGTGGATGTTCTCGCCACCGCTGATCAGCAGATCGTCGGCGCGCCCCAGGACCTGCAATCGCCCGGTTTCGTCGAGTCCGCCCAGGTCGCTGGTCTCGAACCAGCCTTCGCCATCGAGGCCGTCGCCCAGGCTGAGCGTCGGATTGACATAGCCGGCCATCACTGCGGGGCCGCGCACCCGGATGCGGCCATCGGAGGTGGTTCCGACCTCCAGGCCGGGCAGCGGTTCGCCGGCCATTCCGGGGCGCCAGTCGTCAAGGCGTGCGCAAGTGGCAACCTGAGATCCGGCTTCGCTCATGCCGTAGCTGGGGGAGATCGGCCAACCGGCGGCGGTGGCTCGCGCGGCCAGGGCGGCCGGCAAGCCGGCCCCGCCGATCAAGGCGCAACGCAGCTTCGGAGACGGTCGGCAACCGGCGTCGAGGAGTTGGGCCAGCATGGCGGGAACCAGCGAAACATGCGTGGCCCGGCCGGCCGCCAGATCGGCGGCGACCGCTTCGACATCGAAACGGGGGTGCAGCAAGGTGGTGGCCCCCGCCTCAAGGCAGCGGAAGAGGACCTGCAGACCGCCGATATGATAGGTCGGCAGGCAACCCAGCCAGACATCGCCGGGATCGATCGGCAGTCGTTGCCGCGAGGCGCGGACGGCTGCCGCCAAATTGGCGCCCGTCAGCATTACTCCCTTCGGGGTGCCGGTGCTGCCGCTGGTGGCGATGATCAGATGGACGGCGTTCGAATCGCCCCTTCGTGCGGGGGCCGCGCCGGCGAAATTGGAAATTTGATCCCAGGCGAGTCGCCGCTGCGCTGTCGCCTGTCTTGCCGGATCGTCGCCAAGGACGACGCTGACGCCGGCCTTGGCGCACAGAGCCTCGATTTGGGATACGGTCAATTTGGGATTGATGGGAAGGAACGCCAAGCCGGCGCGGGGCGCCGCCAGCGCCAGCAAGGCGAGGCTTTCGGTGCGGGTGGACACGCATCCGAGGACCTGGCCGGGCAGGAGGTCGCGCAAAGCCTGGGCCAGGCGATCGATCTGTTGGTCGAGACAGGCGAAGCGATAAGAGCGGTCTTCAGTGACGAGAGCCGTGTCCTGCGGCGAGACGGCGGCTTGACGGCGTAGCCAAGCTTCCGGCGAGGTCACGATGCTTTGGTGCCGATATGCAGGCAGGCGATGCCGAAGCCGAGATTGCGGTAACGCACATCGGCGAAGCCCGCCGCGCGGAACGTCTCGGCCAGGCTGTCCTGATCGGGAAAACGGCGAATCGATTCGATCAGATAGGTATAGGCTTCCGGCGCCTGGGCGATCCAGGCCCCCAGCCGTGGAATTACCAAGAAGGAAAAAGCGTCATAGAACGGCCGGATCAGCCAATGAGGCTTGGAGAACTCGAGACACAAAAGGCGTCCGCCCGGTTTCAACACCCGATGCATTTCGGAAAGCGCGGTTTCGAGATGGGTCACATTGCGGATACCGAACGAGATCGTCACGGTTTCGACAGCGCCATCCGCGAACGGGAGCGCCTCGCCTTCTCCGGCGACCCAGGAGACATGGGCGGTGTCGGCACGAAGGCGACCGGCCTTCATCATCGCCAAGCTGGGGTCGCAAACCACCACCTGCCGATCCGGTCCGGACATCTGCGCGGCGATATCTCCGGTTCCTCCGGCGAGGTCGACGACCAATTGGCCCGGCGCGGTTCCCGCCGTTTTAACCAGAAGTCGCTTCCACAGGCGGTGAATGCCCAAGGACGTGAGATCGTTCATCAGGTCGTAACGCCCTGCCACAGCAGTGAAGACGTTGCGGATGCGATCGCGGCGCTCATCAGGCTGTACCTGGCTGAACCCGAAACTGTTGTCGAGTTTGGTCATGCTCACATGGAACGTTGAAAGGATGAGCTTAGCGTGCCCGATGCGTGGGCTTCGAGCAAGTCTCAATCTCATCGCTGGTTGGTATTACTTTTCCGGCGCGACGCGTGATCGTCTGTCTTTAGGTTGAATTGGTGCGCTCATTGTATTTCATGTAGGATGGGCCTTGGCATTCTTGGGTATGCTCTGATGAAACGCGTGGGACCTGCGGATGAAAGCAGCGGCGAAGATTGCTGTGGTCTATATGACCCTGTCCATCGTTTGGGTTGGTGGGTCGGACTGGATATTTTCTCATTTGTTCCCGGCACAATTCCCTGAGATCAGTCTTTACAAGGGATGGATCTTTGTCGTGGTCACGGCGATCTTGCTTTATGGACTGATGCAGGGCGAAGCCGGAAAAAGAGACAGAATTGAAAGCGATCTGCGCGCCTTGGCGATTAACGATCCCTTGACGGGGCTGCTCAATCGCACCTGCTTCATCGAGAATTTGGAAAGAGCGATCGCTCTGGCGGATCGGAACGGTTCGCCAATCGGGGTGATTTTTCTCGATCTCGATGGCTTCAAAGTGGTGAACGATCGCTACGGGCATCATGTCGGCGACGAGTTGCTGGTCGAGGTTGGCAATCGATTGCTCGAACTCACCCGCGCGGCCGATAGCGCCGCACGCTTCGGTGGCGATGAATTCGTCCTTCTGGTTCATGACGACGCTGACGGTGTCGAGACGCTCGCCCGGCGCCTTGTCGAAGCGATGCGCCGCCCGTTCATGTTGCGGGGAGGCTGTGTTTCCGTCACGGCGAGCGCCGGATATGCGCTCTATCCGGAGCATGGGCGGCAGGGCAAACAACTGCTTCGCGCCGCCGACATGGCGATGTATCGCGTGAAGGGAAGCGGCAAAGATGACGTTGGCGCCGCGTCCTTCTTCGAAGGGGCGTCCCCTTTTTCTCAGTCGGATGACAACGGCGTCGTTCTTTAGCCCGTCGTTACCTGAGCGACGCCGAATGCGGTGACGGCGACCCTGGAGCGACAACGACGAGGGCGGGAGATTATTTGAAAAATGGAGCCTTGGAATTACAACTCATCAAGGTATCATCGCGATGATGGTAGGGGACGTTATTTAAGGTGGGCTTCCCGCAGATGGCAGGCACGCGAACCCTCGTTTGGCCGATGCCCTAAGCCTTGTCAGTCGGCGCCAGAGATTTCTCGATCTAAAGTCACAATTTTTTTGTGGATTAATTAATTCCAATCTGGTAGTCACGATGCCGTAATCTGCGGGTGAAACACCGACGTTGATCCCCTTTGCCGACTTGGCCCTTTTTCGTCATTCGTGGCGTGACGGGGCGGTCATCCCCCACTGGAGACGTTCATGTCCAGCTCTGTCGTCACTCCCGAGAAATCGGCATTGCCTCAGAAGACATCTGCCTACTTGGATTGGGTGCAGATGTTGTCTGGCGCCGCGCTGATCATATTCATGTGGACCCACCTGTGCTTGGTTTCCAGCGTCATCATCAGTCCAGCCGTGATGAACGCCATTGCGTGGTTCTTCGAAGCGACCGGCTTGGTCTATGTCTTTGGCCCAGGCATTTTCGTGATTTTCCTCATGCACTTTGTTCTCGCTGCGCGGAAAATCCCGTTCACGACCAAGCAGCAGACGACCATGTGGGCCAATGCCAAGCGTATGCACCACCAGGACACTTGGTTGTGGATCGTGCAAGCGGGAACAGCCATGGTGATCCTGATCATGGGCGCCGCCCACATCTGGGTGGTCTTGACCGATCTGCCGATCACCGCCGCGAAAAGTGCCGCGCGTATTCAAGGGGGCGCTTGGCTCATCTATTATCTCGTGCTGCTGCCTCTGGTTGAACTTCATGTGGGGATCGGATTTTATCGGATCGCGGTGAAGTGGGGCTTCCTGTCCCGCGCCAGTCGCAAGGGATTCCATGCCAAAGAAAATATGCTGACCATCATCATGATCAGCATCGGCTTGGTCACCCTGGCGCGCTTCATGTTCCTCACCATTCATTAAGGACTAAGGTCATGCAGATCTTCCAAACCGACCTTCTGTGTATCGGGGCGGGCCTGGCGGGCGAGCGGGTCGCCATCGAAGCGGCGGGGAACGGCTTTTCGGTCGTCTGTCTGTCGTTGGTCCCGGCACGGCGGTCCCATTCCTCGGCTGCCCAGGGCGGCATGCAGGCGGCTCTTGGCAATTCGGCCATGGGTGAAGGCGACACTCCGGACGTGCATTTCGCCGACACGGTGAAAGGCTCCGACTGGGGCGCCGACCAGGAAGTGGCGCGCATCTTCGCCGATAACGCGCCGATCGCCATGCGCCAAATGGCGGCCTGGGGTGTGCCGTGGAGCCGGGTGGTTCCCGGTGAACATACCTACTACAAAGGCGGCAAGCCGTTTACCGCCATCGAAAAGAAAGAAAACGAGGGGTTGATCCACTCGCGCTCCTTCGGTGGAACGGCCAAGTGGCGGACCTGCTATACCTCGGACGGCACCGGGCATTCCGTGCTTTACGCGCTGGACAACCGCGCCGCCCAGTTGGGGGTGGATGTCCACGACAAGACCGAGGCGATCGCTCTCATCCATGATGGCGAAACCTGCATGGGCGCCATCGTCCGTTGCTTGAAGACCGGCGAACTGCGGGCCTACTTGGCGCGCGCGACGCTGATCGCCAGCGGTGGTTTCGGGCGTCTCTACCGGGCATCGACCAATGCGGTGATCAATGACGGCGGCGCGCATATCGCCGCTCTGGATACCGGCATTGTGCCGATTGGCAATCCGGAAGCCATTCAGTTCCATCCGACCGGCGTCGTCCCCACCGATATCTTGGTGACGGAAGGGTGTCGTGGCGACGGCGGTACATTGCTGGACGTCAATCAATATCGCTTCATGCCCGACTACGAACCGGAAAAGGCCGAACTGGCCTCGCGCGATGTCGTGTCGCGCCGGATGACCGAGCATATGCGCAAAGGTCTGGGCGTCAAAAGCGCCTATGGCGACCATTTGTGGTTGGATATCCGCCATCTCGGCGCACACCACATCAACACCAATCTGCGCGAAGTGAAGGAAATCTGCGAAAACTTCCTTGGCGTCGATCCAATCCATCAGTTGATTCCCGTGCGGCCGACTCAGCACTATTGCATGGCCGGCGTGCGGACCAACAAGGATGGGGCCGCTTACGGGCTGAAGGGGCTGTTCTCGGCCGGTGAAGCATCTTGCTGGGATATGCACGGCTTCAATCGATTGGGCGGCAATTCGCTTTCCGAGACGGTGGTGGCCGGCATGGTGGTCGGCGCCAAGGTCGTCGAATTCCTGCAGGGCGCCGATACGGTCTTCAAAAACGCTTGCGTCCGCGACGCCTATACGAAGCAGGAACAGCGGATCAAGAGTCTGGTCGAGGGTCTCCGTGGTCGCGAGAACCCCTATTCCGTTCTGGACGAAATGCAGGATGCCCTGATCCATGGCGCCGGTATTTTCCGGAACGGCAAGGATCTTGGAGAGGCGCTGGAGTCGCTGAAGGGGACGCTGGCACGGGCAAGACGCGTTGGGCTAAGTTCCAATGGTCTTGGCGCCAATCCGGAACTGTCGTTGGCGTTGAAGATCGAAGGCATGGTCAAGCTGTCATTGTGTGTGGTCCAAGGGGCCTTGAAGCGCACCGAATCGCGCGGCGCCCATACCCGCGAGGATTACCCCGACCGCAATGACCGCGACTGGCTCAATCGCACTTTGGCGACCTGGACCAATGAGAGCGACGAATTGCCGACTCTGAACTACGAACCGGCGACTCCCAGCTTCGAACTGCCGCCGGGCGAACGCGGCTATGGCGGTGGCAAGATCATCCCCATGGAAACCCCGCCCAAGTCGGGCAAAAAGCAGCCTAGTTGAGCGAGGATTCGATTATGTCGAGAACACTGACCCTCAATATTTTCCGCTTCAATCCGCAAGATCCGGATTCGAAGGCGCATATGGAGGCCTTTACCTTAGACGAAACGCCGTCGATGACGTTGTTCATCGCGCTCAATCGGATAAGGGCCGAGCAGGATCCCTCGTTGCAGTTCGACTTCTGCTGTCGGGCCGGCATTTGCGGGGCTTGCGCCATGGTGATCAATGGTCGTCCCGGCCTTGCCTGCCGCACCAGGACGGCCGATCTGCCGAACGAAATCAACTTGCTGCCGCTGCCGGCGTTTAAACTGGTCGGCGACTTGTCGGTCGATACCGGCACATGGTTCCGCCAAATGTATCAGAAGGTGGAATCCTGGATTCACACCGATAAGGTCTTCGACCCGCATGCGGTGGAAGAGCGGATGGACAACCAACTGGCCGAGGCGATTTACGACCTCGACCGTTGCATTGAATGTGGTTGCTGCGTCGCGGCTTGCGGCACGGCGCTGATGCGCGAAGATTTCCTGGGTGCGGTGGCGCTCAATCGCTTGGCCCGCTTTATCTTGGACCCCCGTGACGAACGGACCACCCAGGCCTATTTCGATCTGGTCGGCACCGACGAGGGTATCTTCGGCTGCATGGGTCTGCTGGCTTGCGAAGACGTTTGTCCGAAACAGATTCCGTTGCAAGAACAGCTGGGTAAATTGCGTCGCAAGATGGCGTTGGCCGCCGTCAACAATATCTTGCCCAAGTTCATGAAGCCGTTGGAATAGAGCGTCGTGCGATCAGATCGAATCACTTTCTCTCTCCGTCATTGCCGGACTTGATCCGGCAATCCATCTGTCGTCAGAGCATCCTCGTCTGGCGGAAAAGACAAATGGACCCACGGGCCAAGCCCGTGGGTGACGATTTGTAGTTGTCTATTCCGTTGATTTGCAATGACGACGGAGTGATTTAAGGCTTTCGCCTGCTTTGCAGGCATTGTTCCAGGACCGCAAGAAATTTCCGGGTATCGAACGGTTTGCCGACGATACCGTCCATGCCCGCAGCGAGGCAGCGCGCGGCGTCGTCATCGCCGGAGCCGGCGGTCAAGGCGATGATCGGCAGACGGCCTTTCCCATCCGGCAAGCCCCGGATGGCCCGGGTCGCTTCGAGGCCGTCCATATTGGGCATCTGCACATCCATCAGAACCGCGTCAAAGCGCTCAGTCTCCACCGCCCTCAGGGCTTCGAGTCCGTCTTCGGCCACCTGGACCTGATGGCCGTAGCGGGACAGAAGGGCAACGGTCACTTTCTGGTTGACCACATTATCTTCGGCCAGAAGAAGCTTAAGGGCCTGTAGATGAGGCCCGGAGTCTGACTGATTCGTCGTCATGTCTCTCCTGTTCTCCTTGGCGGTTGTCCGGGGAATGACGCGGGGTTATTTCTGCCAGGGGTCGTCAGACCGCCGCCGGCCTTCGATTTTACAACAGCGCACGAATTTTTCGGCGAGAATTTGACGAACCGATGTATATGCCGAAGGTCGATTAATGCCGGTTACCCGCTCTCTTTCGCAACCAATTGCGAGAGTCCGGAAAAGCGTTGGCGCAAAAGGAATTCAATTGACGTCAGAAAGGCGTTGACCTGGACGAGCATTGTGGCAACGTCGCAGAATATTTCAGGCCAGATGGGATTAGCCATGGCTGACGAAAAACAGACTGCCGTTCTGATCAACGACTCCATCGTCTCTGCTCCAGCGTTGACGGGCGTGTTGCCGATCTCCGAACAACGAACCGTTCCTTCGCCGGAAGATCGCTTCGACGACGATCGTCAGAGCGAAAGCGTTTGGCGCATGCGGGTGACATATGCTTCGGCCTGCCTCGCCAGTCTGGCGTGGCTGGCCGTCTGCTTTACTTATGTCGACAAGGCCTTGGGGTGGAGCAATCTGTTCGACCTGCAACCTCCCGAATTCGGTGGCGCCGTCGGTGCCGCCGTCATGCCCTTGGCGATTCTTTGGCTGGTCATCGCGTTCCTTGACCGGGGCACGATTTTGAAACGCGAAGCCGCCGAATTGCGGCGGTATCTTGACCGTCTGACCTATCCGACGGAAGGGGCCGAGCAACGGATTTCGGCGGTGACCGAGTCCTTGCGACGCCAGGCCGCGGAATTGTCGCAGGCCTCCGATTCGGCGGCGGAAAAGGCCGAGCAGGCGCGGCTGGGGTTGGCCCGGCAGACGGATCAATTGAATGCCCTGGTCGCGCGTGTCAGCACCGATACGCAGCGGGTGGTCGACAGTTTGAAGACGGAAATCGAGACCTTGGGTCGCTGCACCGACGGCGCGATGCAACGCGTCGTCGAGGTTCGCGCTGTGACCAAGGACTTGATCGAGGCAACCGACGACGCGGTGACCAAGGCGAAGGACTTCGGCGTTGCTGTGGGCCAGCAGGTCGATCGTTTGGAAAAGGTCAGCGGCGCGACGGCCGAGCAGGCCGAACAAGCCAATGCCCATGTTCAGCGCTCCGTCGATGGCCTTGGCCGTGCCGTGACGGCGGCGAACGGCCGCATCGAGGAGATCTCGCGGATCGTCGAGACTCAATCGGACGTGATCACCACGGTCGTCGATCAAGCGGCGCATCGCGCCGTCGAAGTGACCGACGAACTGAAACGACGGGCCGAGGGGTTGGATCAACTCTTCACCCGTCAAAACGCCGATCTCGCGGCTGCCTCCGGACGTTTGACCGAGCAGGCCGGGCGCATCACCATTGCCTTGGAGCAGCAGGCCGCCGGTCTCGACCAGGTGACCGAGAGAGTGTTGGCGCGCGTCAAGATCGTCGAAGAGGGTCTGGGCGTCCAGACGCGCGAACTGTCATCGTCTTCCGATCAGGCGATGGTTCGGTTCCGCGAGCTTTCGGAACTGATGGCCCGTCATGTCGAATCGCTTCGCGCTGCGGCGGATGATGCCAGTCAACAGCTCGGCGATGTCGGTGAAGTGTTCTTGCAGCGGCGCGACGAGGTCGAGGCGTCGGCCGAACGAGCCGTCGGCCGTGTTCGGGAGGCCGGAGAGGCTTTCTCGGGGCAAAATCGCGCGTTGACGGCGGCGTCCGATCAAATGGGAGTGCGGGCTCGCGAATTGAACGATGCCTTGCGCGCCCATGTGGAAGAGTTGAATCGCGGTGCTGAAAGGGCCAGCGCTCAGGCCGAGGCGATAAGACAAAGTCTTCGCAACCAGGCCGAAGAGCTGGCGGATATCGCCAATCTGGTGTCGACTCAGACCAAGTTGAGCGAGGCGTCTCTTGGTCAACAAGCGCGGCATTTGCATTCGACGTCCGAACAAATCATGGCGCGCGTCAAGAATGTCGCCGACGTGTTGCGTCAGAACGTCAACGATCTGGTGTCGGTTTCCAGCCGGGTGGGCGCCGAACTCCAGTCGGCGGGTGAAGTTCTTCGCCTCAGAAGCGAGGACATCGCCTCGGCCTCGCAGCGCGCCGTCGAGGATGTCCAGCGGGTTTCCGACGTGTTCGACGATCGAAGCGACCATCTGTCTCATAGCGCCGAGCAGGCGGGAACGCGCTTGCGGATGGTGGGCGAGGATTTACGGCGTCAGACGGAGGTTGTCGTTGGGGCTGCCGACCAAGCTCAGGCGGATATGGGGGGCGTCGGTCAGACCTTACGGACTCAAGCCGCGGACCTGACCCGCATCGCGGAAGATTCTTCGGAACTCTTGAAGGCCTTTGGTCAGCAATTGCGGCAAAATGCGGTGGAACTGGGCGATACGGTTCAGCAAGCGCAATTGCAGGCCCGCTCCTCGGGAGACTCTTTGCGCCAGGTGGCCCGTGAATTCGAAGAAACCGCAGGCAAGACCACGGCCCAAGCGGTGACGACGGCGGATCAGTTGAAGGGGGGGATCCGCGATTTGGCGGCGGCCTCGGATCGGATTTCCGCTCAGGTTCGGGGCGCGGGCGAAAGCCTGCGGCGGCAAAGCCAAGAATTGTCGGAGGCTACCGAGCACACGGCCACGCAGTTGGAAAGCGTCTTCGAGATGCTGCGTCAGAAGTCGGGCGATCTCGGTATGACCGGCGAGCGGCTATCCCATCACGCCGAAAATCTGGTGCAGACCTTCGCCAGGCAGTCGGACGATTTGGTCAATGCCTCAAAAGAGGCGGAAAGCCAGGCCGAGCAACTCGAACAGCGTCGCGCCAACGTCAATATCGAGAATTTCCTGCAGACCGCGGCCTATGTCGTCGAGCGCTTGCAGTCCTTGTCGGTCGATATCAGCCGGATCTTCCAGTCGGGGATCGACGACAAGACGTGGCGTGAATTCCATTCCGGCGATCAGTCCGTCTTCTTACGGAAGATTTTAAAGAACCTGGATCGCCATCAGATTGCCGCCATTCGAACGCGTTACGAAGAGGATGGCCAGTTTCGTGACTATGTGAACCGCTATCTGGCGGAATTCGAAACCTTGCTGAACCAGGCGCGGGCGGCCGATCGCGCCGATGTTTTGACGGGAACCTTTACCAGCGCCGAAGTGGGCAAGCTCTATCTGGTTTTGGCGCGCGCCTTGGGCCGATTGGAATAGCGGGGCAAAGTCAGGCCGGCAGGACGCCGCCTTTCATCTGCTCATAGGCGGCCAAGGCGCGGCGTCTGGCGATATCGTGATCGATGATCGGATGCGGGTAATCGCGACCGAGCACGATCCCGGCGGCGTCGAGAACGCTGGCCGACGCCTCCCACGGGTGATGGATGACACTGTCCGGCAAGGCGCTGAGTTCCGGCAACCAACGACGAACATAATGTCCGCGCGGGTCGAACTTCTTGCCCTGCAGGACCGGATTGAAAATGCGGAAATAGGGGGCAGATTCCAAACCGCTACCGGCCACCCACTGCCAGCCCCCGGCATTATTGGCGGGGTCCGCGTCGACCAGGGTATCCCAGAACCAGGCCTCTCCTTTTTGCCAGGGAATCATCAGGTCCTTGACGAGGAAGGAGGCGACGATCATGCGCAACCGATTGTGGAGCCAACCGGTTTCCAAAAGCGCCCGCATCCCGGCATCGACGATGGGAAAACCGGTGCGTCCGCGGATGAAGGCTTGCCAAGACGCCTCGTCGTTGATCCAGGGGAAATCCAGGAACTCTTTTCTCTGTGGTTGACGCGGAAGGTCCGGATTGTGATGCAAGCAGTGATAACAGAATTCACGCCACCCCAATTCCCGTAAGAATCCGTCCGTCGGATGGCTTCCGGCGGCGCGGGCGGCATACCAGACCTGCCGGGGACTAATCTCTCCAAAGGTCAGATGAGGCGACAACCGCGACGTCGCGTCGAGATCGGGATGATTTCTGCGTTGTCCGTAACATTGCAAGCCGTCTTCGAGAAAGTCGGCGAGACGGGCGCCGGCCGAGTCTTCGCCCGGTGTCCAAGCGCTGGCGATGCCGGTTGACCAATCGGGGGAGCCGGGCAACAAGCTCCAATCATTGAGGCACTCAGAGCCGATCGGGGCATGGGGGTGCAACTTGACCGGCCGTGGCCGTGGTCTGGGTGGGTCGGGCAGGGAGAGGCAGTTGCGCCAGAAGGGCATGAAGACCTGAAAGGGCTGGCCCATACGGTTTTGAACGGCTCTTGGTTCGAACAGCAAAGATCCGTTGAAGGCTTCGACCTGAATACCCCTGGCAACCAGCGCAGACGTGATTTTGCAATCTTTTCCAGTCTCTAAGCGATCATAGCGGCGATTCCACAGCACGGTTCGCGCTCCGGTCTCTTCGCAGAGGTGGAGAAGAACGTCGGAGGCTCTCCCGCGGCGGAGAATCAATTTGGCCCCCAGTTGGGTCAGATCGCGGCACAATGCTTTCAGGCTATGATGCAGCCACCAACGCGCCGCCCCTCCCATGGGCCGTGGGGCGTCCTCCTCCAGGATATAGAGTGGCACGACCGGTCGGCCACGAAGAGCCGCTTCGCTCAGGGCCGGGTTGTCGGCAATCCTCAAATCGCGGCGGAACCAGACGATGATCGGTGTTTCTGGGGCGAGCGGCGAAGTGACGGATGGTGAGGGCACTACATTTTCCTTCCGGCGACGGTCCTTCCCCATTTTGGGTCGCCGGGCATGCCCTTCAACCTGTCTTTGCCAAGATGCTGTCGATGGCGCTGGAGACGGCCGACAAAGGAATCGCTTCCATGCCGTCACCACCGAAAGACTGGGCCCGCAGGATGGTCAAGTGTGGCGTGACGGGAGCGAATTTGTCGGGAGACGTCGGGCCGAACAGGGAAATCAAGGGAATCTCGGCTGTGGCCATCATATGGCCGGCACCGCTGTCATTGGCCACGGCCACGGCCAAGCGCCGGCCGAGAGCGATGGTCAGCAAAGGCGTGGCAGTGAAATCCAGAGGCAGCAGGGCGCCGGGAACGGCATCTCTGATTTCGTCTTCCCAATGGCGTTCGTCGGGACCCAAAAAAATCACGGGAACGCGTCCTGCCTTCACTTGGCGCATGGCTAAGGCGATATAGTTTTCCAGGGGCCAGCATTTGTGCTTGCCACCGGCGCCGGGGGCCAATCCGACATAGACGGCGCCACTGGGAAGACGGAGTTCCGCCTCGGCCTCGATTCGGGGATCGAGAATGAGTGGCGCTTCCGCGGAGGCCGGTTGACCGGATGCGAGTTCAATCAGAGCCAGCAATTGCTGGATCATCGCCGCAGGCTTAGGTGTCCCGGCCGCAGGACGCAGATCCGAAAGATGCCAGTCGGCGGCGGCGGACAGGAAGCAGTCGTGGCGAATTCGTTTGACGATCAGCGTGGTCAGAACGAGTCGCTGCGTGTCGAAGATCAGATCGAAATGCCGTCCCCGCAGGGGGCGCGGGGTCAGTAGCTCCCACCATTTGTTTCCGATGTGGGCATCCTCGATGACTTCGTCCAAGAGGCCCCTGGTCAGCGGTGCGAGGGGGCCGGCAAAAGACGACATCCCCTTTCCGGCCAACCAGGTGATCCGCGCCGTCGGGTAGGCGGCGCGCAGAGCGCGCAGGAAAGGAAGTTTCATCAGACCATCACCGACCAAATCGAGGCCGACGAACACGAGGATGGATGTGGGGGACATGGCTCCGGGCGGGTGGTTGCAGACGGCGCTAAAGTAACCATCCCAGCCGCTTGGGGCAATCGCCTTGCATGCCAATTTCGCGAACAAAGGGCTTGGGGCGAAATTATCGCTCCAAGCCCTCAAGCCCGAGCGGCGCTTGAGCCTGCCAAAGCCGGAGGCGCAGGCGATCGCCGGCGCGATTGTCCGAACCTTGCTCTGCCTTCTGGCGAGCGCTACTGTGGACTTTTCGCGGGTTCAATCTCCTTTTGCTTTGGTGTTCCGGTCTTGTCGCTTCGACGTCGATTGCTTTCTCCCGCCGTAGCGATGTTGCTGCCGCCGTTGTTTTGGGCGGGCAACGCCGTGGCCGGTCGTGTTGCCGTGGGGCATTTGCCGCCGATTGCCATGGCTTTTTGGCGTTGGTTGTTTGCGCTTTTGTTGATCTTGCCGTTCGGTTTGCCGCGTGTGATCGCTCAATGGGAAGACGTGCGGCGTCAATGGAAAATCTTGGCGCTGGTCGCCTTATTCAGCGTAACCGCCTATAACACATTGCTCTATGTCGCCTTGGTCAGTACGACGGCGGTCAACGCGACGTTGGTCAGCGCCGCCATTCCGGTAGCGATCGTCATGCTGTCGCGCGTCTGGTTGGGTGAACCCGTGGGGCTTCGCCAATCCACAGGAATCGCTATCTCATTGGCGGGCGTTGTCATCGTCATCGCGCATGGCGATGTCGGGCGTCTTTTGGGTTTGAGACTGCAACCCGGTGACCTATGGGTTCTGGCGGCGGTGGCGACTTGGGCGGTCTATTCGGTGTTGTTGCGCAAGCATCCCTGCACTCTCTCGCCTTTGGCCTTGCTGACCGTTCAAATGAGTCTGGGATGGTTGTTCATTGTGCCGTTCTATCTCTGGGAATTGACCACCGGCCAAGTTTTTGAGGTGACTTGGCAGAGCGTTGGGCTCATCGCCTATGTGGCGATTTTTCCCTCCATCGTGGCCTATCATCTGTGGAATCAGGGGGTGGCCAGCCTGGGGGCAAATCTCGCCGGCCAATACACCTATCTCATTCCACTTTTCACGGCGCTGCTGGCGACTCTGCTTCTGGGAGAGTCCTTCCGCTGGTTCCACGCCATCGGACTGGTGGCCATCATTGGCGGTATTCGCTTGGCCGCAAGTCGCTCCAAAGCCTGACGCTCCTCTGAGCCGCTTATACCAACGTGCGCTGATGAGGCCTCATCAGCGCCTTCAGTCGTCAGCGACGCCCTCCGGTGGATATTAGGCTTTGACGTCGATATGTTGCGCACTGTCCGCTTGAACGGTGGCGCGGCTTGAGGTCGCGGTTGAGGCGATGGCTTCGACCTCGGCCATGGCATCGAGAACCTGATGGCGCATTCCGTCGAGGGCGATCCGGTCGGCAATCGGGTGATAGGGGATGCTGGCGGCCGCATCCACCACGCCCTTGGCCGTGCCCAATCCGACCCTGGCAATGTCGAAGGTTGAAAGTGCGGAATTGTCGCCTGTCTGGATGCTTTGTGATCGGCTCGACGCGCTTTCCTGGGCGACCAGCTGGAGAATGCCAACGCTGGCGGGAATGGTCTGCGCGACTTCAGCCGCTTCCGCAGCCAATGCCTTGGCGTGAGAAGCGTCGCCGGCGGTGACCGCGGCACTGGCTTCGCGTTGCAATTCGTTCAGCCGGAGGAAGGCATTGCGCAACTTGCTGACGATTTCCGCGCGCTGTTGTTCCGTCAGGGCTTGCTCTTGTCGGCTGCTACGCTCGTCCTGGCTCTTGGGGTTGAATTTATCTTGCGAGGAATCCGCGGCCTTGACCGGTGTTTCGGCCGGACCTGGCGGTGCCGGTGGCGCGACCGGAGGCGTCGGCGTGATCTGCTGACGCACCGGATCGAGCGGAAGCGGCGTCTGTTGAAGAGGTGAGAGCATCTGTTCAATCCATTTTCAAATGCGTGACGGAGTGGGGCGGTTCCTCAGGCATCAGTGTGAACTTAGGGTGACGCTGACCAAAAAAAGAGACGCAATTCACAACGGACAATCAGGAGTTCTGTTTCCTGGCGTCGTTGCCCCTCTGAGAACGTCGGCCTCGCGCCATGCTCATCGCTACGGCTATGATCACGAAGCTTTCGCCATCGAGGCGCCTTATCGCAGATGTTATACGGATTGAGCCCACCATATCGGGCGCTGTCATCGTGCAGTTTTGGCGGAGTGGCGAACGATTGCGCCGCCGGACGAAGGTTCCGGCGGCGCAAGTGTTGTCGTCGATGGTGGTCTGTTTTCCCGAGTATCGGAAAACGTGGCGCTAAAGCTGCTCGCGCGAAAGGGCCATCACGGTACGAGAGCCGTGGGTGACGGCGGTCAAGAGGCTGGACGTGCGTGGCAGAATGGCTTCCGCATAATGCCATGCGGTCTTCAACTTGGCGTCGTAAAATGCGTGATCATGAGCCGGATCGGCCAATCGGCTGACCGACAAATGCGCGGCTCGCGCCATCTGATGCCCGCCCAGCAATGTTCCCAGCAGCAGCATGACAGGAACGGCGGCGGCGGCCGTATGGCGAGGGTCTTCCGGGGCGACCGTCAGCAGCCAAGTGATCGCTTGCTGGGCGTCGGCGGTGGATCGCTCCAGGGCGTTTCCGATGTCTTGGAGCAAGGCCTCGTCTTGTTGGCCCAACGTCTGAGCTAGATTTGAGATTTCGGCCAGCCTTTCCTGGAACATCGCTCCGCCATCCTTGAGGATCTGGCGATAGACCAACTCATTGGCCTGAATGGCGGTGGTTCCCTCGTAGATGGTGGTGATCCTGGCATCCCGCAGATGTTGGGCGGCGCCGGTTTCTTCAATGTATCCCATGCCGCCGTGCACCTGCACGCCGATCGAGGCCAATTCGACGCCGCGCTCCGTGCACCACCCCTTGACGATGGGGTTGAGCAAGCCGGCGTAGGCCTTCGCTTCCTTCTTTGCGGCCGGATCGGGATGGGCGTGCGCCTTGTCGAGGGCGGCGATCGCCACATAGGTCAGGGCGCGCATCGCCTCGATTTCCGCCTTCATCCCCATCAACATGCGACGGACATCGGGATGATCGACGATGGCGGAGCGTTCCTTGCATCCGGCGGGCTTTCCCTGGATACGCTCCATGGCGAACGCGCGCGCCTGCTGATAAGCCCGGTCGGCGATGGCCAGTCCCTGAAGGCCGACATTGAGTCGGGCGTGGTTCATCATCACGAACATATATTCGATGCCGCGATTCTCTTCGCCGACCAGATAGCCGATGGCCCCATCGCGCTCACCGAAAGACATGACCGCTGTCGGGCTGCCATGAATTCCCAATTTATGTTCGAGCGAGGTGCACTGGACGTCATTCGGTCCGACCACTTTGCCCGTGTCGTCGGTCAGGACCTTGGGCACGATGAACAGCGATACGCCCTTCATCCCGGGAGGGGCGTCGGGGATGCGGGCAAGAACCAAATGGATGATATTTTCGGTCAGATCCTGGTCGCCATAGGTGATGAAGATCTTCTGTCCGGATATCAGGAAGTGGTCGCCATGGCGGACGGCTTTGGTGCGGATGGCGTTCAGGTCGGACCCCGCCTCCGTTTCGGTTAGATTCATCGTGCCGGCCCATTCCCCAGACACCAGCTTGGGAAGGAAGAGCGCTTGTTGCGCTTCGTTGCTGCAAGATTGGATCGCGTAAATCGCGCCCTGGGTCAGCATGGGGCATAGTGTGAAGGCCATGTTGGCGGCTTGCCACATTTCATGGACCGCCGCGTTGACCACGCCGGGCAACCCCATGCCACCGAATTCGGATGAGCAGGGAAGGCCAATCCAGTTGCCCTCGACCAGAGTGGCATAGGCCTGGCTCCAGCCGTCGGCGGTTTTGACAATGCCGTCTTCTCGCCGGACACCTTGCAGATCGCCCGATTGGTTGATGGGGGCCAAAACTTCATTCGCGATGCGTCCGGCTTCCTCCAAAACACTATGGACCAGGTCGGCGGAACTGTCCTCGAACCCGGGGAGGAGAGCGATCTCGTCCAATCCGGCCAGGTCGTGCAAGACGAATTCCATATCTTGGAGGGGCGGGTGATAGGCTGTCATGGATGAGTTCCTCCGATGGATGCGGTGCAGCATAGTACCTTCTGCGAACGGCGCTTGCCACGGATTCGACTCGAATATATCGATTCGGTATGTCACCCCTTGAAATGGGAATGAATTGCCCCTTATTATGTTGCAATGCAGCATTTTGTGTATGAGGGAAGTCTCCCTGTGGATTTCTTCATATTGTTTCCAAATTATGAAGAAATAATATCGCAATAATCATCATGATTTGATCGTCATGTTGTGATGTTTGTTTGCGTGAGAAGTGGTCATTTGAAATTCATGACAACTTCAAGACATATAGGAGTGTCAATAGGATGTTCTGGGGATCTATATCGAGCCGGACGGACCATGCGCCGCCGGAATCGTCCGAGTCCCTGCCGCCGCTCGCGATCGCGCTGCAAGGTGGCGGGGCCTACGGCGCTTATGCCTGGGGCGTGCTGGACCGGTTGCTAGAAGAGGAAAACCTGCCCATTGCCGGAATAAGTGGCGCCTCCGCCGGAGCCATCAATGCCGTGGTGACGGCCTGGGGCTTGCTTGAAGGTGGTCGATCGGGGGCGCGCGACGCTTTGCGGCGCTTGTGGTCGTCGGTTGGTCAAATGTCTCTGATGAGCCCGATGGGGCTGCCGGGTGCGAGTTTGCAGTTCGATCTGCTGACGCGCGTGGTTTCTCCCTATCAATTCAATCCGTTGAACATCAATCCGCTGCGCGATCTTCTCGTCGGAATGATCAATTTCGATCGCTTGCGGGAGGAAGGCACGGTGCCGCTCTTCATTTCGGCGACCAATGTGAATTCCGGAGATCAAAGGATTTTCCGTGAGAAAGAGCTCAGCGTCGATGTCTTGATGGCGTCGTCGTGCATACCCTATGTCAGTCAGGCGGTTGAAATTGATGGGCAGCATTACTGGGACGGTGGTTTTTCATCCAATCCGCCGATTTTGCCGCTGGTCTTGGAAACAAAGTGCCGGTCATTGATGCTGGTCAAATTGACGGCCGACGATGAGCCCGAACTCCCGACGGCCGCACCGGAGATTTTCGCCAGATTGAAGCGGATCCTCTTCAATGCTCCGCTGTTGCGGGATCTTGACGCTCTCGCCGAAATGCAGAAAGTGCTGCGGCGAACCAATCTATTACCGCAGGATTTGCGCAGGTTGCGCGATCTCATTCTCCATAAGGTGACAATCGATCATGCTTTCTTTGGCGATCATGCCTTCTTTGGGGCGTCGAACGGCTCGGCGCTCGATCCCAAGCCCGAAATGTTGACGAAGCTTTTCGATGCCGGCCGGGCGGCGGCGGGCGATCATGCCACTATGTTATTTCCGGGTGCCGCCGTCGAACCTGGTGTTCTTGAGAGATCCGTTTGATGCACGGTCACCTGATTGCCCTGGCCGCTGAGAGCTTTGACCTTCCGGCGGGGCTCCTGTACATGTAAGGCCGTCAGTCGAGCCGTCGTTTCATAGAAAAAGGAACTCTCCGGTGCAGCAGGGTTGGATCAAGATTATTGCTCTTGTCATGGCGCTCGCCCTGGCTGTCGTGCCGGCTGTGGCGGATGCCAAGGCTGGTGGCGGATCCAGCATGGGGAGCCGTGGCTCGAAGACCTTCCAGCCGAACGTCGGCAAACCGATTGAGCGCAGCATTACGCCGCCTCCGTCCGTCGCTCCTGCCGCGCCTCCGGTCTATCAACCGACGCCGGCGCCGCAACCGCAAGCGGCACCTGCCGCTCCCGGATTTTTCCAACGTCATCCGTTTGTCGGGGGTTTGTTGGGGGGATTTGCCGGCGCCGGCCTCGGCGCGATGTTGTTTGGCGGACATATGTTCGGCGGTGGATTCGGAGGAATGCTCAGCCTCCTCCTGCAAGTGCTGATCATTGCGTTTCTGGTGCGTTGGGCGATCGGCTTTTTTCGACGTCGTCGCGAACAGGGCAACGCCCCGATGGTCGATTTTCGTCCGTCCAATGGCGCCGGACTCGCTCTCGCGCCGGCCCGCGCGCCGGAAGCCTTCCCGAGTTTTGCCCTCTCCGATGCCGATCTTTCGACCTTTGAACGTCTGCTGATGGATATCCAGGCGGCCTGGAGCCAGGAGGATGTGCCTGCTTTGCGTCGACTGACGACTCCCGAAATTGCCGGCTATATGGAAGGGCAGTTGCGGGAGAACGGGCAGAAAGGGATGCAAAACCGGGTCGAGCAAGTGCATCTGTTGAAGGGGGACATCGTTGAGACCTGGCGCGAGGGCAACGTGGACTATGCGACGGTGAGCCTGAAATGGAGCGCTGTCGACTATATGTTGCGCGCCGGTGGGGCCGAAATTTTGTCGGGCGATCCAAGTCATTCAACGGAATCGGACGAGATTTGGACGATGGTCCGGCATTTGAACGGCCCCTGGCAGTTGAGCGCCATTCAGCAACGTTAACGCCAGTGCCGCCCGCCGCCATGCCACCAGCCGCCGCCGACCACGACGGAAGGGCTATAAGCGTAGCCCGGTGCGCCGTAATAGCCGTATCCGGCCGGCGGGTAGTAGCTGTAGGTCGGTGCTGAATAATAGTAAGGCGCCGGTTCGTAGACCGCGCAAGCCGATAGTCCGAGAGCGATGCCACACAACAGCAAGATCGCCTTGATCCGAGTGGTGACGGCACACATGGAAGCCTCCTAGAGCTGGAGGTCGTTTGGCGAAAATCCCGAAGCAATTCTGCCAAACGTCTGAATCCGGCCCTATTCAATAAATGAGAGGGCGATTCAGACATCAGACCGAAGCAGATCTGTTCCGATCTGATGTCATCGCGCTCTAAGCGGCTAGATTGCCGCGTGCCATCAGAAGATCATGGAATCTTGGCGAGATGATGGCCTTGTTTGGCTAGCCCCTAGCTGACGTGGGCCGGCGCCATCCTGTGCCATGCCGAGAGGGCGTCGTCGACGGGCATCGGTCTGGCGAACAGGAAGCCTTGTCCGACGCGACATCCCAGTTGCCGCAGAGTCTCGGCGGTTGTCTCGTCTTCGATGCCCTCGGCGACGATTTCCATACCGAGATCGCCGGCCAATGCCAGGACATTGCGCAAGACATGACGGGGCCGTCCATCGGTCAAGACGCCGGAGACGAGGGCTCGGTCGATTTTCAAGACATGAATCGGCATGCGATGCAGGACGCTTAAAGACGAATAGCCCGTTCCAAAATCGTCGAGCGCCAACTTGACGCCGATGTTTTCGAGATCGGTCATGATCTGCAGCGATCTGTCGGGATCTTCGAGCATGAGCGTCTCGGTCAGTTCGAGGCGGACGCGGCTTACCGCCAATCCGGTTTTTTCCAAGAGATATTGGATCTTCGGCACCAGACGGTCGTCTTTGAAATGTCTGGCCGAGAAATTGATGTGAAGATAGGGGAGGGTTCCGCTTTTGATCGTTGCAACGGCCTGCATGGCGCATTCCGCGATTTGGAGATCGATATGGCGGATCAGGCCGGTTCGTTCCGCCAGCGGCAAAAAGTCGGCGGGGGAAATGAGGCCTCTTTCCGGTGAGCGCCAGCGGGCCAGGGCCTCGAAACCACGCCATTGACCGTTGTTCAAGTCGACGATCGGTTGGAGATAGGGGACAATCTCGCCGCGTTCCAAGGCGGTGGCGATGTCGCGGTGTCGGGCCAGCATCGCATACCCGGGGCCCATTTCCGCGCTTTCCTGGCGCGGCAAGAGACTGCCATCCATCCAGGTTCTTTGGGCATCGCGAAAGCGCGTGACCAACTTGGTCAGCAACTCGGCATAAAATGGTTCGGCCCGGCCGAGAAGCGCGTGAAACTGGTCGACCGTGATGCGGAGCAGCTTGCAATCTTCCGCGGCGACGGCGCTGGCGACGCGCGGTGATCCGTCGATCACTCCCATCTCGCCGAAGATCTGCCCGGTTCCGATCAGCGACAAAGGTTGTCGCCAGCCGGAGCGCTCGGTGTAGATCTCGACCCATCCCTCTTCGACCAGATAGGCGCAGTCCGCGGGATCGCCTTCCTTGAAGAGGTGGTTGCCTGCGGCGACACTAATGTTCAGCATGATGCCGTTCTTGCCATCGTGAACGATGACAAAGAATTACACATCCGCTGCTTTGAAGAAAATAACATTTCCGTATAAGAAATGAAAAGATAGTCCTGCCGGGCGATTATGAAGGCTTGCTGCCACGCCGCTCGGTTGAACCAGATCGCGGAATGTCAAAATCATCTTCGGCCGGGGCCGACGCTTCCATGAGCTCCGAGAATTCTCTTAGGGTGTCGTTCAAGAAATCATCGTCATGATTTTCGTTGTAGAACAGGCTTGTCTTCAGACCTTCCGTGATATCGAGCACGGTCCCATAGCTGTCATCCAGAGTGTCTTGGATGACGGATTCTCGATATTCGGAGGTTGTCGTCGAGTGTAGGTCGCCGGGCTCCAGCAGAGAGCAAAGTTGGTGGAGCGTATTGATCGTGAGCGTTGCGTCATTGCCGTCCAGAATATGGAGAAAAGCGGACGTGACGGATTTGTGGAACGGTTTTTGTTCCTCATCCTTCTGCCGAATATTCATCGGCCATTCGTCATCGTTCCACATGTCCATCATGTTCTCCAAGCGATCGTTCGGTATGCGCCTAATATAGCGACGCTCCATGCTGAAGCTTATTCCTATGTTGTCACTGTATGTATTAATTTCAAGTAAATATCAAAGAAAATGGCTCGTCGGCACCTGGTTACAGCTATGATAATATTTGAATATTATATGTAAATGGCGTTTACGTAATTTCCTTTACCCAAAGATTTGTTAATCAACCGAAGGTGTCGGTGCCGCGGTTGGGGGCGTCATAGTCGCCTTCATGGGGCCGGGCCGAGTTGGTCTACGACAAAAGTAGGGGGTAGAGGGGGGGGCTGAAGTCACGGCGGCGAAAACAGACCTATGCAATTGGTCATGGTCTGCTATGCATCCATTTAATTCGTATGGGTATTCTATTACGGTTATGTTGCAGTGCGGTGTGAGTGTTGCCGCCATTACCCCTTGGCCGGACCAACTGGGTCGGTCACACAGGAATCAAGTCGATGCCGAAGGATAATTCATTCTTGGTCGAAACCGTTGCGGATCACAGTCCGATTGGTGGTCTGAGCGCGCCCCTCTACTCTGAAATGGTCGCCGAATGTCAACCGCAGCAGTGGGCCATGTCACCTGTTGGAGGATTGAGCCTTCCCGAATTTTTGCGGATTGCCGGGCAAGCCGAGTAAGCGGCTCGCTTTATCTATATCTGTCGGACCGCCTCTCCGAAACGCGGCGCCTTTGGTGTCCGTTTGCGCGAAACACAGGTCAAAGCATGGCGAGAGGGAGCTTGTGGCTGGGGGGCGGGAACGCCTTATCCAATGTCGCAAGGTCGTCCTGCGATAACGTGATGTCGAGCGCTTCGCGATTTTGTCTCACATGGTCGAGTTGAGCCGCTTTGGGAATGACGATGGCGTCATTGCGGCGCAGAACCCAGGCCAGGGCGATCTGCAGCGGCGTTGCCTTATGACTCTCAGCAATCGCATTTAGAGCGGATTTGATCGGCAATCGTCCTTGCTCGATCGGGCTATAGGCCATCAGCGGTATTTTGCGGCTTTGCATCCAAGGCAAGAGGTCGAATTCAGGGCCGCGTCGCGTCAGGTTGTAGAGAATTTGGTTGGCGGCGCAGGTTTCACCGCCCGTTTCCATAAGTTCCTGCATGTCGGCCGTGTCGAGATTGCTGACACCCCAATGCCGGATCTTGCCGTCTCTCTTCAAGATCCGCATGGTTTCCGCCGTCTCATGCAGCGGGACGTTGCCGCGCCAATGCAACAGATAGAGATCAAGCCTGTCTGTTTTCAGGCGACGCAGGCTTTGCTCGCAGGTTTCAATCAGACGATCATGGCCGGCATGTTGAGGGTAAGCCTTGCTGACCAAAAAGACCTGATCGCGCAATCCGGAGAGCGCTTCGGCCAGAAAGTTTTCGGTTTCACCGTCACCGTACATTTCCGCGGTATCGATCACCGTCATGCCAAGCGCCACGCCCTCGCGGATCGCCGCAATTTCTTCGGCGCGACGGTCGCGATCTTCGCCCAAACTCCAACTGCCCTGGCCAAGCGCGGGAACAGCCTCTCCATCCGGAAGGAAAACGCTACGCATGGAAGCACCTGTCGATTTGTGTCGATCGCGTGAATGAAGAGGCCATTCTGGTCCGCCAATTTTCCGTCGAGTGCCATTTCAACCGGCATTGGCGAGCCACACAACCTTTTTCGCGAAGAGGCATGACGGCATGTCCACGAACCGGGATCTGTCCGATCCGTGGACGCGAGTGTGAGAAAAGCGGGTTAAGCCTTGTCGTTGCGGAGATCATCGAGAAAATGCGCGACGTCGTTCCGCAACGAATTCACCTGATCCTCCATCGAAGTCGTGGCGCCGGTCACTTCTTTGGCCACGTCGCTCGATTGTTCGGCTCGCGTGGCCAGTCCAGCCGTGCCGGTGGAAATGGTGCGAGCCGCCATTGAGACTTCATTGACGTTGCGAGCGATTTCCTGGGTGGCGGCTCCCTGCTCTTCAATGGCGCTGGCGATTCCGGTGGTGATGCCCCTCATCTCCTGGATGACGGCGCCAATTTCGCGGACACCGTCCACGGCATTCTGCGTCATCGATTGAATTTGCTGGACTTGCGAGGTGATCTCTTCCGTCGCCTTTGCCGTCTGGTTGGCCAGACTTTTGACTTCGGTGGCCACCACGGCGAATCCTTTGCCGGCCTCTCCGGCGCGCGCGGCTTCGATGGTGGCATTGAGGGCCAAGAGGTTGGTTTGGCTAGCGATGCCGTTGATCAATGAAACGATTTCGCCAATCTTTTCACTGATGGTTGCCAAGCTGCTGATCGCTTGATTGGTCCGTTCCGCCTTGATCACGGCATCCGCCGCGATGGCGGTGGATTGTGCCGTTTGACGGCTGATTTCATGCACCGAGGACGAAAGCTCCTCGGTCGCCGAAGCCACGGTGGAGATGCCGAGGGACGCTTTTTCCGAGGCGGATGCGACGATTTGTGTTTCGTCGCAGGCTTGCGCCGCTGCCGTCGTCATGGCCGTCGCCGCTTTTCCGAGCCGGAGCGTCGCGCCGTTCACATTTTCCAGATTGTCGCGCATGTGATCGTCAAACATCTTGCAAAGCTCCTCGACCCGCTTTGCCCGTTCGGTCTCTTGGCGTTGCTCCTCCGCTCGCAACCATTGGACTCTCTGTGCCTGCCGACCGTTTTCGGCGAGGATACCCAGAGCTTCGCGCATACGCCCCAGTTCGTCTCGCGTATCAATCGCGGCGATCGGTGCGTCATAGTGTTGCTCCGCATATCTCGCGATAGCGTCGGTCAGGTGTCGCAGGGGTTTGCTGACACGTTGGGACACCAGTCGCGCGGCTAACGCCTGATAAGCCGAAAGGAGGAGGAGCGCCGAGCCGCTGAACCATAGTTTGTTACTCGCCGTCGAAGCGCGATCTTCCGCCCGGCGGACCACCGCCGACATCGCTTCTCCGCCGACCACACTGATGAAGCCAAGCTGTGGGGCTCCCGCGGCGAGCCATTCCATGGACCCTAGTCCGGCGGGTTCGCCCTTCGCCAATGCGGTCACGACCTGTAACCGATGCTCCGCCGACTGACCGAAAAATTCCTTTTCGGTCTGCGCGACAGCATCACCAATGGCCTGGGGCGTTCCCGGTTCGGCCACAAGGCGTTTGACCAGAGACCAGGAGGAGGCCATTTCTCCTCGATATCCAGCTTCCTTCAGTTGCTGATCGAGGGAGAATTTTTGGTTGCCGGAAAGGAACGGTGCCATCATCAGAACGGCTTGGCCGCCGCTCATCCGAGTCATCGTTGCGGCCTCCTTGATCGCCACCAAGTGATCGATTTGCGGGTCCACACCCCTAATTGCGCTTTCCAGCGTGTCCGAGAGCGCCAAAATCGCGTCGAGAAGCTTGTTGCCGGTCTGGTCCCAGGTTCGTGCCAGGTCGGCGGGACGCTGCGCCTTCGGTTGATGGGCCGCCGTCTCGGCGCGCGCCCAAAGCGCGTTGACCGCGGCATTGCTGTCGCGCACGACGGCCAGCAGAGGGGAACTCCCCGCGACATCGCCTTGTCGGAGTGCGGTCACGGCGGTTTGCAAGTCGTCGTTGACGGTCTTGTTCTTTTTGGCGGCTCTTTCGAACATATCGTTCGAAATCGGAGCGTCCCCGCTCAATCCCGTCAAGATATCGCCGCGTTCGATGCGGGCATCGCCATAGGCCTGAACAAGATGTTGACTGGCCATGGCGATTCGGGCCGTTCGCTGGTTCTCTGAGGCCTCCGTCCAGGCTGAGACGAATGAATAAAGACAAATTGCGGCAAGCAGAAGGCCGGTCGAGCCAAGGATGAAATTGAGCAGAATGCGAATCTGAACGTTGCTTAGAATATTTGGTTTTGCCATTTTTTTCATCCCCAACCATGCCCAGCGTGACGCAGCGCTACATTCGCAACAGCCGTAACGCTGGTAATCCGCAGGATGTGGCCATTTGGTCTATATGGGCGCATCCGTCGGATATGACCTTTTGTAGGGGTATGTTCGATCACTCTGGGCGGTTTGCCTATCCCCAAATGCGGACAGGCAAAACCCTGATGTTCCCTTTCTATTGTCGAGAGATTGGCTCTCGGCGCATACTAAATGCCCCTTCGATCTTTGGGTCGATGACGTTGCATTCTTTTCCTTTAGGCGTCTGTCCGTGACTGTGATCAACCATCTGGAACCTGTTCTTGTGTGGAAACATTTCGCCACCTTGTGCGAAATTCCCCGTCTCTCGAAACAAGAAGAGAAACTTCGTCGCCGCCTGGCCGACTGGGCATCCGGCCGAGGCTTCGGCGTGACCACCGATGTCGTCGGCAATTTGTTGATCAAGAAGCCGGCTTCGCCGGGGCGAGACGGTCGCCCTGGCGTCATTTTGCAAGCGCATCTCGACATGGTGTGCCAGGCCAATGGAGGCGTCGCGCACGATTTCACCAAAGATCCGATTCAGCCGGTCCTCCGTGATGGTTGGCTTGTGGCCGAAGAGACGACGTTAGGCGCGGACAATGGAATTGGCGTCGCCCTGGCGCTGGCCGCGTTGGAAGACGAGTCTTTGACGCATCCGGCCCTTGAAGTGCTGCTGACCGTCGACGAAGAGGCCGGGATGGGCGGTGCGCGGGGTCTGGCGGCCGGGGTTCTGGCGGGGACACGGATGCTTAACCTCGATAGCGAGGCGTGGGGAGAGTTTTACCTGGGGTGCGCCGGTGGTTGCGATGTCGCTGTCGGTCGTCATTGCCGGACCGAGGCGGTGCCGGCCGGATACGAGGCGCGCCGCTTGCGTGTTGCGGGATTGTCGGGCGGACATTCCGGGGTGGACATCCATCTCGGGCGTGGCAATGCCAACAAATTGCTGATCCGCCTGCTGCGCCAGTTGGAGAAGACGACCGACCTGCGCTTGGCCGCCTTGTCCGGCGGGACCGCGCGCAACGCTCTGCCACGGGAAGCTTGGGCGGACGTTGTCGTGCCGCGTCCCGATGTCGTGGCGATCGATCGAGAGCTTGCCGAACAGCAGGCGTTGTTTCGGAGCGAGTTGGCCGGTGTCGATGAGGGCGTGACTTTGGTCTCTGAGCCGGCCCACGCGACGGCGACGATTGGGTTGGCGGATCAAAGAGATTTGCTGTCGGCGTTGCAAGCCGCGCCGCACGGGGTGCGGCGGATGAGCCCGGTCTTCGACAATGTGGTCGAGACGTCCAATAATTTGGGGGTTTTCGCTCTGGCCGAGGGCGTGTTCTCGGCCAATCTGATGGTGCGCTCCTTGCGTGAGTCAGGAACAAAACTGCTGGCTGACGAAATAACCTGCTTGTTCACGCTGGCGGGATGCCAGGTTTCCGTCCGCGGCGAATATCCGGGATGGATGCCAAATCCCCATTCGCCGTTGCTGGCTCAGTGTCGCGAGATCTTCACCCGTGAGTTCCAGGCGGAGGCGAAGGTTCAGGTGATCCACGCCGGTTTGGAATGCGGGGTGATCGGTGCCAAATATCCGGATATCGACACGGTGTCTTTCGGTCCAACCATTCACGGCGCTCATGCGCCGGGCGAACGGGTGTGGATTGCCTCGGTTGACCATGCTTGGCGGTTTTTGAGGACGATTCTCGCGGCGATGTGAGGATTAATCCTTCTTCTTCCGCGGTCTTTTGCCCTGTGAGATGCGCTCGCCTTCTTTTCGGGCGACGAACAGGCGGCCGGCTTGCATGGCGGCGGCACGGCTTATGTACGTCCCACAATCGAATCGCTGTCCGTCAAAGATCACGGCCAAGGAGAACTTCTGGGGACCAAGGTCCTCCACCTGAATTTCGGATGACGATGCGGGCGGGGGCGGGCGCAAGGTTAACCCCTATTTCTCATAGTCATGCCGCTGGCATCGCCTTTTGGGGAGGCGATCCGGCAAGTCGCGGTCCAACGCCAAGGCTGGCTGCCTTGGCGAGGGCCGCGACGCTGACGGTTGACCGCCAAAAGGCGACCCCTCGCGCGCTTTGCGCGCGATTCAATAATGTTTGTCGGCAAAGCCGACGGGCGGGGAAAAAATGGCGACAGAGTGCGTTGCCGTTCTTGCACGATGGAACCCCATCGTGCCGCGAACGTCGCCTGCTCTGTCGCCATTTTTTCCTCCGTGCCAACGACATGGGTATGAGAAATAGGGGTTTTAGTGTGTCCTGCTTTTCAAACGCTCGGCAACCAGGATAGCGGTTTCCTTCGTCGTCTCGACAATTTCTGTCAATCCGCGACGTTCGGCTTCCTGTCGCAAAAGCGTCAGTTTGTCGAGAAAGGATAACCAGCCGTCGGCCGAAGTCTTGATGTCGTTTTGTTCGGACATGGATGGACTATGCGGGCGAGTGGGTTGTTCGAGCAATGATAAAAGTGTGATTTCGATCTTGGCCTCTCTTCCCGCTTCGCGCTAGAACATTGGACACCATCAATTTCAATGTCGTCACTGTCGGTGAAGGAAAAAGGCCATGGGTGAGTCGGTGAAATATCTGTTGAGTGAGGACCGCATTCCCAAGGCTTGGTATAATCTGGTGGCCGATCTGCCGAAGCCGCCGCCGCCGCCGCTTCATCCGGCCACCGGAAAGCCGATCGGACCTGATGATTTGGCCCCGATCTTTCCCATGGCGGTCATCGCCCAGGAAGTATCGACCGAACGATGGATCGAGATTCCCGAGCCCGTTCGCGACATCTACAAGCTTTGGCGTCCGTCGCCTTTGATCCGGGCGCGGCGATTGGAGCAGGCGCTCGATACGCCGGCCAAGATTTTCTTCAAATATGAAGGTGTGAGTCCGGCTGGCAGCCATAAGCCCAATACGTCGGTTGCCCAAGCCTTTTACAATCAACAGGAAGGGGTGAAGCGCCTGACGACGGAGACGGGGGCGGGCCAGTGGGGGTCGTCTTTGGCCTTCGCCGGTTCGTTGTTTGGCATCGAGGTCGAGGTCTATATGGTCAGAGTGAGCTTTGATCAAAAGCCGTACCGTCGTGCCCTGATGGAGACCTATGGCGCCCGCTGCATTCCCAGCCCATCGCCGCTGACCGCGTCAGGCCGGGCCATTCTTGAGAAGTTTCCCGATAGCAACGGTTCGCTCGGCATTGCCATTTCCGAGGCGGTCGAGATGGCGGTGCAGCGTGATGACACCAAATATGCCCTGGGTTCGGTTCTCAACCATGTGCTTCTTCATCAGACGGTGATCGGCGAAGAGGCGATGCTGCAGATGGCCGATGCCGGTGCCGAACCGGATGTGGTGATCGGCTGTGCCGGTGGCGGCAGCAATTTCGCAGGCATCGCTTTTCCCTACTTGCGTGAAAAACTGGCGGGACGCAGTCGGGCTCGTGTCGTCGCGGTGGAGCCGACGTCCTGTCCGACCATGACGAAGGGCCGCTACGCTTATGATTTTGGGGATACCGGACATCTCACGCCGCTGGTGAAGATGCATACCCTGGGGTCGTCTTTCGTGCCGCCCGGGTTCCATGCCGGTGGCCTGCGCTATCATGGCATGGCGCCGTTGGTCAGCCATGTTCTGGAATTAGGCTTGATCGAGCCGCGGGCCTATGCGCAAACCGAATGCTTTGCTGCGGCCATGCAATTGGCCCGCAGCGAGGGGATCGTGCCGGCACCGGAGTCGAGCCATGCGGTGAAAGCGGCGATCGACGAGGCGTTGCGTTGCAAGGCGGAAGGAAAAAGCGAGACCATTCTGTTCTGTCTGTCTGGGCACGGCCATTTCGATATGCAGGCCTACATCGACTATTTCGCCGGGAAGCTTAAGGATATTCCGTTCGATCAGGCGGCGTTGGACCAGGCTCTGGCGGAACTTCCGAAGGTGGACGAACCGGGCTAACGCCGTTGGAGCGCCGTTCTCACGTCACTGATCAGCGCGAGAAGGTCGTTCATGGAGACCTGATCGCGAACCATCAAACGTTCCAGAACGGAGTCCGCAAGCAGTTCGCTGAGCATCGGCTCCGAACGACCGGCAAAGCGATCCGGGGCACATTTGGCGCTTTGGCGAATCGGCGGAAGGACAGGTGAGCTCCGCAACAGATGTGCGATGACCGTCGCGGCGGATGATTTGCAGGCGGTTGGCATCATTTCGGTCCTCCATGCGGTCGAAAAACAGCGAGACGAGCCCCCGAGGGCAAGCCGGTCGCTCATGTCAAAGGTTGGTGCGTATCGTCACATCGGATGGTCCCGCCATTTGGGTGGCGCCATCGCATAGTTGAGCACGCGCTTTATAAGCCGGTTAGGGCTCCGCTTGGCGTGACTCTATCTTAATCGTTTTGTGGCGGTTCGATGACGGTCAGCGCGTCAGAAAAGCGCGTGTCGCGGCCAGTGGGTCGGTATGGTTGCGTAAATCGATGATGTCGGCAGGCCGGTTCCGGAGCAAGGTGGCTCCCAATTGGGCGGCTATATCGGCGATTTTATCAAGCACCATCGGCGCAGCGTCGAGTTGTACCGCCTGTGCGCCAGCATTCAGCGCTGCGAGGGCCAGGCCAGGTGCGGCGCCGCAGTCGAGAACGGCAAGGGTGAGGGCTGCCGGGGTTTGTCGCCGCGCGATATCGATCATCGCCAGGAAATAGCCGGCTCCCATGGACCTTGCCGCGCCCGGCGGCGAATGCAGGGTCAGCGGGCGTCCTGCCTCGGCGGCGGCCCGCATCGCCGCACAGGTCTCGGCGAGGGTATGAACGATGACGTGAGGCATGGGGGCTTGGGCGGAATCGGGCAAAAGCACGGTTCCGCCCAAGGCGGTTACCCTTCCAGATCGACCTTGTAGTTTTCGATCACGGTGTTGGCCAACAGACCTTTGCACATTTGCTCGACGACGGCTTTCGCTTTGACCGGATCGCTTTCGGCCAAGTCCAGTTCGATGAACTTTCCTTGGCGAACGTCGTTGACCCCGGCGAAACCAAGCGAGGTCAGGGCGTGCTGAACCGCCTTGCCCTGAGGGTCGAGAACGCCGGACTTGAGTGTGATATGGACTTTGGCTTTCACGGAGATGGCTCCCTTATTGAACGGTTTCCGGACCTTTAAAATCGCGCGGCCCGCCTTCGGGCAGGATACCCAGGCGGCGGGCCACTTCTTGATAAGCTTCTTCAACGCCGCCAAGATCGCGGCGGAAACGGTCTTTGTCCATTTTTTCGCCGGATTTCAGATCCCACAGGCGGCAATTGTCCGGGCTGATTTCATCGGCCAGAACGATCTGCATGTCGTCGCCATTATAGAGTCTACCGAATTCCAGCTTGAAATCGACCAGACGAATTCCCACGCCCAGGAACAAGCCCGTCAGGAAGTCGTTGATGCGCAGTGCCAACGCCATGATATCGTCAAGGTCTTGCACGGTTGCCCAACCGAAGGCGGTGACATGCTCTTCCGAGACCATGGGATCGCTCAGTTCGTCGGACTTGTAATAATATTCGATGATCGAACGGGGGAGAGGCGTTCCCTCGGGGATGCCGAAACGTTGGCTGAGTGAACCGGCGGCGACGTTGCGGATCACCACCTCCAGCGGAATGATCTCGACTTCGCGGACCAATTGTTCACGCATATTGAGGCGGCGGACGAAATGAGTGGGCACGCCGACTTCGCCCAAACGCAGCATCAGATACTCGGAGATGCGGTTGTTCAGCACGCCTTTGCCGGTGATGGTGCCTTTCTTCTTGTTGTTGAAGGCCGAGGCATCATCTTTGAAGTACTGTACGATGGTGCCCGGCTCGGGGCCTTCGAAGAGGACCTTCGCTTTTCCCTCGTAAATCTGTTTGCGTCTGGCCATGCTCTGGATTCCAGCATAAGGGTGTGTGCCTAGGCGAGGTCGAAGGCCTCGATATCCCCAAGCATCAAAGGACCGGTACGCGGTGCGTCCGGTCCCTCGTCAACATTTACGCTCCATATAGCAGGCGGACTACGTCAGTACAACATTCACCGGACCGACTTTTGGGCGTGTCAGCCCTGCGGCGGCTTATCACCATTAAAGGATCACCGGACGATAGCGCGCTTGATCGGGCGGGCCGGGTGCAAAAAGGAACACCGGGTCTATTTCCGGATGCTCAATCGACGGCAAGGCGATCAAGGCCGAACTGCGTGTGCCGAAGCCGTTGTCAAGTTGGAAGGTCAGTCCGGCTTCACGGTCTTGCATCCCGTGAGGCGCCTTGGTTGCCAGCAACGCTTGCCAGTCTTGCCAATGTCCGTCGTCGGGGTCGGGAAACGGCGTATTTTGAAACCTTGGCAGGAAAAGCCGGGTTCGCGGATCCGTTTCGTCATTGCGTTCGAACGCCGAGAGCATGGTGATGCCTTCCTCCAGGGGAAAGGCTTGCACGGAGCGGCCATCGGCGCGCAGCCAATAGGCGTCGCGATTGTCGGCGATGACCATGTTGAACGGGCGGTAGGCGCCGGGGTCGAGGTGAATCAACGCATCGGCGGCTTCGACGGCGTCGGCGTGATCGAGTGCTTCGAGCACCAGTTCTCCGCGTGAGCGCTTGTCCGGCTGTGGCCCGAGGGTCCCCATGCGATTGAGGATGGCGGCGGTGACCCCCTCATCATTAAGGCCCAGCCAGGATCCTCCGGCCAACTCGTCGAGACCGGCGACGACATTGGGCCGATCCGGCCAATGCCGGCCAGGCGGCGCCCACGGGCGCTCCGCCATCTCGTCACGGTTGGCGGCGATCAGAATGGGCCAGCGATGGTCGGAACGGCGTAGGATGATGACGGTGCACATGGTTGTTTCGCGACTCTGAAATTGCGATATCCGGAGAAGAAGGCTCTCGTTATAAACGACATATTGGGAGTGTGAATCGGTTCGTCGCAACGAAAATGTCTGCGGCGCGTCAAGACGTGCCGGAATCAGGATTTTAGAGGAAACCCCGTTCCATGAAGGACTATCCGAAGAACTCTCTCGACGAGCGTGAAAAGGCCTTCGAGGCCAAATATCAGTTGGACGAGGCCGTCGCCTTCAAGGTCAATGTGCGGCAAGCCAAATTGCTGGGCTTGTGGGTGGCGGAGAGATTGGGACTCACCGGCGAGGCGGCGACGGCTTATGGCCGTGCCGCAGTCGAAGCCGATCTGCTCAAACCTGGACATGTCGCCCTGATGGGAAAATTGCGCGACGACTTGTCGGCAGGGGGGCGTGGGGCCGATGCGGATCGTCTATCCCATGAACTGTTTCGGTGGGAGGCCGTCGCCAGGGATCAGGTGATCGCCGAGCTGACGGCCTCCAAGGGCTAGCTCCGTCCGAACACCCGCTGGAAGATCACGCCGACATTTTTGGTGTGATAGCCGAGATCGAACAGGGCTTCGATCGCGGGGGCTCCCAGATGCGAGACCACCTCGCTGTCGGCCTTCAGCAGATCGATGAACCGGCCTTGCGCGTTCCACACCTGCATGGCGTTTCGCTGGACCGCCTTGTAGGCATCCTCACGGCTCATTCCGGCCTGGGTGAGCGCCAGAAGAACGCGTTGGCTGAAAATCAATCCCCCCAGTTGGTTGAGATTGCGTTCGACCGCATCGGGGTAGATGACCAGATTGGTCACCACATTGGTGAGGCGGGCCAAAGCGAAATCGAGCGTTATCGTGGCATCGGGGCCGATCATTCTTTCGACCGATGAATGGCTGATGTCACGTTCATGCCAAAGGGCGACATTTTCCAGGGCCGGTATGACCATGCCGCGCACCAGCCGCGCCAAGCCCGTCAGATTTTCGGTCAACACCGGGTTGCGCTTATGAGGCATCGCCGAACTGCCCTTCTGGCCGGGTGAGAAAAATTCCTCGACCTCGCGGACTTCGGTGCGTTGAAGATGCCTGATTTCGGTGGCCACACGCTCCAGAGAGCTGGCGATGACGCCGAGCGTGGCGAAGAACATCGCATGACGGTCCCGGGGGATGATCTGTGTCGACAACGGCTCAGGCGCCAATCCCAGTTTTTCCGCGACATGATTTTCGACAAAGGGATCGATATTGGCGAAAGTGCCGACGGCGCCGGATATCGCGCAGGTCGCAATATCCTTGCGCGCGGCTACCAGCCGTTCGCGGTTTCTCTGGAATTCGGCATGGAAGCCGGCGAATTTCAGGCCGATGGTCACCGGTTCGGCGTGAATGCCGTGGCTGCGGCCCATGCACGACAGATCCTTGGTTTCGAAGGCCCTGCGTTCCAGGGTGGCCAGCAATCCGTCGATGTCGGCCAGCAAGAGATCCGCCGCTTGGCTGAGTTGTACGGCAAGGCAAGTGTCGAGCACGTCGGATGAGGTCATGCCCTGATGAATGAAACGGGCGTCGGCACCGACATGTTCGGCCAGTTCGGTGGTAAAGGCGATGACGTCGTGTTTGGTGACTTTCTCGATATCGTCGATATGGGCGACACGATCCGCCGTATAGGGCTTGTTGCCTTTCTCCCACACGGCCTTTGCCGCGCTGGCGGGAATGACGCCGAGTTGGGCCTGAGCGTCGCAGGCATGGGCTTCGATCTCGAACCAGATGCGGAACTTGTTTTCCGCGTCCCAAATGCGGACCATTTCGGGGCGGCTATAACGTGGGATCATTGGACTTCCTCGGAACAGGGCGTCAACGCCAATAGGTGGTTATGGCAAATGTCGGGGCACTTTTGAAGCCTGTTCGACGAATGCCCGATATTCCGCGCGAACGGAGAGGGCGACATCAGGCCAATCGTCCGTCGTTTCCGGCGATATATCATTGTGCTGTGTTAACCGCGATGGTCCTTCCCGATTGCCCGAACCCATCGTACTCTCGAAAGACAGCGGAAGGGGGCGACCATGTCAAAATTTCGCATTTTGCCTTTTGCCTTGTTGCTGTCCGCGTTCTCTTGCGTCGCAACGGCCGCTTCGGCGCAATCGCTCAAGACCGTCACTTTTGCCACCGATCCGGAAAAAGCGGATGGTTTCCTGCTTGAATTGACGATCGAGGCTTTCAAGAAAGTCGGATATGAAACGCATGTCGATTATGAGGCTTGGGGGCGCGCACTCAATATGGCCTACACAGGTCAAGTGGATGGGGTGTTGGGGGCTCAATATTCCGATGAGCGGGCTAAGTTCCTTGCCTATTCGGACTTGGTCGCAGAATCACCATTGGTCTTCTTCTCCTTAGATCGTTCAAATATTACCTATTCCAGTCTAAAGGATATTTCCAAATACACGATCGGTACGATAAGCGGTAGTGTCTACCCAAAAGACTTCGCCGAGGCTTCCTTTCTGATAAAACAGCCAGTTTCCGATTATAAAGTGAATTTACGGAAGTTGTTGTTGGGACGAATTGATCTTTTCGTCGAAAAGAAATTTGTCGTTACTTCTTTTCTCGCGCGGTCGTCGCCATCTGAAACCGGTCACGTCGTTGCCCTCGACCCGCCGTTGAGGGTCAACAAATTCTACAATGCCTTTTCCAAGTCCGTTCCGGATGCGGCGGAGAAACTGAGAGCCTTCAACAAGGGTCTTCAGATGATCAAGGATGAGGGGTTGTACGCGACAATCATGAGCAAGAGTTTGCACGAGTAATAACGGTTCCGGAGGAATGTCATGACAGACAAGGATCGCCCCACCCCCGACCCGATGGAAGCCTGGATCAGTCTGACGAGGCAATTCGGCCGTGCCCAAGCCTATTTCGCCGATTTCGTGGAGCGCAGGGCGAAAGGCGATAGCTTTCAGATTCCCGATCCCGGGGTGGTCAATGACACCTTCGCCACGGCTTGGTTCGATTTGCTGGGTAACCCCCAACGGCTTGTCGAGGCGCAAGGCGACTTTGTCAGCCGCCAGGTCGAGCTTTGGCAGATGGCGCTGCGCCGCTTCGGGGGAGAAGACGTGGAACCGTTGGCCGCGCCCTCCAAGGGAGACAAGCGCTTCGCTGACGACGACTGGAACAACCAAGCGGCGTTCGATGTTATCAAGCAGGCTTATCTGGTCAATGCGGATTGGCTGCAACGGACGTTTTCCGGGGCGGAGGGGCTGACCGAGGACGAGCGCCGCAGGCTCGATTTCTACACGCGTCTGGTGGTGGATGCCTTGGCGCCAACCAATTTTTTGCTGACCAATCCCAAGGCGCTGAAGGCGACTGTTGAGACGGGCGGGCGCAACCTGCTGGATGGTCTCAAGAACTTCGTCGATGATCTGGAACGGGGACACGGTCAACTGTCGATCAGCATGACCGACTATGACGCCTTCGAGCTGGGGCGCAATGTCGCCACCACCCCCGGCAAGGTGGTGTTCCAAAACGAGATGATGCAACTGGTCCAATATGCGCCGTCGACCCCGTCGGTTCAGCGCCGGCCGTTGCTGATCGTGCCGCCCTGGATCAATAAATTTTATATTCTCGATCTCAGGGCAAAGAATTCCTTCATCAAATGGTGCGTCGATCAGGGGTTGACGGTGTTTGTCATTTCCTGGGTCAATCCGGGGCCCGAATTGTCCCACAAACGCTTCGACGACTATATGTTGCAAGGACCGCTCGCGGCCTTGGATGCCATCAAGCTGGCCACCGGCGAGGAAAAGGTCGGCGTGGTGGGCTATTGCATCGGCGGCACGCTGACGGCCTGCACCTTGGCCTATATGGCGGCCAAACGTGACAAGAGGATCGTCGCCGCCACCTATCTCGTGGCGCTGACCGATTTCCGCGAGGTCGGCGAGATTCGCGTCTTCATCGATGAGCGTCAGTTGGCGCTGCTGGAGAACCACATGGCCGAGCGTGGCTTTCTGGAAGGGCGCCACATGGCCAATGTTTTCAACATGATGCGTGACAACGATCTGATTTGGTCGTTTGTCGTCAACAACTACCTGATGGGAAAGGAGCCGATGCCATTCGACTTGCTGTATTGGAATTCCGACGCCACGCGCATGCCGGCGATGATGCACAGCTTTTATCTGCGCCAGATGTATCTGCATAACAAGCTGGTCGAGAAGGGGGGGATCAGCCTGGATGGCGTGAAGATCGATCTGCGCAAGATCAAGGTGCCGACCTATATGCTGTCCACCCGCGAGGATCACATCGCGCCTTGGGTGGCCACTTACGCCGCCACCCAGATCTACGGCGGGCCGGTCAAATTCGTTCTGGCCGCGTCGGGCCATATTGCGGGGGTGGTCAATCCACCAGAGGCCAACAAATATTCCTACTGGCTGAACCCCGAACTGCCCGCCGCGCCTCAGGCGTGGTTGGACGCCGCCACACAGCATCCCGGATCGTGGTGGGCGGATTGGCGCGAATGGTTGCGTCCGCAGTTGGGAGACGACGTTCCTGCCCGCCAGCCGGGCGACGGCCAACTTGCCGCGATCGAGGAAGCGCCGGGATCCTATGTCAAGGTGAGGCTGGCGGAATAGGGGGGCGTGGCGTTCGTGTGGATAACGACGGGTGTCTGTGGATAACTCTGTATCGGCGAGCAATCGGGTCTTGACTATTTTGAGAAGAAGTCCAATATCTAAGTCACCATCCACTACAGTGGAGGTATGAAGACAGAATGACTCCACCGGGTTTAGTCTGAGTTGCCGAAATACTTGGCACCGGCGACAGAACAAGAAGTCCAAGCTAAAACTCGGCTTTCCGAGTGCGGACATTACTCCGCTAGACACCCCCGCGAGTCTTAAATGGCGTTTTAGCGGGGGTGATGCGGGCTTTAATTATTTAACGGCCCAGCATCCTTTGATCCTGAATTTTTAAGACTCACGCTGGCGTGTGTTTAACGTCAGTTCGTGCGTCATCGCGTCGATGACGTCTTGCCAAGCCGCCGGTTTGGGCTGGCGGAACAGTCGGGCCGTCGGATACCAGGGCGAATCGTCGCGCCCGTCGAGCCAACGCCAGCATCCGTCGAAACGTGAGGCGATCCAAAGGGGTTTGCCCAAAGCGCCGGCCAGGTGGGCCATTGCCGTGTCGACGGTGATGATCAGGTCGAGGCATGCCGTCAAGGCCGCCGTATCGGCGAAATCCTTCAATTCTCCGGTCCAGTCGCGTGGACGCAAGGGCTCCGGGAGTGAGGATATCTGCGTGGCGGGACCACCCTTTTGCAAGCTGACGAAGGTGGTTTCCGGGATCGCCAGCAATGGTGTCATTTGGGCGAGCGGGATGGAGCGGCGTCGATCGATGGCATTGGCCAACGGGTCGTCCGGTCTGGGGTCGCCGGCCCAAACCAACCCAATCCATGGTTTTGGCAAGGGGGCGAGCCGTTTGTGCCACGCATCCGATTGCGCCTTGTCGGCGGATAGATAGGGGACTGCGGCGGGAATATCGTCCAATCCGATGCCCAGTCGGTAAGGTGCGCTTAACAACGGCAGGTGATAGTCGAACCGTGGCAGGGATTGCCCCGTTGCCACGACCTCGGCGACGCCTTCGACACTCGCCAGCAGGCGCGTCAAGGGCGCCGGCACTTCGAGAATGACGTGGGCCCCTCGAGCGGCGACCAATCCGGCAAAGCGCACGAACTGGAGGCTGTCGCCGAATCCCTGTTCGCCATGCAGCAGGATGCGACGCCCTTTCAAGTCTTCGCCCCGCCAATCCGGCCGCGGAAATTTCCGTGCGAAAAGAGCGCGTGCGCCGCCTTTCCATCGCCATTCATGTTCAGCCCAACCTTCGGCCAGGCGTCCATGGGTCAGCAGGGCCAGGCCAAGATTGAAATGAGCCTTCGCATGGTTGGGGTCGAGGCTTAAGGCGCGCCGATAAGCCGCGATCGCCCGATCCAACTGCCGTTGCTCGGCCAGCAGGATGCCCATGGTATTGTACGCGTCCGGAAACGCCGGATGCAGGGTCAACGCGCGATGAAACTCCGCTTCGGCCTCGACCCAATGCCCCAGTTGACCGAGGACACCACCCAAATTGCTATGAATTTCGGCGGTTTCCGGCGCGATCTCGACGGCGGAGCGAAGGGCGGCCTCGGCATCATCGAGATGTCCGAGTTCTGCCAAGGTCATGCCGAGATTGTTCAGCGCCCTGGGATAGCGTGGGTGAATGGCCAGCGCGTCACGCCACGCGGAGACAGCCTCGTCGGGTCGGCCGAGTTGCGCCAAGGCGACACCCAGATTGTAATGGAGTTCGGCTTCAAGTGGGGCGATCCGGATCGCTTTGCGGTAAAGCTCGCAGGCTTCGGCCAAGCGACCGGACTCGTGGCGGCGTACGGCTCTGGCAAACACGGTTTGCAGCGAGTCCGATGAGGGGAGTGGCGCCGATGAAAGGCCGGCATTTTCTTTAATCGCCGCGCGGCGCTGTTTGCGGTTCATCGCCGCTCCACATCGTTCGAAGAGATGGTGGTGGGATGTGCCTTGTCTTGGACGGGGGCCATGACCGGTTGGCCGGCGGACACGCTATTCGCGGCCGTAGCGAATGAAATCCGTCCAGGTGCGTTCGACATGCAACATGCTTTGGGCGGCGACTTCCAAGCCCTTCAGATTTTCCGGAGAAGCGGTAACCTTGCTTGCCAGTCGACTCTGAAGATCACGAATGCCGTTGCACAGCCGCATTCCTTTATCCGTCAGTTTCAAACGAATGGAGCGGCGGTCATGCGAGCAGCGTTCCTGTTCCAGATATTCGAACTCGGTCAGCTTCTTAATGTTGTAGGAGACATTGGAGCCGTGATAATAGCCTCGATCCTTGAGGTCGCGAATAACGACCTCGGCCTCTCCAATGTTGTAAAGAAGCAGCGCCTGCACCGCATTGATGTCGTCCACATCCATGCGACGGAGTTCGGTCCTTAGCACATCCAAAAAATGGCGGTGCAGTCTCTCGACCAGTCGGACTATGTTGAAATAAGGATCGCTCACGGGGCGAATGATATGGTCTTCGCCGATGATGCGCAATAGCCTATCAATACTTTTATAAATTGGAGTTGCGTCACCGTGATCGAGCGAGTTTTGGGTGAGATGAGAGAAGAACAACCAGAGCCGATTTCGCCCCGAATGGAGGCATGAACGTTGCCTAGCCTATTGTCTTGTTTACCCATTGAGGAATTTGTCGGTCAGTACGGATATTGGGCGGTGTTTCTCATCGTTGGGTTGGAGAGTGCCGGATTGCCGTTGCCCGGCGAGATCACATTGGTGAGTGCGGCGATCGTTGCGGCCACCACCTCGTCCCTGGGGATCGGCTTGGTGATCGCCGTGGCGGTGGCCGGCGCGGTGCTGGGCGACAATATCGGCTATTGGGTCGGCCGCGAATTCGGTTTTCGCCTTCTGTTGCGCCACGGCTGGCGCATCGGAATTCGCGAGCGGCAACTCAAACTGGGTCAATTTTTGTTTCTGCGCCACGGTGGCAAAGTGGTTTTCTTCGGCCGGATGATCGCCTTATTGCGGGTGTTGGCGGCTCTTTTGGCGGGAATCAATCGGATGTCTTGGCCGCATTTTTTCGCCTGCAACGTCGGGGGCGGGGTTTTGTGGGCTGTTCTTTATGGCGGCGGCGCCTATCTGTTCGGCCGTGGTGTGCAGAAGGTCGCTGGTCCGGTGAGTTTTCTCGTGTTGCTTATCGGGGTTATCGCGATGGTCGTCTCGGCCCGTTTTTGCCGCGGATATCTGCGATCCCTGGAAGAGGCAGCGGAGCGAGCGCTCCCCGGGCCGTTGGAAGATATCGGCAAGTGATCTAGTGATCCATGTCATCTAAAATGACATGGATCACTAGTGTCTAAACGATGCCTTCGCCTCCGGCTGCGGCAGGCTCAAGCGCCGCTCGGGCTATCGTGGCACCCTTCATTTAAGA